>Ga0196962_10000060_pt1 | contig 85312 bp, 76 predicted proteins | sample S3v_20metaG_FD_183186 | JGI IMG/M metagenome (GOLD analysis project Ga0196962, IMG submission 183186) | Soil microbial communities from Anza Borrego desert, Southern California, United States - S3+v_20 | ecosystem: Environmental > Terrestrial > Soil > Desert | place: USA: California | collected...
GCCCGCCGGGTCCGAGGGGGGACGTGGAGCGGGGCAAGACAGCGCCGCGACGCGGCGTTTCCCTATGGATGCTGGCATCACCAGGGGGTTCACGCTGCCGCTCGGCGGGACCGGAGATCGCGGCCCCGTTGCCGAACCAGTCGAACAGCGGGCCGACCTCCCCGTTGATGTTCGCGATGTAGCCGTCCGCTAAAACGACCGCTCCCATTATCGTCTCTCCCATGGCCTTCCTTTCGTCGGGGCTCCGACGAAGCCGTTTTCGTCGATCTTGGGTGTTTGGTGCCTCCGACCTCCTTGAGAAGTGATCGGCTTCCCGGCGGTCGGAGTCGGCCGCCGATTCCCCGGCGAACATCCACTCGTGCAGGCGGCTCGCCGTCGCGTCCTAGCTCCTGTCCGGCGCAGTCGTCAGGGCCGGCGATGAAGCCGACCAGGGACATGGAGAAGCCGCGCGGCCCCACCCCCACGAAGTCATCCGCCAGGAGAATCCGGTGTCTTGGAGATTGCCCGCTCACGCGCCCGCGTCTTTGGAATGACGGCGAAGGCGCTTTGTCGCCGACGTGAGCAGGAGGCGGTCCAGCGCCACGACGACCACGAGGCCCAGGAGCCCCACAGCGAACGGCCGGAGCAGGCGCGCGAAGGGCCAGCCGTCTCCCGCGAGGTCGAGGTGGCCGGTCGGGTACTCGAGCAGCCTGGCTAGGAAGCTCGCCACCGGCGCGTTCTCGTGCTCGGCAAGGTTCCGCAGCGTCGCGTCGAAGGGGAAGCCGGCCGGCGCCTCCGCGTGGAGGTACTCGGGCTTCAGGCCGTTATCCCGTGCCCACGAGCGCACCGCGGGATCCGTCTCGGAAGCGGCGTGTCGTCCGGGGACGAGCAACCGGTCCAGGAGTGGGGCGCCTTCGAGGTCGTAGCGGGGGACGAAGTAGAGGCCGTGCTCGCTTCTCACGGGCGAGCGGGGGCCTTCGGGCGTGAGCGAGGTGGTCTTCGAGGTGAAGGCTGGTCCTGGGTAAGCGTCGAAGACGCTGGCGAGCTCGATCTCGGAGGTTCCCTCGGTGAGGAAGACCCCGATCCTCGGCTTGCCCCACCCGTAGGCGCCCCAGAGCACGTAGAGCGCCCTGTCGCTCACCGTCAGGCGGTCGGCCTCGATCCGGGGCTCCACCCCTAGGCGCTGATCCGGGTAGCCGATCTCGCGGGCAAGCTCCTGCGCGGCCCCCTTTCCGACGTACCCGCGCACCACGCGGAGGGTGGCGGCGACCCCGGAGGTGACCCCGGCCGCCGTCGTGACGTTCCCGTCCTTGACGTAGCGCAGCCCCCGCACCCACTCCGCGTCCGGATAGCGCCGCTCCCACCTGGAGATGTTAGTCCAGTTGGCCGTGGCCCGTTTGCCGTCCAGGAGCCCCGCGTCGGCGAGGACCTCGGCACCGTCGCACACGGACATCACGGTTCCCGTTCCTTCGGCGTGTTGCTTTAGCCATTCGGCAACGGGCCGGTGGCCAGGTGAGCCCACGTCCCACATCGCCGGGACAACGACCACATCCGGGTCCTCCCCCTCAAGCCTGCGGTCGAGCCCGGCGAGTGAGAGATGGGGCAGGACATCGAGGCCGCCACTCAAGGTCGCGGCCTCCCGCCTTGGCGCCGCCGCGTAGACGTTGAAGGCCCCGGACTCGGAGAGCACCTCGTAGGGCGCCAGCACGTCGGTGACCTCGGAGCCCTGATTGCCGAGCAGCACGACGGCCGTCGGCTTGTCGGGGTCGTGCTTTGGGGACGCAGGGAGCTCCCCGGCCTGGACACTTGCCGAAGCGGGCGGTCCCTCGTAGCGGTCGGCCAGGCCGTCCTTCACCCCCAGGACGCTTATTAGCACGGGCGGCACGATAAACGCCAGGAGGTAGACCACGATCCTCGCCAGGAATGAGAGCTTGCTGTTCATCTTCGTCTCCTTAAACAGGATGCCGTGACGGAACCCGGCCTCGGGATCGGTACCGGAGGCGCGGACTCCCTTGTCCGTTCTCGGTAAGTAACCTACCGTGCGACCGGGTAGAGAGACATCCACCGAAAGTTAGATCCGGGGGTGGAGATGATCATGGAGGCCGGTGCTGTTGCTTGCCGGCGTGTACCCCTTCGCGCCAGGCCGCGTCAGGCGATCCGAACCAGGTGGTGAGCGCGTCGCGCAATCCACACGTCGACAACAACGCACGCATTTCGCTACGGCGTCGTGCATAAGGGTTGAACCCTTATGCACGACGAGCTATCAGCTTTCAGCGATCAGCAAGTACAAAAGACTGAAGGCTTATAGCTGAGTGCTTACGACGCGGGTTGCTGGAGTTCCATCCTTCTGCTACCCGCTGTAGACGTTGATCGGGGCACGCTCGGTCGACATCGGTCACTCCATTCGTCGGCTCACGCCCGATGGTACGGCGGGATCCGGCATCGTTACATCTATCGAAAGGTAGTGAAGTGGATAGAGTTTCCGTGCCGCCACATCGCCTTCGTCGCGCGTTCGTGAAGCGCAGGTCACAACCGTTCGCCTGCCGGCCAAAACCCCAAGAAGCCGGTTGCCGACCGCCATGCGGCGGTCGCCGTCAGAGCAGGCCAAGCTCCCTGGCCCGGGCCACCGCCTGCGTGCGGCTGCGGGCGTCCAGCTTGCGGTAGAGATTGTTGAGATGGGTCTTGACGGTGCCCACGCTGACGAACAGCTCGGAGGCGATCCGGCGATTGGATTTGCCAGCCGCCACGAGTTGCAGGACCTCGAGCTCGCGTCCACTCAAGGGTTCGGGAAGACTCTGCACCGGCAACCGGGCATCCGCATCGTCCCGCTCCAGTACCGTTAGGAGCTTCCTCGGGTAGTAAGCCGGGACGGGTGGGTCCAGCCGTCCTCGCTGCTGGACCTCGAGCAGTGCCGAAAGGAGTCCTGCTATCGGCTTCCCTTCGTCGATGAAGGTCCTGACGTAATCCTCCGACGCCGCCAACGCGAGGGCCTCCGCCAGGGCGTTTACCGCCAGCTCTTTGTATCCCGACGCCCATCGGACCAGGGCCTGCAGCGTCAGGATCTCCACGAGGTCGCGCGTGCGCCCGTTCGCCTCCGCGGGCTCGCGCAACTCCTCCAGCAGCCGCAGCGCCTCGCGGTAGCGTCCCTGGGTGTGCAAGATTCTCGCCGAGGTTATCCGGTCCAGCACCCGCGCTGAGGCCGCGGGATCCGGGTCCGTGGCGTGCGTCCGTTCGCGGGCCGCGGCCTCCGCGAGGTCTCCCCGGAAAAGGTGCAGCCGCGTCATCCAGGCCGCTGCGATGGCGATCTCCAGGTCCGCGCCGTACTCGCGCGCGACCCGCTCGGCCTTGAGGGCCATCTCGATGGCGCCCTCGTCGTCGCCCCGTGCGCACCTCGCCCGCGAGAGGTTGACATATCCCCACGTGAGGTCCGTAACGTTCCCCGTCAGTTCGGCCAGCCCTACGCCCGTCTCCAGCGCGCGCTCCGCCCCGTCCAGGTCATCGTGTTCGTAGAGGAGGGCGCCCATACCTATGTGGATGGCCCCCGCGGCGGGCAGCCTTTCGACCCTCTGCTCCTCCACGAACCGCTGCGCCATTCCGAGCGTCTCTGCCGCGTCGCGCAGGCGGCCCCGCTCGGCCTGCACCCTGGCGTGCAGCGTCATGGCGGAGAGCGTCGAGTAGACGTGACCGGCGGATCGACCTACCCTGGCCGCCTCCGCCAGGGCCTCGTCTGCCGCGGCCAGATCCCCCGTCGTCCAGAGGGTGTCGCCCAGGACAACGGCGGCGAAGGCGCGAAGGCCGCCCGCTCCTTCGGGCAGGAGCGAGAGGGCCTTGCGGGCAAGGTCCACAGCGCGCGGCGCGTCCCCCCGGAGGCGCGAGCACCAGGAGCGGACGGCGGAGGCGAAACCCGAGAGAAACCGGCGACCCTCTCCGGCAGCCTCGATCTCCTGCGCTATTTCGTCCAGGAGGGATTCGGCGTCGTCGGGTCGGCCGGTGAGCGCCAGGGCCATTGCGTGCTGGAGGAGAAGCCGTGGCCTGCGGCGCTTCGCCTCGGCGGGCAGAGCCCCCAGCCAGCGGAGCACGGTGGGCACCTCGCCGCGGCTCCAGGCTTCTTGTGTGGCGCCGCCCCCGATCAGGCGCGCCGCCCGCTCGTAATCCGGGGCGGAGAGCGCGTGCCCGATGGCCTCGTCGAGGTGCCCGTTCTCTTCGTACCAGCCCGAGGCGCGGAGGTGCAGATCGCCGGCAAGCTCGGGGTTCTCGTACCTCAGACGACCGTGCAGGAAATCTCTAAAGAGGTGATGGTAACGGTACCAGACCCGCTCGTCGTCCAAAGCCACGACGAAGAGGTTCTCCCGCTCCAGCATCTCCAGCGTCTCCTGCCCAGCCATCTGGCCCGTCAGGGCGTCGCACAGGGGACCGGTGAGGGCGTCGAGGACGGAGGTCTCCAGCAGGAACCGTCGCACGTGTTCGGGCCGACGTTCGAGGACCTCCCCGGCCAGGAAGTCCAGCACGTCGCGGTGGCTGCCGGAAAAGGACTCGACGAAGCCAGAGATGTCCTCGCGGTCCCGCATCGAGAGCGCGGCGAGTTGCAGACCGGCGATCCAACCCTCCGTCCGCCGTTCGAGGGTCGCGACCTCGTCGCCCGACAGGTCGAGCTCCATCACGCCTTTCAGGAAGGCGCGGGTTTCCTCTTCGGTGAAGGCGAGATCCGGGGCCCCCAACCTGACCATCTGGCCGCGGGCGCGCAGCCTGGCGAGGGGCAGGGGCGGGTCCACGCGGCCGGAAACGACGAGATGCGTCTCCTCCGGCAAGCGTTCCAAGAGCACGTTGACGATGCCGTGGACGCCGTCGAAGTCTATCGCGTGGTAGTCGTCCAGGACGAGATCCAGCCCACCCGGGAGCTCGGCCACCTCGTTTACGAGGGCCGCGGTCAGCGCCTCGATCCGCGGCGGCTCGGGCGAGCGCAGCGCGGCCAGCGCGCCCTCCCCGAACCCCTCCTCGACGGTTCGCATCGAGGCGAGGAGGTAGGAGAGAAACCTGACCGGATCGTTGTCGCCCTCGTCCAGAGAGAGCCAGGCTACGGGGCGCCCGTTGTCCACCCGGTCCTTCGCCCACTTGACGAGCAGCGTAGTCTTGCCGAAGCCGGCCGGCGCGCTGACGAGCGTCAACCTGCGGCCGGGCTCCGGGTCCAGTCTCCCGACCAGACGGGGACGCGCGACCAGCTTCGGGCGGGACTGCGACGGTCGCAGCTTGGTCGAAACTAGCTGGTCCAGTGCCTTGCCCGCCTCGCCTTCCGGTCCCGGATCCTACCCCCGGTCCCGATGCCGGAGTGTGCCGTCGGGAGTAACGTAGCGGTAGAGCGTCGCGCGGGAGACGTCCGCCTCGCACACCGCCGAGACGACGCCTCGCGGTCGCGCATGAACTTGGAGGTCAGATCGAGATCTTGCCCTCATCCATCGCGGGCTTGCAATAGATCGCGCCGCTCGGAGCTGGGATGGGTGGCTCCGCAACAGGTAGTTATTGAGGAACATGGCGCCAGTATAACGCGATAATCTTTGCCCCTGGTTTGATACTAATTGCGCCAATCGGGCGCCTGCATGTTCCGCCGCAACCCTGTTGCGCGCAGCTGTTGTTCGGAAGCGGCCGGATCGGTCTTGGCTTCTACAGCGCCGTGCATATGGGTTGAACCCTTATGCACGACGAGCCATCAGCTTTCAGCGATCAGCCATCAGCAGACAGAAAGAAGCTGAGAGCTGAGAGCGCGGGTTGCAGGAGGTCATCCTTCTGCAACCCGCTGTAGACGTGTCCCCTCGCGCGGGCTTTCCATTACGTAAGGCGCAACCGATGGGCCCAAATCCGGCGAGGCATCCGCCATGTGCATCACTTCGCTCTCCTCTCTCATCGCACTCCCTCTAAGATCGAGCCCTGCTGCTCTATCAGCGCTCTGACGGCCCAGGCGTAGGCGGAAGCAGCCATTTTCTCGGTCCAAGCGTCACACAAGCTTGGAGGCGTACACGCCGGCAACCGCATCGGCGATGGCCTGCCCGTACCCTTCGCGGGCCGAGAAGCTCTGCTCGATCTGGATGCCGCCTACTCCACCAGCGGTGAGCCGGTTCACGATGTTGCGCGAGCTGCTGCCGCTGAGGTCGTCGCCAGGCTGTGCGATACTCACCGCGATCCCCGAGCCGGTCAACGCTCGTTCGATGGCCAGCTCGATCTCCCACTTCAGGGAGTCGGACGCGCGCCCGCCTATCAGGACACCCGTTCCGCCGTACCCGTGGAAGGCGACGGCATACCCGAAGCCCCGAGAGATGACCCGGCCCAGCTTCGGGAAGCTCGCAGGGTGGATGTCGGTCGAGGTGATGTGCCAGCGCTCGTGGGCACCCCCGCCCTGCTTCCAACCCTTGCACCGCCACGAGCTAACTCCCTTGGCCGAGAGCTGCTGGGCGACGCGCTCGGCCTGCCGGTCGGTGTAGGGCTCGATCTGCCCCCCGTGGGGCGCGATGGCGATGAGCCCTTTGTGAGTGCCGTTATCCGCGAGCCGCTCGACAAACTCGCTTCTGACTTCGGCCTCGGCCTCGGTCAAGGTTGGGTTGGGCACCTGAGCGTACACGGTGGCAGCAAACTCGTAGCTCGTACCAAGCCGCCGCCGACCGCCGGCGCCCATGCGGACGACGTTGTCAGGGCTCTCCTGACGGGGCTCGCTCACCGTGTACAGGGCGTACTGGGAGCTGCTTCGCCTGATACGAATCTGCTGCCCTATCGCTCGCCCGATCGTCTTGAGCCTCTCGGGGTCGGCTGAGCAATGCTCCGGATCTTCGATGAGATCAGTCTGATCCGAAGGAGCTTTCTTCACTGCTGCCTGGTATGTGGATGTGACGGTAGCCGCGAGGGCCGCGCGCGCCAACCGGTCGGGAAGCAGGGCGGCCACCGCCAAGCCACCGCCGAGCAGCCTTATCGCCTGGCTCCTGGAGTACACCCTGCCGCCGACCACGGCACCCGCGATAGGAGTGCCCAGCAGCATGTCCCCTCTGCTCTTCTGGGTAATGACGGGTTCCCGCCCCTCCCCGTTCCCGTAGTAGCTCTTCGCAATTCGCTTCATCACTGCTCCTTTCTCCTTCTCGGCGTCATTCCGGTCCTGCGCTTTTTGAAGTGCGCGGCACTACCTCTTGCATCATCTCCTTCTAGTTTCTCGCTCTCCCTTGAGATCTGATCTCGCTCCCGTCTTGGGGTAGTCCGGGCCATCTCGAAGCCCGGGGTCGCCGGGACCCAACTGGGCCCCGGCGTTTGGAAGACGTGCCTACCAAGGACACAAAACACGCCCCGCAACTGGATCCTTAAGTGCAAGACTCCAGGAAGCCGATGTCCGGCCCCGCGTGGCAGTAGGTGCTGTTCGCGGCGTCCACGTACCTCGGCTCGTGTAGGGCGACGTCCCTAGCCGGAGATCCCGGCTTGGTGTAATAGTCGTTTGCCCTGGGATCGTCGACGAACATCGGGTCCTTGAAGATTGAGGTCCTATCATGCTGCCATACGCTAGGCAGAGGAGCATTCCAGAACAGGTTGCGATCGCTCGTGAGGTCGGGAACGTTGGGCGGGTGGATCTGGACCGCGCTTCCTGCCTCGGCGACGATGTTGTTGATGAGGACGGCCTGATCTACGCGCCCGTCGTCGCCCAAACGTATGGCGTAAGCTGGAACCTTGTGGAAGGTGTTGTGGTAGGCTTCGAACCTCCTAGCCGGTCCGACCCTCACTCCGCCCCCCTTGCCCCCGCTCGCCGTGGTCGATTCGAAGATCAGGTTCCTGCGGAAGACCACTGAGCCCAGACAGCAGTTCTGTTGAGAGCCCAAAGAAGCCGCAACCCCGTTGTCCCAGAACCGGTTTTTCTCGACCAGTACCCTGTCCGCGTTCACGTGGGCAACGAGTGCGGTGCCGTTGGGAGCAGTGCTCGCCGGACGAAAGCCGAACATCTTGTTTGCCCGGACGGTGATGTTGCGGCAGGTCTTGATGTCGATCGCGTTCTCGCGGGTCTTCGTTCGAAGTGCTCCACCAGGGTGGGTGTTGCCGTAGCGGTTCCCTTCGATGGTGATGTCGGTAGGATCGTCCGCGCTGGCCACAACGTCCTCGTCGGCGCACTGAAGGTCGTCCCCGGTATGGCCCCAGGAATCGTTGCCCTTCACCAGGATTCGCTTCGAGTTGCGATAGACGAGGACGCCGTGGCTGTCCTTGGGCGAGCCGTCTGCCTCGGTCCAGCTGTAGTCGTGCACCTTGCTGCTAAGGAGCGCCGCGTCTTCCGCTCTATCGAAGGCGATGGCCGCATTTCCGACGCCGTGGTGGGCGTCTATGTTCTTGACGACCGCGTGTTTGGCGCCGTCGAAGCGGACCGCTTGGGCGCGTACTGTGGCCGCGTTTATCTCGAACCCATCGACGACCCAGTACGGCTTATTGATGCGGACGAACGGTGCGGTGGAAGTGCCCGTGCCCTTTATAACCGCGTTCTCTCCCGGTGCCTCCATTAGCCAGATGGGGGCCGAGGAGGTTCCGGGGTTGGTTGTGGTGACGCGTTCGTAGTAGGTGCCTGTGTGTACGTAGGCGGCCTGGCCTGCCTGCAGAGCGCTGGCCGCCTTGCTGATCGTCCTCCAAGGCTGGGCACTGGTCCCGGGATTGCTGTCCGATCCGGTCTTAGCGACGTGGAAGACCTTCGTGGGGGTACGGCTCGAGAAGGCTAGGTCGGGTTGGGCCTGTGCCCCTATCTGGTCCTTGGGAAGTAGAGACACCTGCGCCGCCGCCGGGTGCACCGATAAGGCGAGCAGGAGAGTCAGGGACGCCAGCAGCGCCGCTGTTATGGTCGCCACGGCGAGCTTCGCCCTTGTCGTCCACAACTGTCCTCTGGTCAACATCTCCTTGTGACCTCCTTGTGGGTTTCTTCTGTACCATTCCTTCGAGGCTGCCTCGCCGCTCGAGCTTTCCGCAACATCGAAGGGGCGATAGCTGCCTCGCTTTCATCCCCTAATCCATGTCTTCTCTCCTTTCCGCTTGTTGTCCTGGCAGGCACGTCTATAGGCAGGTTAAGAGGGAAGCGTTAGCTGGCTGTTAGCTGGAGACCTCAGAGCGTAGGTGGTTCCACCTATTTTCTGATTCAAGTGTTGGCTGGATGAGTCGTCACCGACGCCGCTCGAGGGTTAGTATCTAGAGCCTGGTCGGGGCTCGCAGTCTTCGTTCTGTTGCCCAGGAAGCGATCTCTGTCCTCGAAGCGAGATCTAGCTCGCGCAGGATCTTCGAGACGTGCTTATCTCTTGTGCGCTCTGATGTGAGAAGCGTTTCTATACGGGCTTCTTGCCCATTCTCTTACGAAATGGGCCTGCCGTACCATAGAGACACCTCAGGGCGAACCGTGCCACCAAGGAGCATCTCGAACTCGAGCTCGTGCTCAAGCGGGATACCGTCGGCACCTCGTTCAGGGATCGAAGGCTTGACCTTCCTCGAGCGTCGCACGCCGTGGCGGTAGAAGGCACACAGGTCCATCCCCCATCCCTGATAGAAGCGAATGGCCCGGGTGTTATCGTTGGTGGTGATCAGCCACAGACGGCGGTAGCCGGCGGCTTCGGCGTAGTCGCGAACGGCGTCCATCAAACCCCGGCCGATCCCCCGACCCTCCTCCGTGCTGATGAGGGCGACCACCTCGCACTCACCGGAGGCCGCGGCGTAGGTGAGCAGGCCGACGAGCCGCCCGCCATCGCTGGCCACGAAGCCAGGGAGGATGGAGGCGTCGATCAGAACCCTCTTGCGGGCCACGGTGATGCCTGCGAATGCATTCTCCAACCGACGGACCACCCAAGGCTGGTCGCCGGGTTCTATGGGGCGTATACTGATCATGGTCCGGATGTTAGCTGAAATCCCCAGGGCCACAGCAGCCGCGATCATCATTGGTATTTGGAGCGTCCGTCTTGCCGGGTGGATCCTTCCCTATTCTGATTCTCTATGCGCCTCCAGCGAAGCTAGTCGTCGGCTTCCCGGTCCGGACGATCGCCTCAACCGCGGTCGCAAGTTCAGTGAGCCGATAGTAGCGTCGGCGCTCGTCGTCGAGGCCGGGCTCGGGGCGCCCCTGTGCCCCCACCACGATTCTCGGCGCAACGTGACTTACGCGCTCATTTGCGCGTCTCCCTCTGACGGTGGACGAACCGGACGAGGCGCGAGGCTCCATGGAGTAGATCCTCCCTCGAGGAGGCAAGGGACAACCGCACGTAACCTTCACCGAGTTCGCCGAACGCGCTTCCTGGTGCGACGGCCACGTGCTCGCGCTCGATGAGCGACCGGGCGAGTTCCATCGAGGGCATGCCGGCCGCAGAGACGTCGGTCCACACGTAGAAGGCGCCCGAGGGTCGGCTGGATGTAAGCTCACCGCGATCTAGGATCTCCAGTAGCTCGTCACGGCGTTCTCTGTAGGCCTCGCGCATCTCTCGCACGAGATGTTGCGGGCCACTCACGGCGGCAAGGGCGGCCAACTGGGCCGGGGTGTTGACGCACGAGACTATAGGCTCCTGCATCCCCGTAAGGATTTCGGACAGGTCGGGCGGGGCTATCAGGTAGCCCACGCGCCACCCCGTCATGGCGTAGACCTTGGAGAAGGAGTAGACCGAAACCAGCCGGTCGCCCGGCTCGGCCACCGACCCGACGCTTACGAAGGTGTCGTCGAAGGTGAGCTCGTCGTAGACTTCGTCGGCGATCAACCACAGGCCTTGCTTACGAGCGAAGTCCAGCAATGTCTTGGCGAGCTCTCGGGGCAACACTGTCCCGAGCGGGTTCGAGGGGCTGTTGACCAGGATCGCCCTCGTCCGCGGCGTCAGAAGGCGCTCGAGATCTTCGGGGCGGGGCAGGAAGTCCCCCTCTGCGACCAGCGGGTAAGGGAGTACACGCGCCCCGAGGAGGTGGGCGATCATGCGGAAGTTCGGCCAGGCTGGGTTGGGCAACAATACCTCGTCGCCCGGTTCGAGCAAGGCGCGAAGCGTCAGGTAGAGCGCCTGGATACCCCCCTGCGTGACCACCACCTGCTCCGGGCGCGCCTCATACCCGTTGCGCCCGGCGACCTTCTCGGCAAGGGCTTCGCGGAGCTCCGGGAGCCCAGCGTTGGGAGCATAGCGGGTGTGGCCAGCCCGCGCAGCCTCGTGGGCAGCCTCGACGATGTGCGGAGGGGTAGGAAAGTCGGGCTCCCCCACCTCGAGGTGGATGACCTGGGGATCCTCCCATGCCAACTCCATGATCTCTCGGATGCGCGAGACGGGCATGGAGCTGGCGATCGTCGAGGGAAGCGCAACCTCGTTACCGATTCCAGTTTCCTGGGAGCGCAATGAACCTCCTCCTTTGTCTCTAACCTTTACCATCCCCACCTCACGCCGAATGGAAACAACGTGAGCGGCAAGCCGTAGCTTCGCGTACGCCACGCGGGCCAGGGATGAGCAGAGCATCCTAAAAGAGTTGCTCCGGGGTGCTCGTCACTCGTATCGCGCGGCCCGGTCTACGCCCTGCCAGGTTTGAAACTTCACCGGATCGAGCCGGAACAGCCAACGGGGCTTATCCAGGGTAGGCTCCGAATACTTCGGGCCATTCTCGTCAAGGTAGCGCGTGCTCATGCGCCCGGCGATGGGTACCCACTCGCCACCGGAGTTCGGCTCCTCTACCGTGTGAGCTACGCACTGCGCGACGACTTTGCGCAGTCCTTCCGCTTCATCGACGCTGATCGCACACCGCGAGTCATTGGCCAGGTAGTGGGCCCAGGCGGACTTCTCGCGGGGATCACCCAGAACGAGCTACCATCCCACTCGTGCCAACAGGGCACCACGTATGGCCAGCCTTTTCATCGAGGCAGGCCAGGCGAGCAAGATGCGCCTCGGCAAGAAATGTGGAGATCTCCGCCTCATCCAAACGTCCAACCCGTCCACGCCAGCTCTCGTCACTCATCGCCTCTTCCTTTCAATCGCAACACACGATCATATCCGACTGCGGACCGAACCATTTCTGGATCTACAACTGCAGGCAGGATGAATCACCTAGCACAATAGGCTTGGCATCACTCTCGTGGATGCTGCCATGCTCGCAGACAACCCTACCTCATCCTGGGCGGAATCGAAGATCGGGAAGATGGCAGGGATCACAGCCCCGACGCCCTGGCAACCGTCCTTTCCTATAGGCTTGGAGCCTTAGTTGTTATTCCTGACTATGATGTTGTCAGCCGACGCACTAACGCCGGTTCCCAGCTTTACGGTGTTTCTGTTCATGGTGTTGTTTTCGACCGTGACATTCTTGGTGTCTGGCCTATCAGAACGTCCAGAATCGGTGACACGAACCGCAAGGTTATCGGCATTTCCGCCGAAGATGTTGTTAGCAACGTAGGAGCGTGGATCGTCGCAAGCGTCGTGTATGGAGACACCGCCGCGCACTGACTCCCAACCGTTGTTCTGGATGGTGTTACCCACAGCGATGAATTCGGCGCCGGAGCATTCATTACTCTCATGCCTTACGCCAGCCCGGCCGTTGTTAAGGAGAACGTTGTCATGCACGTTGAAAGAACCCACGCTGGTATCCTTCATAAGCACGTCGCCCCAGAGGCCATGACCAACGTTGTCATGCACGTAATTGCACCCGGCCTCGTACTCATATATCCCCTTCACCCCAGCCGCGATAACGCCAAGTGCTGCGGATTCGGTGGTGTTGTTGTCGATCTCGTTGTCGAGGATGTGACCGCGGGCGTTCGTGATGCCGGTCGCCCCGTTGTGGTGGATCCGGTTGAACTGGATCAGGGTGTTATCGTTGCCAGAACCGGCAGCTATGGCCGAACCGCCGCCAGCCCGGCCTTTGTAGTCGGCCCCGGAGAGATCGAGCCACGTAATAGCGTTGTCACCCCTCAGGGCTATAAGGCTCTCGAGGGCGGTCCCGTTTGTGAGCTTCGTGGTGGGATCGGGGTCGGTAGCCGGTCCAACCATCCTCGGTGTACCTGAAGGGACAGCGCCCCTAAGCGCGTCGCCCTCCCTCAGGACGATCAGGGCGTTGACGCGGTACGTGGCGTTCGGAGCGAGCTGGAAAACCTGACGCTTGGCATCAGGACTTCTGGTGTTCACGAAGTTGGCAATGTCCGTCGTCGCTGGGACGGGAACCACCTCGCGCACGGGTTGGACGTTAGCCACGCAGCCGGATGCCTCAGCCTTGGTGAAGGAGAGGGCGATTGTTGCCACGCAGGCCATAAGGGCGGACCCGAATACGAGTGTCAAGTGTCTCTGCAAAGCCCCTCCTCCTTACAGCTTGATCAGGATGTTGGTCCCGGTTTTTTCGATGTAACAGATTCATCATACTTCCTTGAGGGGCTCGTGTATACACCAAGTGAGAAAATTTGCAGTTACTTCGCCGTGGCAATCCTGCCGCTTGCGGCACCGCCGCCTTATTCATCCGAGTACGTAGCAGGTAGATTTTCAGAAGTTGTCTTGAGAGTGTCTGGTGGTAAGGATACCTCCACCCGTAACCTAAGAACTTACAGGTTGAGCGCCAGCAACCCCCCGATCCTAACGTGCTCCGAAGGTAGGGCTTTTCTGTGTAGTCACTAACTATCGGTTGTACACCTTATACTTCCCCCTTTCCCCGCCTAGGATCCTGCGCCGCCACCACACCAACGAAAAGGCTACGTCCATGTTCGCAACGAACAGCAAAAATACTCAAACTCGCCATAGTGGCCACAACTGCACAGGTGTGGGGGCAGCAGAGCCTCGCCATGCCCCTTAGAAAAGGAGAAGAGCATACTGAAGACAGTTAGGCTCGACCACCCAGGGCAGCGCTGCTGGCAGCAGCGGGGGCTACTTGCGGCCGTGGGATTGCTGGTGGTTCTTTACGCCCAGCCTGCAGAGGCTAACTATCCTGGAAAGATAGCCTATGCAGGATACGAGGGAAACGACTCCGAGATCTACACCATCAACGTCGGCGGTGGGGGCAAGTTCAACTTCACCGACAACACCTCAGACGACTATGCTCCTGCCTACTCACCTGGCGGCAAACGGATAGCCTATACCAACTACGTCACCGGAGGAGACGAAGAGGTATACACGATCCAGACAGACGGGGAGGCGAGCTTAACGTTACCGACAACGATACGGGCGACTTCTACCCTTCTTACTCGTCTTCCGGTAAGCGCATAGCCTATGTCAGCGACGCCGTACCGTGAGATCTACACGATCAAACGCGACGGGGGTGGTAAGCACCCAGTCATCGACAACACCACGGCAACCTTCAATGCTTACTGGGGGAGTCAATAGCGATTGCTCCCTCTGGGTAGCGCCGGAGGAGCGAGTAAGTTTCGCAGACTAGAGAAGTCAGGAGCCCGGAGGCACCATCGTGCGTATGCCGGGCTCCTCTTTGTTGGAGGTTGCTCTGTCTTCTCCTGTGGCCTGTCTTCTTGCATTTATCACCCGACTGCGTGCGAACTTCGATTTCACTTACTCAATGAATAGGCCAGTAGAAGGCCGGCCGATGCCTCTAGAGCATCCGACCCTCTCAGCGTAGCCTGCTAGTACTGATCCTGAGCAGGCGTAGGTAGTGGCGGAAGCTCAGGAGGAGGTGAGCCGTCAGCAGGTGACTGGGGCGTCCCAGACGACTGCTGCTGAGACTGCGGGGACCCGGCAGGTGAGCCGGAAGGCGAGTCTTGAGCCGAGGCGGAACGTGAGTCGGAACCCACCTCGCCATTGGCTTCGGGACCCGACGTACCGCTAGTCTCCGGATCCGACTTACTACCAGTCCCGGAATCAGGCGTACCGCCAGCCTCGGGATCCGAATTACTGCCAGGCTCGGAGTCAGTGGTACCACCAGCCTCCGGATCCGACTTGCTGCCGGCCTCGGGATCCGAGGTATTACCGGTCTCGGAATCTGACCCACTGATGGCCTCAGGTAGGGAGGTGCCGACAGAGTATATCTGCTCGACAAGCGGCGTCGTCCTAGGCAGGAAGTAACCGAAGTACAACAGAATGTTCAGGGCCACCGCGATTACCCCTACGACCAGCACCACGGTCGGTTTGTTGAGCGACTGCTCTAACCTTTTCACTTAGGTGGGCACCCCCCTTCTTTGGTCGACCAAGCGTATACGGAAGTATATAAGATAACGCAAACAGCGAAGCTTCGCCAGAGACGAGCCGTCGTTGCGGCAGAATCTGTCTCCCGGCCGATGCGGCGGATGTTTCGCGATCTTTTCGGGTATATCAGGGGCATACGGGTCGATGTAGCCCTTGCCCAAACAGTGTTAGAGAAAGGATCGACCGTGGCAGATGTACATATCTATGTAACCAGTCCGGCGGAGAAAGAGGGTGCGGCTCTAGAAGATGTCGAAGAGGTATTGAGGGAGCTGGACTACGTCTCCGGCGTCGAGGCCAGGCCTGAAGGGAACGTGGTGGCCGTCTCATTCGAAGGAGGAAAGGCGGAGCAGGAGGAGATCACGCGCACCGTCGAAGAGACCGGTTACAAGGTCTCCAGGCTCTCGGTCAGAACCACCTTCACGGACGAAGGACATCTCTGGGATATCTGAAAGCGGCGTGCGGAAGGATTGGTCCTTCTGCATGCCTGACTACGGGTCTCCGCCAAGGCAGCGCGGCGAAGGAGTAGAATTTGAAGGTGGAGAAGAGTAAGTAGGACGGGCTGTTGATGGCGGCAGGCAAGACGGACGCCCTCGGGCATACGAGATGATCTGGTTCGCGTGGTTCATGCTCGCGTTGGAGAGCCTGGTGATAGCCATCGGCCTGTGGCTGATGTGGGCGATGGTATCGGAAGCCTCCCGAGAGCGCGGCGAGGCATTCCCTCCTTCCGAGGACCCGCCAGCACATCCACCCGGTCATCCTTTCGAAACCGGCGACGATTCCGCACGGTTCACCCTGGAGGAGGTCGACGAGCGCGGCTACGTGGGCAGCAGGAAGCTTCACATGGGCTGCGAGGCGGCCATCTGCCGGACCCCTCTGGGAGCCAGGATCATCGCGGGCAGACGTTCTCTGAAGGAACCGCAGTACGCCTGGGACTATGCCAGTGTCCGGCTGGCGGACAAGGCGCTTGCTTACGCCGAGTTCAGTACTCACCCAACGGACGGCCTAATCGGCGTCGAAGACTACGAGCGTGGTCCCTATCCGGCAGCAGAACCTGGGCAGTACCTGCGTCGGTGGAGATATACCCCCGACGGTCGGATGGAGAGGTTGTGAATGCGGAATTTGGAGGGCCGGCCTTCCAAATTCCGCGCTTGTCAGCACGCTCAGGCTGACGCCTTCGCTTGTCAGCAAGTCAGCATTTCAGCAAGTTGTCTGAAACCCTCGCCACGAGCGTAGACCTGACCGCCATCAGCGATGGTTCCTCATGGTGTCCAGGCCTGACTGGGAGAAGCTGAATTGCTGACAAGTCGCCTGGCGAAGCCGGGCGACGTGCTGAAGTGCTGAAATGCTCTAGTCGTCTGGATGTGGATGCCAGATGGCCCTCTTTCTGGCCTCTGCTATCTCTCTTTCGATGGGCGAGTCTTGGTCTCTGGTCGTTGACACGCCCGTACGCTCCTGCTCGAGCCTGTCCGCTTTCCTTATCCACTGGCGCACGGTGTCGGCATCGTAGAGCGAGACGCCCGTAGTACTTGCCAGGGCGATGGCTCCTCTGGTGTAGCCCGCAGGAGCTACCACACAGGCCTCTACGCACCGATGATGCCGGGCTCCGGCATAGACTTCCTGCACGGGCCTGTTACCCACAGGCTTCTTGTGATTCTTGCACTGTACGGCGACACGCTCGCCACGACGGTTCACGATAACGTCGACGCCCTGATCCCCTGTTCTCCCGAGCACTACCGCCTGATATCCCATCGCCCTGAAGAGGTCGGCCGTGAAGTTCTCGAACTGGGCACCGGTCATGGAGCGGACCGCCTCGAAGCGCAAGGCGAGCTCTTTGGCCGTAGGGGCGGCAGGCCTGTTCCCCAGGTGCCAGGCCACCGACGCGATGGCAACGACGCTCCCTATCACAAGGAGCCCGCCGAGCAGCCATTTGAGACTCTCGGTCAGATCCATGCTGCTGTTCGACACGAAGCCCAAGAGCACTACGAACGCGAGGGCTCCAACGTTCAGGATCCAATCCAGTTCCCTGCTCGACCCAGCCACCACCCCTACCTGGCGTCATCGTGCGCCTTGCGCTACGGCGCCGCTGACTGGAGTATAGTGCCTCTCCTTACAAAACCACCCCCCACTTTGGAGGCGGAGAGTAGCGGAAGCGTCTCAGGTGCGCTGCTTCGGGCCCGTGCCGGCCCGAGAGCTCGACTGGAGACGCCAGAAGGGTGATGATGGGCCCTCCCTGGTGTGCCTCTGATCCTCGAGCCAGGCCTTCGGCTTCATCGCCGAATCGACGACGGACTCCACGATAATGCTGCTAACGAACGCCAGTTCATTATCGGCTTCTCTCGTACGCTGCGTCGTCGATGCCTCGCCATCGAGATACGACGCATCCTCCGCCTTTTCGTTTCTCAGGTGCACGGCCGAGTCCAGGTGCCTTATGGCGGCCATGGCCGCCTGTTCGAAGCTTATCAACATGGTCGTGATCTCGGCATCCATCAACCGGGCCGAGGACCCGAACGTATCCCTGATCTGTGACCGGGCGTCGGACAAAGCCTCTTTGGCCAACTCCACGTATCGTAGCGGTCCCAATTCCGTGGCGTACCAGAAGATGTCGGACTGCAGATCCTTCTCACCCGGTGTGACCAGGAGCCGAAGCGGACTGTAGCGAACGGTCTCGCCAACATGAATTCGCTCTCCGGTTACCTCATAGACGACGGTTCTCTCTCCTGTTCCCTCCTCTTCCCGGGGAACCGTAGCAGGAAGCAAGCCTTTCAGGAGATCATCGACCGACTCGAGCAGGATCAAATACAGCCAATCCTTCGCCGCGAGCCACTGGCGCGCCTCCCGCCAGGCGAGCATCCGCTCGAAGACGAACACAGCGAGTACTATCCCGAAAAGGTGTTCTGTGAAATCGAGCGCCAGCAAGGGCAAATGATCCTGTGCTCGGGCGACGGCCAGAGCTAGAAGCAATAGCGCTACAAGAGCGCTTGCAACCACGACCAAACCGAAGTTGCGTCGCATCACGTATCTCTCCTGAATCTCGGCCCTGAGCACAACCCTCTTCGATCGCGCCCTACTCGAAGCTGTCTACGCAACAAAGGCCGCCGGCTCCGCGGCGACCCCAAAGGAGAGAGCCAGGAAAGTGCAGGCTCTCCCCCGGCTCCAGAAGGGCCGGCCCGCGAACGGGCCGGCCCGCAAAACTCTAGTTGGTTTCTACCTGCGCCGCAGGATCGCGTAGGTCAGGATGCCCGACCCGAGAAGCAGCGCCGCCGCCGGCAGAAGGATGGCAGGACCACCGCTCTCCGGAACCTCACCCGCCGGAGCCGTCATCGTAGCCTCCATCATCATGGTAGTGTCCTGAGCCACTGCCATCGGCACCAGGATTAGCATGGCCAGGAGAGCGGCCATAGCCAGAAAAATCGCCCTCTTCATACAGTCCTCCTTCTGTCTACTCTATCTCTCAAGTGGCCTGCACTTGTCTTCTCCAATCGAGAAGGTACCCACAGTGTACAGAATCGAAACGCAAAAGTCTCCATTATTTTAACAATTTTTAACAGAATCGGAATGAACCGATCTCATGCCCGGGACGAGGGCCGGAGAGCGGGGGCAGAAGGATTCGAACCTTCGGGCGTTCTACCGCCTCTGGTTTTCAAGACCAGCGCATTCGTCCGCTCTGCCATGCCCCCCTCATACGTTGGAGTGGCGTAGATTATACGACTTGCGGGCGGAACATCCATCGTCGGGTGGTGCACAATGTTCGTGTGTAGTTACCGGCTTCGAGCGAGATGAGGCGAGGGGTGAAAAAGAGGTTGCGAGAACCCGTAAGCGGGCTCACCCATCTTGTGGGGGGTTTGCTTGCACTGGCCGCGTTGATCATTTTACTGAGGCAGGCGGCCGGCAGGGTGGACCAACTCGTGGCTTTCGGCATCTTTGGTCTCAGTCTCGTCGCGTTGTACGGGGCGAGCGCCCTCTACCACCTGCTGCCCGTCTCTCCGCCCGCGACCGCGAGGCTGAGGAGGTTGGATCACATGACGATCTTCATCCTCATAGCGGGCACCTACACCCCTATCTGCGTGCTCGCGTTGGACGGTGGTTGGGGGGCCGGACTGCTGGGGGTTATCTGGACGCTTGCTTTGTGCGGCGTCGTGCTCAAAGTACTGTGGATGGACGCCCCGCGCTGGCTCTCGGTGGGGATCTATCTGGCCATGGGGTGGCTAGCCGTGATAGCCGCCTCCGCGATCTTCCGGGCGATACCGCCTGGTGGGATAGCCTGGATCCTCGGCGGCGGTCTCGTCTATAGCGCAGGAGCCCTGATCTACGGTCTGAAGCGTCCCAACCTGGTGCCCGGAATTTTCGGTTTCCACGAGCTGTGGCACCTCTTCGTCATGGCGGGGAGCGCCTGCCATTTCTGGGTAATGCTGCGCTACATAGCACCCATCTCGTAGGCGCGCAAGCCGCTTCGTACACAGGTCGGTCGGAGGGGTGCATGGGCGACGGTCCAGGGTTTTACGCCCCGGCTCCTTGCGGATCAACTTCTGTCTATGGGCGGATTTGGCTCACGGCGCTGGTGCACGCGCCTTGGTTGGGGTAGCCGAGATCCATCCAGCCTCCGTTCTGGCACTGCTCCTTCGTCGCTGAGAGGCAACTCACCCTGAAGGTTACTTCTCCTGAGGCTGAGCCAGAACTAGCCGTGTTAGTGAACGTGCCACACTCCGTCGTAGTCGCCACGATGGTTAGCGTAAAAGACTGGTCTGGGTCGAATGAACGCCCCCTGGACAGGTAACGGTGTTTCCGCTCGTGGTGCATTGGTAACCGGCTGGAATGGAGCGTTTGCGTCTACCGAGTCGATGCTTAACCCGGATGGCAATGTGTCTACAAGGTCAACAAAAGAGTTGAAACTTACGGTCACATTAGGGCACCGCTGCGTGATGGTGAAGGTGATTTGCTCCCCTACCTCCACGGTGTCCGCGTCTGCTGTCTTATCTATACAAGAGTTTGTGTTGCAAACTCTCCGCGCCGCCTGGGCCGGATTGCCCATGCCGAATACCATGGCCCCACTAACCACGACCTAGGCCACCGCCGCTATGACCAACGTTGCTAGCATCCTCCTCATCGATACATCCTGCATCTCTCTTCCCCTCTTATCAGGGCATAGAGCGGGACTCGTCAGCCCGCCCAGTTGATCAACGTAGCCTAGTATGCAGGTGTACAAAGGCTTGCGCAACTTCCGAGAAACCCCAAAGGGCGAAGTTCGCAGAGACCTTATTCCACGCACTCCCGTGAATAAGGCTGGGTGAGAGGAGGGGGCGCAGGCTCCCCTCCCCTCGGATGGGCTATGAACTCTATTAGCCGCTAGCTCCCACGCGACAGCTACGCTCTGGGTCGAACGCTGTTTTGGCATTCGTGCCGAACAACACCTTGCCGTGCGGCTTGAAGTAGATGTGCAGCATGTAGTGAGGGTCAGGTACGCCTGGGTGTGCCGGCTGAAGCTTGATGGTCTGCCCGAACATCTTCATCGGTCCCTGCCCTACATCTGCAGCCTCCCACTCCAAACCTATCACCTTGCCTTTCTGACCGAGCAAGAGTACGGGCGGTTTTTCAGGGTCCATCGTTCCTTTTGGAAACTGAGCCTGCAAGAGTTCGTGGTTTATAGCGTGAATACCCATAGCCCCTGGACCATTAGGGTTCGGAACGCACGGGCTGTGAGGCACGTACCCCCGGGCCAAGATCTGTCTTATGGAAAGCCCTTCGAACTGCTGGCGTAGTTCAGCAACCTGCTTGGGTGGGTCCACCGGTTGAGCGGTGCTCTTGGCCCAAGCCACCCCCGCAAGGGCGAGCATCGCCGCCAACAGCGTCGTCACCGTACCCAACAAGATGATGCGCTTCATAAGCGCGACCTCCTTCTAGCTCGTGCGGCAGCCGGTTGCACCACTGGCTCCCCACGCCCCTTTAGGTGCCCACCTTCTGTGTGGGACGCGGTTCTTGGCCTCTGCCTGCTCTTGGGAGGCACCGTACGAAAATTGTGCGTTCTGGCACATCGCCCAAACAGCGTATCTTTGCTGTTGCTTGGGGTTGCTTGCGGGTAGCGAACTTCCCAGAATGCGACTTCTTGGAAGTGGGTGAATAGAGGGCCGAAGGCCTGTCTTCCTACCCTCAGGGCCTCCCACAGCTCCTTGTCTATCTCACCCAATGGGATCCATGGCGCAAGCCTCTTCGGCTTGCGTTAAGTAGTCCTCCGCATCTATGGCCGCTTCCTCTTGGGCGCGCCTTTGGATCTCGCTCGCCTTGCGAAGCAACGCCAACCTGCTCACGTGCCCTTCGAACGCAGGCGTGGACCCTCCAGACCGGCGCGTGTCCGAGCCTTCCAGGGTGGCTGCCTTGCTCCTGAGTACGTCGTTCTCGCGCTCCAGCGCCCCCAGCCTCTGGGCTAGGCTCTCCAAGGTAAGCCCGTTAGGCTCTTGTGCGTTCATGATCTCTTTCTGCTCCTTCCTTGTAGAGTGCGGGGCTCCTCGGCCCCACCGCGGTGCCACAACATCGCCACTCTAGAGGGTGCGTCTTAGCTGGCTCTTAGTTGGAGGACCCAAAAGCATAGTTAGAATGACTCATTTTTCAGTTACAGAGGGTTTTGCTGTCGCTTGGGTGTTGCTAGGGAGTCTCTAGATACACAGGTGCCTTACAACTTCCGAAAACCGCGTACATGCGAATCCTCCGCCACCAGGGCCTCTGTGCGCTCTCTCCTGAGCACCTCCAGAAGAGGAGTGTGACTCCGCCCTCTTTCGCTACTCTTCGATGATCTGAGGCGATTCTCGCGCGGCCATGATGACCTCCCTCACAAGAAGGTTCCAAAACAGGTCGACTCAAGACGTACGCCCACTCAAAATTCATCGGGGATTCATCGGGTACTGGTAAAAGTACCGTCTGCAAAGGAGCTGTGTGCGCTAGCGAGATGGACAAACCCATCGTAGGGCGGTACGGAGTAAGGGAGGAGGAGCAATGTCGGCTAATGCGATCGTAGCAAAGGCTGCAGGCGCAAAGGTGCTTGCGGGGACGAGGTCCGCGAGGAAACCCCTCCGCAGAACCAACAGGACGTTGGTGGTTATGGCATTAGTCCTGCTTGGCCTTGTTGCCTTCGTCGTCTCCCAAGGTACCAACGCCGAGCACTCCTCGGTAGCAACTACGGACTTTCAGGCGGAGACGGCGGTTTCCGAGCCCGTGGCGCCTCAGATGAGCTAGGAAGCGGCCCTCGACGCCTACAAGAAACTTCCGCTCTCGTTCGTCTCCAACGAAGGCCAGGCTGATAATGCGGTGCGCTACTATGCCCAGGGTGCAGGCTACGGCTTCTTCTTTACCCCTAATGGAGCTACGCTCTCCTTCGCCGAGGGCAAAGGGCGCGGCCACGCGCTAGCGCTCGACTTCCTAGGGGCCGACCCCCACGCTACGCTCACGGCGAAAAAGCGGCTTCCGGGAGAGGTCAACTACCTGGTCGGGGACGAACCGGCCAAGTGGCAGAAGGGGTTAGCAACCCACGCAGAACTCCTCTACGGTGAGCTGTGGCCAGGAATCGACATGGCGGTGCGTGGTGAAGGGGGCAAGCTCAAGTACGAGTTCCACCTCAAGCCAGGCTCATCAGTTGAGGACGTGCGACTCGGCTACCGCGGCGCCGAGGGGCTCAAGGTAGGGGCCGGTGGGGAGCTACTGGTGCAGACCTCGCTGGGGGTTCTGAAGGATGCGGCACCGGTGAGCTACCAGCGAATCGGGGGAGAGCGCGTAGCGGTAGAGAGCCGCTACAGACTGAAAGGAGATGGCGGCTACGGGTTTGCGGTAGGGGCATACGACCCACGCTATCCGCTGGTGATCGACCCAGGGCTCGACTACTCCACCTTCCTGGGCGGAGGAGCCTCTGGCGATCAAGGCTTGGGCATCGCGGTGGACGAAATGGGCAGAGCCTATGTGACGGGCGGTACCTCCTCAGCCGACTACCCCACCACCCCTGGCGCCTTCGACACCACCTTCAACGGCAGCTCTGACGCCTTCGTGGCGAAGCTGCCAACTAGTTGAGCCGCGCTCCAGCCATCGATGCGCAGGCAAGAAGGGACGCAGGCCCCTCAAGGGGCCTGCGTCTTCTCGTTGGGTTACGCCCGACAATGAGGATAGAGGGCTAGCATTTAAGAGCAGTAGGCGATCCACTTTGGACTATTGTCAGTTGATCTGGATCGGACGCTAGCTGCTGTGCTCAAAGCGCTCTTTGGTTTGTACGGGGAGAACCCTACAACAAGGGTAGGCGGAAGCGCAGTCGGCTAGCACCTCCAAGTCCGTGTTGCGTATGAAGTCATGAGGAAGCTCATGCCCCACGGCTAAACCCTCGTTTGTTCTAATCGTGCTGCGTATGCTCCACAGAGCAGGGCGCGAAAGCGTAGCCCTGCTCTGTTTGTACTTTCGAGGATACGTAACTGCGTATCCTACAGAGTACAAACGCGCCCTCAGCGCTCGCTAGGCTCTCGCCGACTCCAGCCACTCGGCACCGTCCTCGGTCAGCAGGGCGCGGAACTGCAGACAGTTCAGTTCTTGTACTCGCGGGCCGAGGGACAGATGTCGTTTAGAGTGCAGTTCGGGCAGTCTGGCTTGCGGGACTTGCACGTTCGGCGACCGTGCAAGATCAGGAGGTGCGAGAATACGGTCCAGTCTTCTTCCGGTACTACCTCCATGAGATCCTGCTCGATCCTCATGGGATCCTGACTCTCCGTGAGACCGAGCCTACTCGAGACGCGGCGGACGTGGGTGTCCACGACGATGCCCTCGTTCGTGCCGAAAGCGTTGCCGAGGACCACGTTGGCCGTCTTGCGGCCGACGCCGGGCAGGGCTACAAGCTCGGACATCGTGCGGGGCACCTCTCCACCGTGCTGCTCTACGAGGGCGCTGGCCATGCCACGCAAGGAGCGGGCCTTGTTACGGTAGAAGCCGGTCGGGCGGATGTCCGCTTCGAGCTCGTCGGGGGTAGAATCGGCGTAGTCCTCAGCCGTACGGTACTTCGCAAAGAGGCGCTCTGTTACTTTGTTCACCTGGACATCCGTAGTCTGGGCGGAGAGGATGGTCGCGACCAGGAGTTCCAGGGGATTCGACCAGTCGAGCTCGGTGCGCGCGTCCGGATACTCGGCCTTCAAGCGGGCCGTTACTTCCGGGGCGGGTGCTGAGGATGGGTTCACGATGGCCGGGGATTATACCCTGTTCTAAACTATCTCCGTAAGAAAGACCGCGACAGAGAGGAGCCCGGGCATGGCCGAGGTCACCTTCGACTACCAGAACCTCATCGAGGTGGAGGGCGGTCTGCAGGGCGGGGAGCTGGACGAGCTAGGGCCCCGCTTGCGCGAGGCGGCGGACGGGCTTCTCGGGGACCCGCCCGGCTTTATGCGGCTGCCGAAGACCGGCGAGTACGCCGAGGCTTCGGTACGTACAGCCGAGGAGATCAGGGCCTCGGCCGCGACCGACTTTATCCACGTCGGCATCGGTGGCTCGGCCCTCGGCCCGATGGCCCTGCACAAGGCCCTGAGCCATCCTTACTACAACGCGCTCTCGGGCGAAGCCAGGCAAGGGCCGCGGCTGCACTTCGCGGAGAACACCGATCCTGCGGCGCTCTCCGCCATCCTCGATGTCGCAGTCCCCGAAGGAACCTGGGTCAACGTCGTTACCAAGTCGGGATCGACGGCGGAGACGATGGCGAACTTCCTCGTGATCCGGGGTTTCCTCGTAGACTCTTTGGGAGACTTCGGATTCCAGGAACGCATGATCGCCACGACGGACCCCGAAGAAGGGTTCCTGAAGCAGATAGCCGAGCGGGAGGACTTCAGACTGCTCCCCATACCGCCCGACGTGGGCGGCCGGTTCTCGGTCCTTACGCCGGTGGGGCTGTTGCCCGCCGCCGTAACCGGGCTCGACGTAGAGGCGCTACTCGCCGGCGCTTCGCAGTGCGTCGACGAGGTGAACGAGCAAGGCGCCGAGCACCCTGCGGTCGTGGGAGCCGCCTTGCACTACCTTATGGATACCGCGAGGGGGCGCAACGTCAGGGTCATGATGACCTACGCCGACGCCCTGGAGCGGCTCGCGGCCTGGTTCGTCCAGCTCTGGGCCGAATCCCTGGGCAAAGACGGCAAAGGATCGACGCCCCACGGCGCGGTCGGCACCACGGACCAGCACTCACAGGTCCAGCTCTACATGCAGGGTCCGCAGGACAAGGTGATCGAGATCGTCGAGGTCGAATACCACCCGCGCGACCTGGAGATACCGGAGGCTTACGGAGACCTCGAAGGCGTCGGATACCTCGGGGGACACACCATGGCAGAGCTGTTGAACGTCGAGTGCGACGCCACCAGGCGGGCCCTCACCGAAGCCGGACGCCCCAACTGCACGATAAGACTCGGCGAGCCGAACGAAGAGAACCTCGGCTACCTGCTACAGGCGCTCGAAGTGCAGACAGCCATCGCAGGAGCACTCTATGGCGTCAACGCCTTCGACCAGCCGGGCGTCGAGGCCGGAAAGCAGATCACCTACAAGAGGATGGGAAGGCCAGGGTATTAGAGCTTGTCAGCATGTCAGCACGCTCAGGCTTTTAGCCTTCGCTTGTCAGCAATTCAGCCCGGCGGCTGCGCCGCCTTGTCAGCAAGGACCTATCCACGCAAAAGCTGACATGCTGACAAGTCGTCTGGCGAAGCCAGACGACGTGCTGACATGCTGACAAGCTCCCGGCAGGGCGCGTGCTGAAGTGCTATTTCATCGCGATCCCGAACACCACGGGCGCGGCCCTGCCGTGGAGCGGCGATTCCTCCCTGTCCTGGACCACGCGCCAGAGTGCCGGACTTTTCTGCCGCAGTTCGCCGAAGGCGCGGTTCCTCTCGACGTCGTCGGCCAGGAGTACGGCTCCGTTTTGAAGATGGGGCCACACTACTTCGAACTCGCGGCGCATGTTCCAGCGGGTGTGCAGGCTGTCGTGTACGAAGAGGTCTATCGTGCTGATCTCTCGGAGGAGCCGGGGCAGAACCCTGGCGCTGGACCCCCGGTGCAGCCTCCAGCGTTCTTTGAGCGATTCGGGTACGGCTATGCCCCAGAACCTCTCAAATTCGCTCCTCAGGGGAGGCAGGTCCACGCTGTGGAGGGTGCCGCGGCAGTTTACCTCGAGAGCCTTCAGGATAAAGACCGAGCTCACACCGTAGGCCACGCCGGTCTCCAGCACTACGGAAGGCGAGATCAGTCGGCACATGAGGTAGCCGAGGCGGGCGAATCTGGAGTCCGCGGCCCAACGCAGGCTGAACGGATCCCTGGCACGGATCTCCTGCAGTAGCCGGCGCGTTTCATCTTCTACCTCCTCGAGGTCCGGCTCGTCGAGGATCTCGGTTACGCGACCCAGGTGCTCCTCGATATCCCCGAGCACATCTTGCCACCTTGCGGTCTCATAGGCCGGTGAGCTCCTCCAGAGCCGTTCCAGGCCGAGTTCGGCATAACCCGTCACCCTGTCGCGAAACTCCCGGGGACGCCGAGGGAGCAGGAGGGCAAGGTTTATCAGCGGTTCGACCCTACGCACGGCTCACGGACGCTCCTTCGGTACTCCACGCTCGGAGCTCAGAGTATAATGGGACGTGCGCCGGCGTAAGCGAACAGAGAAGGTTTCCCTATCATGAAGTGGCTCAAAGTCTACGGTCTTCCGAAGCTTCCGTTGTTTCTGGCAAGATGGGCGATGAAGCTCGGGCTGCCCGGTCCGACGTGGTACAAGTGGAAGGCCGCATCTGCGGGGACGGGTGTCATCCTGGACGAGATGATCCGGGCGGCCGACGACCTGGGCTACGACGGGCAGAAGGTGGGTAAGCTCGCCATGACCCGCATCGGCGAGAAGCAGGGCTCTGATCTGCGCGAGCAACTCGGCGTCAAGACGATGAAGGATGCCGTCGACGTCGTCATGCTGGCCAACCGCTTTTTCGACATCGAGATTACTCTGACCGAACAGGGCGACGGAACCTACGTCATAAACGCGGACCGCTGCCCCTGGTTCGGGGGAATGGGCAACGAAGGCGTCCCTGGCTGGGACGTGAAGCCCTGCGCCGCTTTCTCCACCTACGAGAAGGCGATGGTCCAGGCCATAAACCCCAACGTCAAGCTCTCCTATACCGAGAAGCGGACCACGGGCGGCCACACCTGCCGCGGCGTCTACCAGTACCGCGACGAAGAGCTCGGCGACGGACCCGCAGATGGCGTGCAGCCCGAGATGGTTAGCATCGGCAAGAAACCGAAGTCGTAAAGAGCTTCGAGGGGCCGGTGGGTCGCGCCGGTTACCTTACGGAGTAGTGGTAGCGTGTCAGCAGCGGCAGGGTCAGCGCCGTAACCAGGGCCCTGTCACTGGGTTTCATCTGTTTCTGCCACGCGCGGTCCTGGCGTAGCTCGACGGTGCCCGTGTCGAAGCGGTTGGGGTTGCCGGAGACGGTGTGGCTTATACCGAGCTTGACGTCGCGATTCCCCACCAGCGGCAACCGTGCGTCCTCCTCGCCCGCGAGCTTCAGAATCTCCTCGAAGCTGTGCCGAGGGTCGGCGATAAAGTCCTCGTAGCGCAGGCGAAGGTATTTGGCCGGCATTCGGCGCCAGAGGGCCTCGATGGCGGCGTTCCAGGCATCCCAGAGGACGGCGCTCTGCGTGGGGGTCTTCCGGTGCATGAACTCACGCTCTGTGCTGTCGGGCTGGCGCTTCTTCTTCGCCCAGGAGTAGGCCGTGGCCCTGGGATCTCGGATCAGGTGCAGGACGCGAAGGTCCACGCCTGGCACCATGCCGAGCGCGTAACCGTAGGCCGGCTCTTTGGAAGTATCGACGACCACGCGGCTGTCCGACACCGTCTGGATGGCCCTGTACAACCTGCCCGTGTTGTCCAGGAACTCGCCGAGACGTTCCCTTATCTTCCGCCTCCCACTCTCTGTAAGCATCATGGGTATGTGGCGGGTGCGGGCGCCGGAGTACTGCAGCCGCATCATCTCGCGGGCCAGCTCTTCACTCTGGCCGCCGAACTCCGTGTCGAATACCGGTCCCCAGAACTCGCATTCCTGGGTCGGCTTGCCGCAGCCGCAGAGCCTGTTTTCGATCAGAGCGTGCTTCCAGATGAAGTTCAACTCGCCCCCGGAGAAAAAGCCCTCGACCTGCCCCAGGGTGTTAGCCAGGATCGTGCTGCCGCTCCGGCCGAGTCCGGCGACGTAGAGGACTTTTACCCTGCCGTTGTCCACTAACGGGTTCCTTTCTGGAACCGTTTCGGAATGGCTCGCTGCGCCGCGTCCCGGAAAGCGCCCAGGAACTCCTTGTCCGTCTCGGAGAAGCCGAACAACCACAAGAGTCCGAAGAACAGCACGCCGAGGAAGCCGCCGAGCAGCATTATCGTGGGTACGGACACAGGCACCAGCAGGAACCCGAACATCGCCTCCAGCGGCAAGGAGATCTTCAACAAGTACGTCACGGTGCCAGCGATGGCGCCCGCTGTCAGGGGCTTCAGCCACATGATGTTCAGGGGCCAGTATCCAAGGCGCCACTTCACGGCGGACATCGTCCCCGTGTTCTCCACGATAATCGCGGTAGCCATCCCCAGCGCGGCCCCCAGAACCTCGTAGCGTGGGATGAGGATGAAGCTAACGACCACGCCCGTTATGGCGGCCACAGAGGTTGCGATCATGGCGTAGTTCTGGTTCTCGGTCATGGCGAGCATCCGCGGCGCGGGCCCGACGGAAGAGCTGTAGAGCTGTGCGACGGCGACGATGACGAGGGCCGTAACGCCTGCCCCAAACGCCTCCCCGAAGATCCCCATCAGCTCGGGACCGAAGACCACGATCACGAGGAAGAGCGCGAACGCGCCGGTGAAGATCCAACGCGACACGTCTTTGTAGAGCCTGCCCATCTCCTCCATGTCCTGCCTCGCGTAAAGGCCTGAGATGATGGGGGAGAAGATGCCGGAAAAGGCGAAGCGCACGGCGGTAAGGAAAGTAGCAGTCCGCGCGGCGGCGTTGAAGATACCGACCGGAGCCCCGGCGGCGAAGACGCCCAGGATCAGGATGGCCGAGAAGTTGTTGAGGTACTGGGCGCCCTGCGTGATGCTCATCGGGACGGAGACACCGAAGAGGGCCCTCGGCTCGAAGGCGGCCTGCGCCCGGCGGTCGAAGAGGTCGGGAAAGAGCTTCCTGAGGTAGTAGAGCCCGGCGAGACCGGCCAGGAACATCGCGAGCGCGTAGGCTGCGATCACCCCGAAGATGTTGGCCCCGAGCACGTAACACGCGCCGACGAAGATCAGGAAAAGCCCCGGGCGTATGAGTTGCTGGATGTAGGCCGCGTACGTCACGGTCTGGAAACCCTGGGTGGCCCACGCGGTCATGCTCATGAACACGAAGAAAGGAAGCACGAACGCGAAGGCGCGCAACACGCCCACCATCATGGCCCCGTTCTCTTTCAACCAGCCCGAGTCGGCGAGAAAACCGGCACCAAAGAACAATACGGCGGAGAGTACGACGCTCAACGCTATCGGGAAGAGCAAGGCCATCACTATCGTGCCGCGTACCCGCGCCCCATCCTGGTGCTCTCTGTGATGGGCGACGTAGCGCACCACGCCGTTCTCCATGCCGAACCGGGAGAGGATCTGCAGGCCGTTGATCAGCGCGACGCCCGCGGTATAGAAACCGTAGAACTGCGCGCCGAGCAGGCGGGCGATGACGACCTGGGTCACGTACCCGATGACACGCCCGGCTCCCTGCCCGGCCGTGCTTATGCCGGCGCCGCGCGCGACCTTCGCTACGTAGGTGTCGTCGTCTCTGGGCCCGATCGGCTCATCCACCTGCTCCGCGCTGGGCTCCTTCTCGGAGACCTTCTCCTCACGCACGCGCTCTTGTTCTTTGTCGAATTCCCGTCTCGAAGTCACGGCGACAGATTATAGAGGTTTTGGGCCAGACGAAAAGTCCCAGGCACTTGCGGGGATCAGATAGGAGGGAGCGGACCTCCGGCGTCCTCCAAAATGTAGTCCTCGAACATCCGCTCGACGATGTCGGGATGGTCGCCGGCGACGTTCTTCTCCATGTCGGGATCGCTCCTGAGGTCGTAGAGCCGTGGGTCGGAGCGGTCGTTTACGCCGAACATGACGTACCTATCATCTCGGGCCCACACGTACTCGTTGTAGCCGAGCGTAAAGTGGGTACGTGGCCTGGGCTCCGAGCCTTGGAGCAGGACGTTCAGATCCTCGCCGTCCATCCGTCTGAACGGCTGGAGGCCGAGGGCGCCGAGGATCGTCGGGGCCACGTCGTGCGTAGAGGCGTAGTAATCGCTGTTCTGTCCCGCTCCCTTCCCCTCGGGATGCCTTATAAAGAACGGTATGTCCGTCAACTCGGGCCAGAGGGCCCCGTAAGGCTTGCCCGTGTAGCCGTGCTCGCCGAGGGCTATGCCGTGATCGGCCAGAACGAGTAGCAGGGTGTCGTCCATGCGGCCCGTAGATTCCATCTTGTCGAGGAAGCGGCCGAACCAGCGGTCGACCATCGTCACTTCTCCCGAGTACAACGCCTTCATCCTCTGAAGTTCTTCTTCGTTGATCCACTCCGAAGTGCCGTAGTTGGGCACGGTGGGATCCCTGCCCTGGTAGCCTTCGCTGTAGGGCTCGACGTACTCCTCGGGCGGATCCCACGGCTCGTGTGGGTCGAAGCTGTCTATAACCAGGAAGAACGGCTGTCCATCTTCGGCGTGCTCCAGAAAGTCCATTCCCCTCGTAAAGAGTCGCGGGGCGAACCAGTCCTCCTCGGACTTGCGGTCCCGCGTGTTGGCGAGGTACTGGCGCACCTTGTCAACCATGTTGGCGTCGTTGCCTGCGACCGTTCTCTGCCTTATCTGTTCCTCGGGGACTCCCAGTTTGGGACGAAAGCGGTCCCTCTCCTGTCCGCGGAGCCACTCGAACACCCCGAACCCGCGCTGGAAGTTCATCGAGGGGTGGAACAGAGGCTGGGTATCGGCGAACATCGTAGTGCTGTAGCCGGAGGCGAACAGGATCTCCGAGAGCGTCGTCTGCTGCTCCGGTATCGGCTGCCAGCCCGCCGGTTGGAAGGTCTCTCCCGGCAGCCTGACGAAGTTTCTGAAGGGCCAGGTCCTCATGCCGGTGTGGATCGCCCTGCGGGCGCAGAGGGTCGGCAACGACTCCGGGTAAGCCCTACCGAAGCGCAGGCTCTCGTTCGCCAGCGCGTCCAGGTTCGGGGTCTGTATGCGGTCATTGCCGTATACCCCGATATGATCCTTCCTGAGGCTGTCCAGGATCACCAGTATAACGTTCACTCGTACCCCCGTATGGCAAGGTAGCCGTGAGCTCGGGACAAGATTAGCATGTCAGCACGCCTGCTTCGCAGGCTTGTCAGCACGCTCAGGCTTTTAGCCTTCGCTTGTCAGCACTTCAGCTAGCCGTCCCGGAGCCTCGCCAAGAGCGTAGATCCCGACCTCCGCTTTAGCAGTGCCTCGTGCGCTGAAGGGCGAGTCCCAAACAGGAGAAGCTGACATGCTGACAAGCGAGGGCCTGAAAGGTCCGAAGCGTGCTGACATGCTACGTTAGTACGCGCCCTTGCGGCGTAGAACGGCGCCGAGGGTCTTCAGGATGATCTTGAGGTCGAATGAGAGCGACCAGTTCTCGATGTAGTAGAGATCCAGGCGCACCATTTCGTCGAAGGCGAGGTCGGAGCGGCCGCTGGTCTGCCAGTAGCCGGTCATCCCAGGGACCGCTCCAAGTCTCCCCTTATGGGACTCCTCCATCCTCAGGAAGTCGCGTACCGGCAGGGGCCTTGGACCGACCAGGCTCATCTCTCCCTTGAGGACGTTAACGAGTTGGGGCGATTCGTCTATGCTCCAGCGGCGCAAGAAACGCCCGACCCTGGTCACGCGGGGATCATCCCTGAGTTTGAAGGCCGGTCCTTTCAGCTCGTTGAGATCCTCCAGAACGGTCTGGCGTACTTCGGCGTCCCTCTGCATCGAGCGGAACATGTAGCAGACGAAGACCTTCTCGTCAGCACCGACGCGCTTCTGCCGGAAGAGCACGGGTCCTGGCGAGTCGAGCCTGACCGCGAGGGCCACAGCCAGAAAGAGGGGCGAGAGGAGCACGAGCCCGGCCAAGGAGACCGTCACATCGAGGATGCGCTTGAGGGCCCGCTGGGAATTGTCCAGTCCAGGGTAGTGGACCTCGAGGAGTGGCAGGCCCATGCCTTCGGAGAGTATGGTACGGCCCCGCATCAGGGCGAAAGCGCCGGGCACCACCCTGAGCGGCACCCCGCGCAGCCGCACCGAGTGGACGAGCTCGAGGAGTTCCTTGTCGGGCAGGCCCTCGGCCCCGACGAGGACCACGCCACGAGCCTCGGTGCGGTCCAACATTTCTCTTACCGACGCGAGGTAGGCGCCGTCCCCGCTTCCGAGGTCGACCTCACCGGCCAGGGCGTAGGCTCCGGGCACACGCTCCATCATCCGGCGCAACCGCCTCCGGCCTTCGTCGTCTCCGACCAGAAGAACCGGAGTCTGGCCGAAACCGCGGCGGTAGATCCGACCTATGGCGCGCTCGTAGAGGAACCTGAGCGCGCCGGAGCACAGCAAGCCGATTACGGCCGCCGACGCTATCTCCCCTGGTCCGAGGTCGCTCCCGGGGTAGATCGTCGTCCCTATCGTTACCAACCCGGCCCAGCAGAATGCGGCCCCGAGGAGTCCCCCGGGGCTGCGCCTGACGGGCGCCTTGTCGTAGAGGCGGAAAGCGCTGAAGAGCGTGATCCAGGCCGCGAGCAACAGCGGCACGAGGCCGGCGGCCGGATCAGATCCACCGCCCCAGGCGGCCACTCCCAGCCCGAAAAAGAGCGCCAGCCCGTCCGCGAGCACCAGGATGAGGACGCTCGTAGAGCGCCTCAGCAGCTTGAAGCCAAGGATCCTCTTCATTATGTCTCTAAAGATCCGCACGGGGTCCTCCGTGCGAGGAGTATACCGTCGCGCAAGGCCGACCGGTCCCCGCAGAGTGTGTAAGATTGAAGTGAGATAGAAGGCAACGAGGCGGAGGGCACAGGAGTGAGAGTGGAGCGGTTCGGGTCCTACGTGGACGAACACCCCGCCATAGTCAGGCTCGAGAAGTGGCTCCAGATCTACGCTGGCAAACACCCTTCGGCTTTCTACGGTCTGTACCGGCTATCGCGAAAGGACCGGGCGCGCGTCGTGACCCCGGACACACAACTGGTCATTGAGGGATTCCCGAGGTCGGCAAACACGTTTGCCAGGGTGGCCTTCAACAGTGCGCAAAGCGGGCGGGTGCGCATCGCCCACGGCCTACACGTTCCTGCGCAGGTGATCCGGGCCGCACAGTGGCGGATACCCACCCTGGTTCTGATTCGAAGACCCAAAGACGCCGTGTTGTCTTTCGCCATACGAGACCCGATCTCCGTCGACCAGGCCCTCAGGTACTACCTCTCCTTCTACGAGACCGTAGAAGAGTACCGCGACGCCTACGTACTCGCACTCTTCGAAGAGGTCACCGAAGACTTCGGAGGGGTCATCCGGCGCATAAACGACCGGTTCGGAACGACCTTCTTACCGTTCAGTCACGACGAACGGAACGTCGACGGCGTGCTCGCCCGCATCGAGGAAAATTCCAGGAAGAGGTTCGGGGAGGCGTCCCTGGGAAACAAGGTCTCCCGCCCCTTCGCCAGCAGAGAGAAGCTCAAGCGCGAAGTGGGATACGAACTGGAGGACCCGAAACGTAGGGATTTGATCTCCAGGGCCGAGACCGTTTACGAGCGCCTGACACGCAAGCCGGCTCAAGGTCACTAACGACGATCCTGCTGAAGGCCCCTTACGGGGTCTCTCCCCGTCCTCCTCGAGAGGAGCTGTCTCAGGACCCGCAACAGGAACAGGGGGTTGCCGAGGAGGTAGCGTCGCCACAGGCGGCGCGGCTCGCTAAGAAGCCGCGCCAGCCACTCGAAGCCGTGCTCGGTCAGCAGCCGCGGGCCGCGGCGCACCCTCCTCGAGGCGTAGTCGAATACGGCGCCGCCGCTGAGGGCGACGCCCGTGATGAGCCGGTCTCTGTTCTGCGTCAGCCAGATCTCCTGTAGCGGCATCCCGAGCCCGACCAGCAGGATGTCGGGGGCTGTGGCGTTGATCTCCTCGAGTATCGCCTCGTTCTCGGCGCTCCCCGCCGAATGGTCGAAGTAACCGTGACGGACGCCAACGATTCTCAAGCCGGGATAACGCTCCCTCAACCTTCTCGCGGCCTCCTGCGCGACGCCGGGTCGGGCGCCGAGGAAGTAGAGCGAGAAGCCCCCGGCGGCGGCGAAGTCGGCCAGTCGCCAGATCCAGTCCGCGTAGGTGATGCGTGCCGGAATGCGCCCGCCGAGTATCCTCGCCGCAAGCATGACCCCGGCCCCGTCACAGAAGACGACGTCGGCACCGTTCAGCGAGCCCCGTAGTGCGGCATCCTCGTAGCAGAGGTTCAGGCAGTGGGCGTTCACGTTCAAGACGAGGCCGGGTTTGCCGGCCCGTACCAGGCGTGCTATCTCCGCGTGCAGCTCATCTACAGTAACCGGGTCCACGCCCACGCCAAGAACGTCGATCCTGCCAGCACGAGGCCCTACATGTGGCGCCACAGGGTCTCCTCCAGCTCCGAAAAGCGAGCGTCCCACGAGTTCTCGCGGGCGAGTTCGATGCGGGCGCGTCTCTTCTCCTCGGTCTCGAGATGCTGCAGGTTGCGCAGGACATAGACGTAGTCCTCCGGCCTCTGTGCGAGGTAGACGTGCCCGGCGAGATCCCGCATCGCCGGCAGGTGTGCGGCCACGACGGGCTTGCCCGTGGCCAGGCACTCGTAGGTCTTGGCCGGCGAGATGGAGCGGGTGAGAGCGTTGACCTTGTACGGCAGCACGAAAGCGTCGACACCCTCTAGAGCCGAAGGCAGAGAGGCGTGGGACGCCTCTCCCCTGTAATCGATACCTGGCACTTCGAAGAAGCCCATCTCTACGCCGCCCACGGCGCCGACGATACGCAAACCGCAGCCAGCCCCTGCGATAGTCCGCAGGGCATCGAAGTCGATGCGCTCCAGGCTCAAGTGGCCGAAGAAGCACACGGTGCGCACCTCTCCGGCGGGACCCTGCAGGGGCGCGAACTGCTCGTAGTCTACGGCGGGGCCGCTCAGAAAGGCATCGGGCCTGATGCGTCTGGCCTTCTCTAGCAGGTGCGCCGAGGTGCATGAGACGAGGTCGGCGTGCAGGAGGAGCTCGCGCTCCGTCTCCTTGATGTCCTTCGGAGCGCCGGGGAAATGCTCGTAGTCGTCAGCGCAGTCGTAGAGCACGAGCTTCGGGTCGAGGCCCGAGATCAGGCCCAGCGTCGTCCTCGTCGGGGGATAGGCCACTACGACAGGATGGGGGCCTGCTATCTTCCTGAGGTCACGGATGATGCGCGGGACGAGGAACTTCGCGTTCGACCACCGGAATGCTCCGTAGGTCGGCGGAGCGGTGAGCGGCGCGTAAACGGTGAGATCTCTCTCGGCCGGCTGCTTCTCTCCCGCGCCGCCCGAGCGACGGATTCGCCCGAAGACCCTGCGCAGGCTGTCTCCGCTCGGGCGGGGATTGGCGAGGCCCGTGGTCTCGACGAAGACGGTGGGATAGCCGGCGCCGGCGAAGAGGGTGGCGAGCGTCTGGTGCCTCTGCCAGAGGAAGTCCCACCTTATACCGGAGAGTATCACCACCGGCGGCTTGCGCACAGGGGAGGCTCCTATACTCCGTCCGTCAGGGCGAAAGAGGGTTCTGGCATGGTCCCTTCGCCGTAGATGCGGTCGAGGCCGAAGAGGCCCAGGATCTCCATCGTTCTCTCCAGCTGGCGGGCGCTCACGCGGGTACGCCACCCTTCCGGGGAAGGACGGGGCGTATTCTTCCGGCTCAGGGGGGAAGGCCGTCCCAGTCTGCGGTAAAGACGGTCGTCGAAGTCCTCGCCCAGGAAGGAGAACAGGCTCGTTAGTTCTGCTTGGGGACGAGCGAGCAGGTTCTCGTAGAAGGCGAGGTGCACATCCTGTGGGCCGAGTTGCTCGAGGGGGACGTAGTTGTCTATGCACCATAGGTAGAGGTGGCGTTCGAAAGCGTCTTTGGCGGCCCGGATCTGCGCCTCCATGGGTAGGAGGTAGTCCTCCACCAACTCCTTCTGCTCCATCGTCTCCGAGAGGTTGTCCTTCCATCCGAGATCCAGCCTCGATGCCACGACGGCGCAGGGGTGTCTGAGCAGGAGAATGATCGGCATTCCTGGGAAGTGCGCGCGCATCCAGCCGAGGAGCAAGTTGGCCCTTATGTCCTTGATCAGACGCCGCCTCGCGACGATGCGCCCGTTGAAGCGGTCGGTCCAGGGGTCCCTGAGCCGGCCCGTGAGCGCGAGGCGGGCCGGGCCGAGAAACACCTCCCTCCTATCGTCTGGTCTGAGGTACTGTTTGGTCCTGAAGTGCCCGAAAGGACCGACCTCCCTGGGGTTGAAGGGTTCGAAGACGTAGCGATATCCCCTACGGTGGTTGATGATCTCCGAGAGCCACGTGGTCCCACTCCGCCCGCTCCCTGCCAGAAAGACGGAGCTTCTGTGGCCTCCTTTCTCCAGGTCGACGTAGACACCTCCTGGCAGCCGTGAGAGAGGCCTGCCCATCATCGTACCGCCCCCTGCCCCAGGGTGGCCTCCGAGGCATCCGCGATGAAGGCCAGGAACCGGAAGAAGACAGCGAGGGACGCGAATATGCTGTCGCTCTCCGATCCGGGATAGCCAATGCCCATCCGGCCGATGCTATCCCTCGGCTTCGACGGGTGTACGGGGAAGCTTGGCCTCGCTGTCGGCGCCGGGAGCCTCGGCGGCGCCCCAGTCTTCCCTCGAGGCGAACTTCACTGCGACGGCGGCGAGGATAAAGAAGAATAGCGTCGAGGCCGGGATGTACCAATGCCACTCGAACGCCGAGGAGACGAGGTAGACCACGAGCGCGGAGCCCAGCCCGGCCAGAAGGAGCCGGCGATCTCCTTGCGGACCCGACCGCCAGACGGCTCTTCCCGTATAGCCGACGAGGACTGCCACAAACCCGAGCAGGGCCACAAAGGCGAACAAGCCGGTCTCGGTGCCCTGCTCGAGATACACGTTGTGGACCTGTTTGACTCCCTTGAGCCCCGGTCTGTCCTCCAGCCACGTGTACTGGAAAGTCCCCGCCCCCGTACCTGTGAGGGGACGCTCCTTCCACGCCGCCCAGGCGACCCTCCAGTAGTCTCCCCTGGAGCTTATATCCAGCGAGGCCAGTCTCTGGCCGGCGTTTGCTGTCTCGTTCGCGCTGCCCAGAAACGTCGAGTAGGCTTGCCCTGGACCGCCGTACCTCTCGACGACCACGAAAGCGCCCAGGGTCACCGCAAGCACTGCTCCGGCCACGACGAGGATCCCGAGTCTCCGCCTGAGAACCGGTGAGGGCTCGTAGCGGTTCATCACGATGGTATAGGCGGCCTGCAACACAAAGGCCACGACGAGGGCCAGGATCAGATCGTTCCTGAACAGCGTCCCGTCGGCGATCTTCTGCTGTCGTGAGACGCCGGTCCCGAGTAGCCCGGGGAGGCTCTGCATCTGCCACCAGAGCCAGGCACCCGGCAACGAGAGGAGGAGAAGGTCGGCGAACATCCGCAGGCGGCCGCTCGTTATGACGAAGAGGATGATGAGTCCTATCCCCAGGGACCCGATGCCGCCGCGAGAGACCGTAAGATAGAGCGCGATAAACAAAGAGAGCGTGACGGCGGCGTAGAGCCCCCTCAGTACGAAACTGCGCAGAGTACTCATCCGCGCCAGGGCCAGCACCACCCCCATCCCCAGGATGACGGCGGTGGTATTGGCATACCCCAGGGTCGAGTCCATCCTTACCCCATCCAGGGAGCGGACCGGGTACTCGATCGGGCTTATCTTCTGCAAGAGACCGTAGCCCGCGACGGCCGCGACCATGAAGACCGAGGCGTCGACGAGCGAGCCGACCTGGCGCCCCGAGGTGAGCGCGGCCAGCGCCATAAGGAAAGCCGCCAGGTACATAGACGAGCGCAACGTCTCCTTGATAGTCTCCGTCTCACTTATCGTCCAGACCATGGAGAGGCCCTTTACGGCGACGAGCGCGGCGAGCAGCCCGACCAGCAGGATGCCGACGGCGGGCAGGTCCCAGTAGAAGCCCCGCACGAAGAGCGTTACGAACAGCAGCGCCAGGATGCCCGCCGCGACGGGCAGCCAGAGCGCATCCCTGTAGAGGCCGGTGTCCAGCATCCCGTAGGCCGTCGCGGCCAGGAGCACCAGCATGACAAGACCCTTGAAAACGGTGAGCAGCCGACCCGGACGGCGGTACTTGTCCCTCTCCCCTTTGTGTTCCATACCGGAGAAGCGCTCCTCGCTCGCGTTGCCGGGGGGCCGGACTTCCCTCACTCCCTGGCTCCCGGGTGAGTCTCTCGGCGATCGCTCATCAGGAACATCCGTTCAACACCACCCCGAGCAGGTTGGCACCCGCTTCCAGAAGGTCGTCCGTCGTCTCTCGGGCGACGCCCTTGGGAGTCCGGGAGGCGTGCACGACGAGCAAGACCCCGTCAAAGCCGCCAAGGAGGTTCGGGGACCGTAGCACCCGCGCTGCCACCGGCGCGTCGAGCAGCACGAGGTCCCGGCCCTCCTGCAAACCTCGTACTGCCCTCGGAATCCCCTCATCCTCCAGCAGTGAGGCGGGGTCAACCAGAACGGGACCGGTCGGGACGACCAGAAGTCCCGGGATGACCTCATACCCAAAGTGCTCTAAGGGTTTGCTGTCGTCGAGACCGCTGGTAAGCCCGACGAAGTTCGGTTCGCCGAGCATCCTGTGCAACTGCGAGTCTTCGAGGTTGCAGTCCACGATAGCGGCCCGCCGTCCCATGCCGGCAAGGGCGGCTCCGAGGCCGAGGCAGATGCTGGTCCGCCCGGTGCCAGGCTCGGGACTGGTGACGACGACGCTACTCGTCCCCCTCACTCTCAGGAGATTGTCCGCCAGCTCCTCATAGTGACGCCTCACCGGCGAGTCGGGGTCGAGCAACCCCCTGGCACCACCGTCGCTTATGGCCCCGAGCCTCACGTCAACCCCCGGTTTTCTTCGAAGAGTAGTCCGGTATGGCTCCCAGCACGGGCACCCTCAGCGTCAATTCGGCGTCGCGTACGCCCCGCCAGCCGCTGGCCCGCCCCTCGAGTATGAGAGCGGCGGCGCCCCCTATCAGCAAGCCCACCCCGGCGGCGATGGCCGCGTAGATCAAGGGCCTGGGACTATAGTCTCCCGGCAGTGCCTTCTGCTCTACGACGGCCCCCGCAACCGGTACGCCGTCGCCGAGGTTCTCGACCCCCTCGACGAACAACTCGGCGTAAGCGTTCGCCGCCAGGGCCGCCTGCCCGGGTTCGTCGCCGCGGAATCGTATCAGTAAGCCCGGCCCGCCGTCCGCCTTACCGACCGTCCTCGGGATGAGCCGTTCTGAGAACGCCCTCGGGCTGGCCTCCCAGCCGGCCCGGCGCCGCACCTCGCCCAACATCTTCTGCGTAACGACGGCGCCACGCACTTCTTCGAGGAAGGCAAGTGTGGCCTCCTCGCTTTCCAGATTCTCCGGCGTCCTGACGCTCACCTTCGCCTCGGCGGTGTATACCGGCTCGCGGAAGAGCCCGAAGAGTAGGGCTATGCCAGCGAGGAGCAGCACGACCCCGACGATCAGCAGACGCCGCCTCTGCATTACGTAGAGGATCTCGGAGAGCGAGGGATCGTTCCTCGCCCTGTCCCGCTGGCCGCTAGTAGATGCCACTGTTGATGACCTGCTCGCGATAGGCCGCGGGGTCCAGGTTCAGTAACTCCAGGAGTCCAGGAGCTTGCTCGGATGGACTCTGCGCGAGAATCCTGCGCGCCTGCCCATACCGTCCCTGAACGACGAAAGCATCGGCGGTGGCCAGGTCCATAGAAATCAACAACTGCCGTCCCACCGCAGGGGTACTCGACCTTCTCATTTCGGCTGCCGCCATGCGCCTCGCACGCCTGATGTTCTTCACGCCTTCTTGCGGCTCGCCGGTTCGTACCTGGATCCTGCCGAGATCGTAGCGGTCCTGGTAGGTGATCTCCTTCACTTCCTCGAGCGCTTCGTACTCCACTTTGGCTTCCTTTAGCTTGCCCTGTCTCGCGAGCGTCTGCGCGAGAGAACTGCTGGCCGAAACGGCGTTCGGGTTGAGTTCGAGCACTTCGCGGTAGCCCTTCACAGCAGCGTCCAGATCTCTCATACCGAGCCTGAGGTTGGCCAGGGTAAGGTAAGGCAGATAGTTGTTGGGGTCCCTCTCTATCGCCTCCTTGAGAGCAAGGATGGCCCTATCGTACTCTTTCTGCTGCCGCCACAGATAGGACTGTGCCTGGAGCGCGTCGGTATCGAAAGGATCCAGGCCAACCGCCCGCCGCGACGCCTCCATCGCCCCCGCAACGTCCCCCGCAGCGGCCAGGCGCTGCTGCTCGCCAGTGTAGTAATCCGACAGGTAGAGCACCGCGGCCAGCAGGGCCAAAACCCCCACCAGAAAACCCGCGGAGAGTCTGAAGATCGCACGACTCAAGCAAGATCACCGCCCATGAGGATATCCACAACACACCCCGAATACAAGCCACCGGGCGGGCACAGAGCAGGCACGAAAAAGCGGGTCCCCGAAGGGACCCGCCTGATTAGACCTCGTCCAGTCGTTTAGCGGACGATCCTGCGGGCCAGCAGACCACCGGCTACGAGCAGGACACCGGCACCGAGCGCGATGAGCGACGAACCACCCGTGGGGGGAAGCTCGGCCTCGGGGCTGGCGGGGGCGGTGTACTGCGCCTCAGCAGGCGCCTCATACTGATACTGCACGGCAGCCGGAGCGGCAGCCGGAGCGGCGGCGACGGCCTCCTCGACCTGGGCCACGTTGACGTTGCACTCCTGGGCTATGTTCTGGATGTTGACGTTGTCCCCGTACTGGCTGATCTGTACCTTGCCGACCTCTGCCTGTACAGCAGTCTGGACACAAGCTTGATTGCCACTACCGACCTGCGTCACCGACTGCGCCAGGGCCGGGACAGCGGCGGCCAACACCATGGCCAGCATAGCCGCTAACAACATTACCTTCTTCAAATCTACCTCCTATTCGGATTCTGTCTCTAACAGATTGCATTTTTTCACTTTTAGCCCACAGTGTCAACACTGTTGCCAATATCTTCTACGATTATCTTAAAATTTCTTAATAATCGACACTATTCTGACGTCTGTTCCGCGGGGGCACCGAAGTCCACGGTATACATGGTAGTCTCGGAGTCGTTATAGTCGCCGGCGTACGCACCTATGCCGATTTCGCGGAACCTCCCATCCAGTATATTACGCTGGTGGATGGAACTTTGCATCCAGGAGCGGAACAAGTCCTCCGGGGTGGCATTGTGCCCGATGTTCTCTCCGCAGGAGGACCAGGTGTAGCCGAAGCTCTCTATGCGCGTGCACGGGGCTTCGTTGTTCTCCTTGGAGTAGTGAGAGTAGTAGTGGTTTTGGATCATGTCCTTCGAATGGGCCCTGGCGGCTTTCTGGAGGATGGGATCTACGCACAGAGGCTTCAGGCCGTGCGTCTTACGAGCGTCGTTGTGCAAGGTGAGCATCAGCCTCTCCGTGGCGTATAAGAAGACCTCATCCCCTCCGCACCCGCTGGCATAGTCACCGCCCGCCGCCTCCGCGGGCGAGTCTACACGGATAAGGCCTGCGGCCGCAAGAAGGATGGCGACGGAGACAACCAGCAGACACCTCATGAATACATCCCCCTCTCGTTATTGCGGCATTTCAGCCGTTCAGCACTTCCTCAGTATGTCAGCTTGTCGACCTCGCTGCTTGCCGGGTTTGCGGCAGGTCGGTATTTTTGCGCATCATCTTACATATGACAAATGGTTCGTCCCGGGTTGGCGCCGCTATCCGGCCCGGCGCCGGAGACATCGTCTTCTACGCTCCTTCCTCCTTGCCGCCGGGAGCGTCGGTCTGTGCGGGTTCGGTCAGGATGCGGTAGGTGGCGCGGGACATCTCCTGCGTGGCGGTGCGGGATGCCGACGCGCTCGTTTCGCTGGCTATCACGACCATGAGATAGGCGTCTCGGGCGTCGCGCGCGCCTTCGGGGAAGACGATTCCGGCGTCGGCGAAGGTGGATCCGTAGTAGCCGATCTTGTGCGAGACCCGCGTGCCTTCGGGGAGAGGCTGGGGCAGGCGGTCTTCGAAGGATGTGTTCGTCATAAGGTCGAGCATCTCTGCCGAGAGGTCGGGGGTGGTGTAGGAGGGATCGGAGATCTTCTCCAGCACGAGCAGGACGTCCTCAGGGGTCGTGGTGTTGGGGAACCAGTACTCCGTCGAGCGCGCGCCGATGCGGTACAACTCGGCCCTGATGTAATCTCTCCCCAGGTATCTGTCGAGCATCTTCCAGGCCGTGTTGTCGCTCTCTTTGATCAGTAGCCTGGCGCACTCGCGCAGGGTTATGGTGTGCCCAACGGGATATTCGTAGAGCACACCCGTGCCATAAGCCTGCACGTCGGAGGCCAGCATGGAGATCTTGTCGTCGAGGTCTACCGCGCCGCTGGCTGCTGCCCTGTAGAGCGTCATCAGGACGGGCAGCTTGTTGAGGCTGGCCGCAAGGAAGCGCCGGTCGGCGTCCATCGCCACCCTCTCGCCCGAGGAGGGGTCGAGGACAACCACCCCGTAGGTGGCGGGATACGCCTGCGCTATCTGCTTGATCGCGCTCCGCAGAAGCTCTTCCTTCTCCCCGGTGAGCTCCGCCTTTACGCGCATTACGTCTTTGTCCGCGACTCCAGGATCAGGGTTCCAGCCCTTCTGAGATCCTGCGGTGGGAACCTTGGGACCCGATGCGACCGTGGGAACTTCGAGGCGGGCCACCGGTTCTCCCTCCATCGAGAGCGCAAAGAACAGCAGGCTCGTGAGAAGCAAGGCCAAGATAGGCAGCGCCACGAGGAGACGCCGGCGCCGGAGTGCTCTTTGCTGCTGCTCGCGGCGTTGCCGCCGGGTAGTTGGCGTCTCGGACCCTGGCACCGGCGCGTGGATCGGCCCCCCGCATGAGATGATCGCGCCCCGAGGTAAGGGGCTACTTGTTTATCGACCTGATAAAGGTAACGATAAAGATCGCGGAGATCAACATCAGCGCCCCTGCGGCGATAAGGCCCAAAGAGACGAAGAAGATCGTGCCCGCTTTCGCATTGTCCCAGGTCTGGGTGGCCCACACGAAGGCGAACAGAGAGGCGAAGAAGGTGAGGAGGATCAGGATCATGCCACCGGGCAAATCCCTGATCTGGATCGCCGACCGCTCCACCGCGTAGGCCACGCCTCCCCGGGCCGGAAAGCCGGTCTCGCGCACGCTCTGGAGGGCATGCCTGAACTCTCCCTCATCTGCCAGCCCGATAACCCGCGAGAGGTAATAGGCTTCGGAGGGAGACTTTCCCATCCTGAGTAGCTCCAGGTAGTTGCGCCTGTAGAGCTCCACGGCGCCTGAATGGGGTGAGGCGAGCTGCTTCAGGAAGGCGTGGGTGTCGAGGCGCGTGGCGTACTTGCGGGCCTCGTGCTGGGCGGCGCGGGTCTCGCGGGCCCCAGGGCCGTGGCGGGAGATCTCGGCGACCTCCAGAAAGAACATCTCGCGGGAGAACTCTATGGCGCTCTGGCGCTCGCGGCGCCGGGAGGAGATCTCCGTCCTTATACCGCGCGAGCGGTATTCCTCGCGCCTCAGATGGTAGACCTGCTCCTGGTAGAAGTCTCTCTCCTGCAACGAGTCGGCCGAATCCCGCAGGCGGTAAGCCTCCTCTAGCGTCTCAGGTATCCTACGTTCTCCCATGAACCAGTGTTTACCCTATACTCCAGATCTCACGCGCCGAATAACCCCTTCTGGGTCCTGAATGATACCATGAGCGTGTTGCGACAGAAACATGACTACCCTTCCCCGAGCCTCTTCCTGACAGCCTCGGAGTCGCTCTCCCACAACCCGTAGAACAGCCCTCCCCCACGCACCCTGACGTCGAGGTGACCTTTTGCGGCGAGATCCTTGAGCATCTCGTCAGCCTCGTTGACCGTGAGCGAGGTCTCCATGGCCGCCTGCGCAGGCGTCAACTCGCCGCTGCTCTGCAGGGCTTCGAGTAGCTCGCGCTCCCTGGCGTTCGCCGCCGGAGGCTCCGAGCGGGTATCGACCAGGCCGGCGACGCCCCTGGCGAAGACGCCGAAGGCCGGAAAGACTGCCCACCCGAAGATAAAGATCAGCCACCAGAACTGGGTAAAAGCAATAAGGAGTGCGGCTGCAAGGAGGATCAAGCCGCCCGTCACCGCGCCGGTCACAGCCTGGGCCTTCGGACTCATCTTCTCCACGTCCAGGCCGAAGAAATCCTCAGAATCCCAACTTCCGTGGCCGCCTCTGCGGCGGGACTCAAGGTCGCGATCCGGTCTCTTCTCCACAGGTCTGCCTCGGGACCCAATATATCAGCAAGCCAGGGGATGGGCCACGATAGGAGCCGCGAAGGCCGGACGCGAAAGTGCTAACCTCACCTGAGTCACAAAGGAGGTCTGGCCGATGGATTTGCGCGAGCGCGTGGACGGTTCGAGAGAAGAGCTTCTCGGGGAATTGAACGAGTTCCTTCGGATGCCTTCGATCTCCGCCCGCGAAGAGGAAAGCACAGGGTTCCGCGACTGCGCAGAGTGGGTGGCGGGGAAGCTGGAGGAGGCCGGTGCCGAGGCCAGCATCATGGAGACCGAAGGACATCCCGTGGTCTACGCGGAGATCGGCTCGGGCGAAGTGACGCTCCTCTCCTACGGCCACTACGACGTGCAGCCACCCGAGCCCCTGGATCTCTGGGAGAGCGATCCGTTCGAGCCTACTATCAGGGACGGTGGCCTCTACGCCCGGGGCGTAGCTGACGACAAGGGCGACGTGCTCGCCCGCATACAGGCGTTGCGTCTGTATGCGGAGGAGCATAACTCACTACCCTTCAGGCTCAAGTTCCTGATCGAGGGCGAGGAAGAGATCGGCAGCCCCAATCTGGCGCCCTTCGTCAGATCCAACGCGGATCTCCTCTCCGCCGACGCCTGCCTCTGGGAGGGCTCCATGAAAGACGAGGCGGGGCGGCCCATGATCTTCTGCGGCACCAAGGGGATGGCCTACGTGGAACTGCGCGCCAGCGGCGCCTCCCACGACCTGCACAGCATGTACGGCGGCATAGCCCCTAACCCTGTCTGGCGCCTCATCCAGGCCCTGAGGACCATCAAGGACGAGAACGGTGAGATCACACTCGACGGCCTCGACGCCCTCGCCGAAGAACCCTCGGAGAAGGACCTGGAAGCCATAAGCCGCATCGCCTTCGACGACGACGCCCTGCGGGAGTCCTGGAGTGTGGAATCTCTCGACCGGGAACTCTCCGGCCAGGACGCGCTACGCGAGATGCTGCTGCGCCCGACCGCGAATATCGCGGGCATACAGTCGGGCTACACCGGTCCAGGCTCCAAGACCATCGTGCCTTCAGAGGCGTTCATGAAGATGGACTTCAGGCTCGTCGCCGGCCAGAGCCCCGGTCCTGTAGTGGAGTTGATCCGGTCCCACCTCAGAGAGCGTGGCTTCGAGGACATCGAGGTCGTCGAACTGCACGGCGTCGAGCCGGCGAAGACGCCCGTGGACTCGCCCATCGTCAGCACCGCTATACAGACGTGGCAGGACCTGGGCGAAGACGAGGTTCTCGTGTATCCGACCATCGGGGGGAGCGGACCGACCTCACTCCTGGTCGCCGACCTCGGGATACCGACCATCATGACCGGGAGCGTGGCGAACACGGGGAGCCGGCTCCACTCCCCAAACGAGTGGGTCCGCCTGGACGACTACTTCGAGGCCATAACCTACTTCGCCCGGTTCTTCGAGAGGTACGGCCCTTGACACAAGAGAAGGGCAAGGGCCTGGATCTACCCGAACGTGTCAGGAAGAGCCTCGCCTCTGCCGTCGCGGACAGAGGCGTGCAGGCGCGTGTGATCTCCACGCAGGGCCGCGAATCGATGCGTCCCCCTCAAGGTCACATAATCATCGCCGCCGGGAGAGAAGAGGTGGAAGCGGTCCGCGGCCCCGCCCGCATCGTACGCCGGCTGGAGTTCTACAAGACGTTCTACGGGCCCGTAGTCCGCCTCGCCCTCAGCGTCTACCCGATGGAAGGCGAACCGCTCTCCGCCGGCACCGCCCTCAACGTCTCCCAGGTCAGCGGCGACGCGGCCCTCACCGGCCTCGGCCGCCAGAAGGCCATCTACATACATTTCTACTCCGCCATCGGCGACGACCTCACCTACGCGTTCTCCAAAGAGATCCCCAACGCCTCCGAGCAACGCGGCGAGACGAAGAAAGTCCACAAGATGGCCCGCGACGCCTATACAGAGACCCCGGAAGAGCGCAGGAGCTTCAGATCTGCCGTAGGGCTCGCCGAGAGTCAGTTCGAGCTTCCTGTACCTGAACCTGACGAAGAAGGATAGTCTTCGGCGGCGCGCCCGCGTATACTGCCACGTATGCGGGCGGGGAGTGCGGTAGACGACTTTGTAGCCAAGATCAGCCAGGCCATCGAAGGGGCCGGACGCAAGGGCATCCACTTGACTGCGGGAGCGGGGTCTTGCGATCTGGAGGCCCAGCAGTTCGGCGAGTCTCCCGAAGAACAGGAGCCGTTCCCGACAGGGCGTCCGCACCACCTGGAATCCCCGGTGGGAGCCAGGGACCCCGGCGGCCACAGAGGCATCTCGCGGCTTTGTTACTTCCTGGATGGCGTGCAGAGCTCGCGGGAGATCGGGCGCATAGGGATGTCCCCCGTGATCGTATCCACGGTGGCGGCCACGATCGTCAACCGCTGCGGGAGACGGTTCTCGCGGCTGCCGATGGAGAGCCCGCCCGTGGTGGTGCAGGCCGTGATCCTGCCCCGCAGCGCCGGCGACGTTGGCGTGGAAGCGTTCTGGGACCTGCTCCTCGCGGCGGGATTCTACGAACTGGGCCCCGATGAGGTCCCCTCCTCCCCCCACCTCGTCCTCGACTCCGCGGAGTATATAGCCGACGCCGACCCGTCCGACTATGTAGGTATGAGGGAGAGGGCGCGCGTGAGGGTCAGGGCGCTCAGGGAGCGTCTGGAAGGAGGCATGCTCAGACAGTGGGAGGGTGACGACAGGGTCCTCGAAGACGCTGACGCCTGGATCGCGGTCGATGGACAGCTCGAGAACATCCGGGAGTCGAACCGGCGCGCCATCGGCCTCATAAAGAGCGTGGCCCGTCCCGAGTTCGTAGGCAAAGACGTCGGGATGCTTCTCGACCTGGAGCCCGGGATGCGGACGACGAGCTTCGTTCCGGATTGGCAGGTGAGCCTAGACCCTGGTAAGCAACGTACCTCCTGGTACCTCAGGATGTGGCCGCCGCAACCCGGCGCCGACGCCCTCGGCTCGCTCATGCGCGTCGAAGCGCCGCGCGAGACCGGACCGGACCAGGTCGACGAGATATCGCGTTGGATCCTCGCCGAGCGGGCGCCCCTTGCCAAGCCCGACCCCAGGTGGCCGGCGATGATTTACCCGATCCAATACGTCGAGAAGATCCTGAAGCCGCTGGTACAGGGTCCGGAGCGGGCCTACGCGCGGCTGGAGCGCCAACTCGCATTGAACGGGAGGAACTAGATGCTGCACGATAGTTTTCTGGACCTGATCTCGGGCCCTATAGGCAGGGTCGTTACCAGCGAGGATAGCCCGGCAACGGCCCACGAGTTCTTCTTCTGGACAGCGGAGACGGAAGCCGCCCAGAACCTGGACATCGGGCACATCGTCGCCGCCGAGTCCGAGGACGCCACCGCCGTCGCCGTCCTCGACGACCCGCGCCGCTACTCTGATCTGCAGAGCTTCCTCGACGACTTCTACGCCTACGACGGAGACCCTTCGCTCGAAGCCCTCTCCGAGCGGGCGGAGATCCTGGTCTTCAGAGCCCGAGTCCTCGCCACCAAGCACCGTGAAGAGCGTAAGAAGTCCAAGCGCCCCGTACGCACAGGACCCGTGTTCTTCGCCACGAGCGCAGCCATCGAGTTCGCCCTGGGAACCGAAGACTTCTCGGGTCATAGCATCCCGATGCTCATGCACGAGAACGGCAACGAGGAGAACGGGAGTCCCCAGCGCACGCCGCTCTACGTGGATGAGGAATACCTGCTCGGGCCAGAAGCGGGCCATCTGAACATCACGGGCATGAGCGGGCTCTCTACCAAGACCAGCCACGCCCTCTTTACCATTGCGAGCACGTTCCAGACCATCAAAGACAAGAAGGTCGCCGCGCTCATGTTCAACGTGAAGGGCGCCGACCTACTTTTCCTGGACAAGCCGGTCGAGGTAAGCGCACAGGACGATCCCGAGCTCGCGGAGCGCTACGCGAAGGTCGGTCAGCGGGGACTGCCACGCGAGGACAGGGAAATGTACGAGTCCCTGGGAATAGAGATAAAGCCCTTCGACAACCTGAGGATCTTCGCCCCGTTGCGTTACGGGATGGAGTCAGGGGAGCGGATCGTGCACGCCGAGGGGATCCCCGCCCGCAAGCTGAACACCTTGAGGAACGCGCGCGGAGAAGATTCCCGGGTCTATCCGATCATCTGGGAGCTGGGCGACGTGCTGCCCTACGCCGGCTACGTCTTCGAGCCATCGGACATGGACGACAAGTTCAGGGGGTTTATAGAGGAGCTACGCGACAGGGGCGTCAGGACGACGGCGGACTTCTATGTGTTGCTCGATGAGATAGAGGACTACTTCGAGGCGGCCCGCGAGGAAGGCAAGAACGTCTCATCCTGGAACGGCCACAACCACATGACCATCGCCAAGGTCCGCAACCGCTTCAAGGTACTCCCCAACAAGTGTGGAGGCCTCCTGGCGCACGGGCGCGTCGAGCACGGCGACCTGCCCCGCGCGGACGGCCCATTCGAGGACAACGAGATGCGCGTCGTTGATATCTCCCAGCTCACCGGGGTACCCCAGGACCTCATCGTGACGAGCGTAGTATCGAAGATCTGGGAGCTCGCCGAGACGGGCGGGCTCGGGGTGGATAAGCTCATAATCTTCGTCGACGAACTAAACAAGTACGCCCCTTCCGGCAACTCTCGTACGTCGTCCTTGAAGGACACCCTCGTTGACATCTCCGCCCGCGGCCGGCACCTCAACCTCACGCTCTTCGGGGCGCAGCAGTTTAGGAGCAAGGTGGATGACGAGGTGATCGGGAACGCCGCGACGAGCCTCTACGGCCGCATCGGCGACGAGGAGCTTACCAACGCGAGCTACCGCTCCTTCTCGGGCACGACCCGCGAAGAGCTGCTCCAACTCGAAAAAGGCCAGCTCCTACTCAGGCACGCCCATTATGCCGTGCCCGTCTTCGGCCGCTTCCCGCGGCCGCCGGTCCTCATGGGCAAGCAGGGCACCGACATCTTCGGCGAAAGGCGCGGTGACCCGGCATCTTCGGTCCTCGCCGTCATGCGCAACCTGACGGCCAGACCGCCGGCCATAACCACCATCCGCTCCGAGATACAGGGTGTCCCCGAAGAGGAAGTCTACGAGGCACTCGACGCCGTGCAGGCGGCCCAACGAACGGGCCACGGCGCGGCGGACCCGTACAAGAATTTCCGCTGGAACCTCAAGCGTCCGGCGAGGACAGGCTCAGGCCGCCGCGACGCGTCCAGAATACTCTCCGGCCTGGATCGGATGAGGGATTAGCCCTGGTCAAGACTTCCCGTACGTGGCTTATTACCGGAGCTGGTTGTGGACGATAATCGCGTCGAAGACTACTGGCAGAGCTACCTGAATACGCTCCCGACAGACTCACCGGAGCGCGATGAGGAGCACATAGCGGAAGGATGGGGCGACTCACCCCGTATGGCGGATGAGCTTGGGGCTTTGATCGCGTCTGGGATCAAGACGGCGACCTGCTCGGCGCTCTGGGAGTACGAAGCAGAAGGGGAGCCTTTGCCGAGAGTCGGTCTGAAGACCATCGTCCTGGACGGAAACGGCGATCCTCTGTGCATCGTCGAGACGACGGAGGTCAAGGTACAACCCTACGACGAGGTCGATGCCCGCTTCGCCTACGAGGAAGGTGAGGGTGACCGTTCGCTAGCGTACTGGCGGGATGCGCACTGGCGCTACTTCTCGCGCACGTTGCCGAACGTAGGCAGAGAGCCAACTACGGAAATGCCGCTGGTATGCGAGCGATTCCGTGTAATCTATATGTAGAATGCAGACCCACGCCACACACGGTTAGAATTGCTTGGATCTAGAGTAGTGAGGATCGCAGGAACATAGTCCGCATAGCCCACATCTCGGATACTCACTTGGGATACACGCGGTACGCGAAGCTCCATCCCGAGACGAGCCGTAACCAGCGGGAGGTGGACGTCCAGGAGGCTTATGGGCGGGCTGTCGACGCTATTCTGGAGCGCGATGTGGACCTTGTCATCCACTCCGGCGATGTCTTCGATTCTGTCAGGCCTGCGACGCATGTGATCATCAGCTTCCTGAAACAGACTTTCCGCATCACGCGCCAGGACATACCTTATCTGGTCGCGGCAGGCAACCATGAGACGCCGCGCCTGCGCTCGACGACCGCGGCACTGGAGTACGCGAACCTGGTAAACGCAATCTCCGCCCACGGCTTCGACATAGATTACGAGCCCGTCGAAGTAGACGGGGCGACCGTGGGCGTGACGCTCGTCCCGCACGGCGCTGTGTTCGGGACGGGGGCCGTGACCCCGTCGCGGGAGGCGGACGTGAACATACTCGTCACTCACGGGTTGGTGCCCGGCCTCGAGGCGCGCCAGCACGAGATGGGCGAGGCGAACCTGCAGCCGGGGATGCTGGAGGGAGGATTCGACTACATAGCCTTGGGCCACTACCACGACTTCCACGAGCACAAACCGAACGCCTTCTACGCCGGGGCTACGGAGCGTTTCGGGTTCGGGGAGGTAGATTCCAAGCCCGGCTTCGCCATCGTGGAGTTCGACAGCAAGGGACTCGAGAGCGTAGAGCACGTCGAGATAGAGGCTCGTCCGATGCTGGACCTGAAGAAGATCTCCGGCCAGAAAATGGACGCTGCGGAGCTGACCGAGGCGGTGCTGGATCGTACCTCCGGGGTCGACCTCGACGGGGCGATCGTGCGCCTCAGGGCCTACGACGTGAGGCGCGGGGTGGCGAGCGGGATGGACCGGGAGCTGCTGAGGGATCTGCAACGCCGGTGCCTCAACTTCTCCCTGGAAGTCCACGCCGAGGAACGGCCCGAGGACCTGAAGAGAGACGGCTCCCAGGCCGCAGTTTTCGGGCCGCTGAACGAGGAGTTCGCGGCGTTCGTCCAAGAGCGCAAGGAGCGCGGCGAGCTCGAGGCGAAGTTCGCAGAAGAGTTTTTGGAGAAGGGGCGCGCGTACCTGACGCGGGCGGCGAGCGAAGAGCCGGAGAGCGCCGCGTGATCCTGGAGCGCCTCTTCATAGAGAACTACAAGCAACTCAGGGATCCCATCGAACTCTTTCCGCCGGAGGGTGCGATCGGGATCGTCGGCGCGAACGGCGCCGGCAAGTCGACCCTCTTCGAGAGCATCTTGTGGGCCTTCTTCGGCTCCCGCGGCGGCGGACCGCGCTTCGCCAACGAGTCTATTCCCTGGAGCGGCGGCACGACCAAGGACCCCACTACAGTGGAGGTCACCCTGGCCACCGACGGCGGCTCCTTTACCGTGCGGCGGCGACTCAAGAGCGGCTCGACCAGCGCCGAGGCGCTGGACGCCCAGGATAGAACCATAGTCAGCGGGACGGCCGACGTGACGCGCTGGGTCGAGGAGAACCTACTGGGGATGGACCGGACGGCCTTCGAGGCTACGTTCTACGCCCGCCAGAAGGAGCTTCGTTTCTTCGCCCACGACGAGGGCATAAGCAGGGTGCGTAAGATCTCCAGGCTCCTTGGCATCAGCAGCGTCGAGACCGCCCAAACCTTCCTGCGCGAAGACCGCAACACCCTCCGCTCCGAAGCGAGGCTACTCGAAGGCCGCCTGGCAGAAGCCGACCTCGACTCCCTGCAGACCGAGCTGGAGATCGCCAGCAAGGAGTGCGACCGTCTGGAAGCCGAGCTGGAGAAGGTCACAGAAGAGCGCGACTCCGCCGAGGAGGATCTCGAGTCTGCCCGCCGGACTCGCGCATCCCTGGAGGGCACATACCGCGAACACTCGCGCCTCACGTCCGATCTGCGCGAGGCCGAGGCTGACAGGCGCCGCGCAGAAGACCGCCGTGCGGAGGCCGAGAAAGACCTCGCCGACCTCGCCACAGCAGAGGAGGAATTGGGGCGCCTGCAACCCCAGACCGCCAGGCTGCCGGAGGTGGCGGCGGAGCTGGAGCAGCTAGACGAGGACCGCCGGCTCTCCGAGCAGCGCGACCACGATCGCAAGGAGCACCTGAAGGCACAACGGCGCATCTCGGACATAGAAGGCGAAGTCTCGGACGATCTGGAGGCGCTGGACGGGGAAAAGGACGAGGTCCTACCAGGCTTCCAAGATCTCTTCGACCTGGACGGACAAGAGTTGCTCGCCGAGACCCTCGCTGTGCTGGAACGAGCCGCGGGAGAGTTGGAGAGGGCGGAGGGCCATCATGAGGAGCTACGGAAGCTAGCGGAGGATCACGAAGCCTACAGAGTCTCCGAGAAGGCCGTCCGCGAGGCCGACGAGGCGTATCGGGCGGCGCGGGATGAGGCCGCCGGGCTCGCGGAGGACCTCGAGGTCCTTTCGGGCGGCGAGGACCTGGAGCAGGCGGAGCGGGAGCTGCGTGAAGAGGAAGACAAGCTGCGGGAGCTCGCGGCGCATCACAGGGGAAGGGCCAACGCCGACGAGCGGGAGGCCAAAAACGTGGACAAGGCCAGGGAGGCCATCGACAGCGGCGCGGAGGAGCACTGTCCCACCTGCCACAGGGAGTTCGAGAGCGGGGAGCAGGCGGAGATCTCCGACACCCTGAGGAGGCAGGCGGCCGCGATCCGTCGCCGCGCGGCCCGCGAGACCGAAGAGGCCGAAAAGCTATCCATCTCGGCAGAAAAGACCGGCGAGAAGCTGGAGAGGGTGACTTCGAACCTGAAGCGCTGGCGCGAATTACGCGAGAAGGGGGTCCGCGCCGAGGACCGAGTCGCCACCCGTCTCGAAGCGCTCGGGAAGGCCAGATCCGACCTGGAGGAGATCGAAGCCCGCATCGCGGGCACGGAGGCCCCCGGCGACGATGATCTCGAAGCGTCTCGCGCCCGCTGCGATCGTCTGAGGGCATTGCGCGACGCCCGTCCGCAGGTAAAGACCCTCGCTACCGAGCACTCCAGACTCGCAGAGCGCCTCGCGGAGCTCGTCGAGGAGCTCGAAGGCCTCTCCAGGGTCTCCTACGACGCCGAAGCTCACAGGGTGAAACGGGAAGAGAAGGACCGGCTGGAGCGGGCGCTCGGCAGGGTCGAGGAGCTGGAGCGGCGCCTCGCGACGCGGCCCGAGGTCGAGAGGGCGTTGCAAGCAGCCCGCGAGCTGGGAGAGAAGGCGGAGACTGCGGCGGAGAAGTTGCGGCGTGAGATCTCCACTCTGGAGTTCGACGAGTCGGCCTACGAGGCATCCGTGGAGCGCGTGACGGCGGCCGAGGAGCGGCTATCGAGCTTGCGGGATGCACGGGAGGGACTCGGGGGCGAATGGAAAGACGCAGACTTTCGTATCGAGCGGACGAAGGCCGAGCTGGGGCGCCTCGACGAAGACAGGAAGCTGGCCAACGAGAAGGCGGCCGCCGCCTCGCGAATGGACGAGATGGACGGCCTCTTCACCGAGTTCTTCCGCAGCCTGACGGCGAGGGCGCGACCGATGCTCGAGGTCGAGGCGTCCGACCTGGTGCGAGAGCTCACGGACGGCCGCTACGAGCGGATGGAATTCGACGAGAATTACCGGGTGAAGCTCCTCGACCGCTTCGATGACTCCTACGCCATCGAGCGCTTCTCGGGCGGCGAGTCCGACGTCGCCAGCCTCTCCGCCAGGGTGGCCCTCTCGAGGATAGTGGCTTCCCGGGGCGGCAACACCTTAGGGTTCCTCGTCCTCGACGAGGTCTTCGGGAGTCTGGACGCCGGGCGGCGCAACAACGTGTTACTCGCGCTCGAGCGTCTCAAGCGCTCGTTCGGCCAGATCTTCATAATCTCCCACGTCGCCGAAGTGCAGGAATCGGCCCTCGTCGACGAGGTCTGGATGCTGGAAGAAGACGAAGAAGGCAAGAGCACCGTCAGGCGCGTGAACACCCCTATGATGCCGGCTACTGGCGCCATCGCCGCCGGTAGCGCGTAACCCTACGCTCCTTCGAGGCGGACTTCAGGGCCAAGATCATCCACCAGCGCCCTGGCGTCTCCCCCGTCGAGATCCCTAACCCGGAGGACAGAACCGCCCGATCCGGAGGCGACCTCGGCGAGGAAGGTAGCGAGCCGCACACGCCGCTGGAAGGGACTGCTTACCATCCCGCGCGACTGCAGGTGACCCCGCGGTGCGATGGCCGTCTTGCGGCCCAGGCCCCGGTGGCGCACGACCAGGCGGTCCGCTTCGAACGCCCAACCGGCGTCCCGGTAAGACAGCCATCCGTACGCGGCGGCGGGTGGTATCAGGAAGATCCCGAGTAGACCAAGGGCGGACTGGAAGACGAGGAAAGAGACCAGCACGGCGGCAAAGGCGATGATCAGGTACAGGACCGTGGCCCTGAATACGTAACGCCAGAGGGCGCGGCGCGGGAGCGGCTCTACGGCCGGAGCGCCTGCAAACTCTGGGGCCGCTCCGGCAAGTAAGTCCTCCACCTCATCGTGGGGCAAGAGAGGAAAGAGCGTGGTCGAAACACCAGAGTCCTCGCCGTAGCCGGCGCTCTCCACGCGCAGGGAGGCGAGGCCGAAAGGCTGGCGCAGGAGACCTTCCGAGATACGAACGGCCTGTATGCGGGAGAGCGGGATGGTCGCCTCGCGGCGCTCCAGAAGCCCACGCTTGATATACAGGTAGTCCCCTTCGCGGGAGAGCGTGAAACCAGAGTAGGCGAGGATAGTTCCGGCTATCGCAAGCAGCCAGGCCAGGATCAAACCCGTGGGCAGGAGGATCAGGACCACCATGAGCCAGTTCGGCGCGAGGGTCTCGACGAGGCGCCGGACGTACTCCTCAGGGAAGAAGTTGTCCAGGACTTGAAACCCGATGGCGAGCACGGAGAAGGCGACCCCGATCTGACCGCTCGTGGCCCCGGCGAACAGCAACTCGCGCGTCGAGAGCCGCCTGAGAACCGTCGGGCCTGTGGTCTCCTCGAGGCTCTCCCTCCTGGAACCTTCGATCTCACGCCGCAGCGTCTGTGCCGCATCCCGGTCCAGCGCGGCGAGGGAGGCGTCGGGCTCGCTCGCGCCTCCGCCCGCCGTCTCGATCCTGACCTCGTAGACGCCGAAGGCGCGCTGAATGATCCCCTGCACGGTATCCACCGACTGTACGTGTTCCAGCGGTATGGTCCTTTCGCTCTTCTGGAATACGCCCTGGCGCAAGCGGAAAGAATTGCCGGTGACCGCGTAGATCGTCGCCCGCCAGGAGAGAAACCCCCACAGCGCCGCCAGCGCCGCCACGACGATGAAGCCGAGCAGGAAGAGTGTCACCGTCCTCAGGCTGAATCCCTGGCTCACGAGGAGGATTACGCCGGGGAAGACGAGCCCGCTGATCCAGCGCCGGAGCGTCTTTATGGCCCCGACGAGCATGGCCACGGGGTGGAGGCGCTTCTCAGAGCTCATCCTGTTCCCTGGTCAATTCGGCGATGCGGTCCCTCGCGCTTTCGGCGACGGGGGTCGAGAGCTCGGGGATCTGGTTCGGCCCGGCCGCGGTGTACAAGACCACGGTCGAGAGCCCGAACCGGCGCTGCAGTGGTCCCTGCCTGGTGTCCACGTGCTGGATACGGGCCAACGGCACGAGCGTGCGGCTGATCCAGAAGATCCCACGTTGCAGGTCCACCTCGTCGGGCCGAATCTCGTAACGCCACCTCCTCCACCTCAACCCGGGTACCACACCGACGACCACTCCGGCCAGCGCGAGTATCGCGAGCACGGGCAGAACCTCGAAAAGGAGCGGCGCTCCTCCGGAGCGCGACAACGCCAGAGCGGCGAAACCGGCTCCGACCAGGAGCGGCAGCATGTTGAGGGCGCCCGTTATCCTCCACAAGGTGATCGCCCGCGGGTCGAGCCTCTCTGCGGGTTCGCCCTTCACGAGTCAGGCCATGGGAATGGCGGGACGCCCGCGCAAGTCCTTCGCGGCGAGCTGGCCGCAGGCGGCGTCGATGTCCTGGCCCCGGCTGGGACGAAGCGTCGCCGAGAGGCCGAGCTCTCTGGCATGCCCGAGGAATCTCTTGGCATCCGCTTTGGTGGTGGCCGAAAAGCCGGTATCCGTCCAGTTGAAGCGGAGCAAATTCAGGTGGTAGAGCGGGTGGTCGAGGAGTTCCGCCAGGGCCTCGACGTGGCGCGGCTGGTCGTTGACGCCGGCGAGCAGCGTGTACTCGAAGAAGAGCTTGCGGCGCGTCCGTGATACGAAGTAACGGGCAGCATCCATCAGCTCGGGGATGGTATGGCGGGCTGCTACCGGCATCATCTCACGCCGCTCGTCCCCGAACGGGGTGTGCAGCGAGATCGCCAGGTGAAACTGCTCGGGCTCGTCTGCGAAACGACGGATCTTCTCTACCAAACCACTCGTAGAGACCGCCATGTGCCTCGCCGCCAACCCGAAGCCCTCAGGGTCGTTGAGGACTCTTAGCGCCCCGAGCGTCGCGTCGTAGTTGAGCATCGGCTCGCCCATACCCATGACCACGACGTTGGTCACCCTCTCCGGCGCGATGTCGCGGGCGCAGACGAAGACCTGCTCGGCGATCTCACGCGCCTTCAGGTTCCTCTTGATTCCCAAGAGCCCCGTGGCGCAGAACGTACAACCCATCGGGCATCCCACCTGCGTGGAGATGCATACCGTGCGCCTGGTCTTCTCAGGGATCATGACCGTCTCTATGGCGTGATTATCGCGGGTGTAGAACAGATACTTTCTCGTACCGTCGGAAGCCAGGGATACGCGCTCCAGCGTCAAGGCGGCCGCCGGAGCCTCCTCGGAGAGCGCCGCCTGTAACTCTTTGGGCAGGTTCGTGGCTTCTTTCCAGTCCCGGACGAGGGAACCTGTGAGGGCTTTGTAGACCTGGCGGATGCGGTAAGGTGGTTCGTTCCTCTCCTCGAGGACCACCCGCGCATCGGGTAAGAATTCCGCCGCATTCATGGTGGAGAGATTATACCGTGGCCGCCCAATCACAAAATCGCGGGGTAAGCCGCGAACGTGATTTCTCCTACCGGACCTCATCGTAGCGCTCTTGCCAGGATGCCGACTCACCGGATCTGTACGGCCAGTGAGCTCGAGCACGGGCGGCAAGGCGCTTGCACTGGCGGTAGAATCTGTCAATGGAGCTCGCCGGCCTCAACGTTCTGGACGTGTTTATCGCGGTTTTCGTGATCGCCGTGATACTACGCGGCGCGAGGACAGGCTTTCTCGCAGGTGTCTTCTCGCTCGTTGGCGTGGTCGTCGGCGTCTCGGCAGGGTCGAGGATCGCACTCTCCCTCATGCCCGAGGACGGGAACCCGATCTACGGCGCGGGTATTACCCTCGGGAGCATCCTGGCCTTCGCCGTGCTCGGGGAGGTCATCGCCAGGACGATAGGGGGTTCGATCAGGGATCGTCTCTCCAGCCCGACTTCGGAGACGCTGGACGGATTCGGCGGAGCGGTGCTGGGGTTTGCGCTCTCCCTCGTGCTGGTTTGGGCCGTCGGCGTCTTTGCCCTGCAGTCACCAACCCTCGCGGGGCTTTACCCCGCCCTGCGGGACTCCAAAATCCTGCAGGCCCTCGACGAACGCATGCCCTCCGGGCTCCTCACGCAGGCCGTCGCCGAGCTGGAGCCGCTGCCCCAGATCCATGGCCCCGAACCGGAGGTGGCGGCCCCCGAAGGTAGCATCGTCGGAGATCCCGACGTGCAAGTGGCGAGCGAGCGTACGCTGCGGGTGACGAGCAGAGCCTGCGGCTACGGCGTAGAGGGCTCGGGCTGGGTCGCCGGCCGGGACCTGGTCGTCACCAACGCCCACGTCGTCGCCGGGCAGAGGGCGACGCATGTAGAAGTCGGCAGGACGGGAAGGCGTCTTCCCGCAAAGGTCGTCGTCTTCGACGAGAAGAACGACATAGCCGTCCTGCGCGTAAACGGCCTTGGTCTGACGCCGCTGCGCCTTGCGCCACCCAAGCCAGGCAAGGACGTCGCCGTGATCGGGTTCCCCGAAAACGGTCCGCTCGACATCGAGCCTGCCCGCACGGGGACGACGCAACTCGTCAGCTCCGGCGACGCCTACGACAACGGCCCGGTGCAGCGCGTCGTGACCAGCTTCCGCGTATACGTGAGGCCCGGCAACTCGGGCGGTCCGGCCGTCAACAAGTACGGACGGGTCGTCTCGACAATATTCGCCAGCCGCACCGACTCGGACAACTCGGGCTACGGAGTCCCCTCCCGAATAGTCCACCGTCACCTCAAGGTGGCCGCAGACCGCACCGCCCCCGTCAGCACCGAGGGATGCGCCAACTAGAGCATTTCAGCACGCTCAGGCTTTTAGCCTTCGCTCGTCAGCACTTCAGCCCGGCGGCTGCGCCGCCTTGTCAGCCAAGGCTCACCAGCGCGAAAGCTGATCAGCTGAAATGCTGACGAGCGCCCGACAGGGCGCGTGCTGACAGGCTGAAATGCTCTACGCTGTCTCTTCCTGGATGATCTTCTCCAGCGCGAGCTGGCTCCTGTTGAGTTCGGCCTCGACCGTGGAGAGGCGGGCCAGGGAGGTCTCGCGCAGCCGGTCGCGCTCGACCTCGCGGGCGACAGCGGAGGCAGCCTCCTCTATGGCCGTAACGGCGCTCTCCAGTGTTAGCAGATCTTCTCTGTTCATGGGACGGATATTACCTGAAGCCGTACCGTTCGTTGTTGTGCTTCGCAGTCATGTACGCGTCGATCATGGCCCACAAGCCCACGATGGGGAGTAGGATCCAGCCGATCAGAACGGCCGTCAACGCGCCGTTTATGAGCTGGATGACGATGAAGATCACACCTTTGCCGACCTGGCCGTTGTAGATCTGGCCCAGCCCCGCAACGATGAGGCTGAGGATGGCGGCAAGTATTGGATTGCGCATCGTTTCTCCTCGCTGTCGACTGCGTCTTCGATGACGTATACGTCCGAATCTATTTCTCGTTTCAACGGCTCTTGACTGAACGTTCTATCAAGAGTATAGTGGTTGATTAAACGATCAATGAAGGGATGACTTGGCTGAGGGATCAGACCGGCGGGCGCAGATCCTGGAGGCGGCTTTCGAGGAGTTCTCTGAGAAGGGCTTCGAGGGGGCGACGATCAAGAGCATTGCGCGGACGGCCAGTCTGCAGTCGCCTGCGCTCATCTACTGGTATTTCCCTGACAAGGAGGCTCTTTTCAGGGAGGTTCTGGGGTCCAGGATCCCTGTTTTGCGCGCGGTGCGGGATCCTGCAAGGCTCCTCGACCTTCCACCGGAAGTGGTGTTGCCGAACATAGCGAGGAGGTATCTTTCGACGTTCGACGACAGCACTACCCAGAGGATGGTGCGACTGCTCATTGGGGAGGCTATGAGGCGGCCTGAGGTCTCGGAGGTGTTCGGCAACGCGGTGATCAAGAAGGTGCTCGGGTTCTTGAAGAGTTACATGGCGCGCCAGGTCGAGCTCGGAAGGCTGCGCCCGCACGACGTCCGTTCCAGCGCCCGCGCCTTCATAGGCATGCTCCTCCCCCAAGCCGGGGGCAAGCTGTTCTTCCCGGTCATAAGGGAAGACGGCCTTACCGACGAAGCGCACATACAGACGGCGGTCAACGTCTTTCTGAAAGGACTCGAACCCGAGGTATAGGAGGTCGACCATGGCCATCCACGCAGAGCGGGCCACCGGGAAAGCAGCGTCCGAGGCAATCCGTGACGTCAAGCGCACGACCTGCTGCGTCGTGGGGGGCGGGCCCGGCGGCGCGGTGCTGGCGTTGTTGCTGGCGCGGAGCGGCGTCGACGTGACGCTGCTCGAGGCTCACCCCGACTTCGACCGCGAGTTCCGCGGGGACACGCTGCACCCTTCGGTCATGGAGATCATGGACCAGCTGGGTCTTGCCGACCGTTTGCTCGAGCTGCGCCACTCCGAGGTGCGCAACTTCACGCTGCAGACCGCCTCGGGCCCATTCACGCCGATCGACTTCGGCCGCCTGAAGACCAAGTACCCGTACATCACGATCATGCCCCAGACGAGCTTCCTCGAGTTCGTCACGCAGGAGGCGGAGCGGTACCCGGGCTTCCGGCTCCTGATGCGGGCGCGGGTGCGGGAGCTGGTCGAAGAGGACGGTGTGGTCCGCGGCGTCCGCTACGAGTCTGAGGACGGCCGGCACGAGGTGCGCGCGGTCCTCGTGGTCGGGGCGGACGGGCGCGGGAGCCGGGTGCGGCGGCTGGCGGGTTTCGAGCCCATGAAGACCTCGCCGCCTATGGACGTGCTCTGGTTCAAGCTGCCGCGAGAGAAGGGGGACCCCGAGGGCCTGCAAGGCCGCTTCGGCCGCGGGCACATCGCCATCATGCTCGACCGCGACGACTACTGGCAGGCCGGCTATGTCATCCCCAAGGGCACCTACCCCGGGCTGCGCCGCGAAGGTATCGATACACTACACCGGGGTTTCGGCGAGCTCATACCGGAGTTCGCCGACCGCGTAGAGTACATCGAGGACTGGAGCCAGGTGTCCCTGCTCTCGGTCGAATCGAGCATGTGCCCCCGGTGGTACAGGCCGGGGCTGCTGCTCATCGGGGACGCCGCGCACGTGATGAGCCCGGTCGCTGGCGTAGGCATCAACTACGCCATTCAGGACGCCGTGGTCGCGGCGAACGTTCTCATTAGGCCGCTGAAGGCGAGCCAGGCGCAGCTCAGAGATCTCGACGTGAAGCACCTGGCGAAGGTACAGCGCCGGCGCGAGTTGCCGACGCGGATGATCCAGAGGGCACAGGCTCTGATCCAGCAGCAGGTCCTGGCCCGCGCTCTCCGCTCGAACGAGCCCTTCGCCCCTCCTCTTCCGCTGCGCCTGTTCCTGCGTGTCCCAATCCTGCGTGACATCCCAGCCCGCATCGTCGCCTTCGGCTTCTGGCCGGTGCGCGTGAAGGAGTGAGGACACCGTGACCACCGCACGCATCGTTCTCGTCGCCTGGCCGGTCTGGCCTTGCTCTATCCGGCCACAACAGGAGGTGCCATGAAAACCGGAGAGAAGGAGACAGTGGGAGAAGGGCTGGTCCTGCCGTTCGAGGACCTGGACCGCAGCGCCCTACCTATGGCCGGCGGCAAGGCGGCGAACTTGGGCGAGCTGACCCGGGCCTGCCTGCCGGTCCCCCCCGGCTTCTGCGTGACCACGGCCGCCTACGAACTCGTCGCCAAAGGCGCCGGGCTGGGTGGGATCCTGGATGACCTCGCAACTACGTCCCCGGACGACGCCGCGCGCCTGGCCGAGCTCGCCGCCAACGCACGCGACACGCTGCTGGCGGCTCCCGTGCCACCCGACGTCGCCGGGACCATCGCGACTGCGTACCGGGCGTTCGGGGACGGAGAGGCGGTGGCGGTCCGCTCCTCGGCGACCGCGGAGGACCTGCCGAGCGCGAGCTTCGCCGGCCAGCAGGACACGTACCTCAACATCGTCGGGGAGGAGTCCCTCGTTGAGGCGGTGCGGTGTTGCTGGGCCTCGCTGTGGACGGACCGCGCGGTCAGCTACCGCGCCACCAACGGGATAGACCCGAGGAGCGTGCGCCTCGCGGTCGTCGTGCAGAAGATGGTCGAGGCCGAGGTCGCGGGTGTCCTGTTCACCGCCAACCCGATCACGGGTAGGCGCCGGCAGGCCGTCATCGACGCGAGCTTCGGGCTCGGGGAGGCGGTCGTCTCCGGCGCGGTCAACCCCGACCACTTCGTCGTCGACACGGTGACGGGCGAGATCCTCGAGCGCCGCCTCGGCGACAAGCGGGCGACGATTCGGGCCGACAAGGACGGCGGAACACGCCGCGTCGAGTTAGAGAAGGACGAGGAGCCTTCCCTCACCGACACCCAGATCCGGGCTCTGGCGAAACTGGGCGCGCGGGTCGAGGAGCTCTACGGGGAACCGCAGGACACGGAGTGGGCCATTGATAGTAGCGGGAAGATCTGGCTGTTGCAGGCGCGTCCGATCACGACCCTCTTCCCCCTGCCTGAGGGAGCCTCGACGAATGACGAGGACCTGCGCGTGTACTTCTCCTTCAGCGTCGCCCAGGGCGTCTACCGTCCGCTGACCCCGATGGGCATCCAGACGTTCCGACTCATAACCTCGGCGGTGGCCACAATGGCAGGCCGTCCGCCGCGCAACCCTTACAAAGGCGCGGCCTTCTTCACCGAGGCCGCCGGACGCATCTTCGCGGACATAACGCCCGTGCTGCGCAGCAAGCGAGGACGCGGGCTCTTCGAGTGGGCGATGCGGAACATGGAGGCACGAACGGTCGCTATCGTCAGGCACCTGGCGGCAGATCCTCGCCTTGCCCCAGTACCGACACCCATGCGACCCGTCCTCGACTCCATCCTCACCGTTTTCGTGCGAGGACGCATCCCACTGCGCGTCGTAGAGGCGCTCGCACGCCCGGGGAAGGCGAGGGCCCGCGCGGCGCGTGTCGAGGGGCAGTTCCGCGCGGCGGAGGACGTACCCCACGATGCCGCCGAGTGCCTCGCAGCCGCCGAGCGCCTGTTGCTCGACGGCCCGCCGGACCTGCTGCCCAACGTACCCCCGGTCTTCGCCGCCGGCCTCGCTGCCAATGCTCTCGCCGGAAAGCTACTGGGAGGACTCGCCACCGACAACGAAAGGCGGGTGGCGATGCGCGCGCTCCCGCACAACCCGACGACGGAGATGGATCTAGCGCTCTGGTCGCTCGCCAAAGAGGCGCGTGCAGACCCGGACGTCGCCCGAATGTTGGGTGAAACTCCGCCGGAGCGCCTGGCAGAAGACTATCGCCTCGGCTCCCTGCCCCCGAAGCTCCAGAAGAGTCTGGCAGATTTCCTGCGCCTGTACGGGCATCGTGGGGTGGCGGAGATCGACCTCGGCCTGCCCCGGTGGTCTGAGGACCCTACGTACATCCTCTCCGTGCTGGCGAACTACCTGCGCCTGGACGACCCTGAGGCAGCCCCCGACGTACAGTTCGCACGGGCCACACGCGAGGCCGAACAGATGGTCGACGAGCTGACCCGTCGCGCCACCCGCAAGGGCCGTCTTCGCGGGGCGCTTGTCCGGTTCCTGCTGGGTCGCGCCAGGGCGCTATCAGGACTGCGGGAGATGCCCAAGTTCTGCATCATTCTGCTCATGGCTCGTGCCAGAGAGCTGCTGTGGACCGCCGGTGCAGAGCTTGCTGAGGCCGGTCGACTGCAGAGCGCCGGTGATATCTTCTTCCTCTCCATGCCAGAGGCGTGGGCGGCCCTGGCCGGTGAGGATCTCCACCCTCTGGTCCGCGACCGCCGCGCCGTCTACGAGCAGGAGATAGACCGCAGACACGTACCGCGCGTCTTGCTCTCCGACGGTACCGAATCGACCGCAGGGACACACCATGCGACCGGGGCGGATGGTGTCCTGCGCGGCACGCCGGCTTCGGGCGGGGTGGTGACGCAGAAAGCGCGTGTGATCCTGGACCCGGGTGAGGCCGGCCTGGAGCCGGGTGAGATCCTGGTCGCACCCTCTACCGACCCCGGTTGGACGCCCCTGTTCCTCCCCGCAGGCGGCCTCGTCATGGAGATGGGCGGGCCGATGTCCCACGGCGCTATCGTCGCCCGCGAGTACGGCATCCCTGCAGTCGTCGGCGTGCCTGATGCCACAGAGCTCATCGAAACAGGAAGGCGGATCACCGTGGACGGTTCTGCCGGCGAAGTTACCCCTGAGAAGTAGGAACTGTGAACCAGGAGTTAGGAAAAGTGTAGAGCAAACAATTCCCACTTCCAGGTTCAATCGTAGCGGACGGGTAGGGAGAAGCGTGGGTCGTCGTGGAGCTCCCAGTACGCGGCGCGTAATTGCCTGGTAAGGGGCCCTGGCTTCCCGTTGTCCACGGCCTCGCTGTCTACGATCGTGACCGGGATGATCCCGCCGGCGGTGCTCGATAGGAAGACCTCGTCAGCTTGCCTGAGCTCGTCGGCCGGTACGGGGCGCGCCTCTAACGGTATACCGTGTTCGGCGGCCAGTTCGATGATGGTCTTGCGGGTGATACCTTCCAGGACACCTCGGGCAGGGGTGGAGATAGTGCCGTCCTTTACGGCGAAGACGTTGAAACCGGGTCCTTCTACGACGTTGTCCTCGGCGTCGACCAGGATCACCGTCTCCCCACCCCGCTCGTAGGATTCGAGGAGCCCGGTCTCGAGGTCGAGCCAGTGATAGTTCTTGACGGTCGGGTCCACCGACTCTGGCGCTATGCGCTGCTTACCGGCGATTACGGCGTGCAGACCTTGCTCCTGTTTCTCCGGGTCGGCGATCCAGATGAACGGGACAACGAAGGCGTAGAAGCGATTGTCGCAGTCACGCGGATCGCGCGAGCCTGGTCTGGGGATCCCACGGGTGCAGATGATCTCTGCGTAGGCGTCGCGCAGCCCGCTCAGGCGCACGCACTCGATGAGGATGTCCCGGATCTCATTCCGATCGTAGGGCAGACTCAGACGCAGATGTTCCATCGAGCGCTCGAAGCGGTCGATGTGGTCCTCCAGGCGGAAGAAGCTGCCGCGCCAGACGTGGGCCACGTCATAGGTCGCATCCGAGCGCAAGAATCCCCAGTCCAGAATCGGAACCCGCGCCTCCGCGATGGGCACGAACCGTCCTTCGACGAAGGCCGCGCCCTCAGCGTAAGACCCGTGATCCTTCGCCCTCACGTCCTGCTCCATCTTCTCCAGGCCCATCTCTTACCTCGCTCTCTCCGCGTCTGGCCATCTTGCGACAGCCGAGCGTGGTTGTCCAGCGATGCGGAGCGGGTCTCCTCGAAAGCCGGGGCGCTCTCTCCGTGTCGCACCCGCAGTGTGAACGCTTTTATTTGCGGTGTATAGGGCTAAACGGTAAGCTACGTTGGCGCGGAGAAGAACGGTTCTTCGCGCACGACGGATCTAGAAAAATCTCGGCGTCTTGCAAAGCTAGGAGAACGGGGTATATGTACAAAGAGATCTACGTCCCGGTAGACAATTCGGACTACTCCAACCAGGCGTGCGTCATCGGCGTCGACGTGGCGCGGCAGTTCGGGGGCAGGGTCGCGGGTTGCCACGCCTACGCCGCCAAGATGCACGATGTCCGCTTCCGTCAGATGGAGAGCGGGCTCCCCGAGGAGTTCCGCGACGAGGACGAGATGAAGCGGCAGCGCAAGATCCACGACCAGCTCATCACCAAGGGACTGGAGATCATCACCGACTCCTACATCGACGTGCTCGAGCCGCTCTGCGAGAAGTACGACGTCGAGCTCGTCAGGCGCTCGCTCGAAGGCAAGAACTTCAAGGTCATCGTCGAGGACGTCAACGAGAACGATTTCGACCTCGTCGTTATGGGCGCGATGGGCATGGCCGCCGTCAAGGACACGGTACTCGGTACCGTTACCGAGCGCGTCGTGCGCCGGCTCCAGAAGGCGGACACCCTGATCGTCAAGGACCTCGACCGCAGTCCCTTCGAGCACATCGTCGTCGCCGTGGACGGCTCGGCCAAGTCTCTCGGCGGCCTCAAGAGGGCGATAGAACTTGCAGGGGAGTTCGGCGGAACCGTCGAGGCTATCTCCGTCTTCGACCCATACTTCCACTACGCGATGTTCCACTCCATAGCAGGCGTGCTCTCCACCAAGGCCCAGAAGGTGTTCCGGTTCAAGGAGCAGGAGAAGCTGCACGAGGAGATCATCGACTCCGGGTTGGCCAAGATCTACACGGCCCACCTGGAGATAGCCAGGAAGATCGCCGAGGACGAGGGCGTGGACCTGAAGACGACGCTCCTCGCCGGCAAGCCGTTCGAGCAGACGCTGAAGTACGTAAACGAGGTAAACCCGACGATGGTCGTCATGGGCCGCATCGGCTACCACTCTGACGACGAGATGGACATCGGCGGCAATACCGAGAACATGATGCGCTACCTGCCGACGAACGTCCTCATAACGAACTACGAGTACCAGGCCCCCGACCTCTACACCGCGGAAGAGCACATGACGTGGACGAAGGAGGCCCTGGAGCGTCTCGACCGCATCCCCGGCTTCGTCGTCGGGATGGCGACGGGCGCCATCATCCGCTACGCCATAGAGAAGGGCTACACGGTCATAACCACGGGCGTCATCGACGAGGTCATAAAGAGCATCCTCCCCCCCGGCGCCATGGAGTCGATGCGCGCCATCGGAGACCAGATGCGCGCGGCCGAGGCGATGGGCGAAGACAAGCCCATAGACTCCCTCTTCAAAGACTTCGACGAACGGACCGCCGGGAAGGCCAACGGGACCAACGGCCACAACAAGGGCGCGAACGGGAGCGACGCTGCGGCGAAGCAGGAGATCTTCGATGCCGGTCGCGGCGGCTTCGGCAAGAGCGAGGACCAGGGCGACATAGAGGGCGTCAGCGCTGAGGTTCAGGACGAGATCCGGCGCTCCGCCCAGGGCCAGGACCGCTTCGAATGCGACGTCTGCCGTTACGTTGCGAAGGGCAAGCCCGCGAAGTGTCCTGTCTGCGGATCGGGTCCGACCCACTTTCACGCCGTGGACGCCGAGATAGCAACCACCTCAGAGGACGAGAACCTGAACCTCTCCGAGGTCTACGACGGCCGCGAGTTGCACTGGACCGACGACGCCACGGCCCTGCTCGACTCCCTCGAAGAGTGGCAGGAGAAGCGCCGCGTCAAGGCGCGCGTCGAGAAGAGCGCGCTCAAGAAGGGCTACACCACGATCACGCGCGAGTACGTCGAGCAGCAGTACCGCGAGGAGACGGGCCGCGAAGCCCCCGACGTAAAGTCCGGCGGCTGCCCGGTCAGCCACGCCAAAGAGCAGGTGCAGGAGACCACGGGCGCGAAGTGTCCCATCGACCACAGCGCCTTCCAGAAGGCCGGCGCCAGCGTCCCCGAGGGAGGCTCCACAGAGTTCACCTGGACCGACGACGCCATAGAGCGCCTGGAGCGTGCGCCCAAAGGCTTTATGCGCAACATCTCCCGCAACATGACAGAGAAGCTCGCCCGCGAACGCGGCACGACGAACATAGACCTCGATCTCGTAGAGGACTCGCTCTCAGGAGCGCGCACCACGATGGAGGACGTCATTACGGGCAAAGTCTCCATCGCCGACCTCGCCCGTGACGCGGGAGAGAGAATAGAAGCCGAAGACGGTGAGGCCCCTCACCCGCCGATGACCGTGACGATGGTCTGCACCACGTGCGGCGAGGAGTTGCAGGGCGTCCAACCCCCGGAGGAGTGCCCCGTCTGCGGCGCTCCTGGAGAGGACTTCGAACAGAAGTAGGCTTCAGGCCTCAGGAAAAGCCCCGGTTCCCGGCTCATGGGACCGGGGCTTTCGCTCGCGGGTCTTGAATCTTTGGGTCGTGCATCTGCGTATACTCTGGAGAGTGTCGCCGACAGGAGTGAAGCAGGCAGCGCCCGGGTATCGGACGGAAATAGGATGGTAGACCTCGGATGGAGTATCAAAGCAACGGGGCTCCCGGTCGGACCGAAGACGATTGCGACAGGCACGCTCTGGAGTTACTCGGCCTGACTCTCGGGGATGCGCCGTGTTGATCCGAGTTCTGGCGGTGCTCGGCGTCGGGGTGTGGTGCTTCTTCATCCTGATCGTATCGGTCGCGTTCGTGATCGACCGGGGACTCGCCGACGTGGGGATAGTCTGGTTGGCAATCTTCGGACTCGGCGTCGTGGCCCCAGTGCTTCTCTTGGGGCAGATCAACCGCGTCATAGCGCCGCACGAAACGTCGCGCGGCGCCTTCCTCGGCGTGAGGAGGAAAGAGCAAGAAATACTCGGCGTCCTGGAGGAGGGCGGCAGCCTCACCCCCGCCGCGGCCGCGATGCGGACCTCGCTCACCGTAGATGAGGCGTCGAAGATGTTGGATGGGTTGGCCCGCAAAGGCTATCTAGAGACTCAGACGGAAGGCGGCATCGTGGCCTACGCCCTGGCTGGACACCGCAGCCAGGAGTTGCCGGGAGTGGATACCGCGTTGCGGCGTGAGCAGCCGGGTGTCAACGGGGCGTCGCACCGCCTGGAAGATCCCTTGAGCGAGCGTGAGCTCGAGGTGTTGGCCCTCCTCGCCTCTGGCAAAACCAACTCCGAAGTGGCCGGCGACCTCTTCGTCTCCGTCGGTACCGTCAAGAGCCACACGGGCAACATCTACCGCAAGCTCGGCGCGAAGAACCGCGCCGAAGCCGTCACCGTGGCGCGGAACCTCGGTCTGATCCGTTGACACTCCCATCCGCTAAAGCGGCGGGATTCTCGGTTCATCGAACCGTGCTTCCCTTGGGAAGACTTACAGGCTCTCCGCGAGCGTTTACCGTCTCCGTCTGTCCGGCGGCGACGAGTCTTAGCCCTTCGGCGAGTATGTTCCTGGCAGCGTTGAGGTCTCTATCGTGGTGAGTTCCGCAAGAAACGCACAGCCACGTCCGATCCGAAAGCTTCAGGTTCGGATTTAGTGCTCCGCACTCAGAGCACAGCTTCGTGGACGGGAAGAAGCGTCCGACTCTGACGCTATGCCGAAGGTTCCACGCGGCTTTGTATTCGACTTGACGCACGAACTCGCCGAAGGCGGCGTCGTGGATCGAGCGGGACAGCTTGGTTTTCGCAAGTCCCTTCACGCTCAAATCCTCCACGCAGATGCAGTCGTACTTGCGTCTCAGGCCGGTCGTCAGTTTGTGCAGAAAATCGCTCCTTTGGTTGGGCACTTTGCGATGCACTTTGGCCACGCGCTGCTTTGCTTTCTCTCTGCGACGACTTCCTGGCTTCTTTCGAGACAGCCCTTTCTGAGCTTCCCTGAGTTTGCGGCTCCCCTTCCTGGCGAACCGGGGAGCCGGAACCCGTCCGCCGTCGGAGAGAACGAACAGGTCCTTGAGTCCGAGGTCCACGCCGACCGGCTTGGCCGTAGCGGGCGCCTCCAGCGAAGCCACGGGGATCTCGAACTCGGTGGTCAGGGCAACGTACCAGTGTCCGCAAGCGTCTCTCTTGAACGTCGCGCTCTTCGTCGTGCCCTCGAGGGCGCGGGATTGGCGGATGCGGACCCAGCCGACCTTCGGAATGTAGACTTTGCCCTCTTTGACCTTGACCCGTTGCGGGATGCGAAACGTGAAGTGCCCGGCCTTCTTGGAGCGAAACCGGGGAAAGCGGCTACGCTTCTCGAAGAACGCATCGAAAGCCCGCTTTACATCCTTGAGAGCTTGTTGGAGCATCTGCGAGTCGGCTTCTTTAAGCCAGTGCGTATCCGGCTCACCCTTGATGGCCGTCAACTCGGAGGAAGCACTCTGGCGGAGATGCCCTTGCCGTGTTCGGTGTAGTAGCTCTTGCGCCGCTCAAGCGCCCAGTTGTAGACGAACCTACGGGCTCCGGCCATCCGGTACAGAGCGGCCTCCTGAGCCTTCGTGGGGCGCATCCTGAACCTGTAGACTTTTTTGAGCAACATGAGTTAGAGAAGTATCCCGGAGGTGATAAGCAATAACAAGAGTGTGCCGTTGGCGAGGCTTCGAGGCGATTCATCCCCTCCGCTGAAGCGGGAGGCTTTCTCGCCTTAAAATCGGTAACGTGTCAGCTGTCCGACGCCGCTGTGCTCGTGACCGCCGGTTGCCGGGTGTACAAACCGTCCAAACGTTCGCCGAATCGAACGGGTGGGTATGCTAGAACAAGCCAGAACAAACGGTTCGACGACAGGACTTGGCGGGAGCGAACGTGGCCAGATCTCACAAAGTGACCTTCAAGCAGAGCGGCATCACCATAGACGTCGCGGAGGACGAGTACATCCTCGAAGAGGCCGAGCACGCCGGTCTTCACCTCCCCTATGACTGCCGCAGTGGCACATGCACCACGTGCATCCAAAAGTGCCTGGAAGGTGAGATCGACCAGGACATGGCTTTCGCCATCGGCGACGAGGAGCTGGAGCAGGGCCTACGCCTCATCTGCATCGGGAGTCCCCTCTCCGACGTCGTGCTCGACGCCTGAAGTATGGCTGTCCCACCCCGGGTCTCCCGTCCGGTCTCGGGTGCTACCGTCCGAGCTCCCGCAGATTCTCCCACAGGATGTAGAACCCGATGCCGAGGACCGCGAAGACGATGACGCTCCAGAAGTACTGTTCGAAGAGTACGAGGGCGCCTACTACCGCCAGCGCGACGTTGACGCTCACTATGAACCTGGCCAGTCGCCTCCTGAAGCTGGCCTCGATGAACGCGAACACGGCGATGGCGAAGACGAGCGCGGAGAGGAGGTGTGATCTCTCGTAGGCGATGATGAGGATGAGCGTCACGAGCACCAGGGCGATGCTGATCGAGGCCCACAGCTGCGCCACCCTCCCAGCGTGGGTCTCCGCCTCCGAGACGGGGCGAGTGGCGTGCATTATGTGGGCGTGCGGGGGGGGACGCTCGCCGCTTCTCAGGCTTTCGGCGTGAGATTTCAGGGTCTCGGCGAGGACTTCGTCGTCGGACAGTTCCTCGCGCAGCGCCTCGACTTCCCTGGATAGTTCTTCGATGTGCCGCGTCTGGGTCTCGTGGAGCTTGGTCAGGTGGGACTGATCCCGCGTGGCCTCGGCGGCCATGCCGAGCGTCTTCAGCCGGCTGCTCTTCTCCCGTAGTTCGGAGCGGAGGAAATCCTGGCGCTCTTCGATCTCCGCCTGGCGCCCGGTTATGACCTCGAGTTCTTCCGCCCGGGTCGGCACCTTGTCGAGACCGGCCCAGCCCACGGGGTCGAACCACTCGCGGCTGATGGTCTTGTCGCGGTTGTACATCGGCCCCGCCGGGGCGTCCTCGCCCTCGAAGGGATCCCGGGTGTAGAGTCCCCACAGCCCCCGGTACCCGGAGACCCACGATGGCACCGGATTCATCAAGCGCGGGGGGTCCCATTCCCTGTCCTGCCCCGGTCCGACCGACCATCCGTCCCCGCGCCCGTAATCTACGAAGGGGATGGTGAACTGTTCGTAGGGCTTCTCCTTGTAGTCCTCATCGGCGTACTGGCGCAGCGTTACGTACCAGAAGCGACGCGCGATCCTACGGACCGCGGAGAGGAAACGCGGCAGGGGGAAAGCCAGCTCTGTCAGGTATTCGCCCCGGAAGTAGCGGGTCGCGTGCGAGCCGGCGCAGACGTACGCCACGGGATGCTCGCCGATCTTCTCCAGCTCCGGGTCGTCCCAGCGGCGCCTGAGGTCGTCGCCGGTCTCCTCGTGCGCGGCGTAGGCCACCCACTCGGGCCTTACCTCGCCGGACTCCGACTCCGAGAGGTAGATAAAGATCTTCTCCCAGTCGGCCTCGTGGTCGTTGGCACCGAATACGTTGCTCCTCCAATCGTTGAAAGCGTAGAAGAGCCAGTACCGCAACACGATCCAACCGTCCTGGCGAACCACGTTACCGTGGTACCTGAAGCGTTGTCCCTCCTCCATATAGCGGCCGTACAGGACGCGCCCCCCCTCCACGTCCCCGCCGGGGACCCTCCCCCTGGCCAGCAACGTCAGGGAGAAGAGCGCGTCCGCCAACCGCGAGATGTAGCCGACGCGCGCGAGGCGGCCCCTGCCGGCCCGGAAAGTCTCCTTGGGCCAATCGGGGTTCGTGTGCGAGCGCCGCTTCCGCCGGCGACCCCCGTTCTCGCTTTCCTTGGGGTTGGGGATCTTGAGGTAGTGCACGGCGCCGGTGGTGTCCTCCGGCTGCTGGGCGAGTCTCTCCAGGGTGAGCTCTCCGGCCGGAACTACGCAGACGGCGTCCTCGTTGGGGCGCGCGACCCAGAGGCTGCAGGCGTCGACGTAAGGCTCGCAGTCCATAGGGTAGAACCATTCGCCTTTGGTGAACCGGATCACGGGCTCGAAGCGACGCAGCAACTCCTCGGCAGTCCTTGCGTCCACGCTCCCCTCATTCGCCATGTGCGACCTCCGATCGGGTTCCCACCGGGGCCGCCCGTCTGGATTGAACCGCGGCACGTACGCTCCGGGAGTTGAGGAGCAGGATCATCAGGATGCTGTAGGCGATGAGGGGGTAGGCGAACCAGGGACGCGAGTCGCCGTAGTAGAAAAGGCAAGCCAACATGATAAGACTTTGCGCGATCGAGGCCAGCATCCATCCCCGGCGCCGAAGTAGCACGAAGCCGAGGCCTGAGAGAAGCAACAGGATCATGGGCACGAGAAAGTAGACGTCGAACACGATCGATCGTTCGAGAGCCTTCAACCACGGCCCTTCGACGGACTGGAAATTGAACTGGCCCTGTCCGCTTGTTATATCCAGCGCCCGGTCCCAATTAACCCGGGTAGTCAACCAGACGCCGAGCCCCACCATCGCGAGGAACTGCAAAATAAGCAGCGCACCAAGTAACCGTGCCTGTCGGTACAATGCCAGCCTCTCGGGTCGGGTTACGAGCCTAGACTACACCCCTGGAGGATAGGATAACCGCTTTAGCCCGTTCACGCACCTTTCTAGCACGCTGGCTACGCCAGCTTGTCAGCACGCTTCGGCCTGCGGCCTCCGCTCGTCAGCACGCCGCTCGGCTTCGCCAGGCGGCTTGTCAGGACGCTCAGCCCTTCGGGCTTCGCTTGTCAGCTTTGAGTCCGTAGAGGCGAGCCGCGTTCCCGCGAAGCACACCTTCACCTACAGCCTCGGCCTCGGGCAGGACGAGATCTCGCTGCGCCACCATCTCTCCGAGCGCCTCGCCGATCACCCGCCTGCCGTCTATGGCGCTGATCCAATGTAGCTCAGGCACGCCTATGCCGTCCGAGCTGTACATCAGCTTGGAGCTCGGGGCGACGCCGAACGCCTGCCGCGTAAAAGAGAGCATCTCGCCGTAGCCGAGCAACGGGATGCCGTAGGAGAGATCGAGGTAGGCGTTCTGGTAGACGGCGGCCAGGTAGCCGCCCTGTCTGGTGTACGGGTAGCATTCATGCAGCAGCACGACGGGCATGCCACGATAGTCCGGCCGCTGAAGCACCGGACGCAGGTAGAGCGGGTTGCCGAGCAGGAGATCGGTGTCCGCGTCACCGTAGCCGACGTGGAACTGGATGGGAACCTCCTGCCGGGCCGCCCGAGCGAAAGCGACGTGCAAGAGCGTGTCCAGGAGCGGCTTGTGGACGAGACGCGCAGTGCCCGCTCCGGCGGCCCGCCTGTATTCCCGGAACGATTCTTCGGCCTCCTCGCGGGGCCACTCCCGAATGTCGAGGCCCGTCCTGTAGGCGGCGATGCTCTTGAGTGCCACATAGCCCCGGCCCCGCACGTCGTCCAGCTCGGCGACGAGCGCCTCTTTAACGTCCTCCAGAGAATCGTGCTCTGCGAGAAGACTCTCCATCAGAATCTCGAGCCTCAGCATCGGCTCCGTGCGGCAGCCTCCGATCTCTCCCAGCTCTGGTACAGGCAGCACCTCTTCTGGCGGAGGGAAACCCGTGTCAAGGAGGAGGGTGTCGACGTTCGCAGCGCGCAACAACGCACCCGCTAGCTCCCGTCCGTCCCTCTTAGTCCTGGCTGCGAAGACGTCTTCCTCTCCCGGCTCGCAATCGAGGAAGTCGGCGAGAGACCGGATGAGGCGCCGGTAGAAAGCCGTGCTCGCGATATGACCTCGCGCCATGCCGGGATCGCTAGACTCGGTGAAGGCCTGTCGCCAACCCGTAATGTCCTCGAAGACCTGATCCCGCATTATGCCGTGGCAGTGGTTGTCCACGACGGGGAACTGTGTGAAATCTAGGGCTTCCATGCGCCACCTCCGTTCAAAGCATCACTTACCCGCCGTCGGACCCGAGGGGGACCCGGTCAAGGGAAGTCGCGGCAGCCGTGAAGGCGACGGCCTGGGCGCGGGCGACCGCTCCGATCGCTTCTCCTGGCGGCAAAAACCGCGGATGGTGGAGCGGTACGTTTGGGGTGTGAGGACCGTCTTCGATCCCTACGAACAGCATGAGCGTCGGTGACGTTCGGCCGTAGAAGCCGAAGTCGTCCGATCCACAGGATCTCATCGGCGGCGCCGGCTCGAACCCGGCTTCGGTGAGCAACGAGTTCGCCGCTTCGGCGAGGGCAGGGTCGTTTACCGTCGCCGGTTCTCCCTCGGTCACCTCTATCCTGGCAGCGCAGCCGTGTGCCCTGGCCGTGTTATCCACGATCTCACGGGCTATCTTTCGCAGCGGTTCGCGATCCTCGGGATCGAGGACGCGCAGCGTACCTCCGGCCTCGGCGACGCCCGGGATGACGTTCTCGGCGGAGCCTGCACGCATCCAACCGACGCTGAAGACCGCGGCGTGCGTCGGGTCCAACCTGCGGCTCACCAGCGACTGGAGCGCGACGACCGCGTGAGAGAGGGCGAGTATGGGATCATGTGCGCGGTGGGGATAGGCACCGTGGCCGCCGGATCCCTCGACGGTTATGCGCAGGTTGTCCGAGGAAGCGTTTACCGGGCCGGCCTCCACGCTTACCGAGCCCCAGGGGACGTCCGGGTGGACATGCGCTGCCACGACCGCACCCGTTTCCTCCTCCAATCTCCTTTCTCTAACGACCAGATCCGCTCCCGAAGGGTAAGCCTCCTCGCTCGGCTGGAAGAGGGCAACGAGGGGCTTTGGCAAGGGTTCTTCGATCCGCCCTGCCGCCCGAAACAGTGCTACGAGGGCGGCCATATGGACGTCGTGGCCGCAGGCGTGCATGAACCCATTGGTGGCGGCGAAGGATGTGTTCGTCTCCTCCTGGATGGGCAAGGCGTCGAGTTCGGCCCGCACCGCGATGGCCTCCCCTGGTGGTCCGACGTGCGCCAGGAGGCCCGTTCGGGCGACGGACTTCATGTTCCCGGTCCCGAGGGCTTCCGCGACGAGGCTGGAGGTAGCGTGCTCCTCGTGGCTCGGCTCGGGGATCGCATGCAGCTTCTCGCGCAGTTCGAAAGCTCGCGGAAGCTCCTCTTCCAGGGAATGGAGGAGCGTCTCGAGGAGATCAGTAGACACGCAGGTACCGCTCACAGGCCTCCCAGGGCTCCGTTCCTTCCAGGAGATCTATCTCGTTCCGCTTCACGCTCGAGTAGCAGTCGAGGAGGTCTTTCGAGAGCCAGGAGCGTACGACCTCGTCGGACTCGAGGGCTCCGAGGGCTTCCTCCAGCGAGCCTGGAAGCTCGCTTATGCCCAACCTCCTTCGCTCTTCTTCGTCGAGCCCGGTGGGATCGTCCTCGATCAGGATCGGCTCGGGGAGTTCGTCCCGGAGCCCGCGCAGGCCGGCGAGGACGAGCACGGCGAGGGCCAGGTGGGGGCACGCCGCCGCATCGGCCGCCCGGAACTCTAGATTGAGCTGGCGCGCGGGGTCGCCGCCCGACAGCTCTACTATCGGCGGTATCCGGATGGCCGTCTCCCGGTTGCGATAGCCCAGGCAACCGAAACCCGCGCTCCAGAAGTGCGGCACGAGGCGCAGGTAGGAGACGACGCTCGGGGCGGTGAAGGCGCAGAGGGCCGGCAGGTGTTCGAGGACGCCCGCCGCAAAGCGTGCGCCGACGGTGCTGAGCCGGCCTGGTCGCTCGGGATCGTAGAAGACAGGACGGTCCTCCAGGTCAAGGAGGCTCAGGTGGATGTGGACGCCATTTCCTACGCCCTCCGGGTCGGCCTTCGGGACGAAGCTCGCCCGGTAGCCGAGCCTACGGGCCACCTCGCGAACGATCTCCCGCATGGCAGCTGCCCGGTCGGCACCCGAGACACCCTCCGCGGGTGCACAGGGGACTTCGTACTGGCCTTCTCCGTACTCTGGAAGAAACACTTCCGGCTCGAGACCGGCCTGACGCAGTCCGGCCATCACCAGCGGTCCGAAAGGCTCGACGAGCCGCTGGGCCTCCAGCGAGAAGCCTGGTCCGGGCTCCGAGCCCAGGCCTTCCAAGATAAACTCCTGCTCGAAGGAGGCAACCAGGCGGAACCCGGCCTCCTCGAGACGGGAGAGGGCGCCTTTGAGCAGCGTACGCGGGCAGGCGTCCCAGGGACTACCATCGGTGTTGACGGCGTCGCAGAAGTAGAAGTGCAAGGGCGAAACGCCGTCCCACAGATCTACGCGCACGCGGGTGTCCCTGTCGGGGAGGAGGCGGAGGTCACCGAGCGACCCGAACGGGTTAGGCTCGGCGATGGGTCCGAACGGGGTGAGTGCCTGATCCGCCGGCACCCACCCTACGCCCGCCGCGAACCGCTCGTCGAGCTCCGCGGCCGGGACCGACCGGCCCCGGTTCAGACCCGAGATGTCGCAGTGGAGGAAAGCGACGAGCTCCTCATCCCGCATGATCGCCCCCGTCGGGCGTACCGTTATCCCAGTGGCGCAGCTCGAAACCCGCCTCCCCCAACCGTCCGGCGAGGACTTCTGCCGCGCGCGCCTCGCAGACGCAGAGCACTCCGCCTTCGTGCCCGTCGCCCCTCTCGAGCGCCGCGGCCACCGCCCGTGCCGGCTGCAGATGATAGCCGTCCCAGCCGAGCTGCGGGTAGGTGTCGCGGAGGACGACGAGGGCACCGCCAGGACCGGCCACGCAAGCCGCGATCGTCAGGAAATGTCCGCAGTCCCAGTCAGGCGGCGGCGCCTGCACCGGGCGGCCGAGCAGGTGATCGAGCAGGAGTCTCGCCGGCGGGCGCGTCCCCCACAGGTGCCCCGTGCGCAAGTTGGCGATCAGGGCGCACTCCGGCGCCTTGGCGGCGGCGGTCTCGACGAGGGAGACCACCGTATCGGCACTCCACGGTCCGGCCACGGGGACGACGGCCAGCGCACTCCCCGAGAGCTCCTCGATGCTCCTTGCTACCCCCGTCGCTGACGTTCCCGCCGAAGCCTCGTCTGTCGCAACGGGGATGGTCGCTTCGTAATCCGTTCGGGGCGAGGCGCCGGGCGGCAGCCAACCCGCAGGATCTCCTTCCGCCAGGGTAGTCCCGGCTCGTAGCGCGACCTCCTCCTGGCTGGCCGCGTGGCCAGCCGCCGAGAGTGCCAACGCCCCCCAGAACGCGCCGCACAGCTGGTCCTTCTGCGGCATCGCCCTCTCGTGGAGCAGGACGAAGTCCCCGGGACCGGGGAGGATCTCACCCGCTCCGACTAGCGGACCGATCACGCTGCGCCTCCTTTCACATTAGGTTACAGGCTTCAGGCATCAGCTTGCCGATAGCCGGCGGAGCTCTTGCGGACACACCAACCCGCGAGGTGGTACGTATCGCCTCCCGGTCTGGCTTTCTCCGGACGATTCCTGAAGCCTGATACCTGTAGCCTTTCTAGTAGAGCATCGCGGCCGTGGACGCTACATCTTCCGGTGGAAGCTCTCTTGCTATCTTTGCCTGTGCCCGGGCCACGGCCACGTGGGTGCGCACGAGTGGTTCGCCCAGCGCCTCTATCAGGACGCGATCTTCTTCCAGCGCGTCCAGAGCTTCGTCCGGGGATGCGGGGAGCGGCAGGATGCCCCTGGAAGCGCGCTCCTCATCGCAGAGCGTGGCAGGGTCCACCATCGTCGGCTCCCCGGGATCGAGGCCACGATCCATACCGTCCAACCCGGCGGCCAGGACCGCGGCGAGGGCAAGATAGGGGTTCGACGTGACGTCGACCGGTTTGATCTCGACGTTGGCGGTAGCGGCCTCTCTGCCGGCCACCGGCGAGGCGAGCCGCACGGCGGCCTCCCTGTTATCCAGGCCGTATGCGGCGTAAGCCGAGGCCCACATGCCAGGGGCGAGGCGCTGGTAGGAGTTGGGCGACGGTGCTGTGAACGCCATGACGGCGGGCATGTGCTCCAGTATCCCGGCCACAAAGCCCGAGCCAGAGCTGCTCGGGGCTCCTGAGGCGTCGAAGAGCACCGGGGTATCACCCTCGTAGAGGCTCACGTGCAGGTGGTGACCGTTGCCTGCCCCTTCCAGGTACGGTTTCGGGGCCATCGTGGTCCCAAGCCCCATCCGGTGGGCCACGCCCCTGATCGCCTCCAGCACCATAACGCGCTTGTCTGCGGCAGCCAACGCCTCGTCTTCACCCACGGAGAGCTCGAGGTTTCCCTGCCCGACCTCGGCGTGGCACTGCTCCGGCCGGATACCCATCTCCTCCAGAGTCTGTGCCAGCTCTGCGACGAAGTCCGCCGCCGGGGTCAGCGCATAGCTCCCCGCGTACGGGGTCTTGTCCAGAGGACCGTCGGCATCCCACACATAGAACTCGACCTCGTTGGAGGCGAACGCCCTGTAACCTCTATCCGAGAGCCGTTCGAGCACCCGCTTGAGGGCGCTACGCGGGCAGCCCTCCCAGGGCGTGCTCGCGTCCGGCTCCGTCATGTCGACGGTGACCATCGCCTGCCCGCGGGCGAAGGGCAGGGGGGTGAGTGTCGAGAGGTCCGGGATCAGCCGGCACTCCCCTACCGGGCTCAGGCCCGACTCCGGATGCAACGCCCCGCTCGGATCCAGCGCCAGGACTCCTTTGGCGAGCCCAACCCCGGCCCTCGCCCTCCCGTCGAAACCATCTCTATAGACGGCCTTCGCCTTGGGGATGCCGGCGTGGTCCACGAACACGAATCGGACCCACAGAGTACCTTCTGGCAAAGGCCGTACCACTCTCTCCTGCGCTTCGCGCTCGGCTTGCATCTCACCCTCCAACATTCGCTGAATACCTGTTCTCGGGCCTCGCTCAATATCTCATGCCAGAGCCATACGTTCTAGAGCATCGACAACAATGAGCCAAAAAGCTGAATTGCCGACAAGCGAAGGCGAAGCCTGAGCGTGCTGATTTGCTGACAAGCTGCCGCAGGCAGCGTGCTTACCTGTTGCCCTCCGTCCGGGAGCCGGTCTCTGCGGCGAGGCCCTCTTCGGCCATCAGCCTCTCGCCTGCCCGCTGCGTCGCGGCGTAGCGGACGAACGTAAGCAGGATTCCAGCTATGACCCATAGTGTGGCAATGATCGGGTACCATGCAGCGGCGTCTGTCGGGTAAGGGTAGATGTTGCGGAGGAGCGTATAGCCGATGACGACGAGCGCCAGGAAAGGCACCACGACCTCCCACGCGGCTACCTGCCGCTCGCCCGAGAGGAAGAGCAGCTTCGCCGCCCCCACGGTCGCGAGCGCGTACACGAGAAGCAGGATCAGGGTGCCTATAGTGCCCGAGGCCACGAACAGGTCGAAGGGAACCACGCCGAACACCAGCCAGCCGAGCGCGATGATAACGTAAGCACCGATGGAGACGGTGGCCGTAGACCGCGCCGGGACGCCGCTCCTTGAGGAGACCGCGCCGAGCGAAGCGGGGCCGACCTCGTCTCGGGAGAGTGCATACAGCAGGCGGGCGGCCCCCACTATGCAGGCCAGCGCGCAGCCGAAGGCGCTGATCGCGGCGCCGATGGTTATGAGCTCGCCGACCCACCCGGCGACGAACTGGCTGCCGAGGTCGCCGAGAAGCGAGCCGGACGCGATAAAGTCCTCGACTCCCTGCCTGTCCGTCCCGAAGCCCATCACCTCGATGGCGGTGACGAAGACATAGTACAGGCCGCCGAAGATGGCGACGCCAAGGATCGCACGCGGTATGTTGCGGCGGGGCTCCTGCGCCTCCTCGCCGAGCGTCGCGGCAGCCTCGAACCCGGCGAAGGAGAGGAACCCGAACACCACGCCGAGGAAGAGCGCCGATGTACCTATACCACCTGGTACCGAGAACACAGAGAAGTCCAGGGTGTTGCCGTTCGGGGCCGTACCGGTCGCGAGACGGATCAGGATAACGACGCTGACGATGAGGATGAGCGCGACCGTCGTACCCTCGATCACCAGGAGTACCCTGGTACCCCCACGGATGTTCGAGGCCGCGAGCGCCCACACCCCGGCGAGGGCGACCGCACCTACCAGGAACGGCGCCCACCCCGGCTGGTTCGTCCAGATACCCAGGGCGTCCAGGAATTCCGCGCCGAAGATGCCGGCCGCGGTAGACGTCACCACACCGTAGAAGGTGTACGTGCCCATCAACGCCCACCCCGAAATGACGCCGGCCCTGGCTCCGAGCGTCGCCCCGACGAAGCCGTACACGCTTCCAGCGTGGTTGAATCGTTGGGTCAACCGGACGAAGGTCCAGGCGATAAGCAGAACTCCGATGGTCGCAAGCGCGAACGCGAGCGGAACGGCGCGTCCGACGCCGGTGTCGGCGGTTCCCTGCGGGTTGATGTTGGCCGCCATCGAAGGCGCCATAAGGGCCAGCGAGATGCCGACCGCCTCCCACAGGCGCAACTCACGCCGCAGATGTGGGCTCTCAGTGCTACTAGCTTCTGTAGACATACTGACTCCTTCGCTCAGTGGTGCCGGGTACAGAAGATCGCGGACTGGTTCAGACCGATTCCACAAGCACCCAACCGCTTCGCAGGGCGACGGCCATGGTTTGCCCTCACGCTTACAATATCTCACGCCACGGGCCTCTATTCCATAGCGTTCAGCGAGGGTTGGGGGCTACTTCTCATGAAATCATTAACACGTATAACGTAATGCGTTATACTGGAGAAGGTGATCGCTACGTTCAAAGACGAGGGTACGGAAGACGTCTTTGACGGACGGAACACTAAGAACGCCCGAAAGGCGTGTCCGCAGAACCTCTGGCGTGTGGCCTTTAGGAAGCTGGACCAGATCAACCAGGCCACAGAGCTGAACGACTTGCGGGTTCCGCCAGGCAACAGGCTGGAAGGGCTAAGTGGAAACCGAGAAGGCCAGCACAGTATAAGGATCAATGGCCAGTACAGAGTGTGTTTTACGTGGACGGAACGCGGAGCCGAAGAGGTGGAGATAGTCGACTACCATTAAGGAGGTGAGGGGAGTGCGTATACCAAAGGACAGAGTTCCAACGTCTCCCGGAGTGATGTTGCGCGAGGAGTTCCTCGAACCTCTGGGTATGACACAGGTCGAGCTTGCGCAGAGGATCAGGGTGCCCTACGTCAGGGTCAACGAGCTCGTAAACGGCAAGCGGCGCATCACTCCCTCGACGGCGTTACGTCTGGCTAAGGCGTTTGGCACCAGTCCGGAGTTCTGGTTGAACGGGCAGCTCGCGCTAGATCTCTACCGGGTGATCAACGACAAGCAAGAGATCAGAGAGGTAGAAAAGATTGAGCCGGTCCCGCACTAGATCTCGATCCACTTGCCTCCTCGTAGCCTTCCTCTTCAGGCGCGTGGGCCGTGCGGCGCAGGCCGGCCCGCAAAGTCTGTAGCGTCGAACCCTGGATCATCGTCTCCATAGTCCTCTCCCTTCCCAAGGTTGCGGGCCGGTAGTTTCTCCCGGCCGGGCCACACAGCGGAAGCAGCCTAACCTGCAATAGTAGATGATGCATCCCCAGATAAGCTATTCTGGAAGGTGGCCTACATCCAGCCGCGGCGTTTGAAGATGAGGTAGAGCATGAGGGAGATGAAGGCCATGAGCAATAGGGCGAAGGGGTAGCCGAGAGGCCAGCCCAACTCGGGCATGTAGTCGAAGTTCATACCGTAGATCGTCCCTATTAGCGTGGGCGCGAACAGTATGGCGGCCCAGGCGGAGATCTTCTTTACCTGTTCGTTCTGGGCCAGGCTCGCCAGGGTCAGGTTCACGCTGAGGATGCTCTGCAGCAGCTCCCGGAAACCGGCGAGCCGTTCGGTAACCTGCAGGACATGGTCCCGGACGTCGCGTAGATGCCTCCGTACCTCCGGGTCGACGTTTATGGCCTCGTCCCGCATCATATCCCCCAGCACACCACCGAGCGGTTCTGTGGCCCTCTGAAACTCGATCACCTCGCGCGAGAGCTCGTAGATCCTGCGCGACACGCTGGGATTACCGCCGAAGACCTCGGCCTCTATCTCCTCGATGTCGTTCTCGAGGCCGTCGACTACGGGTCCGTAGTCGTCTACGACACGGTCCATGATGGCGTGCAGGATCGCCTCTGGTCCACGGCGCAGTAGCTCGGGGGCGGCCTCCAGCCGCTCGCGAACCTCGCCCAGATCCGGCGCCTCGCCGTGGCGCACGGTCACCACAAAGTCTTCTCCGACAAAGAGGTGGACTTCTCCGAACTCGACCCTCTCCTCCTCATCCAGATAACGGGCCGGCTTGAGTACTAAGAAGAGCGTCTCCCCGTAGCGCTCCAGCTTGGGCCGCTGGTGGGCGTCCATCGCGTCCTCGACCGCCAGCCCGTGCAGGCCGAACTCCCCGGCGACGGACGAGAACTCCTCTTCCGTCGGCTTGTAGAGTCCGATCCATGCCACCCCGCGCCGATTTCGGACGGCCTCATAGGTCTCCGCGAGGGTGATCAGCTCGGCGGTACGGTGGCCGTCCACGTAGATGGCGTTGTCCACGATCACGGCCGCATTATACGCCTGCGCTTGTTGCTGCTGGTACGCTTCAGCGCGCGGCGACGCACCCGTACAACTGCGCGCTTCTACTCGTCGGTCTCGCCCTCGAAGACGGCGAACGCGGCGCCCTGGGGATCGCCGAGGACGGCGATCTTGCCGGAGGGGAGATCCAACGGCCCCGCAAATACGGTACCGCCAAGCTCGCGCGCCTTCTCCATTGTGGCGTCGCGCGAGGAGACCGTAAAGTAAGGGAGCCAGAAGGAGGGCGCATCGCCGTGCTGCTCCGTCATCGGCATGAAACCGCCGTTCTGGTTGCCAGCGTTCTTGATGGTCGTGTAGACGACCCTTCCATCGTCCTCGATCGGTTCGGCCTCCCAACCGAAGAGCTCGCCGTAGAAATCGCCTGCCGCCTCGGAATCACGGGTCTGGAGCTCGTTCCAGCCCATACAGCCAACGTCGTTGACCCTTCCCGCTCCGATGTGCGACCGCGGCTCCCAGACGCAGAGCATCGCGCCGGCGGGGTCGACTAGCACGGCCAGGCGGCCGAACCCACCCACGTCGAAAGGCTCCTCGAGGATCCTGGCGCCCAGCCGCTCCGCCCTTGCGGCGGTCTCTTCGGCGCTCGTGACGGAGACGTAGTTGTTCCAGTGCGGTGGGTGCTCGTCCTGCTGGCCGATCGCACCAATCGCGTCGCCGTGGGCCGAGTAGATGCCGCCGGGGATCTCGTCGTCCCTGAACTCCCAGCCAAACAGATCACCGTAGAAGGTCTTCGCGCCATCGGCGTCAGAGGTCGCAAGATCCACCCAGCAGAACGTCCCCGGCTCGTAAGCCTCTCTCTTGCCCATCGGTCTATCTCCCTTTTTCGCCACTTCGGACCGGCCGAAAGGCCGTATCGGGAGTCTACGAGAACACCCCCCATTCCCAACCGGCAAACGTCTGAGATGGAGCCTGGCTCTCCGAGATTCGATACGACGCCAGGGGTCTTGATGGGATGTGCCTTCTAGTGAAGCGTGTTCCTGGGCTATCTTTCGGTCGACGCCACCGTGCGATCTTCTCGAAGGTCATCGGGGTATGCTGCTCTGTTCGTGACGGGGAAGGTCGTCGCGAACGTGAAACCAGGGAATCCGCTGGGAAACCCAATCGTGTGCCTCGGGTTCGAACGCTGCCGGATCTTCGAAGATTCCAACGGGAACGTACACCTTCCCCGGTAGCCTCTCGTCTTCGTAGGAGAGGGGCGTCCCGCAAGCGGGACAGAATGACCTTACCACCGTCGCGGAAGACCGGTAGCCTTTAGGCTCGCCCCGTGACCACTCCACTTGCTCGGCGCGGTAGCCGGCAAACAAGGATATGGGTGCGCCATTAGAGGCTCGGCAGTCGCGGCAGTGACAGTACACTACCACCTGGGGTACGCCGGCCGTTCGCAGCCCTACTGCGCCACACATGCACCCTCCCGTACGACCAGGCGCCATGCTCCTCTCGTTCATGCGGTTGTACCTCCTCATCAATCCGTAGGTGCTTCTGCTCGACCTTCTCGCTTGTCTCCGCTTTCGTTCGGATTCCACGGGAGCGCTCGTTATAGTAGCGGCCCGAAGGCGGTGACGACGCCCAAGGCTCCCGTAAGGACGACGGTACCGAAGACGACGGCGCGGAACACCCCGCGGGGAGCCCGCCTGAACAACGCGGTCCCCATCGCCTTGCCTCCGAGGGCGACGCCCACGAGCACGACGCCCACGAGCAATAACGCCAGGGGCGCGAGAGACGGATCCAAGAATCCCCAGAGCCCCAGTACGACCAATAGCGCGAGGTCCAACCCGAAGAAGTACAGAGAGATCGAGGCGCGGAACGCCGCCTTGGGGAGGCCGCGCGAGGCGAGTAGCACCGCCGCCGGGGGGCCGGAGAGGCCCGTGGAGCTGGCGAGGGCGCCGCTCACTAGCCCTGTGAGCGCGGCACCCAGCCGCGTCCCGGCGCCCGGCAGACGTACGTCTTCGCGCAGCAGAAAGACCGCCGCGACCACCACGAGCGTACCCATCGCCAGCTCTACGTAGGCGGGGTCCACGACCCGCAAGACCTCCGCGCCCACCGCGAGTCCAGGCAAGGCCGGAACGAGAAGGACTAGTGCCACACGTCGGTCGGCCTCCTGCCAGGAGTCGCGCACCACCGCCGCGGCCACGGACAGGGAGAGCACCGCCACCAGCGCAACGACCGCCTTGGGTTCGTAGACCACCAGGAGCAACGGCACGACGACCGCCGCCAGACCGAAGCCGGTGAACCCGCTCAAGATCCCGGCCGAAAACGCCGCTACCATCGCCCAGAGGGTGGTGGCGCCTAGCATGGTCTCACCTTCGCTCTGCGTCCTCGGCGAAGAAGGCGCAGAGAATCCTCGAGACCTCCACAGGGGCGTCCTCCATCACGAAGTGGCCGGCCCCCACTATCAGCTCGAGCTCTGAACCCGGGATCTGCTCTTGCAGCCTCGGAGCTTGCGAGGGATCTAGCCACCCGTCCTTCTCGCCCCACACCACGAGAACGGGGATCTCGACGGAGCCGAGCAGGTGCTCGATATCCCCCGTGTGTCGCTCCTCGAACTGAAGGGCCTGCCGGACGAAGGCCTTCCGCCCTTCCTCCCCCCGCCACGGCGCGAGGTAAGCCTCGATGGCCTCTTTGCCAAGGTCACTGTTTGTCTCCCCCAAGTAGGCCGAG
>Ga0196962_10000061_pt1 | contig 85082 bp, 63 predicted proteins | sample S3v_20metaG_FD_183186 | JGI IMG/M metagenome (GOLD analysis project Ga0196962, IMG submission 183186) | Soil microbial communities from Anza Borrego desert, Southern California, United States - S3+v_20 | ecosystem: Environmental > Terrestrial > Soil > Desert | place: USA: California | collected...
CACACGACCTGCGGCGCACAGCCATAACCAGAGCACTTGATTCCGGGCTCACCTACCGCCAGGTGCAGATGATGAGTAAGCACCGTGACCCGAAGACCGTCATGCGCTACGACCACGGCAGGGAGAACCTCGACCAGAACGCGGTAAATTTCCTGGTCTATGATGACGGGGTTTAGGAGTAGCAATAGTGTAAACGGTAAAGTGTGCCGACACACTCGCAGACGTGGAGGGGTTAACGAGTGGATAGTGGGGCGATACTGCGTTGCTCATAGCCTCACTTGGCCTTTAGTTTGGCAGGCAACTCTAGCTTGTCGTCAATCAAAACATCTGTGCTGATGTTCGCCCGCTCGCGCGTAAGCTAACAGCACATGCAAGGGCGGCTCTAACACTCCGCGCTCATACTTCGAGATGTAGTCACGCTCTAACTCATCCTCTAGCCCTAACCGTCCGAGCATCCCGCCCTGTGACAGTTCCAGCCGCGCGCATATCTCCAATAACTTCGACGCCAAGCGCGGGCTGCTTTCTCTTCTGCTTAGGCTTGGCCCGCATGTCAGGAGTGCCCTCCCGACACACAGGCAGATTCAGCCTTGCTTTTAGGGACTCTAACCACCATCCCCTGCGGCTTGCGCTTGCAGGAAGGCACAGCCACCTTTGGGTCATTTGGTGAACCACCTCAGACTGATCTTGCCGTAGTAGTTCGGCGGCGCAAGTTTCCGTGTGCCGTTCTTTAGAGCGGTATCAATCTGATTCGGCAACAAGGATCTCTCGTCCGGAAGAGGAATGGCGTCCACATATCCCGGGCTGATCTGGATTGACGGCCAAATCATCCCACCGAAAGACCCGCTGGCCATTCGATGTTGCGTGACGAGGCCGATGTTGACCGTTCCCCGATCGCCGTAATAAGGCTGTCCAACTCCCGCATCGGGATTCACGTTGAAGTCCGGCATCACGCCCGCCACGCTCCATGATTTAGGGTCTCGCAGTGGCGCTAGCGCGATCGGAATCCGAACGCGAGCTTCCACCGTTCGCGGCAGCGAGATGTTTGGAATCGTCGCGAATTCACTATCGAAAGTGATATCCAAACGCTGCCAGGCCTGATTCGTGGGAGGCTTTGCCCCGGGCTTCAAGCGAATCTCAAGATATAACATCGCGGGCCGGCGCCGGAAGAATGGCGACGGGACTCCCCAGGTTTCGGGAACGCCGGGATCAAACGCCGTCGGATGCGTGATCGAGTAAAGCATCTTAGAGAGGCCGTCCTTGATGGGGCCGCGAGCCTGTTTCGCCAATGCCCTGGTTGTGCCGGCGTCGACCCCGAGGTCGCCAATCGGCACCCCGGTCATCTGTTCGAGCGCCATGTCCGCGACGGTTTCCGTAAGGTAGTCGAGCCCTTTGTTGTAAAGCTGATCAATGTTGGGAATCGTTGGCGGCACCCCGCAGGTCGAGAGCGCGACATTGAGTCCAGTCATCAATGCGCCTTTGCACTTATCATCGCATTCAATCCCGACCGTATTGATGCCAGAGGCCATGGTGTCCACCGCCGCATTCTTTGCGGATTGGTAACCCTGTGAAGCCTGATTCAACGTCGCCGAGGCCAGATCCCACAACTCCTGCGACCAGGTTTTGTTGGAATTAAGCATGTTCTTGATTTGCACCAAGTAGTACGTATTACCCGGCCCGAGCTGCGTTACCGCGTCTCCGCCGTCGTAGGTGATGGTGACCTTTCTATTGGCCAGAAAGTACTCCGGGGCATCCTTGTCATCGGAAAACTTCGGCGGGATATATGAGAGCACCCGGATTTCGTAAGACCTGGCCAGGGCTTCGCGCATGTTCTTCCTCTCTTCTATCAGCGCCTTCAGCTTCTCCTCTTCTTTCGCCTTCGCGGCGGCTGCCAGTCGTGCGGCGATGGCTACTTGTTCTTTGTCCTCCTGCTCTGTCCTTGAAACGGTGATGTAGAACGGCAGCCAATTCGACGGAGGCGCGGCCACAGTTAGCTGGGTCTTATTCGCCAGTACAGGCACGACGCGGACGTAAAAGATCGTGCCCTTCTTGGTCAGCATCGTAAAAAATGGGAGCGCCCTATTGAGATAGACGTATTTGGCGCTTGGGCCGAGCTTGACGACCGGACTGCCGAACCCATCCATGTTGACCGTGTCGTATGTGCTTTGCGTCGGATCCTCCGGGACCGTGCGGGTCGGTAGCCTCTTGTGGGTTTCCTGCCAGACGAGGCCCGCCGGTTTATCCCAGCCAACATACGGCGCCGTGAGATTCAGCGTCGTGGACTCATTCGCGATTTGCAAGACGTAGTCCAGCGCAGCGCTGCCCGTTCCTTCGACGCGCGCCATCAGGCGTACATTCGTCGCACTGCTATAAACGTACTGGTACGCGCCATTGTCCGGGAATGCATACGGACTCATCTTATAGTCCGTCTTTATCAACCACAGCCCCGTCGCCACCTGTTGAGGCTTGGCTAAGGTGAGCATGAGGCTCCAATCCTTTTGCTGAAGGGTCGTCAGCCGAACGGACCCGGTAACCAGCGGCGTCGACATGGTCTGGGAAATGATGTTCGGCGCTTGAATTGCGGGCGACGTCGAAGCCGGCGTCTGTCTCGAAGCCGGCGTCTGTGTCGGTGCGGGCCTGTTAACGATGATCGGCAGTGGCCGTCTGACGGGCGGAGCGGGCGATGGGTTCGGCGTCGACCTGGAATCGACAGGCGCTGGCTGAATAATGATAAGTACCGGCCGTCTGGTTCGTGGCGTCGGAGACGGGCTCGGTCCCGGCCTTTGCGCCGCGACTGTCGTCGCGCCCAGCACCGCTAACAAGAGACTCAGCATCACGAACGTAGTTTTGGCTCGCATCTTTTCCTCCTCAACAGCAAAACGGTTAGTTGGTGGGTCCTGCCCCTCGGCGTTGAATTGATCGTAGCCCTCGGCCGACTCGTCTCCACCCTGGTCCCCACCGGCTGGTGTTTTCTCTGCCATGGCTCCCTCTCTTGGGTTGAACGCAGATGTGGTGTTCAGGACGTGTTGCGCGCCGATAATGTTTGATAGTGGGCCATTTTCAATGTCGCACAATAGAGATACGCAATCTTAGTTCTGTGGCATGAGGAGGGAGTCGCTAATTCTCGCCAGATGCTGGGCCGCGGCTGACATGCCGAAGCGAGTGTCCCCGTAGGTCAGCGGGGGCGCGGAGTCATTGCCAGAATCAGGTGGCAATACTCATGCCCTTCGCGGGGCTAAGCTCATCCAGCTACTTTCAGGCGCATAAAGAGACTTTGATTTCCGGGAGCGATGAAGGTGTCTACCAGAGAGGACAGATTTGAATGGCAGGTGTGTGCTTCTGTCGAATCTTACTTCCTAGATATCAAGGGCATTACTTTCCCCGCTTCACTTGGTTGCTACCCAAGATGTTTGCTAAAGAAGTCGGCTGTACGCTGCTTCGATGACTTGATTGCGGCCGCCCCGCGGAGGTGACCGCCGAGCGAAAAGCCGAGGAGGCCGATCTTTGTCTTGTCAACGTCGGCCGTCCGACTGGCCGCGTAGTTCAGGCAGTCGTCTAGCGTCTCTAACCATCCGTCGCGATATCGAGCATAGACGGGCAACACCGTTTCAAAGCCTGGAAGCGTCTGTGTCCGCTCAAAGTAGTGAGGAACAAGAACTACGAAGCCGGCGTCAGCTAAATATTCCGCGAAGCCCCGGATCGCCGCGCCGGCGTCGTAGCCTCGGATGACGCCCAGTCCTTCCGTGCCGTAGGCCACGACAATCGCCGGATGCAACCCTCCCGCAGCGGGTAGGAACACATCGACGGTGATCGGGTTTCCGCCGCTATTGAATGTAGCCATTGGGTCTCCTTATTCATTAAGAGGAACGCCGCCAAACGCTCGAATTTACCAGCAGCGCACGCAATGCCGAGAAGGACAAGTCCCCGATAAGAAACAGGCGCTCGGACCTTCTTTCTTTCAAGTAATAAGCCAAGCCACTAACCTCTCGTCGGTTTCCCGATTTCCCTTACAAGCGCGTAAAGGTCGGTTAACAGACTTGCCCCGATGAATGCTCCCACCGTTGTGGCGGCGGCGAAGACAACCGGCATCCAGGGGTCAGGGTGGGGGCCAGTTGAAAACCAGGGCACAGGGCCAGGCCCAAACACCTCCGTGAAAACCCAGCCGCCGATGACACCGCCCACGACACCGATGACCCTGACAAGGGGCCAGTCCGGGCGGCGCGGGGGGCCCTTGGGGAGATGAGGCGGTGGATCAGGCGGCTTGATTGGTTCACGCAACCGTGCCAACCACCACTCCCACGGTCTGTACGGCCATTTGATAGACCCACCGACAATCAGCCATAAAACTAATAGTGAAAGACGCATTGATGTCCACCTCCATTGATGAGACGTGAAGTTGTTTTGTGATGCAGGGTGCTGATTGCCCGAACGAATCCGACACCCCGCATGAGTCTGCCAGAGATGTGAAACTGGCGAGTGGCTGAAGCGCCAGCCTCTAAGCCGACGCTCCGGCGAATGAGTTTGCTTCAGGCTGCCGTCCGGGACTAGAATCGTCTTGCGAGAAGCTCATCCGTCCCAGACACCAACCACAGCTTTTCTAACTGCGACGCACAACGTAGCCTGAAACTTCACAATCGGTCTTTGGAAATTTCTCCGAAACTTCTCCTTAATTTCTCCGCCTCTGCCATGAGCCGTGAAATCAAGCGACTATATGAATTCGACTCGTTCCGTTTAGACCCGGCGGAGCGTCAACTGCTACGCAATGGCGTGCCTGTGCCGCTCACGCCGAAGGTCTTTCAGACGCTCGTCGTGCTGGTCGAGCGCAGCGGGCACTTGGTCGAGAAAGAAGAGTTGCTGAATTTGGTCTGGGCCGACGCGTTCGTCGAAGAGGCGAATCTGGCCCGTTGCGTCCACACCCTACGGAAAGCTCTGGGCGAGGAGCACAACGAACATAAGTACATCGAAACCGTGCCCAAGCGCGGCTATCGCTTTAACGGCGAAGTTAGAGTCCGCGAACAAGCAATCGCGGCCGCGCCGATAAAAACTCTAGCCGTTCTGCCGTTCAAGTCTCTGGCGGCGGAAAATCGGGAAGAAGCATTGGAAATGGGAATGGCGGACACTTTGATTTCACGGCTGGGGAATAGCCGCGAAATCGTCGTGCGCCCGATAAGCTCGGTGAGGAAATACGGCGGGCTGGAACAAGACGCGGTGCAGGCGGGACGCGCACTTGCGGTTGATTCGGTGCTTGACGGCAGTATTCAACGCTGGGGCGCAAACATTCGCGTCAACGTCCGGCTCGTCAAAACGGCGGATGGCACTTCGCTCTGGGCGGGAACTTTCGACGAAAAATTCACCGATATTTTTGTCGTTCAGGACGCGATTGCGAACAAAGTGGCGGCGGCGTTAGCGTTGCGGTTGGGCGGCGAGGAACAAAAACATCTGACCAGGCGCTATACGGAAAACGTCGAAGCCTATCAGTATTACCTCAAAGGACGATTCCACTGGAACAAGCGCGCCCCGCGGGATTTGCAGAAAGCAATCGAACACTTTAAGCAGGCTATCACGCTCGACCGAGCTTACGCGCTGGCCTTTGCCGGGCTGGCCGATGCCTACACGCTGCTGGCTAATGCCGGCAGCCCGGCCCACGAAATAATGCCGAAAGCGCGTGAGGCTGCTCACAAGGCAGTGCTGCTCGATGACAATCTTGCCGAAGCACACGCCGCGCTCGGTAATACCATCATCTACTACGACTATGATTTTGCCGGGGCAGAGCGCGAACACAAGCGTGCCATCGAATTGAACCCGAACTATGCGACAGCGCGCCACTGGTACAGTGAGCTGCTGATGGGTCTTGGCAGGCACGAAGAAGCGTTGGCCGAAATACGGCGGGCGCTGGAGATTGAGCCGCTCTCGCTCATCCTCAACCGTCAATACGGCGCAAGTCTGCTCTTCGCACGGCAATACGATGCCGCCATCGCGCAGATGAAAAAGACGGTCGAACTGGACGCTAATTTTGCCGTGGGACATAGCACTCTCAGCGTGGCTTACCGGATGAAAGGCAACTACGCCGAGAGCGTCGAAGAGCTCGCCAGATTTCAGGAGTTAATCGGCGGAGAACAGACTGCGGCATTAATGCGTGAGAGTTTTGCCAAAGGCGGATGGCAGGAATTCTTGCGGGCGATGACTGACGAGCGCCGGCCCGTTAATTTAACTCCGTACAATGTGGCGACATTTCACGCGGCCCTCGGCGAGAATGACAGAGCATTTACCGAGCTGAACAAGGCTTACCAAAACCGTGAAGCCATTCTGGGCCTGCTCAAAGTGGACCCGCGTTTCGATTCTTTGCATCATGACCCCCGCTTTGAAGACCTCGCGGGCCACTTTAAGATTGCGACATAATATAGTTGATTCGAACTCCCCCGAATTAATACTAATGACTGCGGCCAGACGGACTCGCCCAAATTGAGCCGGCCATGAGATGGAGCTGTTGTGAAAAAGCTTTGAGATAAAAGAGATTGTTTCCGCGTCCGCTAAACGCAATTATGTAAAAGCGCATGCTCATTCCCGCGCGCCCGTAATCGCCAGCATCGCCTCCGACGCCTCCTCCACGAATGCCCGGTAGTCCCCGGGCCTGGGGCGCTTTTTGAGTCGGCACATCAGCAGCCAGCGGCCGTTCGAGCGGAACCTCCATTCGGTGCGCTGCTGCGTCAGGAACGAACGCGCGCCCGAGCTCAGCAGTCGGCGCACCGCCAGGATGTCCTCACCAGTGACGTGAAAATATCGCGTGAAATCGGGGTCGTCCGGGAAGTCTATCACTTGACCGCCGGAGGGCCTGCCGAGCAGCCTCGTGACCCAGTTGTTTTGCCCCCCCTCCGCCTCAAACACCGGCAACGGCTTGGAGGCCAAGTCAAATGCGGCGACCGTCAGTCGCACCGTTCTTATGTCAGAGCTGCCTTCGCCACCCCAGGTGGCGTAGTAATCGAACAGCACCACGGGCGAGCCATGGAGCGTGCCGCGCATGACTGACGTCGCTTGCGACCATTTACGGTGCGGGTAGAAGGCGTAGCCGCCGAATTGGCTAAGAAGTGCGTTATCCTCCGGCGTGAACCCCATGCCCAGTTCCGCCGCGACCCCAGGCAGCGCCGCCTGCCGCCGCGATTCGCGTCGCCTGCCGACGATCACCGCGATGAAGAAGATCAGCACCGGCAGTGTGCTGAGGGCCGCGATGATCAACCAGGGCAGGGATGTGCTGGTTTGAAGTAGGCCCATAAGGCGGAGTCGCTCAGCAGTAGCTTAACTTCCCTTTGTTCACGTTCGCCTCCCTCGGGAGTAATCTAACGCCCGAATTAACCGGCGCGCGATCGACCGGAGAAGCATTCAACCTTGCGGATGAAATCCGAGCTTATTGCGAGTCCGGTTGAATGAGTTGTTATGCCGCGCGTTACCACAAATCATTTCCAACTGCGTCTCCAGATTTTCTTTGTTTTAGGGTCAACGAATTTGCTTCTGAACTCCGCGTCATTCATTATTTTCTGCCTTAGCTTGTCATACTGGTAAGGGTTGTCTCTGCATCTGGGATATTTGACGACGCCGAAAATGGTTCTGGCATCGTCACGGAAGTATAAGACGTAAGGCCGGTCTCCGGTTCGATCTTCGTACCAATGTTCCACGTCTGCTTCCCAGGTATGATGTTGAGCGAAATGCCAGCGCTTACCTTTCTCGTCAGCCCACTTTTGCCTGTCGTAATCCCAAGCCTCGCGCATCTCTCACTCTCTTTCTTTCTACCATTCAAGTAAGCGGCATAACGCCCGAATTAACCCGCGCCGAGCGCAGGCATTCAACGAGGGAAGGATAAATCAATGATGAAAGGAATGCTATCGAGACGTCGGGTTGAATTTCACACTCAATTCCGCGAAGGACAAGCCTGTGAGATTGGTGATTAAAATATAACCATCAACAAATTGGCAGTTAATTGTACCCTTTTTAAGCTACTGCCCGGCATCAGGGGTTGGGTTATGTGTCCCTAAGGGGATGGGATATTTACTCTCTTGCGTCCCGTAGGTGTAGGTGTCGCGTCTAGGATATTTACTCTCTTACGTCTGCCCGTAGGTGTCGGCGACGGGCCCGATATGGGATTAGAATTCTCGTTGGCCTCTATCCCCGATTTTGCTGGATTTGGTGTTTGAGCAGGTAAGTCCGACTTGGAATTAGAATTTGTTCCTTTGTCTTTCTCATAAAGCAAAGCTACGGTACTTCCCGCGAGCAAAATAGCCAAGACCAAGATAATGATATAACTGAAATTGAACTTACGTTCATGCTGTATCGCTTGAGAGCCGATTCGTTTAGTTGGCGAAGGCTTGGCTGTAAGAGGCAAGCTGCTTGAGGAAGGCAGCACTAGAGTTGCGTTGGGGTCATACGGAGCAGATAAAAGCGACCCATCATCCAAGCAATAAGTTAATGTTTCATCCGTATAAGTGCGATCACATTGAGGACATCGTTTCATCGCAAATCTCCAACGTGTTCTTAGAGACAAATGCTTTCATGACGCATCAATACATCACACGTAGCTTAAATCATTAGTTATGATAGAAGAAGCGCCGAACGCCCGAATTAACCGGGCGGGAGACATTTTATCAAGCATTCAATCTTGCGGATGACAGGCGAGCTGATTCCGCTCCGGTTGAATGAGTTGTTAGGCATCGTACATTTCACCTATTCGATTTGAATTTTCTTATCTTTTCAGGACTAGAATATGCGTCGTAGAATTTATCGGGATTCTCCATAAACTCAAGGTCTTTTCTAAGTTGCTTGTTAGTTCTTCTTTCCACTATGAGTTCACCTTCCATTTCAGACAGTTCTTTATTCAATTTACGAATACGAGCATCTTTGGATTTCACTTTCTCTGTGAGCTTTTGATTTTCTTCTTTTAGCTCAATCATCCCGAAGGTAGTGTCAAGCCTAGGATCAGTAACGGTAGTTAGAAGTTGGTGCATAATACGCTCACATTGATTCAATAGAGCTTTGACATGATCTTTCTGTCTTTCGCTCGGAACTTTGGTAGAATTTATCTCTGTTCTTATTTTGCCTAAATCAGAGTTCAAGCGTTGAACAATATCTTCGAGGTAAGAAACATATCCCATTGGCTTTTCCTCCTTTAGGGTTGAGACTATTCAACTGAGGCCTAACGCCAGGCATCACCCGCCCGCACTCAACTGCATCACCCTTCAATCTTGCGAATGGCATCCGAGCTGATACGGGTCGGGTGGATGCCGTAGTTAGGCGTCTGTTTCGCCAGGGTCAATATAGATCAGTAAGGGCGAGACTTCTTAAGAACCATCCTGATCACGACAACAGTGACAAGAATAACGAGGCAAGTAAATATGACTGTCAGTAGGAAAAATAACAAGAACCGTACCGGGCTGTCTGCGAAGTAAATGACCCTGTCTGACGACGCCCATCCTCTCGAGACCGCGGTTATATGACCTGTCACCACAGCCCGGTAAAGAACGAGGAGGAGCCCGCCCGACATCGCGGCTAAAGGGACGATGAGGAGTCTGCATAGCCAGAGGCGCCAGCGCTCAATCGGTGCGGATGATCGATTGTCTGTCATTACGGCCTCCGAGTTCGACGCCTAACGCCCGAATTAACCGGGCGGGAATCAACACCGAATAGCATCCGAGTTGACGATGAAAGCCAGGCTCATTCCGCTCCGGTTGAATGAGTTGTTAGCCTGCGGCTTTTTTCAGCGGGGCCTGAAACTACTGAATCCCGATCTCCTTGAGCCAGTTCTCGACGAGCGCAGGCCACGACGAAACCGGATGCTCCTTGCGCCTCAGGCCGAAGGCGTGACCGCCTTTGGCAAAGAGATGAACCTCCGCCGGGACGCCCGCATCATCAAGAGCCCGCGCATAGACGGTGCTGTTGCAGATTTCGTCGACGGGGTCGTCCCACGCCTGCAACAGGAACGTCGGCGGCGTCTGCTTCGTGACGTGTAGGCCGGGATCGAGTGTGGCGCCGGAGCGACACAGATGGCCCGGATAAAGCGCAATGGCAAAGTCAGGGCGGCTGCTCAGTTTGTCGACCGCATCGACCGGCTTGTATGTAGGCTCGAAGATGTTGCTGGTCTGCGCGACCAGATAGCCGCCTGCCGAGAAGCCAATCACACCAATCTTGTTTGGATCGAGGTTTAACTCCTTCGACCTGGCCCGAACGAGCCTAATTGTTCTTTGCGCGTCCTGAAGTGCGCGGGGGACTTTGGGTGTGATGTGGCAATGACAATCCTTGTCCCAGTAGTGATTGCTCTTGGGAACGCGATACTTGAGCAAGACACATGTCATGCCTTTGGCTGTCATCCAGTCACATATTTCAGTTCCCTCAAGGTCCATCGCCAAAAGTTGGAATCCGCCGCCAGGGAAAACCACCATCGCCGCACCGGTATTCCTGCCCTTGGGCGGAAAGACCGTCATGGTTGGAGAGGTTACGTCATAGACTACGGTGTAAGGGCGACCCGCGACGACATCCGGAGCTTTTGTCAGCTCAACTCTCTCCGACGGTTGGGAAACACCTTCCATATCCGGCGCACCGTTCGGCCAGATCGGGATTTGATTTAGTCCTGAAGGCGGCTGCCAAACGCCGACCTTCCTGACATCTGCTTGTTGCTGACTTAACATTGTCGGCTGTTCCGCGTGAGCGGTCTCGGCCTCGAGCTTGCGCGTCACGGCGACGCCACATGCCAAGCTCAACAATCCCAAGGCGAACGCAAGAAAAAACCAGATTCGGCGCACTATCGATTCCTCCCTGACTGAACGGACATTGGCGGTGCTCCCCCGAGGATTCGCAAAGAACAATCGCAAGGAATGCTATTCCGTAGGCTAACGCCCGAATTAACCGGGCGGGACACAGCCTATCAAGCCTTCAATCTTGCGGATGAAAGGCAGGCTCATTCCGCTCCGGTTGAATGAGTTGTTATGTCGCTCCTACGCCGAAACTAGTCGCACTTCCTGGTGCCGTCAACCGCTAAGTCGAGCCGTATGATGCCCACTTCAGCGTACGTGCGCTTGAACTCCTCTGCTATTACAGGATGATCATAATGGTTGACAACTTTAACAGGAAAGGACTTCCTCACTGGAGCATTGAATGCCGGCGCGTAATAGAGATGCAACGTGTCTCCGTCCAACCTGTGGTACACGTGCTCGCGCCATGTGCAGATGCAATAATCGGTATCCGGGTTATAACTAACGCACGGGTCGCCGTTTCGGGAGATCGCCACCACGTCATAATTGCCGTTGATACCACGCACCTCACGCTTGAAATAGATCGGCGTCCCATCTGGTAAGTCGAGCTTGGCGATTGCATACTGAGACGAGAAGTCAACTCCACACCCTTGCAACGCAAGAAGCACTGCCAATATCACCACACAACCTACATTTCTGAAGAAGTTAACCATGAGATTGCGACATAACGTCCGAATTAACCGGCGAGCCATCAATGTGTCAAGCCTTCAACCTTGCGGATGAGAAACAAGCTAATTCGAGTCCGGTTGAATGAGTTGTTATGCCTCGCCTTACCTTGAAAACTGATAGCTGTATTCTCCATTAAAGCCTTCAGCATCCTCCTCCGAAGCCAGGATATTATAGAATCCAGATTCTATCAGCTTGCTTGATAATGGCTCATCATTACCAAATTTCAATGTATACGCGAGAATACGCCGCCTGTTCTTAGAGAACCTCACGATAGCTTCAAAAGGCTCAGCCCACTGGCTGCCGCCCACGTCTTCTGAAAGCCCCCATGTCATCTTTCCACGAACGCGAATGGCATCCGGCCGGGGTCGAGAAAAATGACCATCGGACACACCATCAAGCCACCTCTCCTTATACGGCCATGACGAATCAAGCTCCAGGTAAAGGCTTAATAGCGATGTCAACACTGTGCAAATATTGCAGGCGCTATCTGCCTGCCCGCTTGCATCCTGTCTGGCGTGAGAAATAAGTAATGTTCGTATTTCCCCGACTAACCATCTTTCTAACCTGCGAATCTGATTCTTAGTTTTTCTTCGTTTCATTTAATGCAGCAAGAAATAGAGGCATAACGCCAGAATTAACGCGGCGCGACAGACCGAGATAACAACATAGCCTCGCGGATGAAAACCCCGCTATTCGCGCTCGCGTTGAATGAGTTGTTAGGTCGCGTCCGAGGGACATGATTCTATTCATCCACACGGTAGCATGAGACAAAGTAAGCATATTTCTCGAAATCAAAATCCATGACTTCATTAAGGTACTTGGAAAGAAATTCCTTTTCCTTCGGCTCAACGATATATTCAAGATACATTTCAGTATCCTCATCTTCATCTGAGACTCCAAAGTGCCGCTTGAATTTCAGAAGGTCAAAAGAAGAAAAAGGATACTCGGCCACTAGTTCATCAGTTTCATTACTGAAGACTGAGAGTACACGCGCTACTCGATAGATTTTGGCTGTTGATTCACTCATCGGTTGATTTTAGTCTGCAATTCAACAGCGACCTAACGCTCGAATTAACCGGCGAGCAAGCAACCTTGATTATAAAAGACAAGCTCATTGCGAGTCCGGTTCAATGAGTTGTTAGATGCGCCTTCTTTTGAAATCAAACAACTTTCGAAATTCTACCAACATTGAGGGGAGGTCGCCCGCATCCATATCAAATGTCACCGACACCTTCAATGGATGGATGCCACCCCCAACATAACTGACCTTCAATAAATCGGCACGAACAGCCATATGCCCCACCTCATCAATAGAGAAAACCTCGAAGCGAAGAGGATTATACTCACTAAGGGAACTCAGATTGACGAGATTAGCTGAGCCTTTCCGGTACTCTTCCAAACTCCGTAGCTCCAACAGGAAGCGATTTATATCTTCGCGAGAAAACCAGACGCTTTCGACTCTGCCATTAAATGCATCGCATGAAACTGAGACTGAGCAAGCGATGTCTGTGCCGCCGGGCAAATGCTCCGGCATGGCTTCCTTGAACTCGAACGCTACAAATGATTGATCGCTACCAATTCTCATAAGACAGAAGCATCTAACGTCCGAATTAACCGGGCGCGCACACAACATCATAAGCAGCAAGTCTCGCGCATGAAAACAACGCTACTCGCGCTCCGGTTGAATGAGTTGTTAGACATCGTTCGCTATTTTGCGCCAACTTTCTTGGCTGTTTTCTCCGCAATCTTCCTAGCCGCATATTTATTATTTTCGGCGATACTCGGCTTGCTAACAAATTTGATCTTACTCTTCCAGATAATTTCCTTGTTGGGTAAGGCAAGTTGATATAGATAGATTGACTTGTCGGGAATACTACCATCGCCATGCAACACAATCTCAGCTTGTACTTCCCCCGATAAAATAGCGTCTGCTGTCGAGGCATCATTTACTATCTCAAAACCGCGCTTCTCCAACTCTGCCTTCAAGAATGGGTCAATTTTGATCTCTTCTTTTACGTTGGGATAGCTTTCAATGTAAATCTTTTTGATTCGATAGAGACCCTTTACATTAGACTGAGCATAGAGATACGTCACCTGCATAAAGCACAAGGCTATTAGGAAGCGTGGAAGCTGTCTCAACAAATTTTGGCTGCTCATGTCTCTTTTCCTCTCAACAGATGTCTAACTAAGTAATAGGCTCACTAAAAGGGGTGTTATAACACGCCCTTTAGCGAGTATAATGCGCGCCGTCCACCCGCCAAGCGACACCACCCCAGAGACTTACTCCACCCTCCGTGCTTTTTATACTCTCTTTCGGAGGTCTGTAACCGTGCCCAGGCTACTCGAACAGGTCCGCGCAATCGTCCGCCTCAAGCACTACAGCATCAGGACCGAGGAGGCGTACCTGCATTGGGTCAAAGAGTATATCCTCTTCCACAAGAAGCGCCACCCCTCCGAGATGGGGGCGCGGGAGGTTAGTAACTTTCTCTCGCACCTCGCTACTGAAAAGCACGTGGCCGCTTCGACGCAGAACCAGGCCGCCAGCGCGCTGCTCTTCCTCTACCGCGAAGTCTTGAACCAGCCGCTGCCCTGGCTCGGCGAGGTGCAGAAGGCTAAGAAGCCCGCGCGCCTTCCGGTCGTCTTCAGCAGGGACGAGGTCCGAGCTATGCTCTCTCGCCCGGACGGCTCCCGCCGGGTGATGGCGAGTTTGCTCTACGGCACGGGCCTGAGGCTGATGGAATGCCTGCGACTCCGAGTCAAGGACGTGGACTTCGCCGCCAACCAGTTAACCATCCGGGACGGGAAAGGCGGCAGGGACCGCGTGACCATGCTGCCGCAGGCGCTAAAGGAGCCGCTCAGGCTGCACCTGTCACGGGTGGAGGCGCTACGTGAACAGGACTTGAAGGAGGGCTTCGGCATGGTCTATTTGCCGTTTGCGCTGGAGAGTAAGTACCGCCACGCCAACAGGGAGTGGGGCTGGCAGTACGTCTTCCCGGCCGCGCGCCGCTCATTGACCCCAGGACGGGACGTGAGCAGAGGCACCACGTAGGCGAGGCAGTCTTGCAACAGGCCGTGAAGAACGCGATCCGCGCGGCGGTGATTAAGAAGGGCGGGAGCTGTCACACGTTCCGCCACAGCTTCGCCACCTACCTCTTGGAAGACGGCTACGACATCAGGACGGTGCAGGAACTACTGGGGAACAAGGACGTGCGAACTACCATGATCTACACGCAGGTCCTGAACAAAGGCGGGAGGGGCGTCAAAAGCCCGCTCGACGATTGAATAGTCCTCCGCCCTGACGTGATCCCGACCCACACAGGCCTACGCCGAGCCCCGGCCCCATACGCCCCGAGTCCGAGTCCGGCTCTGTGAAGCGGCGTCCCTGCGTCAAGCATTTTCTTTCCTGTCTAGTCTCGACACACGTCTCCTCCGACTCGACGAGGCTTGTCTCACCACTCTGTTCGCGCTCATCCAAGGCGGCCATTTAGCCGCGGCGCATGATGGGGTCCGGTGGGCCGGCGGCACCATTCAATTGCGGCAAACGTCGTGGCCGTCACCGGCCCGACTCCCGGCACCGTGCAGAGCCGCCGGACGACTTCATCTTCTTTAACGATCTGCCCCAGCTCGGCGTCGGCCTCGGCTATCTGCCGGTTGAGTATCCGCAAGCTCTCTAGGAGCGGGCCGATGGTCTGCATGACGTGCGCCGGCAGGCGGGCCGCCCCGACCCTAACGCCGAAGTTGTCGGAGCCTCCCGTGGCGATGCGGCTGCCCTCCCGGCGTGCCAGCGAGCCGACGAGCGAGATGTACTTCGAGCGCGTGCGAACGAGCGTCGACCTGACGAGGAACTGTGACCTGATGCGCCGTTGACGTTCGGAGGTACGATGTGCATGACGGTAAGCGCCCAGGCGGCACGCCTCGCAGAGAGCCTGCGCGTCCCGCTTATCCGTCTTGATCCTCTTGTCGCGGGTGGCGTACATGGGCGCGAAGTTCGGGTCCGCGACGATGACCTCGTGCCCGAGGCTCTCAAGATGCTGCGCGGCCCACTCGCTCTCGGTCGAGGCTTCGACGAGGATGCGCGACGCCGCTCGGCCGGCGAACACCTCGTCGAATGCCGCCCTGGTGGTCTTGATGCGGCGCTCCGTGAGTTCCCCGTCCTCCGAGAGCATGCAGATCTGGCTGGAAGTCTTGTGCAGGTCGATGCCGACGTAATCCATGGCTGGCCTCCCTCTATGCGGATATACTCCGCGTGTTCAAAGAGCAGGGCATTATGCCGCACCGCGGCGGCCGGCCGCTTCATCCCATTCAATTATGTAAAAGTAGCTGGCCGGGCACCCGAATTAACTGGGTGGGAAGTGCCGAATCAAGCATTCAATCTTGCGGATGACATGCAAGCTCATTCAGCTCCGGCCGCGACGATGACTGACTAATGTAGTGAATATTAGTCGCCCCGGCCATTCGGTTGGAACTGATTATAATTTAAGAGGCACCATAAACCGGCTCAGTTAGCTCGGTCTGTCCCGAATTGCGTATGCTTTCAACAAACTTTTCTGAGACGCTTGACAAACTGGCCGGGCTGCCATAAAGTCCGCGCTTCGTCTTCACGGCGCTGCCGGCGCAAGTCTCATCTGCCCCCACTTCCTCGATCAGCCTGTAAAGTCGGCAGTTAAATCACATCGTAGTCCCCCCGCGCCTGGTGCCTGCTGTGACCGTAGCCCGCCATTGCGCTCTTTTACGGGGCCGCCGTGTGAGCGCGCGCCTAAGTCTTCATCCTTATATCCGACGGAGATAATTCTTCATCATGCCCGTTCCCCGCTCATCCTCCCGCCCGCTCAGTATTTCCCTTTGTCTCTTAGTCGCTTACACGCTGACTCTCTCGCTCTTCGCGCCGTTCGCAGTGCGGCGGGCCGCAGCGGCGACTGCCGAGACGGACGCCGGCGGTAAAGCGTCTGCGCGTCGGGCGGAGAAGAGGGCGGCGAGGCGCGAGGACGAGCTGATCATCCGCTTCCGTCCGGGGACCACGGAGCAGGAAAAGAGTTCTCTCGTCGAGTCGAAAGGCGCGCGGCGCGGCAAGAAGCTGCGCGGCAGGTCGAGGACCGAGAAGCTGAAGCTCCAGGCCGGGCGTGAATTGGAAGCTGTAGCCGCGGAACTGCGCCGGAGCCCGTCTGTCAAGCTGGTCGAGCCCAATTTCCTGGTCGAAGGCGCGGAGCTCGTGCCCAACGACGCGCGCTTTTACGAACAGTGGGCGCTGAAGAACACGGGGCAGACTGGCGGCCAACCCGGCTCGGACATTCAAGCCCCGGCGGCGTGGGAGACGACTACTGGATCGATGGCGACCGTCGTCGCGGTAGTAGACAGCGGCGTGGACTTCACGCACCCGGACCTCCAGAACAACCGCTGGACCAACAGTGCCGAGCAACTCAACGGTGAGGACGACGACCAGAACGGCCTCGTGGATGACCTCTCGGGCTGGGACTTCGTCGCCGGCGACAACGACGCGCAGGACGAGCACGGCCACGGCACGATGATGGCCGGGACGATGGCGGCGGAGGGCAACAACTGGACCGGCACGACGGGCGTCATGTGGCGCGCCTCCCTGATGAGCCTGCGCGTGCTGAACAACGCGGGCACGGGGGACGTGGCCTCAGCCGTCGAAGCCATCGACTACGCGGTGGACAAGGGCGCTCAGGTCATCAACTGCTCGTGGGGAACCGAAGGCGAGTCCACGTTCTTACGCGAGGCCGTCGAGCGCGCCGGGCTGAGGGGCGTAGTCGTCGTCACCTCGGCCGGCAACGCTGGCGCGGACATCGCCGCTTCGCCCCAGTATCCGGCCGCATACGAACTCCCGAACGTCATCGCTGTCGCCTCTACAGATCACAATGACCAACTCACATCCTGGTCTAACTACGGCTCGGCACAGGTCGCCTTGGCAGCACCCGGCGCTGAGGTGCTCACAACGGAGATGGGCGGGGGCTACCGCACGGCGACGGGGACTTCTGTATCGGCGGCGCTCGTCACGGGCGTCGTCGGCCTGATCAGGACTGTGCGCCCCTGGCTGAGCCCCGCGGAGACTAAGGCGGCCGTCGTCGAAGGCGCGCGCGAAGTCCCTTCCCTCTTAGGGAAAGTCTCTTCGGGCGGGGTGGTCAGCGCGCGCGGCGCGCTCAACTCCTTAGGAGAGGCGGGCGCGACGCCGACGCCCACCCCGGCACCGGGCGGAGGCTCTACGACGCCCGGCGAGCCCAACCCCGGAGGCATGCCCGACCTGGACGCCTACCGTGATATGGAATTCCCTGACCCTGTCGCGCCGGCGCCCATCGTCGCCAACGTCCTTCCCGCCTGCGACGCCGGCTGCGGCGGGAGCGTCCCGCCCGCGGGGACTACGAACCCGCAGGACACAGACTTCTCCACCGAGCGCACGGACCCTCTGAATAGTGTCGGGGGCGCGGGCGTCGACCTGCTCTCGCGCAACTTCGGCTTCGCGGTGCCGGTCGTCAGCCTGCCGGGCCGCTCCGGCCTTAATCTCGGCCTCTCCCTCGTCTACAACTCTCTGGTCTGGACCAAGCAGAACGGCGCCATCCGCTTCAACGCCGACCGCGGCTTCCCCGGCGCGGGCTTCCGCCTCGGCTTCCCCGTCATCCAGAAGCGTTACTTCAACGCCGAGGTCGCCAAGTACGCCTACATGCTGGTCACGCCCTCGGGCTCGCGCGTCGAGCTGCGTCAGGTTGGAACCTCCACGGCTTACGAGTCCGCGGACGGCTCATACATCCGCATGATCGACAACGGGGCGAGCGGCGCACTCGTGCTCACTCCCGACGGCACGAAGATGACCTACGGCCCCTTCGTCAACAACGAGATGAAGTGCACGGAGGTCAAAGACCGCAACGGCAACTACCTGACTATCGCCTACAACGCCCTGGGCCGCCCGACGTCAGTGGTTGACACGCTCAACCGCACGGTCACCTTCGTCTACGACGCCAACAACTACCTGACCTCGATCCGACAGACCTGGGAGGGCGCGGCGCACACCTGGGCCACTTTCACCTACGGCACGATCCCGATCCAGACCAACTTCACGGGCCTCGTCGTCGAGGGGCCGGCCAACGGGTCAACCATCCCCGTCCTCACAAACGTCGCCCTGCACGACGGCTCCAGCTACGTCTTCGAGTACACCACCTGGGGCCAGGTCTGGAAGATCACCAACAAGGCGGCCGACGCACACGTCCTCAACCAGACATCTTTCAACCTGCCGGGCTCCCTGCTGCTCGCCACCTCGGCGCAGACCGACTGCCCGCGCTTCACGCAGCAGAGGACGTGGGCCGAGGACTGGAACGGCGACACCAACGCCACGCCCATCGCGGCCGAGGAGGTCGTGACGCAGTACAGCACGGCCTCCAACGGCTCGTCCGGCCAAGTCACTTACCCAGACAACACCGTCTACAAGGAACTCTACGCCACCGCCGGCTGGCAGCGCGGCCTCGTCACCGGGACCGAGAACTGGTCGGCCCCCGCCTCAGGAGTCCCGAGCGCGAAGAAGAAGTGGACCACGACCCTCTGGACGCAGGACGACACGACCTTGTTGTACCGCCTGAACCCGCGCCCCTCCGAGATGACCGTCTCGGATGGGGTGAACAGCCGCCGCACGGCCGTCACTTACACCTCCTACGGCCTGCCGTCGGACGTGACCGAGTACGAGGCGGACGGCGCGACCGTCTACAGGCAGACGCACACGGACTACAACCTCACGACCACATATATCAATAACACCACGAACCGGCGCATCATCGGGCTCGCCACCAAGCGCACGGTCAAGGACGGCGTCGGCGCGGGCACGCTCTTCTCGCAGGTGGAGTACCAGTACGATGAGGGCGGGACTTTCTTCAAAACGGATGACGCCCCCGTCCGCCACGACAGTACGAACTACGGCACGGCCTTCATCGCCGGGCGCGGCAACCTGACGAGCGTCAAGAGAGTTAACGTCACGGCGACGACGCAGGTCTCCGAGTGGAACATCGGCTACAACGTCGCAGGCTCCGTCAGGCTCCAACAGGACCCACTCGGCCACGCCACGAACATTTACTACACGGACTCCTTCTCCGACGCGACGAAGAACACGGGGACTTTCGCCTACCCGACGAAGGTGACAGACCCCGACGGCTTCTACTCGACGACGCAGTACCACTACGACTTCGGGGCGGTCAAGAAGACCTCCGTCCCGTCGAGCGGCACGACGACCGTCACCTACCTCGACCGCCTGATGACCTACGACACGGCCGGCAGGCTGGCGAAGGTCTTAAACGTCAACGACAACTCTTACACGCGCTGGAACTACCCGACGAATCAGACTCTCGTCCAGCAGTACCAGACCGTGCTGACGGCCAACGCGGCGGGCGAGGTCTACTCGACCACTGTCCTGGACGGCGCGGGGCGCACACTGGGCGTCTCGACCGAGCACCCGGGGAGCACGGGCCTTTACAGGGGCCGGCAGTTCGCCTACGACAAGATGGGCCGGCAGATCAAGCATTCTAACCCGACCGAGATGACCAGCCTCTGGGCCGCGGCCGGCGACGACTCGACGGCCGGCTGGAATTACACGCAGCAGACCTACGACTGGAAGGGCCGCCCGCTGGTGACGACCAACCCGGACGGGACGACCGCGGAGGCCACGTACGGCGGGTGCGGGTGCGCGGGCGGCGAGGTGACGACCATCAAGGGCGTGCAGGTGGCCGCGGGCCGCCGCCAGCAGAAGATATACAGGGACACTTTTGGGAGAGTCGCCAAGACGGAGGTCTTGAACTGGACCGGCACCGTCTACTCGACCGCGAAGAACACCTACAACGTCAGGGACCAGTTGACGCAGGTGCGCCAGTACCAGGGCGCTGACACGAGCGCGACCTTCCAGGACACAGTCTTGACCTACGACGGGCACGGCCGCCTCTCGACGAGGCACTCGCCGGAGCAGCGCGACGCGAGCAACCAGCCCCTCTCGACCACCTACACCTACAACCCGGACGACACGGTGCTGAAGGTGACGGACGCGCGCACTGTCTACGCCACCTTCACCTACAACCCCCGGCACTTGCCGACGAACGTCGCCTACACCGTGCCCGCGACAGTCACCAACGTCGCCGCCACGCCCCAGGTTACTTACACCTACGACGCCGCGGGCCACCGCGAATCGATGACGGACGGGTCCGGCAGCGTCACCTACAGCTACAACAACATCGGGCGGCTCACCTCCGAGACGAGGAAGTTCACAGACTTCCCCACGGCCACTTACCCTGTCTCCTACACCTACAACCTTATCGGGGGGCTCAAGAGCGTGACGGACCCCGCGGGCGCTCAGATCAATTACTCCAGCGACAAGACGGGCCGCGTGACCGGCGTCACCGGTAACGCCTTCGGCGGCGTGACGCAGTACCTGTCGAACGTGCTGTACAGGGCCTGGAACGGGGTCGAGAGCCTGGCGACGGGCGACGGGAGGACGACCGGCTACTCCTACAACTCGCGGCTTCTGCCGACAGACTTCTCCGTCTCGGGCCTGATCTCGAAGCACTACGACTACAACGCGGACGGGAACCTCCGATACTCGCAGGACCTTTTGAACGCCAAGTTCGACCGCTCTTACTCGTACGACCACATGAATCGCATGACGCAGGCCCTCTCGGGGCCTGCCGCCAGGGGGCTCACGGACACTGTTGACCGCCCCTACAAGCTCGACTTCGCCCAGGACGCTTTCGGCCACCTGACGTCCCGCACCGGCAAGGTCTGGAGCACGGACCACACCGCCGACACCGGCACCGGGGTCTACGTCAACAACAGGAACACGGGCTGGCAGTACGACGCCGACGGCCGGCTGACATTGAGCATCTGGACGAACTACTACTACGACGCCGCGGGGAGGGCGACCGGGGTCTGGACCATGTCCGCAGACGGCACCAGCGAGACCGCGCAGGAGCAGGTCTTCGACGGCGACGGCACGCGCACGAAGTTGAAAACCGACCAGACCATCTACAACTCTGACGGCTCGGTCACGAACAGGAGCGAGACGCAGTACTACGTCACTTCGAGCATACTGGGCGCGGTCGTCACCGAACTCGACCAGAACGGGCAGAAGGCGCGGACCTACGTCTACCAGGGCGGGCGGCTGCTGGCCTCCCAGAAGAAGAGCGGGGCGACCGAGACGGTCGGATGGGAGCACCGCGACCCGAGCGGCGCCACATCCAGGGGTCTCGGGCTCCGCGAGTACGACCCGATGGGCGGCGACGCCGGCACCCGCGCCCCGCTGTCAACCGACACGGACGAGCCACTCAGAGACCTCGCCATGCCGGGCTCAGGCGGAGACGCCTTCGACCAGCAGGCCACCATAGACGGCATCAGCATGCCCTACTTCGTCGTGAGGAGATTCCTGGCGAGTAAATCGGTGTCGCGGTGCCCGAATAATGACTGCGGGCCGCGAGTAGAAGGCGGACGAATCTCTTTCCTGTCATTTAGCCCGAACTCGGGGCAGTTGGTGTACGGGCATTGGGGCACAAGCGGCGGCGGCGTAATCAGGGAGACTGACGAAAATGGTAAGGAAGGGGACATAATGGGCACCTACCCCTCAACGCGAGAGTTCGTTGTGGATGCCGTGGTCGAAACCGTTATTTTCTCTAGTGACGGTCCGTCATTGAATTCTGGGTCTCAGGAACGTATAGGATGTATTACGCCGCCCCCTCCTCCCGGTGCGAAGATAAATGATAATATACGAGTTGCAGAAAAGAACCGCGACAATATTTGGTGGATGGGCGCAATGGCGGACCCTGAAGGGTTTGGCACATGGAGTGTCTGGTTGGCCCATGTGGACTGGTTTTATGAACAAGTAAAGCCTGGCGGGCCGTGGGACTATAAGAATAGTCCACTGGTTGATCCTAAAGATCGTCAGTTCTTTGAAACCTATGGGAATTTCCATTTTGGAGCTGTAGGAACTGCCGCGGGTTTTAGCGAGACAGCTCTTTTAAAGGCAGCTGGATATATTCAAGAAAAGCAGGGCGACACAAAAGGAGAAGGCAGTTCAGGAGGCATGAAATCAGTCGTTATGAGTCTTCTTGGAATTGATGCGGGAGGCGAATATCCCTACGGTGATCAAAAGTTCGACTCTGAATACATAAAGAAAGGTATACAATACTATAAATCCGGGTGCCATAAGTGATGATGCTCTGGAATGAACCATGAAAAAAGTGTGCTCAAATTTTAACCTCCTGTTGCGTGCGGCTCAAATTAAAAGAACTTCAATAATTCTTTTAATTGTTCTGTTACCAGCCTCGGGGTGCTCACTAAGCCAAACAGAACATCCATCAGACGGTCAGATGATTAGTAACTTCTTCACACATGAAACCGAGTTTGACACGCTAGTTAAAATGGTTAGTGAAGACCAGCAAGTGTCAAGAATAGCTTATGATTTCACTTGGCTCAAAGATAATCTTTCTTGGCCGCGGCCTGAGTCGGAACTCGGATTTACTAAAGAACGGTGGGATCAGTACCGGCTGCTATTTAGAAAACTGGGTTTGGCAGCAGGCATCTTGAAGAATTCCAATGGCTCAATATTTTTTCTAGCATCAACCAAGGGTCTCTCGATTAGCGGCTCGATGAAGGGCTACGTTCACTCAGACGAAAATCTAGAACCACAGGTTAGTTCACTGGATAATATTTCAGGAAAAATAAAGGAGAGAGAGATTCCAGCGGATACGCCAATATACAGAAAGATCAAAGACAATTGGTATGTCTATTATCAAGGAAACTGAATAGCCCTTAACGTATATCACCAATTTAGGTAGTGATGTAATTTTGAGGTGGTTTAGCTTTTGGCTTTCTTTTGCTCTTCAAGCTCAAGCCTAACCCGGTCTTTTACCGTCTCTATTGTATCGCCTGAATGTATCTGTATGGAGAAGCTGTCAGGTATTTCATCGTCACCATTGAAAGTGACGAGCCATCCGGCAGGCTGACCATACACGGGCGTTAAGGTCATCCATGCTGCACCGGGCCATGATTCCTCTAGTGCCTTTGTCACGGCTTCTGCTACTTCGTCTTTTGTCAACATGACATTCTCCTTCGTTACTAAGTGAGCAGGTCTTTAAGCTCCCAGACGTGGCCCGTGATTCCGGCTTCCATCGCTGGCGTGCAGCGCAAGGTTTTATGAATACGGCAGAAGTTATAATAAGCGAAGTGCAGAGCTAATGCAGCCCGCAGGTTTTCCCATTTTTTGCTGAAAGCATTGGTCAGGCGAGTTAGGCGGCGCATCATCATTCGCATGGTCAGATTCTGGCGCTCGACGTGCGAGGTACAGATACGGTCAGGGTCAGGTCTGCCCCATCTAGGCGTCGGGATGGCCTTGATTACTTCGGCGGGGCTGTAGCGATGCTCGCCGCCCGCTTGGGGCTGTTGAGCATACACTTTGACCAACTGCGCGAAGTCAACGCGCGTGCCGAGCGAATAGGCCACGGCATCAGGATAGGCCACAAAGCCGTCTGTGGTCAGTTGGAAGCGTCCAGACGTTGCCTCATGTATCTTCTCCGTGAACTCTACAGTGTCGCGCACGTTGCGGCGGCCTAGATGCCAAGCTAGAACGAGTTTCGTGTGCCGCTCTATCGCCACGAATGTATAAGCATCGCCAAAGGTCGGGTCAGCTTCCGTTTTCTTCTTCTTTGTCCTTTCCTTCATCCCGACATAGCCCCACATTTCATCGGCCTGCACGTCACGGACGTGCAGCCCTTTGATTTTCTCATTCAGGATGCGCTCGCATTTCTTGCCAGCGAGCAAGAGCAGGTCAAGCAGGGTGTGAAGGCTAACGCCAGTGATGCGCTCGACGGAGCGCAGGCTATTGCCCTCGACTAGAAGCTGTAAGCAGAGCACAGCCTTGTCTAAGGGCAGATACATATTATTGAGCGGCTTTTCTTTCTGCTCTGTGAATCGCTTGTTGCAGCCGACACAGCGAAAGCGTTGATTTCCTTTGCGGTCTTTGCCGAACTTTTGGGTTTTGATTTGGCAGTTATGACAGGTCAAGGTGGACTCCTTTTTGATTGAAGTCCACACAGGAGAAGCGTATAATGCAGGTGTCTAGGCTACATGGCTTCGGCTGTGTGGTTTGATGGCCTCGCTGGTTGTTACTAGCAATCGGCGGGGCTTCTAAATGAAGGCTTACCACGCCCCGTTACCTTCTGGCTTTTGCGGAGACGAAAGGTAACGGGGCTTCCTGTTATCGCCCGCCGTGTCGGTAAGCACGGTGAACATGGCGGGCTACTCATCTTCTCATGGCTTCAAAGACCTCCAAACAAGGGCCATTATACGCTCATTCTTACTGCCGTCAAGAGAAATCGGCTAGCAAGGCGATAAAAAGTTAGCCTTAGCCGGAATTATGCTTGACAGTCTAGCGGCTAAGGAGTATTTTGTAGCCGGAGGTGAGAAGCATGAGCGAAAACGAAAAGACAGTTGGTGCTAAAGCAAATCAAAAAGTGAAAAGGCAGAGGAGTCCAAGTTTTCCCGTTATTCCGATTGATGATGCTATTACGCGGCTAAAAATCATCTTTCAGCATGACAAAAAGGCATTCACGACTGCCGATGCTATTCTCAGCCACTTAGGATACAAAGGCGGGGCAAGGAGCGGTACGGCCGGACGTGTCGTGTCGGCTTTAAAGCAATACGGGCTGTTGGATGAAAAGGGCGGGCAGTTTCGCGTATCTGATGCTGGCTTTAGGATTCTGCACCTTCCTGAAGATTCTGATGAGCGCGCAAAACTAACAAAGGAAGCGGCACTAAGCCCGCCGATTTTCCAAAAACTTCTAAGCTATTATAGCGGCGAAATCCCTTCAGATACAGCACTTAAAAGCCATTTAGTGTTAAATGAAGGCTTCAACACGGATAGCGTTGAGCAGTTTATCCGCGTTTTTCGCAAGACAATTGATATTGCTAATCCGTCACCGGATGATTATAATATCGGCGAAGAATCCGAAGGGGCTGAACAGCCGTTATTTGGAGGAATGCCGATGCAACAGCCGCCGCCGCGCGCAAATCAAGGTCTAGGTGCTCCGCAGCCTGCAAATAAGTGGCAAGGCGCTACACCCATCCAGCAAGCAGAGCAAAAACCCCTGTTTCAATATAGCGTGCCGCTCTCAATTCAAAGGGAAGTAAATGCCCAGTTGGTCATAACCGGCACTTCGCTAAAGAGGCGCGACCTAGAGGTTCTGGCGAACAAGGTCAAAGACCTGCTAGACGCTTTTGAAGAAGAAGAGCCAGAGCCGCCTAAGCCCCGCCCCGCAACTTGGCATAGCAAGCATGAGGGTGACGTGCGGGTGAATGTTATAGGCTTGGGCGCAGAGGAAAATGGCCGCCGCTTTATGAAACTTGAATTTAGCGATAAGTTCGCGCCAGAGGATGAACTTGAGTACGATGATGAGAAGGCGAAAGGGGTGTCATAGGCCACTCCTCTTTAACTAAGGACTTTGCCATGATAGACCAAGAACGAGTTATGTCGGCGCTCGAAAAAGGCTCAGAAGCTTTTTGGCAAGCGGTCGCAACGGAGTTCCCAGAAATCAAAACAGCAAGCTTAGATTCTGATATAGCCGTTGAGCTAAGCCACGCGATGATAAAGGCCATTAAGTCATGGGTCGAAGGCAACGATAACGTAATCCAACACGAAGGCACGCAGTAAAAGAAAAGCTCTCTAATCCCGACCACCTCAAAATTACATCACTACCCCAATTTAGGCTCTGTTGCAACAAATCGATATCCGTCTATAATCAGCTCTCTATTTCATCTTTCACAACTTCGAAATCCCCCGCGTGAAGCACAATTCATCTCCTTATTAAGTGGCGTCACTATGAGCCAGAAATCATCCTCCTGTGCGTTCGCTGGTATTGCCGTTTTCAACTCTCCTGCCGTGACCTGGAGGAGATGATGCGTGAGCGTGGCCTTACTGTGGATCATACAACGGTCTGGAGATGGGTGCAGAGATATGCTCCTGAGATTAACAAGAAAATCCGTCCGCATTTGAAATTAGCAGGAGCCTCATACAGGGTAGATGAGACATACATCAAAGTGGGGAAGAGTTGTAAGTACCTTTACCGTGCCGTTGATTCAACAGGCAACACAATAGAGTTCATGCTTTCAGCAAAGCGCGATGTTCCCGCGGCGAAACGCTTCTTCAAGAAAATGATGAGGGCGGATCACCGTAGGCTGCCGTTTACGATCTCAGTTGATAAGAATGCAGCTTACCCGGAGGCATTTACCTCTTCACAAGATGAGAATGTGCTGCCTCACGATTGTAAATTGAGAAGGGTAAAGTATCTCAATAACATCATTGAGCAGGATCATCGCTTCATTAAGAAACGTGTGAGAGCATGTCTCGGTTATCGATCCTTTGATACTGCCGAGCGAACGCTGCAGGGAGTGGAAGCTATGAACATGATCAGGAAAGGACAAGTCAAAAGGTTAGACATGAGTGACGCAATGGAGCAGTCAAAGTTTGTCGCCGGATTGTTTCAGATTGCCGCCTGGCGTTGGTGCCGCAAACAGCCTTCTTCGTCTCCACTCAATCTTTGCAACGGAACCGGGCGGCCCTCATGCGCGCACGCAAGAGACGGCCGCGGCCGCGGCCGGGGACTGGAGGGGGCGGCGGGTGCCGGTGAACTCGTAGCCCTTTTCCCCTGACTACATCTGCGAAACCGGCGTGATGACGCCTACTGTCTCGGTTGTGTTGCCGTGCACGCTGTTATTGCCGAACGTCTTGAGCGTGCCGGGTTTATTTGTGTCATTCCACAAGCCCCTGTCGCTGCCGGTCACGATTGAGCCGGAAATCATTGCGGCCGCGCCGTCACTTACAAAGAGTCCGGTGCTGGTGTTGTTGACAAGCTGGCAGCCTTCGACGCTCACAACGCTCGAACTGTGGCGCGCGGTCACCCCGCTGAAATTGCCGGCCGCCGTGCAGTTGTGAATACTCACCACGCCCCCTCTGATTGCGGCGAACCCGTAGCCGCTGCCGGACGCGATGCTGTTCTCGGCGCTTATCCTCCCGCCGCGGTCCGCGAAGAAGCCGGCAGCAGACTGGTGTGACGCCTGGCTGCCGAAGACGCTCAAATGAGCACCCGCCCCGACGGCGTGGAAGCCGTAGGTGCCGCCGGCGACGACGCTGTCTTTGACCGCCACACTCACTGTGCTGTTACTGTTGGCCTGGACGCTTATGCCGTAGCCGTTCTTCTCCGTGCTGCAATTTTCTATTGAAGCCTGGGACGACCCGGAGGTCGGCCCGACGAAGATTCCGTAAGAGGCGCAGTTCCTGACGACGGTGTCCTTGACGTAGAGCCGCCCCGCGGCGGCGAAGTTAATCCCCCTGCCGGTGAAGTTGGTGAAGCCGCTGATCGTGCAGCTCTCCACGTGCAGCGTTCCGCCCGCGGGCATCGCTATCCCGTGCGCCCCGCCCTTCCCGGTCAAGGTCAGTCCTCTAATAGCCACCACGTCATCCCACGCCACGTTGATCGTGATAGCGTTGTTGGCGGGGGCAGTTATCCCGGCGTAGATTCCGACGGCGGTGATTCTGACAGACTTGTTGATGGTGACTTGCCCGTACTCGCCCGCGTCGAGCACGACTATCTCGCCGCCGGCGTCGGTTTTGGCTATCGCCCCGCTGAAGGTTCTACAGGGCGCGGCGCGTTCGCACGTGTTGGCGTTGCTGCCCGAGACGGAGACGAAAGTCTGCGGGATGGCGTGCGCGGAGACGCTGAATAGGATAGAAGCGGCGAGTGCGAGAGAGAATCGAATCATGTGAGCCTCCTGTAAGGTTAGCCGAGCCGGAGCGCGAGGTGGGGCGCAAGCCTATAAGAAGCAGTCTGATCGTGTCAATGCTTTCGGGTTGATCTTCTCTTTTGGGAGAGGGGTTTGATAGGTTCCGTTGCAAAGATTGCTTAGAGACGAAGAAGGCTGTTTGCGGCACTAACTCTATGCAGCAATTTGAAACAAGCTGGCGACAAACTTCACCTGCCCCGCTGCGTCATCTCCCCGATTCTCTTTAACTGTCCCTTCCTGATCATGTTCATAGCTTCCACCCCTTGCAGCGTCCGCTCGGCTGTATCGAATGAACGATAGCCGAGCGCTGCTCGCACTCTCTTCTTAATGAATCTGTGGTCCTGTTCTGTGATGTTATTGAGATACTTTACCCTTCTCAATTTACAATCGTGAGGCAGCACATTCTCATCTTGTGAAGAGGTAAATGCCTCCGGGTAAGCTGCGTTCTTATCTACTGAAATCGTAAAGGGCAGCCGTCTATGGTTGGCCCTCATCATCTTCTTAAAGAAGCGCTTTGCTGCCGAAACGTCCCGTTTAGCTGAGAGCATGAATTCAATAGTATTACCTATAGAATCAATAGCCCGGTACAGATATTTACACTGCTTCCCTGCTTTAATATAAGTCTCATCTACCCTATAAGAAGCCCCGGCTAACTTTAGATGGGGGCGAACCCTCTTGTTGATCCGAGGAGCGTAACGCTGGACCCACCGCCAGACAGTTGTATGGTCCACAGTGAGGCCGCGCTCACACATCATCTCTTCCAGATCACGATAGCTGAGCTGATATCTACAATACCATCTGACGCAGAGGAGTATTATGGTTGGCTCGTAGTGGCGCCATTTGAACGAGGATTGATTCTGTTTCAAGAGGATTCCCCGGAGAGTAGTAGATAAATGACGCGCGGATTATAGCTCAGAGATAATTCCTGCAACAGAGCCGTTTTTTCAACACAGTCGTAAGACGTGTTGATGGCCACACAAATACTTAGCCGCCTTGTGTGCGGAAGGCAGTGGGTCAATTAGAGCGGAGCCTATGGACCCCACTCATCATTCAAATCCAATTCCGATTGTTGTATGTACCTGATTTTACCGCGTCCTGCGGTAGATCAGGTTTATAACTTTTTTCATCCATTTGAACCTGTAGGGCTTGAAATCTTCTGTCTTCTTATCCCTTGGCGAAGATATGGGGGTCTCGCGTTTTCCTTCCGTGCCACTCATCTAATTATCTCCTCTCATTTGCGGTTATTGGGAGTTAAACGCTCACGCCTGACGTTCGCAGCCATAACGCGAGGGTGGCGGCTTTCCAGATTGTGTACGCGTCATCTACCGTGGGGTGGCCGATATGCCGGTGGTAAGCCTCCCGGATTGCAAGCAGATCAATGTAAGGCTCGATCTCGACACCGTCATCGAAAATCACTCGTTCGACAGAATCTTTTTCTAGCGACAGAATCCTCCGGGCGAAAAACTCGTTGGGGTTCCATTTGCTGCCATGCCGGATGATCTTATCGGGCAACACATCGGCGAGGGCGCGACGCACGATTATCCGAGTCCAGCCGTCACAAATCTTTTGCTCGCGGGGCAGAGCAAGGCAGAATTCAATCAAACGCTTGTCGAAATAGGGGTGGCGATGCTCTAAGGCGAAGGCCGCGCTCAGCTTGTTGGTGCTCTCAAGCGCGTGCACCATGACGCCGTGCGTTAGATCAGAGCAATGATACTGCTGCGATGTCTTGATTCTCCGCCTCGCGCGCCACACATCCTCAACACGCTTTGCTAGCTTCGTGCGCTCGGCAAAATCAGCGTTGATAATGCTATAGCCGCCCCCGGGAAGTTGGTTGCCCCGGCCCAAAGTCTTGCGCACGGAGGCCAGGACGGGCGGGAGAAGGGGCTTAAACCCTCTACGCCACATAATGCTGAGAGGAGAAACCTCTTCGAGATAGAAGTTTCTTGAAAGCCCGACTGCCTCACGGGCAAGCGTCAGCAGCCTGCCCTTTCGAGCCAGCTCAGTCAGGTATATGAAGTAATAAGAGACAGTCACGTCGCCATCAACCCCGTCCAGCAAGACGCGGACCCCTTGCTTGCGCGCGGCGTCCCAGAGCGCCCACCCCAGGGGGAAGTGCGGATTGTCGAGCGGCTCATCGAAGTGGTGGGAAATAGTCTCCAGGTTGGCTAGCGGGCTGATCGAGTCGCCGTCTATGAAATGGGCCTCGATTCCACCCTGCTTTACGACGGAGCGTATGTATGAGCCCTCATCCCCGCCGGGAGCGCTCCTGTACAGGAGAGAAAAGCTGTGCAGCCTTCCGCCGCCGTTATCTTTAATCAGCTTCCGCGCCATGCACGCAATCGAGCATGAATCTAAGCCCCCGCTCAAGCTGATGCCGATAGGACCATTGCTGCGCATGTGGCTGCGCACGGCCTTGGCGAACACATCGCGGAAAGCTTCCGCGTACTCTACGTCTGACTTGAGCCGGATTTTTCTAGAAGGGTCGGGCTCCCAGTAATGACGCACTGAGAGACCACTTCGATCTAATGTCAGGGTGCTACTGGGAGCGAGGCGATATATATCTTTGTAAAACGTATCCGTTTTGTCTTCCGTAAAATCGAGCAGGTAATCTGCCAGCCGGGTTTCGTTAAGACGGCACGGCACGCCTGCTTGACAGAGAAGCGCCTTGATTTCCGAAGCGAAAAAGAAGCCTCTGTTCGGATTGTAGTAGTAATAGAAAGGCTTGACGCCAAAATGATCCCTGGCACAGAAGAGAACCTGCCGCCGCCTGTCCCAGATGGCGAAAGAGAACGCGCCAATCAAGTGCTCCACCGCACGCTCGCCCCACTTCTCGTAGGCAGCCAGGATGAGGTGGCCGTCACCCGGCGGGACATCCCGCCCGTTTAAGCCGTCAAAGACCCCAAGCAATTCGTCGCGGTTGTCTATTCGGCCATCGGCTGTGAGAACTAAATTGCCTGATTGGCCTAGTAAGGGAAATTTCTCATGCGCAGATTCGGGAGTCGTGCCGAGCATTAGATGGATCAAGCCAGCCTGTTTCTCGCACCACGAGCCTGTCGCATCCGGGCCTCGATGAGACATCACGCGCGACATCTTCTCAAGGTCCATCTGGTCAACGATACGTTCATCGAGATAACAGATGCCGCCGATGCCACTCATAAATTATCTCCGATTGAGCACCATCCGGGTATATACTTGCAAGGGATTGACACCGAGCTGCTGTGATCCGGCGAGGGCTAGCGCATGGATCCGGCGAGGACTGCTGCACGGAATATTCGTCTTGTACTACAGAGGCGTTACGGCAGTCAATATCGGCCGGGGCGGACCACTTATCACTTTTGAGAGGGTAAAAAGAAGAGGCTCAGGCTCCGTGTTAGAAGTGTAGTCGCCAAACGACCACTTTTACCGGAGCCGGAGCCATGAACCCGCTCAGAAGGGCAAGAATATATTTGACTCACCGAACGGCGGGAGTAAAAGGTGAGATGAGGGGAGGAGGGAGGCGGGGCACGATCCCGCGCCCTAGTTCCTGTGGCCGTCGCCGCCGACTGGCGCGCGCACACCTTGCTCACGACAGCGCAGCGCCCGCACGACTTCGCCTCCAGCCCCGCGCGGTCGAGGATGATGATGTGGCCGTCCTGTAGCTGATGGCAGTCGCCTGTTGGGTCGCCCCGGCCGCCTGGGTGACGCCGTCACGCCTCACCCATAGCATCGTCGCAATGAACTCTTGCGTGAGCCCCGACTCCTTCGAGTGCGACCTGTCCTGGCACGTCGGCAGCCACTTGGCGAGCCTCCCCTCGACGCCGTGCGCGCAGTTGCAGTCCGCCGTCTGCGCTATCTGCGTGATGAAGGCTTGTTGTGCCGCAGCAGGTCCTGTAGCGGGAAATGCGATGGCCTCGACCTTCAACCCGTCTAACCTGGCGACGCGCCGGGGCGAGCCATACAGAGAGACCCGTGGCGGGCCGGACTGGTTCGGTTTAACCAGTCCGACCCGCCAGATCACGCTCGCGAACGGCCCGTTGTCGTCTTCGTGGTCGTAGGCGGACGCGATATACATTACCCCTCGCTGGTCTATTTCTATCGCGCTGACAGGGCGCTAGTTCCTGCCGCCGAGGGTGCCCGGCCTGAAGTACACCCGACGGGGCGGCCCCAGCCTGATCGGGTCAAGTTCTAACTCGGCCCAGGATATTTTCGTGCCGGCCTGGCCATCTGCCGTCCGCGTCTGGCGAGTAAGCACCGGGAAAAGAGTTCAGCGCAGGAATAGATTTTAGGGGTGCAAGTGCGACGCCTCCTGTAAGCGGGAAAGCCAATAGACAATGAGAGGTCCGGCCCCCATCTTTATCGCCGCGCTGTCGCTCGGCCTGGCGTTCCTGCCGACCGCGGGCTGCTCGCGCCGGCCTACGCCGCCAGGCTCAAACGACGCGCCGCCCGCGCCAGCCGCGCCCGCCCCCGCGGAGTCTTACGATTTCACCGCCCTCGATAGAATCCTCGAGCGCGCCGCGCCTCGGCTCGGCGGGTGCGCACTCGTCCTCGTCAAGGACGGCAGAGTGGTCTACCGGAAAGCCTTCGGCCGTTTCAGTGCAGACAAAGTCGTGCCCGTCGCGTCGGCCTCCAAGTGGCTCTCGGGCGCGGTCATCATGGCGCTGGTCGACGAAGGGAGACTCCGGCTCGACGACCCCGTCTCCAAGTACCTGCCCGAGTTCTCCGGGGATAAGGCCGGCGTCACCGTCCGCCACCTCTTCGCGCACACTTCGGGGCTCCCGCCCGAGGCGCGCTGCCGCAACGACAAGCGGACGACGCTCGCCGACTGCGCCCGGGAGCTGGCGCGGCTCAAATTGAGGGCCGCGCCGGGCGAGGAGTTTCACTACGGCGGAGTCTCAATGCACGTCGGCGGGCGCGTCGCAGAAGTCGCGGGCGGCAAACCCTGGAATGATTTATTCGCGGAAAAGATAGCCGCGCCGCGCGGCATGTCGAAGACGGACTTCTTCGCCTACGGGCCGACCGACAACCCGCGGCCCGAGGGGGACGCGCGAGGCTCGGCGGACGATTACGCGCGGTTCTTGCAAATGATTCTCGGCGGCGGGGAGTTTAACGGGACGCGAGTCCTGTCGGAGGCCGCGGTCGCGGAGATGCACAGGGACCAGACGGGCGGCGCGCGCATCGGCTACACGATCTACGAGAAGCACGCGGGCCTCGACCCCGAACTGCCCGCCGCGCGCTACGGCATCGGCGTCTGGCGCGAGAAGGTGGGCGCGGGGGGCGGTGAGTTGCTGGAGGCCAGCTCGCAGGGCGCCCTGGGCTTCTCCCCGTGGATTGACCCCGGGCGCAACCTCGCGGGCGTGCTCTCCACGCGGAGTTCATTCAGCCGCGTGATGCCTACTTACCTGAATCTGAAGGAAGAGATCCGGCGAATCGTGCCGGCCGCCGAGAGCGCCCCGGGTCTGCGTTGACGTTCGTCCGGCGCGCGGGCTTGAGCGGACCGGGAAAAAGCGCAGCAATTAGTCGAAGAACTGCACGTCCCGCCGGACCAACTTATCAACGGTTAACGTGAGGCGAATCGTAAAACGCGCAGCCGGTAGTGTTGTAAAAAAATTTAGACTGCCCAATATTGTGAGCGAATCAATTAGCTGCCTGCTACCTATTGGGCCAAAAAATTCTTTACAACACTACCTCATAAAGTTCCTTCGCTGATTTAATGACAAACCCGCGCAATGAAATCGTAATGTTAAAATCATCGAAAAGCACTGCGAGATATTTGTTTCGGTATTATTGTGTGCCCGCCAAAGATCAGTCGAGCTAGATCATTCCCAGTAGAGCGGCTTTCTCTTTAACTGTCCTCGTAAAGACTGTTGCTCTAAAGAGTGCATGACGACTCCGGCCCCAACGGCCTTTTCTCTGCCTGGAGGTGGCGTCCTACCCCCTCCATCGCGCCGCGACGGCACGTCGTTTAGTCAACGCCACTCGGCCTAATCCGCTGCCGCACCCGACCTGGCAGCGTTCTTCCACACATTTTGACCGCGCACACGCCGACGGGCGCATGCCGGTCTGTAAATCTACGCTTAAGGAGACAAGAGACGATGGATAAATCCACCCCCCTCCTGCCCGGCGGCACGCCCCCGGCGGCCCTTCCTGGCAATCAATCGCACACTACGCCGCGGCCAGGGCTTCGGACATTCTCGGCGATGATGCTCGTCACGGCTTTCCTCTGCCTGCCACAGGCACAGGCCCAGCAACAGCCGCCGGAAAGAGCGGAGGCGCGGGCCGATTTAAGGAAAGAGATAGAGGAGTTGAAACAGGGCCAGCAGGCTATTCAAAAGGAGCTACAGGAGTTGAAAAAACTCCTCCTCGCCTCGCGCCAGCCCGCCGCCGCCCCGGCCGAACCGCCCCGCGAACTCGTGCTGGACATTGGCGGGGCCCCGCTCAAGGGCGACCAGAGCGCCAGGCTGACTCTCATCGAGTATTCCGACTACCAGTGTCCTTTCTGCTCCCGGTACGTCCGCGACACTCTGCCCCTGATCGAACGGGACTACATCAAGACCGGCAAGATCAGGTACGTCTTCCGCGATTTCCCCCTCGAATCCATCCACCCCAACGCGCTGCTCGCCTCCGAGGCGGCTGCCTGCGCGAGCGAGCAGGGGAAGTACTGGGAGATGCACGAGCGGCTCTTCGGCCATCCGAACGCGCTGGGTGCCGCGGACATGCCCGCGCACGCACAATCGGTCGGGCTCGACCCTGCGAGCTTCAAACAGTGCCTGGATAGCGGTAAGCACAGGGAGTCTATACGCAAGGGGATGACGGAGGCCGTGGCCCTCGGGGTCAGCGGCACCCCGACCTTCTTCATAGGGCTGACCTCGCCGAACGACTCGAAAGTTAAGATCATCCGCGCGCTGAAGGGCGCCGCCCCCTACGCCAACTTTAAGGAGGTTCTGGACGGCCTCCTCGCTTCGGCCAAATAAGAGTGCCGGCGCGGACAGACGATGAAAACCCCGACAGGCTAAACGGAGAAAAACCGACGGACAACCTCACCGCATTGAACCCCCTCGCCGAATCAGATAGGAGAGCGCGAAATGCAACGCCTTTTAAGCCTTGTCGCTACGGCGGCCGTTAGCGCGCTGCTGGCCGGCGTCTCGGCCCCGGAAGTTTTGGCCCAGGATGAGCGGAAGGTTCCGGCAGTCGCGGAGGACGCGAGCGCGGAGCGGGTGGGCCCGCCCGCCGGGAGCAACCGGACAGTCACGCCGGAGTCGGGAACGTCGTCAGCAGTCAGCGTGGCTCGGCTATCGCCAACCGGCCCCGCGGCGGCCGAGTCGAAATCCCCTGCCGCCGTAGAGGACGCCAGCCAGCCGCCGGCCCCCGCGCGAGCCGGGCCGCAGGAAAATCAACAGGACAGGCCGCAGGAACCGAAACCTCTCACCAAGAGGTTGGACATTCAACGCAAAGGCATCAGCGTACAATACCCGGAAGACTGGTCTGTCGGGCCGAAGCGGTTCGAGAACATGGACGAGCTAATCAACCTCCCCCCCGGCCAGCAGAACAGACCCATCACCGCGAAAATCAAGATCACCACGGAGGAAAGAAAAGACCACGCCGAGGCGCTCCAACGCCTCGAAGAGATCAGGACGGGGATCGGTGCCCCGACCTCCGCGTTCCTGTCCATAGGCGGCTGGCCCGCCATCCAGTACGGCCGCATCGAGGAGCGCCCGACCACGGGCAAGCTCCCGCGCCCGCAGTTCAAAGACAAGAACATGTACAGGATCACGACGGTCATCGCGGCCGGCGACCTGCTCGTGCGCCTGGAAGCGTCCCTGCCCTCGGACGCCAGCCGTGGACTCATCAATCAGGTGGAGGCCATGAGCCGCAGCGCGCTCTTCTCCAAAAAGGCGAGCGCGAAGCAGACGGATGACGAGTTGGGGAGGCTGCGCAAAAACGCGCGCCCTAACGCGGCCCCGCTGATGGTCGTACCCTCCACACAAGTGGCGTCTTTCACCCCGCTCCCGAAGAGCGCGAAGTCTTCGGGAGCGGGCGGGGGCGGCGCGGCCCTGCTGGTTCCCGTCACTGAGGTCCAGGAGGAGTTGCCGCAGCCCGGCCTCACGCAGAGAGTCGTCACGGGGCGTAGGGGCGAGCTGGAAATCGCCGTCTCGCCCAACGGGCAGAACATAGTCATCGGACAGCAAAGCGTGTGGCGAGCCTCCAACGACGGCGGCCAGACCTTCGCGTTCAACGGGACCATCAACGCTTTCGACGGCGGCGACCCGTCGCTCGGTTGGGGGCAGAGCGGGGCCTTCTACTACGCGGGCATTGACCGCGGCTGCCAGCCGGCGGACATGGCCGGCCCGCAGGGCTACTCCTGCACGGGCATGGCGCGCTCGACCGACAACGGGCAGACCTTCCCGCTGGTCACCCCGGCGGTCGTCTGCCCCAACGACACGGCGACGCCTTCGATTCCGGGCGCGTGCTTCCCGGACCAGGAGCACATCGCCGTTGACCGCGTCAACGCCGGCACGGGGGCGGTCCCAGACCAGGTCTACTCGACCTGGAGGAACTTCGACGCCACGGACCAGGACCCCGGCCTCGTCTGCTCGTCCGACGGCGGCCAGACGTGGTCGGCCCCGATCGTCGTCGGCACGGGGGCCTTCCCGCGCATAGGCGTCGGGCAGGACGGCTTCGTCTACGTCGTCTGGCTCGACGGCGGCAACTACATGATGCGCAAGTACAGCTCCTGCGCCTCTGGCCTCAACTCCGTCATCGGCCCGAACGTCATCACGACGCGCAGCCCGATCGTCTGCCCGTTCCCGGGCCACGACCGCTGCGACCAGAACCCTTCGAGCCAGACCATCGCCGTGGACGACACGAACCCGAATCACGTTTACTTCTCCTATGCCGAGACGGCCGGGACCGCCAACAACGACCGCGTGATGGTCCGCGACTCGCTCGACGGCGGGGCGACCTGGCCCGCGCTGAGGGTCGCGCAGGTGAGCAGCGCCATCCCCGGCAAGCGCATCATGCCCTGGGTCTGCACCACTGGCGGTGAAGCCTTCGTCACCTGGTACGACCGCCGCTCCGCACCCGCCACCCAGAACGACCTGACCGAGTACTACGCCGGCCGCGCTCGGCTCGACGGGGCCTCCAACCTCGTCGTCGGCGGCGAGATCAAGCTGAGCGAAGTTGGCGACCCCTGGTGCGCCTCGGGCTGGCCCTGTAGCACGCGCTCCGTGGACAGCGCCGAGCAGTGTTCGCAGCAGCCGCAGTTGGCCGGTCGCTGCCTCGACGCGATGGGCAACGGCTCCGGCAACCCCTGCGACTTCTCCGACGGCGGCTGTCCCATGGGCGAGACCTGCCAGACCGGCGGGGGCTGCCCGAAGTACGGCGACTATAACGGCAACGCCTGCGCCGCGGGGCGCATCCTGGCGGCCTACGCCTCTGCCACCGCGCCGCCCTCCATCACTCCCGCCTCGACCGGCATAGACATCTTCTTCGTCTCGAAGGTCGTCGGCGACGTGCCGCAGATACAGATTCCGGGCGACATCTTCTTCGGCGACGTTTGCACGGGCTCGGGCGGCACGCAGACGCTCAACGTCTGCAACACGGGCAAGGCCGACCTCGAAGTCAACAGCATCACCTCAAGCGATTCGCAGTTCGCGGTGACGACCCCGACGCAAGGCTACCCCGTGGTCATCAGCCCGGACTTCTGTTTCCCGTTCCAGGTCCGTTTCACGCCGACGAGTACTGGCTCGAAGACGGCCACGCTGACCGTCACGAGCAACGACCCTGCGCGGCCTTCTGTGACCGTGCAGGCGAGCGGGGCCGGGACGCGGCAGGCGATTGACACACTCGTCGCCAACAGCGGCAACTTCGGCCAGGTCTGCGTCGGCTCTTTCAAAGACCTGAGCCTGACGATCAACAACAGCGGCGGGTGCGACCTCGTCGTCAACAGCGTCACCTCCACGGGCGCGAACGCCTCGGAGTTCGTCGTCGCCGGGGATAACGCCTACCCGATAACGGTCGCGCCTGGTACTTCGGTCCAGGTGCCTATCCGCTTCCAGCCGACTAGCACGGGCGCGAAGTCGGCCACCATACGGGTCAACAGCAACGACCCGAACTCGCCGAACAAGGACGTGGCCGTCTCGGGCCATTCCGACCCCGGCGACATTCGCGTCACGGGCTCGACCGACTTCGGCGCGGTCTGCGGCGGGACGCAGGCGGAGAAGTCAGTCTCCATCTGCAACGTCGCGACCGCCTGCGACCTGCACGTTACAAACGTCGTGCTGACTAACGCGGCGGGCGACGGCGCGTGCGCGGACTTCACGCTCGTCAACAACCCGTTCCCGGCCACGGTCAGCCACGACTCGTGTCTAGCCACGGTCATACGCTTCACGCCTACTTCCGCTGGGCCGAAGCAGTGCCGCCTGGTCATCACGAGCGACGACCCCGACAGCCCCGTCGTCGTGCAGACGGTGACGGCCGACACGCCGCTGGCCTCGATTGACGTCTCGCCTGACCAGAGCTTCCTGCCCGAAGTCATACAGAGCCTCGGCTTCTGTACGACCTTGCAGCCGTTCCCGATCTCCAACAAGGGGATGTGCCCGGTCAAGGTCACGGATGTCTCCATCGTCGGCGGCAACCCGAACTTCGGGCTCTCGGCGCTGCCCTCCTTCCCCGTCATCCTGCAACCGGGACACACGGTGGGGGACGGCGCGCTGCAAACCGTCTTCAAGCCACTCTCGCCCGTCGCGCGCGAGCGCGCAGGGGTGCTCTCGGTGACCTACGAGTCCGACCCCATCACGCACCTGCTCACGACCGAGACGCGTGACCTGTGCGGCGAGGCGGTCAACACGGGCGCGCGCGTGCTCGTCAGAGCGGGCGGCGTCCCCGTAGACTCCGTTGAAGTCATCAAGATTCAGCGGATCAACGCCAACCGCAACAAGAACAACGTGGACACGGTGGACAACGCGCGCGACCTGCCGCTCCAGACGTTCACCTACCCGCCGGGCTCGGCCTGCGCCCCGTTCCAATACCACCGCGAGTACGGGACCGCGTCGAACCCGATTCAACTGCTGCCGGGCTCTTACACGGTCACTGCCACGGCGGTCGTCAACGGTAGGAGGAAGACGAAGACCGTCGCGTTCGACGTCACGACCTGCGACTTCAACCCGACAGTGTTCGTCGACTTCTAACCCATAAACCCTGAGCGGAGCCTGGCCTCGGCAGGGCGCAAGGGGCGCGGCGGGCGACTTAAAAAATCGCCCGCCGCGTTCAACTCGCCGCCCACACCCGGGAGGCCGCCCTTAGGCTCGGAGGGCATTAGCATGAGCGAGCGGGCTTACACTCTGGCGATGTACCGCGTGAAGGCCGGGCAGGAGGATGCCTTCGTGTCCGCCTGGGGGGCGCTGGCCGAGACCTTCTCATCGCTCCCTGAGCCCCCGCTCTGGGGCACGCTCATCCGGCACCGGACGGACCCCACGCTTTTCTACTCGTTCGGGCCGTGGCGGAGCGCGGAGCACGTCAGGGCCATGCGGGAGAACCCTGCCGCGGCGAAGGCGTTCGGGAGGTTGCGTGAGTTCTGCGACGAGTTGACGCCGGGGGACTATGAGGTGGTGACGCACGTTGACGTCCCGGTCGGGGGCCCGGAAGCGTAGCGCGTGAGAAGCGATCATTCGGGGTTTGGCTACTCCGGGTCCACGCCGCCGAGCTTCGTATTCAGAACAGGCTGCATAATTCGCCTCCATTCACTCATCCCGACTGAAACTAATGTGTGGAGCCCTGGCTCGGCGTCTTCGACTAGGTTAATTCGGGCACTAGGCTGCCTGAAAAGGTAGGTTAACTTTCGTCAATCTAGGGAGAGGAGACTTATGACTGCCATGACCCCTGAAATGGAAACGCTCAAGGCCCGTCTCAAGGCGACGTGGATGTCCGGCGATTACGGGCATTTCGCCAAGTATCTTGAGCCGGGCGCTTTGGAGTTCCTGGCGCGCCTCGCCGTCGCGCCCGGCACGCGGATGCTGGACGTGGCGTGCGGGGCGGGCCAGATCGCGATCCCGGCCGCGCGCGCCGGCGCGCTCGTGACGGGCGTTGACATCGCCTCCAATTTGATCGAGCAGGCGCGGGCGCGCGCCCAGGCCGAGGGCGTAGAAGCCCGCTTCGACGAGGGCGACGCGGAGACGCTCCCCTACGAGGATGCTGCGTTCGACCTGGTGGTGAGCCTCATCGGTGCGATGTTCGCGCCGCGGCCCGAGCGGGTCGCCGCCGAACTGGTGCGCGTGTGCCGGCCCGGCGGCCGTATCGCCATGGCGAACTGGACGCCCGAGGGCCACGTCGGCCAGATGTTCAAGATCATCGGCAAGCACGTCCCCCCGCCGCCGCTCATGGCGTCGCCGCTGAAGTGGGGCGACGATTCGACAGTCCGCGAGAGGCTGCGGGACGGTATCTCCAAGCTGGAGACGACGAAGCGCATGTATCCGATGCGTTACCCCTTCCCGCCGGCTGAGGTGGTCGAGTTTTTCCGGGTCTACTACGGCCCGACCAACCGTGCGTTCGCGGCGCTCGACGACGCCGGGCAGGACGCGTTGCGTCACGACCTTGAGCAACTCTGGGCGGGCAATAACCGCGCGCAGGACGGCTCGACATACGTCGAGGCCGAATACCTGGAGGTGGTGGCGATCCGCGGCTAAACACCGGTCCACGACCTGACGCGGGCACCGCCGCCGAACGACGGCATGCAGCGGACGCGCACCCAGCGCGCCTTTCATCTTCGACGTTCTTCGCGTGCCGCTGTTGCTCGGCTCTTTGGCACGGCGCGAGGGCTGCCGCATCGCCACGGGCGGCTCTGACAACTTCTGCAAGCGCGCCGAGGCTGCCGGTCTGCCGGCGCACGTCATGCAGACCATAGGCCCGCTCCTAGAGAGCCTGAAGACGCTCAACCGGCAGATGGTGAGGCCGACGCCGAGCTGGAGAAGATCGTCAAAGAAGATGAAGTCGTCCGGCGGCTTTGCACGGTGCCGGGAGTCGGGCCGGTGACGGCCACGACGTTTGCCGCAATTGAATGGTGCCGCCGGCCCACCGGACCCCATCACGCGCCGTGACCTAAGTGTCACCACAGGTGAGCGCGGACAGAGTGGTGAGTCGAGCCTCGTCGAGTAGGTGTAGAAGTGTGCCAGCGAGCGGGATGGAAAAATAGCTTGACGCAGGGACACCGCTTCACAGAGCGGAATCAGAATCAGGTTAGGACGGCATTCGTCAGACACTTCACCTGTCCCCGGGAAGATGGTTACGGATATCATGGCCGGGGTTTAGTGTATGCCGTCGTTAGTTACCACTCGGCGTCCAGCGCTCACGGCCTGGTTTCGGGGCCGCCCGTGGGCATGAGCCGCGGGATGCGTTCCTCAACGGGTGGCAGCGCAGGGAACGCCGCGTGAGGCTCAGACTGATACCAGTAGGCGACCGTGTAGTAGTTGTCCGAGCGGTGGTTGGCGTGGCCCGACTCTATCGTCACCCTGAGCGACTTCGTGAAGACGACGGGCGACTCAAGGTGGTAGCGGTAGACCATCCATTTGGCGTTGCGGTCGTCGCCGCCGTTCATGGCGTTGCCGTACCTCTGGAAAGAGAAAATCGGACGCCCCGTCCCGCCGCACCCGCCGTAGCACCACGCGCCCAGATAGTAATCCTCCGCGCCCGTGCCGATGATGGAGGGCGTCGTCTCGCCGTCTATGAACATCATGTCGTCGCCCTCGCCCCACCAGTCGCCCTGGTTCTGTAGGATGCTGTGCGTGACCCCTACGTAGTGGCCGCGGCCCGTCGCTTCGAGGATGACGTAGTTGCCCTCGCCCACGGGGTTAGTCTTGTCGTTTATCTTCTGGTCGCCGTTGCCCCGCCACTCGTTAGTCCAGCCCTTGTTCGGCGCGGCCTGACGGTACTGCGCGTGGAAGCGCCCCAGGTCTTCGGGGATGCTCTGGTGCTCCTCGTAGTCGAAGTTGTAGTAGAAGGCCCCCACGTTGTCCTTGCCTTCGTTCGTGACGGTGATGCGCGCCCCCTTCGCGTATGGCATCTGGAAGTAGCAGTTCAGCGCCTGCTGCGAGCCGACGGAAAGGGGCGCCGACTCGTAGATGAAATACTCGCCCAGGCCCAGCCCGAAGAAGTCGCCGATGGGGGCCTCGACGCTCGGCGTCGCCTCGCCGTCCCAGTACATGCGCAGCACTATCTTCTTCAGGTGATGCCGCTCGCCGGAGTTGATGGTGAACCACATGTGTTTGATGACGCCCGCCCCCTTGATGTCCGCCAGCAGGCGCGTCTCCCCCGCCTTGATGGGGTTCTTCCACTGGCCGTCGTCGTTCCCGCCAGTCGGGTCGTGGCTGGAGATGCGGCGCGACTTGTAAGTCCGAAACCGCGCGAGGTTGTCCATGTCGCCCGCCGCCGACGGGGCTTGTGCGGACGCAGAAGATTGTAAAATTGCCAGAACCAAGACAAATAGACAGGGTCTTGGAAGGATGAAAGGATATTTCATCGATGTGTCTCCCATAGTTATTGAGTTGTGACTATGTGCGCAGTGAACCCTCAAGCACGACTAGACTAGGCGACGCGTAAAGCCCTTTAATTCCGTGCTTAGGCCCGACGATTCCTCAGATTGATCGTCACTGCTCGGGTGACGGCCGGGCCGTGGACTCGCGCACGCGGAGTTCCGCCTTGATCTTCACGACCCGTTCAGTTGATTCACCTGCTGCGTCCTCCCGGGGCCGCATTTTACGAAGGAGCATCCTCATCGCGTGTTTCCCTATCTCACGGGTGGGCTGTGCGACGGCCGTCAACTTCGGGCTGAAATTCGCCGCCCACTCGAAGTCGTCGAATCCCAGGACACTGACTTGGGCCGGGCAATCCACGCGCGACTCCCCGATGGCGCGCATCAGCCCGAGCGTCATTTTGTTGTTGCACGAGAAAATGGCCGTCGGCGGTTCGCCAAGTTGGAGCAGGGCGAGCCCTTCGCGGTAGCCGCCCTCTATCTGGAAATCGCCGCGCCGGAAGTACTCTTCGCGGATGGGCAGGCGGGCTTCCTGCATCGCCTTGCGGAAGCCTTCGACGCGGTCAATCCCGTTCGAGAAGCGCAGCCGCCCGGCGATGAGGGCGATGCGTTCGTGCCCGAGTTCGATCAAGTGGCGCGTGGCGTCGTAGGCTGCGCCGACGTTGTCGGTTGTGACCGCCGCCTGCTCGTAACCCAGAGGGATGCGGTCTACGAACACGAGCGGAAACCGCCGACGCGTGAGGCGGTCGTAAGCCGCCGAGGAGTCCGCGCAGGCCAGAACCACGCCGTCTACGCGACGTGAGAAGAGCGTGTTCAGGTGGTGCTGTTCGTGCGCCGGGTCTTCGCCGGAGTTGCAGAGGATTAGAGAGTAGCCGTTCGCCCACGCCTCGTCCTCCAGCCCGCGCATGACCTCTGTGTAAAAGGCGTTCGTCACGTCCGGCACGACCATGCCGATGACGTTCGAGCGCCCGACCTTGAGGCTGCGCGCGATGTGGTCCGGGTGGTAATCGAGCGCCAGCATCGCTTCCTCGACGCGCCGCTTGCGCTCCTGGCTGACCCCGCCCTTCCCGTTGACGACTGCCGAGACCGTGGCGACGGAAACACCGGCTAGGCGCGCGACGTCGCTCATCGTGCTTAGTTTCGTTTCACTTGGCCCCATACGGCTCGGCGGGGGCGGCGCCCCGCCCAAAATTTTTGTCCACTTTGATTGAAGCGACGCCCCTCAGGACTGAGTCCCCAAAATCCTCACCTGAAAGCCCAGGGCGTGCGAGAGCGCAACCATCTCCCCGAAAATGTCCCCGTAGCCGACCGCGACGTGGTTCGACAGGTAATGGGCCATCAGCGTCTCCTGCGAGATGCCCATGTCGGCCGCCATGAAGGGCCACTGCCGCGTCGTCCCGTTCCACCACGCGTCACGCACCTCCGGCGGGAGCCTGACGACTTCGCCCCGCCCGATGTCCATCCAGAGTCTCCCGCCCTTGATGTAGGCCCGCGCCCAAGTCATCTCGCCCGGGAGGCTTTCGCCGGCGAACGTCCCGCCGGCGACGGGGAAGTATTCGGCCGGCTGGCGGTAGGAATGAACGCCCCGGAGCGTGCCGGGGTCGTGGTTGAAGGCGTAGGCCCCGCACGAACCCGAGTTCAGGAGCACCCACAGGAATCGTCCCTCGTGGCGCGCGCCCCAACGCACGTCGTGGAACATCACGGCCTGGTGCAGGCCCTTGGCCTTCAGGAGCCGCTTCATCATCTCCATCGGCACGGCGTTGCCCTGGTCGGCCTCGGTCGAGCAGACGACGGTGTCGCCGTTCGACTCGGGCCGGCAGGAGGAATTTAACAGCCCCTCGGCGAAGTCGGACGGCGGCCGCAGGTTGATGAGCCCTAGCTGGTACTGCCAGCCGATGCAGTCGGCCCTGTACTCGTCAATCATGTCGAGCACGGCGAGGTAGTCGCGCAACTGCTCGCGCGTCGTCCCCTCGTCAAAGTCCTCCGCCTTCTCCTCGCCGTAGTGAAAAGTCACGCCCCTGTCTTTGACGAAGCGGAGCGCGTCATCTATCCGGCCCCCTTCGATTTGCCGGCCTCGGTCAATGATCCAGGCCTGATCCACTTTATGTTCGGTGAAGCCGTGACGGTTCAAGAGGCGCGGGCCGAAGTAGCCGTTGATCATGCCCATCGAGGTGTCGCCGAGCATCATCAGGAGGACGCGCCGGCGGCGTATCTCGTCCTCAACCTGCTTGGCTAGCGCCGCGGCCTCCGGGGAGACCGTGGCGTCCGCGCTGATCTCGTCTTCCGGGTAGTTGATCCGGCCCGTCGAGCACCACTCGTCCAGGCGCGCCATGAAGGTCTCGTCCGTGCTCCAGTCGGCCGACTCCGTCCAGACGCGCGAGAACTCACGGTCCAAACTCTCCAGGCTCGCGCCCGTGTTGAGAAGCCCGACGAGTCCAGGGTAGCGGCCCGAGAAGTTGCTGGCGAGGAGCAACGGGTTGTCTTTGCCGACCACGCCGTCTGTAGTGTGCGGCGCGAAGAGCCAGTGGACGCAGACGGCGACCATAGGGTCGTCAACGTGTCCCAGCTTTTCAATGGCCTCATGCGGCTTGGTGATGAACCCCTCGATGGTGTAGGGGTCGTGGCCGAGCTTGCGCAGGGCGCGTTCGAGCTGGGCCGTGGTTTCGAGCACGGCCGGGCGGGCGAATTCGTTCGGCTTCGGGCGCGAGTCGCCAGGGTGGAAGATTGCGATGCGTTTTGCCATAAGGCTCCCCTCAAAAAATTGTGATGTCGTCTCGTGGCGGCCGGTCACTGGCCGACGAACTGCGCGGCGTTGTCCTTAGTGATTCGCGAGGTCTGGAGCGTGAGCCGCTTCGGAACCTCCTGCTTGTTCATTATCTTCACGGCGGTCTCAATCGCCTCCTTGCCGCAGTTCGGGTAGAGGAAGGTCGCGGAGAGCTTGCCGTCCAGGACGGCCTTCGCGCCGCCCTCGGGGCCCGGCAGTCCGTCAATGCCGATGATCTTCAGCCCGCTGGCGCGATTCATGGCCGTCGCCGCCAGATACGCGCCCATCCCCATCGGGTCGTTGTGCGCGTAAATCAGGTCTATCTGCTCGTTAGCGCGCAACGCCGCCTCGGCCTGCTCGCGCCCCTTGTCACGCAGCCAGTCGGCGACAGGGTCCTGCACGATCTTGATGTCCGGGAACCTGGCTATCGCCTCGCGGAAGCCCGCGCTGCGGTCAATCGCCGGCGGCGAACCGGGCAGCCCCTTGAGCTCTACGACGTTGCCCTTGCGGCCGAGCAGTTCGGCCGCGTACTCGCCCGCCGCGCGGCCTATCTCGCGGTTGTCCGCGCCGATGAAGGTCGTGTAGGTGTCGCCCTCTATGCTGCGGTCCAGGATGATGACGGGGATGCCGCTCTCGTAGACGCGGCGGACGACGCCCGTCAGCGGCTTGGCCTCGTTCGGCGAGATGATGAGCAGGTCAACCCTCTGGCGCAGGAAGTTCTCCACGTCCGCAACCTGCTTGCTGTTGTCCTGCTGCGCGTCGGCGTAGCGCACCTCAAGCCCCGGGTGCTTCGCCGCCTCCCTCATTAGCGTGTCGTCCATCCAGGTGCGCCAGGGCTCCGCCTTGTTGGCCTGCGAGAAGCCGATCACGAACTTGTCGCCGCCCCCGCCCCCGCGGCCACACCCCTGCGGGAACGTGAGCAGAGTGACAACCGCGAAAGCGATTAGCCACGTCTTGAGCCCGGAGGCGCGCCACGGGTTTGCGAGTTTCTTGTTATTCATGCTCTTTAATCACCATTCCTTCTCTGGAGCAAGACGGCCCCGACGATGATAGCCCCCTTGAAGATCAGTTGGAGGTTGGCGTCAATGTTGTTCAGGCCGAGAATGTTGTTGATGACGCCGATGATGAGTGTGCCGGCGAGTGTGCCCGTGACGGTCCCAGTCCCGCCCGAGAGCGACGTGCCGCCGATGACGACCGCCGCGATGGCGTCCAACTCGTAGGCCACGCCGTCGTTCGGGTTCCCCTGTTCGAGCTGCGCGCAGTGGATGATGCCGGCGAGCGCCGCCAGCAGGCTACAGATGGAGAAGACGCCGAACTTGACTTTGTTGACGCTGACGCCGGACAGACGGCTCGCCGTCTCGTTGCTGCCGACGGCGTGCACGTAGCGCCCGAACCGCGTCTTGTTCAGCACGACCCAGGCGACGACCACCGTCCCCAGGAAGATGAGCGCGGGGATGGGGACGAATTCGCCGATTTTCCCGCCGAGGAGTGCGAAGCTCTGAGGCGCGCCTCCGGGCCCGTAACCGATCTCGACGCCCGAGCCGCCCGAGACTAGTCGGGCCGCCCCGCGCGCGGCCGACATCATGGCGAGCGTCACGATGAAAGACTGAATCCTCCCCATGGTGATGACGGCGGCGTTGATGAGGCCGATGAGGAGCCCGGCGGCGAGGACCGCGACGACCGTTTCGGGCGTGCCGTAGCCGAAGCGCATCAGCATGACGGCCGAGAGCGTGGCGGCGAAGGCGAGCACGGAGCCGACGGACAGGTCAATGCCGGCGGCGAGGATCACGAACGTCATCCCGACGGCGAGGATGCCGCGCTCGGAGACCTGGCGCAGGATGTCCGTCAGGTTCCCGGCGTCGAGGAAAATCAGCTCGCCGCGCCGCGACGGCGAGAAGACGCAGGCCAGGATGACGACCGCGATCAGGCCGAGGAAGGCTTTGAGCTGTCCGAGCTGGACGCGCCCCAGGCGCAGGCCGCCGAGCGCGGAGAGCCGCGCCTTAAAGGGTTTCCGCTCGGGCGCCGGCTCCGAGTGTGGCGAGTTCAATGATTTTCTCCTCCGTTGCCTCCGCGCGCGAGAGCGCGCCGACCAGTTCCCCCTCACGTAGCACCATGACGCGGTCGCTCAGCGCGAGCAGCTCCGGCATCTCGCTAGAGACGAGCAGGATGCCCATGCCCTCCCGCGCCAGTTCTTCGATCAGGTGATAAATCTCCGCCTTGCCCTTGATGTCAATGCCTTTGGTCGGCTCGTCCAGGAGGAGCACCGAGGGCTTCGTCAGCAGCCACTTGGCGAGCACGACCTTTTGCTGGTTGCCGCCGCTCAAATTCGCGACGCGCGTCGCCACGCCCGGCGTCTTGATACTGAGCCGCCCGACCCACTCCTCCGCGGCGGCCGTCTCCTCGCGCGCCCGCACGAAGCCGAACTTCGTGAATCGCTTGAGGCGCGCCAGCGTGACGTTACTCCCGACGTTCATCCCCAGAACCAGGCCCTGCCCTTTGCGGTCTTCCGAGACGAGCGCGAGGCCGGCCTTAATTGCATCCTGCGGGTCCGCGATTGAGGCGAGAGAGCCGTTGACGTTGACGCGCGAGACGCGTGTCAACGCGTGCAGGCCGAAGAGGCTTTCGAGCAGCTCCGTGCGCCCAGCGCCCATCAGGCCGGCGACGCCGAGGATTTCGCCGCCGCGGAGCGTGAAACCGATGCCGTTCAGCTTCGGCCGCCCGCGCGCGTCTCGCGCCTCGGTCGTCAGATTCTCGACCCTTAAAAGCTCCTCGCCCGCTTCGGCCGCGCCCTCCGAGCGCCGGTGAGTAATCTCGCGCCCGACCATCATGCGGACTAACTCGTCCGGCCCCGTCTCGCGCGCGTCGCGGTGGCCGACGAGTTTGCCGTCCCTGAGCACCGTGAACTCATCCGCGATGGTGAAAAGCTCATCCATCTTGTGCGAGATGTAGACCACGCCTGTGCCCGACGCCTTCAGGGTGTTGATGACCTTGAAGAGCTTCTCCACGTCGCCGGCCGCCAGCGCCGTCGTCGGCTCGTCCATGATGAGAACCCGCGCGTTGAGAGAAAGGGCTTTGGCTATTTCGACCACCTGCTGGTCACTGATCTTGAGGCTGGCGACAGGGCGGTCCGCGTCGAGCGCGTGGCCGAGCCTGTCGAGTAGCGCCGCGGCCTCGCGCTCCATCTGCCCGCGGTTAACGAAGCCGAGGCGCGCCGGCTCTCGCCCCAGGAAAATGTTTTCCGCGACGGAGAGCGCCGGGACGAGGTTCAATTCCTGGTGAATGATGGCGACGCCGGCCTCTTCGGCCGCGCGTGGTTCGGCGAAGGTGACTCGCGCGCCGTCCATCAGTATCTCGCCGGAGTCCGCGCGGTAGACGCCTGACATAATCTTCATCAGCGTCGACTTACCGGCCCCGTTCTCGCCGACGACGGCGTGAACCAGGCCGGCGCGCACGCAGATGCTCACCCCGTCGAGGGCCACCACGCCCGCGAAGCGTTTTCCTATCCCACGCGCTTCCACAATGCACGTCATAAACGAGTCAGCCGCCCATCACCCTGCGGTACTCCTTCTGGTGCTCGTACATCAGTTTGAAGACTTCATACTTGCGCCGGTGGAAGTCGGAGCGCTCTAAGTTTGGCTCGATCACTTCCGCCTTCGGGCTCATCGCGGCGATGGCTTCCACGATGGAAGAGAACTTGCCGGCGGCGACGGCCGCGAGGATGGCCGCGCCCAGCAGGACGCTCTCCGTGTCGCGGCCGACGTAAACGGGGCGCCCTGTTATGTCCGCGTGCTCCTGAATCCAGAGTGGGTTGCGTGTGCCGCCCCCGGACGCGTGTACGCGGTTGATGTCGTAGCCGTGGCTGTTGAGTACCTCGATAATGTGAAGCGTGCCGTAAGCGACCGATTGAATCGTCGCCAGGTACTGGCGCGCCAGCGACTCGAAGGAGGAATCCAGCGCGAGGCCGCTGACCATGCCGCGTGCCTGCGGGTCTGCGCGCGGGCTGCGGTTACCGTGAAAGTCCGGGAGAACGTGCAGGTCGGCAGTCAACTCCTCACCGAGTTCAGCGCGCATGTCGGCGACTTTGCCGTTGAGCAGTTCGTAAACGGTCAGGCCCGCGTCGCTGGCCTTCTGGCGAAGGCGCCCGGCGAAGGCGTGGCTTTCAATGATGTGATCGAGCAGAGCGCCGGTCGCGCTCTGCCCCCCCTCCGTCAGCCACAGGCCGGGGAGCATCGCGCCGAAATACGGTCCCCACACGCCCGGAATGAAACGCGCATCGCTGGCCGTCGCCATGTGGCAGGATGAAGTCCCGCCGACGAGAGCCAGAGTATTTTCGAGACGCCCACCGCCGGCCTCCTCCCCCTCTCGCGTCATGCCCAGCGAGCCGATCCCGCCCGCGTGCGCGTCTATGATGCCGACGCCGACGACAGTCCTTTCCGTCAGGCCGAGTTCGTCCGCGGCCCGCCTCGTCAACGTTCCTGCCCGCGTTCCCATCGGGCGCACGCGCTCGCCGACGCGATTCGGCGTGAACAAATCTGCCAAGCCCGCCTGCTCAAAGAAGCTGTGGTCCCAACTACCGTGCTCGCCCTCGTGACCCATGTACGTCCATTTGCAGACGACTGTGCAAAAACTCCGCACGTCCTCTTTACACGCCTCGTACACCAGGTAGTCAGCCAGGTCGAAGAACCTGCGCGTGCGACGCCACGTCTCCGGCAGGTTCTCCTTAAGCCATTTCAGCTTCGGCGGCTGCTGCTCCGGCGATAGGCCGCCGCCGACGTAGTTGAGAACGCGGTGGGACGTGGCGTTGATCTCGTCCGCCTGAGCCGTCGCGCGGTGATCCATCCAGACGATGATGTTGCGCTCGTCGTCGTTTTCCGGCGAGACTGTGACCGGGTTGTCGGCCTCGTCAAGAGCGACGAGCGAACACGTCGCGTCGAAGCTGATCCCGGAAACTGCCGCCGCGGCGACGCCGGATTCGCCGAGACATTCGCGGACGGCCTCGCAGACGCTCCCCCAGATGTCGCGCGAGGACTGTTCGACGAAGTCCGTCTGCGGGCGAAAGATCTGAATCGGATACGCTGCCGAGGCGAGCATCCGCCCGCCTAAGTCGAACAGGCCCGCGCGTGCACTGCCAGTGCCCACGTCCACGCCTATAACATAGTCCTCATTACTCATACTCAAAACTGGTGTCTGGCTGTCGGCCCATATGCCCCGCCCGAGGGGAGTAGAAGCATGATCAACTACGGCTTAGCGCAACGGCCTGGCGGCGTGCGCTTCTGGCGAACGACTTTAGTAAAGTTAGAGGAACCATTCTTTACGTTAGAAACTCTAAGCGTGACCTATTGCACGATTTCCGGTGACGATGGTCCAAGGGCCGCCCATGTTAGATTTTGAAACGTTTAATATACCTATTATGATTCTAGGTCAAGCGTTTTTTACCATAAATGTTGATTATTTTAGCGAGGTGTTTTTGTCGGTAGCTGTCAGTTTGAAACGTTTCAAAACATCGAATTGAATCTTTGGCGGGCACCTTCCCTGCGGCTCGCTGCGAAAGCCATCGCCAATGCGTAGACCGTAATGCTCCACTGCTGGGCTTGTTCGGCCCGATACTCACACGGTTCTTAACCGCGCGCTGACTCTGCCTATGGCACCGCGCCGGTCCGCGGAGTGACGAACACACGGAAGCCCTCGGCGTGAGCCCCAGCGTCGGGTTTCGCTGCACGCCACACCAACATTAACCGGGAAGAATGGCTGACGCTGGACGTAATGCAGTAAGGCCAGGCGGGACAATTCAACTATGGGACAAGCCACTAATGTAAAAGAAGGGCAAGGGCTTCAGTCCTTCGAAACCTCGCACCTGCCCAGATACCGGGCATTGTCATCACTCCGGCATCCAGCTGGACGGCGCTGACAGGAACGAAGTTAGCGTTAAGGGATCTGAATGATAGTTAAGATAATGCCAATCAGGCTTCACATAATTGCGTGAGTCGGACTCCAGTCAGGGCACCGGGTCGTCCAAATCAATCGTCATCTCGACCATCGTCGGGCGGAACCCCATCCTCGCGAAGAGCCGCTGCGCCGCTTCGTTCCGCATGGCCGTCGAGAGCACCACGCGCGCCGCGCCGCGCGACCTGAAGAACTCAAGCGCGGCTTCAAGGAGCAGCCGGCCCATCCCACGGCCTCGGTGCTCCGGGTCAACGACGACGTCGTGCAGGACCCCCGCAGGGCCCCGCAGCGCCATGTAGTCGTAACCCTCTAAGGCGGCGTACACGTAGCCAACCACGCGCCCGCCGTCGTCGGCGACGAGGACGGCCTTGTCCGGGTCTTCGAGCTGCGTGCTGAGGAATGACGCGTAGTCTGTCGGCGTCCCCGGCCTCGCGGCCAGGAACCGCCGCGGGTCGAAGTCGTGATGCTCCTCGATGAGGAGCGCGCCGAGGCGGCCGACCGCAGGCAGGTCTGCGGTCGTCGCGCGCCGGACGGTGGGGCCGGACTGAGAGTGGGGTGGCGTCATGAGAGGCTCACTTTCACGAGTCGCGTCAGAGGCGTCAACTTCATGGAAAGGGAGCGCCCGTAATCTCTTCGCACAGGCTCCATCACGGTTCAGTAGTGAACGTGTACTTAATTTCCAGCTGGTAACTTCCGCGTCATCAATAGGGATTGCCCATTGCCTAGCTAACCCAATTAGTTGAGGTCGAGGGATGTGTTCACCCCCTCTTTGTACCCTGTGTTGGTAAAGGTCTACTGCCAACAATTCTGAGAATCTGCGGATCTGGTCCCGCACTTTAATAAAGCCTTCTTCACGTCTGATCCAGAAATCGACCATGGCTTCATAAAGTTCAAATGCATATCTAATGTTTTGCCGCCTCTCACGATTACTTTGGATAAGAACGTCAATTTGCGCGAGAAGCATAGGGCGTGCGGTCAGATGTGGGATCTTCTTAGCAGTTTCCAGAGAATCACGACGGCTAGTCCATTTAGAGGGTCCCCACAAAGGGAAGCGACGTCTAATATATTCGCGTGCCTGTTCCTCCGTGAAGGGCGAAAGGTAAAGTTTATAGAACTTATATTCTGCTGGTTCGCCAGCTGCGCGCGGGGCGACTTTCAAGGTAGCCACCTCTCTTGGGATTTCTTCATCTTTCGAGAAGAATTGAGTTCGACAACTGATTACAACACGCCGAAATTGTTGGGTGGCGTCTAGAATGGTTTTTAGCCTAGTTACATAGTCTTTAACGGCTAGGGAATCCTCGTCAAAAGCATCAAGCAGCAGAACAGTATCGCCCTTGTCAGGCATACCCGCAACATGATCCAAGGCTAAGGATGATCCGAGCGGGACGACTCTCACCTTATAACTTTTCCCCAACGACGGATGTGCCAAGCGGCATAATTAATCAAGGCACTGCTCTTTCCCATTCCTGAATCGGCTAAAAGAATGGTATAGCGGTTCTCGGGTTTCTTGCTTAATATCTCATCAAATACGTCAAAGAGTTTACCTCTGACACCTACGATAGCGCGTGGTTCTTCTAAACCTGTAGGGTCTATATCTTGGACGTCGGGCTTCATGTAATAACGAAGCGAGCATTGGATTTCTTCCTCAAGAAGTAATGATGAGCCAAGTTCCTTCTTTAATGATCGCTCATCAAGCTTCGCCCTTATATGGGACCAGATTTGTGACTTGATAAAGTTTCTGGCAGTGAAAAACGCACCTATTGCTGCTACTATCAGAGTGATATAAGGTAACAAAGGAATGAGATTTCTTAGTGTCTCGTTGAGCGTGGGCGTAGGTGTGCCTGAGGGCTGGGCAAATATTGCTACCTGTAACTGGAGTAATTCAAGAATGTACATAAGCTTTCATGTCTCCTCTAGATCCTGAGAGCTCGCGGTCTTGAATTTATGACAAAGTCGTCTATCAACTTCCCACAAAAGGACAACCCGTCTAAGACGGGCCTTCTTCGGGCATGATGATGCGCGCGCACACGCCGGCGTGATTCTCTAGCAGGTAGATCAGACTACCTCCGTCGATAAGTTCGATGGGCTTGTCCTTGACGAAGTTAAAGGCGTCCGACCCGTAGCCACTCGTCGAGACGAGGATGCCTTTGTTAGCCCCCTCATTCATCATCGTGCCGTAGAGGTTCCTGACGGCCGAGACCCAGACAGTATGCCGGTAGCGCTTGGCCTGGATGACCACCTTGCCGCCGAGGATCGGCCTTGTGTCGAAGGCCACGACGTCCACGCCCCCGTCGCGCGAGGACTGCGTCCGCCGGGTCTCCAGCCCCATCTTTGAGAAGAGGTTGCAGACTAGGTTCTCGAACTCGAACGGAGTCAGGTCCATCAGGTTGGGCCGCGCATCCAACTCAGAGATGACGTCGCTCCCCTCGATGAATCTCTTATCCACCATGTTGAACTCGACGATGGGCTTGACGGGCTGCTGCTCTTCGGGGCGGGGAGACACCTGTGCTCCCAGGTTGCGCAGGCACGCCCGCGTGTCAATGCGGCTCAGGTTCAATTCGTCGAAGCGCTCGCTGGTAACCCTGACGCTAATGAGGTGCGGGCGCACGTCGCGCCCAGTCGTCGGGTCGACCGTCTGGACGAAGCCGTTGAAGGTCACGACCGCCAGGTGATTGCCCTCGTCGGCCTCAAACACTTCGTGAATAGTCCTCAGGGCGACGGCCGCGACGACGTCTTGGTAGAGTTCCTTGATCTCGGCCTGCTTGCGTGGCTTCGAGTCGATCGCGTCCCTGGCCTTCACGTACTTGTACTCTGCCGCGGCCGGAATGGCGTCAACGCCGGGCAATTCGTATTCGACGACCAGTTCTTTAGACTCCGGGGCGTAGGCGAGGCGGAACTCCTGCGGGAAGCCTTCCGGGTAATCAGATCGCTCCAGCACCATCGTGTTGTAGGCGACTATGGCTTCGCCGTCCCCAGCCCGGTAAGCAGCTTCGAGCGCGTCCACCTCGCCGTTCCGCTGCTGGAGCTTCAGTAAGAACGCCTCCCTGTCGCGGTCATACTCGGCCCTGAGCCTGTCAAGGCGTGTTCTCCTATTGGCCGCGGCCGTGTGGTGCTCATTAACTGCGGCCTGGTATTTCGCCTCAGCCTCGCCGAGCGCACGCTCGTGCTTGCCCTTTGCGCCGGGCATGATCTTGCCCAGCAACCCGGGTGCCTTCACTGAGGAAAGATACTGCTCCCTAACAGGTTGGGGTAAGTCGTCGTGAGTTCGAGCGGCGGGGTAAAAGGCGGGAATTGGTCTTTGATGCGCAGCGAGTCGAAGGTGATCGTGTCGTTGACGGTCAGGGTGTGCTCAAGGACCGACCGCAGTTCGTCCATCCGTTCGGTGAGCTCTCTGTTCCGATCCTCGACCTCTTGGGCCCGCTCCTCCAGTTAGCGCTGGCGCGCTCGGCCTGGCGGGCGGCGCGCTCGCGCTCCTTCAACTGCCGGCGGTAATTGGCCTCGGCCTGGCGCTGTGCGCGGGCCGCGTCCCTCGCCGCGGCGGCGATCAGACCGCTGAACCCGGATCTTCTTCCCATTTGTTACCCCCAGAGGTTTGAGGTTCGTGGACTAGAATTGGTCGGGTTGACAACAATCTATAAAGCGGGAGGCAGGTGACCCTCGCAAATCGCCTGCCTCCCGCGCCTCAACTCGTCTCACCACAGGGGGAGCAAGTGAGGCCGCGCAATATATCCACTGAGGATTAGACTGTCAATATCGAGGAAACATCCAAAGTGTTATGGAGTTGAGAGTGTCCCTCCCACCGCAGCGCTTACCGGGAGGAGGACGGTAGTTGTCCTGAATGGGCAGCCCTGCACAGCCTCACCACTGGAATCAGGAGAGCGGCACAACTATGGACCTATCCAAGAGCTAAAATTCGCACAACATCATTCAGTGACTCATTGACAAATTAGCGGGATACATAAAAAATATGAGCTCGTTCTCGAAGTAGGGTTCCTGCCAAAACCCTCATCAGCTACTCCTTGGCCCTCTAGCTCCGGTTTTGATATATCCGTATGAACAACGTCAGGTCGGTAGGGCTTTTGTGCCAAATTTAATTCTTGGTTTAACGGCATGACGCGACCAGCAGGCGTCTAGAGTAAGCAACAATGACCGCATCAGTCCCCACCCAAGAGAATTATACAAAGCCCAGGTGGCTCCGCGACCTTCTACGTTTTCTTCCCCTGAAGAGCCAGTTCGTGCTATCCGGGAATGTGAGAGACCTTCAGACCCAGCAAGTCGCCCCGGAAATTGTCGCAGCCGTTCCGCTCCTCAACGTGCTGGCGGCGGAACTCGTGAGGGCCGGTTTTGCCCAGGCGTTAGTCTATGATCCGGTCGCAGGCTTTCGTGTCCTCGGCCCGTCAGACGCGCCTCCTGACGCAGAAAGCGTGCTCCAGGGATTTGGCCTGATGCCGTCCAACGGTGCCGCGCCCGCCGGCCCCGACTTATTGGCCGTCACCCTGGAGCGGGTGGTTAGCAGCGACGGTCCGCCGACGGCAGTGGTCGTCGATTTCGCCTCCCGGCTGCTTGCCCGCACTGATCATCTGTCGTCCGTCGAGCACCAACTATTTACCCGTGCCCTCGTCCTCAGCCAAACGTCACGGCCCCGGCCCGTCGGCCCCGACCGAGCGCCGTTGTTTAATACGATATTGTGGGTTGTGGATAAGGAGGGCGATTTGCCCGACTGGCTGGTCGTGGACAATCCCAGACTCCGCCACATCCCGATCTCCAAACCCGACAGGTCTGCGCGCCGCGCCGTCGTCCCCTCTCTGCTCCGCAGCCTTCCGGGCGGGCGGGCGGCCGATCCGGGCCTGCTGAAGAATGCCGAAGACGAGCTGGTGGACGAGACGGAGGGCCTACTGCTAATGGACCTCAACGCCATCGCCCAACTGGGTCGCGCCGAAGGCGTCGACGTGACGAAGATTTCTGACGCGGTGAGGCGCTACAAGGTGGGCGTGACGGATGACCCTTGGCGCAAAATCGAGCGGGCGAAAATCCGGGCGGCCACCGACTTCGTCACCAGGCGAGTGATCGGGCAGGATCACGCCGTGACGCACATGCTGGACATCGTGAAGCGTGCGGCGACCGGCATAAGTGGGGCGCGCCGAGGGGGGCGCCCGCGGGGCGTAGCGTTCCTCGCCGGGCCAACAGGCGTGGGGAAGACCGAACTGGCCAAGACCGTCACCGAGCTGCTGTTCGGAGACGAGAGCGCCTATATACGTTTCGACATGTCCGAGTTCAGCGCCGAGCACGCGGACCAGCGTCTAATCGGCGCGCCGCCCGGCTATGTCGGTTACGACGTGGGCGGCGAACTCACTAACGCCATCCGGGAGAGGCCTTTCAGCGTAGTTCTCTTCGACGAGATCGAAAAAGCACACCCCCGGATTCTCGATAAGTTCCTTCAGGTGCTGGACGACGGCGTCCTGACCTCGGGGCGCGGCGATCGCGTCTATTTTTCGGAAGCGCTGATCGTCTTCACCTCGAATCTCGGCATCTATTCCGTTGACTCCGCGGGCAACCGCGTCCCTAACGTATCGGCCGACCAGCCGTTCGAAGAGGTCCGCCGGAAGGTGCGCCAGGAAATAGAGACGCACTTCAAGCTGGTGCTGAACCGGCCCGAGCTCCTGAACCGCATCGGCGAAAACATCATCGTCTTCGACTTCATCCGCCCCGAGATCGCCGTCCGCATCTTCGACCAGATGGTCAGCGCCGCGCTCTCCGGCGTCGAGGAGGCCGGCTACGTCGTGACGCTCGGGCCGGAGATCAAAGACAGGCTTCAATCGCTCTGCCTCGCAGACCTTTCGAACGGGGGGCGGGGAATCCGCAACCAGCTCGAGGCACACCTCATAAACCCGCTGGCCCGCGCACTCTTCGAAGAGGAAAAATTGACCGGAAACTTTCGCGTCGAAGGAATAGACAGCGGCGCCACCACCACCCTGCGGCTCGCGAGCACCTCATGACATTGATCAACCTCTCACGCCTACATTTCCCTGTAACCACTCTCGGCCCAGGCCGCCGCGTCGGCGTTTGGCTGCAGGGTTGTTCGATTCGGTGTCCCGGTTGCATATCGGCGGACACCTGGTCCACTACCGAAGGCTCCACGACGACCGCGGCGGTGATCGACGCACTCCTCCCGTGGCTACCTGTCGCGGAGGGCATCACCGTCTCGGGCGGCGAGCCTTTCGATCAGCCGGAGGCGCTCGCTGTTCTCCTGAGTGAACTGCGCCGCCGGAGCCCGCTCGACATGTTGGTTTATTCCGGCCATACATTCAGCGCTCTGGCCGGGTGGCTAGGGGAAAATCAGGGCCTGATAGACGTCCTCATTACCGAACCTTACGACGAGCGCGCCCCGCAGACTCGGGCGCTGCGCGGGAGCGACAACCAGCGGTTCCATTTCCTCACGGAGTTGGGCCGGGCACGATTCTCCGAATTCGACAGGCCTGTTCGCCCCGAGGACCGTCATTTCGACGTGATGTTCGACCATGACGGCAGCGTCTGGCTCGCCGGAATCCCGGCCAAAGATGACATCCGCCGCCTTCGACAGGCGCTGAAAGAGAGCGGCCACAGCGTCGTCTTCTCCGAATCCAAATCCGGGGAGGCCGCGTCTTGATCCGCTTCTGCCCCAACTGCGAAACCGAGCGGGACCTGGGCGAGCTTTTCTGTGAGGGGGAGACCGAGCGCGGGCCCTGCGGGTGGGACCTAACCTCCGTGCCCATTCACCCGCCGGGGTGGCGCCCTACGCAGGCACCCGCGACGCGGGCGGACCAAGTCGCCTTGCCTGCCTGCGCTAACGGACATCCCGTGGGGCCCGGGGACCTTCTTTGCACGACCTGCGGGGCGGATCTGGATGAGCAAACGGCGGCGCCCGCCCCGCCTGAGGCCGCGGACGTGACCGTCATAGAAGGTTGGCGTCTGGGGGGGCGGTTGCCTTCGAACAGCCGCGTGAGCGAACGCTTTCTCGCCGTACACGAGGAGAGCGGCGGGCAAGGAGTGTTGACTCTCTACAACTCCGGGAGCGAGCCGGACTCTGCCGTATACGAGCTTCTTAAATCCTTGCCCCAGGACCATCTGCCAAGAATCATGGCGACCGGCCGGTGGCAGGACCGGGTCTTCGAAGTCAGCGAGAAGATTACGGGCGGAACCCTGGCCGACCTCGGCCTGCTCCCGGACGACCCCGAGACGCTTCAGAGAGTCATCGAGGAAGTCGGCCGGGCTCTGCAAAGCTTCTCCGAGTGCGGCCTGCGCCACCGCGACCTCAGCCCACAGGCGATTCTGGTGCGTTCCAGGGACCCGCTGGATTTGGTTATCACCAACTTCGGCTCGGCGCGGCTCTCGGACTTCGATCTGGACATCGTCTCGCCCCTGGAGACGAATCGGTACACCGCGCCCGAGGCCGTAGCCGGCGGTGTGGCGGCCGCTTCGGACTGGTGGAGCCTCGGAATGATTCTGCTGGAGCAGGTCACGCGTGGGGCCTGCTTCGAGGGGGTGAACGAACAGGCGTTCCTGATCCACGTACTGACCGACGGCGCGCCCATACCGGACGGCGTCGAGCCGCGGCTAGACCTTCTGTTGCGGGGGCTGTTGGCCCGGGACCGCCGCGAGCGGTGGTCGTGGCGCGAAGTTAAGCGGTGGCTCGAAGGCGAGGAACTTACCGCGCCTGCCTCCTCCACGTCCGGGGCGTCGTCACCGGCCCGCGGGCCGGTGATTAGTCTGGCCGGTCGTAACCACACCAGCCCGTCCGCATTCGCCCTGGCCGCGGCAGACCCCGCCGCGTGGAACGAGGCGAGAGACAAGCTGCTCAGGGGGGCGGTGGCCACTTGGGCGCAGGAAGCGAATCTGGACGCGAGGATTCTAGCAGGCATGCGACAGACGGCGCTTCTCGAAAATGTTTCGGACGATTTTCGCCTCTCCCTGACCCTGAAGTTCCTGAACCCGGCCATGCCGCTGGTCTGCCGGGGCGACATCGTCACACCGGGCTGGCTCCTCGACCACCCGGACGAGGGGTACGAGCTGATTACCGGGCCGGTGCCCGACATGTTGAGCCGCATGGATGCAGAACTCTGGCTGCTGCGCCTAAAGACGCGGGCCGCAAACGTCCGAGAGCGCGCGCGTCACCTGGAGATAACTCTCAACGAAGAGGACCTCAGGGTCAACCTCTTATCGACTTCTCAGAGTCGCCTTGCTGCATTGTGGGATGAGCGGAGGCGCATATTGCCGGACACGGATCACTCGGCTTTGCTCGCAATCCTCGAGCGACGCCAGACCTCGGAAGACGACCTGATCCTGCTCCTCTCCGCGTCCGTCGGGCAGTTCAGGACTTGCGACACGATTGTGGCCGAGGCCGCGGAAGCCGCCGCGCGGGCGGGGCTGGCAGGCTTTGACCGGCAACAGGCGGAGGCCCAACTCCTGCTCCCGCGCCGCGAAATCTACGCCGCGCTGGAAAAGAGGGTACAAGGCTTTGCGCGCTGCGGCATCCCGCGGATTGACGAGTTGGTGGACCAGTTCAGGCTGGAGCGCCGGTTGTCCGTATCGCGCGCGCTCGTCGTTCTGGCCGTGCCGCCCGAGGCGTGGCGTGAGCCCCCGAAACAAACTTACGTCGCGACCCTGCTGGACTTTTTCGGGAAGCGTGTCGCGGTCGCGATCCAGCGGGGGCCGCTGAGCCGGATGACTATCGGCAAGACTACGCCCCGGGTGGACCTTACCGAGTTCGGCAGCGAGCGGATGACCGCCGCGGCGCTGCTTAATCATCTCCTCCTGCGCAGCGACCAGATGGTCGACGTAGACCCGATGGTATTCGGCCTCGCGGGCGCGCTCGAGCGGCGGACCCGGTCTCTCCACAGTCACGCCACACTCTACCGCCGCGACACAGGGATCGACGGCCTTTATCTGGGTTTCCCGTTTCTGCTGATACGGACGGGCTCGACGACCCGGCCACGGATCAGCCCGGTATTACTTTGGCCGATACGACTTCGGGCCGAAGTCGGCGCGCGCGGCCGCGTCTCAATCGGCTTTGACCGCGACCGTGAAGAGGTCCGGCTGAACCCTGCGTTCGAGGGTCTGCTGGGGCCTGAGGTCGCCAAGCGTTGGCTGGAGGCCGCCAAGGATGTGCTCGGCCGGGGGAGTCTGAGCGCCGCCGACGTCATGGACGCTTTCGGGCTGCTGGCGAGCATACAAGGCCGAACCCTTGTCCCACTCCCCGGCAAGGACGTGCGTGTTGGTGCCGGAGAGAGTCAGCTCAGTTGCTCGGCGGTCTTATTCCATCTCGCCTACATGGGTCAGGCCGTGGTCGAAGATTTGCGGCAACTCAAGTCGATCCCTCCCGCCGGCACCGGGCTGGACACCTTGCTCAGGGTGTCGGAGGCGCCCGTGCGCGCGGAAGTCGGGACGGTCAGAGAGGTCGACCGGTTCCTTACATCGGACAGCGACCCGTCTCAAGAGGCCGCCGTTTTCGAGGCCCGACGCGGCCCCGGGCTAGTGGTCGAAGGCCCGCCCGGCACGGGCAAGAGCCAGACGATTGTTAACATGGTTGCGGACGCCATCGGCCGCCAGCGGAGCCTACTGGTAGTTTGTCAAAAACAGGCCGCGCTCGAAGTCGTCCGCAAGAGGTTGGAGGCTGAAGGTCTCACGGGGCGAATCCTCATGATCACCGACGTCAACCGCGACCGGGAGCCCACGGTCCGGGCCGTGAGGGAGCAGCTAGAATCCGTCTTTGGGACGTCCCACCTGCGGTCCCATCTCTGGCGGCAAAACCGCACCCAAATAGCGGCCCGCATCGAAGCCGTGGAGGCAGAACTCGATCAACACCAGGCGGCACTTCACGAAGTCGACAAGTTAACGGGACTTTCGTACCGTGACGTGTTAGGCCAGCTTATTGAACTCGAAAGTGACCGGCCCACACCGATAGACACGCCGGGCCTGAGGAGACTCTTGTCCGGCCTGGACGTGACGGGCGTCGTGAATCTTGAGGAGACCTGCGGCCCGCTCGCACGGTATTGGCTCCCCGCCCGCTACGAAGATAGCCCGCTGGCAGCTCTCGCCCAGTTCAACGCGGAGCCCGGAACACTGGCGCTCTTCAAAAATGAATTCGAGGCGTTCGCCGTGAGCGAGGATAATCGACAGGCAGTCCTGGCGCGGACGCCGATGGCGCTGGCGGTCGAAGAGCCGGAGGCCCTGCACGCTTGGCTCGAAAACCACGCGGAGCATTTCCGCCTGCTCGCCGAAAATCAGCGCCGCCGCCTCACGCAATGGCTTCCGCTCATTCTGGCCGACGGGGGCGAGGGCAAGGCGGACGCACTCCTTCAAGAACTGGCGACCATTATCGCGGCCTTGGAGGGAATAACGGCCCCCGCGCCGGAAGCGGGAAGCAGGGCAGTGGTCATCAGGTTGGGCGACCACGATCTCAATGCGTGGCTCGGCTTGGCGGAAGAGATCGGCAGGCCGGTCTCGTTTTGGGCGAAACTCTCTCCGCGACGCTGGGGGAAAGTGTCTCGCCTGAAAGCCTTCTTCAGGGAGCGTTCGCTGGGAGAGCTTCCCGCCGCATTACCCGCCTTCGTGGCCGCCGCAAGGTACGAATTCGCACTCCGTCCGTGGCGAATGCGCCTCAAGGCGGTATTGGCCGTCCTGGAGTCCGGCGCCCAGGCCCTGGATGAACTCTCGATCTCGAGCCTATCGGGAATAGCGCGCGGGCTGGAAGGCGAACTCAGCCTCGTTCGCGCCTTGTCGGGGCGGCTCCGCGCGTGCCCGCAGTTTCCTCTGGCTTTGACAGCGATCCGTCAGGCGACGCCTGAAGCCTTCGAGCATTATGTCGTCGGCGCCCGTCAGGGGCTTGAGCGCCACGAGGCCCGCCGGAGAGCGCTAGTTTCCCTGAAGCAGTTGGAATCCTGGTTCGGCGAAGGTTGGGTGGCGACGCGGAAGGCCGCAATCGAAAGTGACGTGTCCGACGGCGCGAGTCTAGCTCGCTTCGCCCAAGCCCTGCCCAATCTCGGCCCGTATCAGCGCTTCCGAGCGCGGGCCGCGCATCTCGACCCTTTAGCCGTCTCCGTTTTCCGTGTTCTCCGGGGAGCCGAACCCTCTCTAACCAGTTTGGACGAAGCCCAGTTGGACAACGTGGTGCGACGAACCATCGCGCGCGAGGCGAGGCTGGCCTGGAAAGCGCGCATGGAGACGGCGTCGCCAGTCCTTTTGCTGGAGGCCGACGAACTGGAGGCGAAGGCGGAGGCGCTGGCGAGCGCCGACGAGCAGATGCGCCAGGCGAACGGGCGACTATTGACCGAAGGCATAGACACCAGTCGTCTCCGCCCCCAGAGGGAGTGGGAGGACATCACCCGCCTCCGGGGGCAGCGGGCCCGCCGCCTCCGTGAGTTTCTGGACAGGGGCACCGAACTCGGCCTGATGGCGCTGCGGCCGGTCTGGCTGATGAACCCGGACGTGGCGAGCCGGCTCCTGCCGCTTAAGGCCGGAATGTTCGACACGGTGATATACGACGAGGCGTCCCAGATACCCGTCGAGTACGCCCTGCCGAGTCTCTTCCGCAGCAAGGCTGTTATCGTCAGCGGCGACGAAAAGCAGATGCCGCCCACCTCTTTCTTCTCGAGCCGGGTCGAGAACGACGAGGCAGACATCTTCGAGGGCGACGAGGCGGAGGAATCGCTGACGGACGATGCGCGCGCGGAAATCTCGGAAACCTGGAACCGCCGGGAGATCAAGGACTGCCCGGACCTTCTGCAGCTCGCCAAGTCGGTGCTCCCGACGACGACGCTGCAGATTCATTACCGTTCGGCTTACCGTGAACTCATCTCCTTCTCCAACGCCTCCTTCTACAGGAACCACCTGAGCGTGCCCGTGCGTCACCCGGACGAAGAAGTCCGCCGGATAAGACCGATTGAGATGCTCCGGGCGGACGGCGTCTATCAGGATCAGACTAATCTATCCGAGGCCGAGTCCGTGGGCGAGCTGCTCGGAAAGCTCTGGTCGGGCGGCGCGGGGACGCGGAAGTCGGTCGGGGTCGTCACCTTCAACCGCAAGCAAGCCGACCTCATCGAGGAGGCGCTGGAGACGATCGCCGAGAACGACGCCGCCTTCAGAAACGCCCTGGCCGAGGAGCGCGAGCGGGTCGAGAACGGCGAAGACATGAGCTTCTTCGTCAAGAACGTGGAGAACGTGCAGGGCGACGAGCGCGACATCATCATCTTCTCTTCCACTTTCGGGAGAAACGCGCAGGGCACTTTCCGCCGGTCCTTCGGCGTCCTGGGGCAGACGGGCGGGGAGCGGCGCCTCAACGTGGCCGTCACGCGCGCGAGAGAGAAAGTATTCCTCGTGACTTCGATGCCCATCGCGGAGATTTCCGACATGCTGACGACGCGCCGTCAGGCCACCTCGCCGAGGGACTATTTGCAGGCCTATTTCGAGTACGCGCGCGCGGTCTCTACCGGCGAGCTTGAGAACGCTCGTCTGCTGCTGGAACGATTGGTCGCCGGGCGTCGCGGCAACGGCCGCGACGGTGGTACTGCTCACGAGTCGGACGGATTCCAGAATGCCGTGGCAGGTTTTATAGAAACGCTGGGCTGGCGTCCCATCCGGGCCCAGGAGGAAGGCCCTTTCGGCTTGGACTTCGCCATTGAGAACCCGGAAACCGGCCTCTACGCCATCGGCATTGATTGCGACGCCCCGCGCCACCGCCTCCTCGCGCACGCCCGTGCGCGGGAGATGTGGCGGCCGAGCGTTCTGAAGCGATCAATCCCCCACGTGCACAGGGTGTCATCAAACCGCTGGTACTCTGAACCGGAGAAGGAACAGCAGCGCCTCCGACTCGCCATCGAGCGTGCGCTGCCGAGGAGGCTCACATGAGCGGCCCGAAAGTCGTCCGCCTCGTCACCCGTGACGAGCTCGTCTCCATTTGCGAAGGCCACCTGGCCAGATTGGGCGCGGCTGTCGATGAGTGGATCAAGGTCGGCCGACGGAACGACACGGTAACTGACGCGGAAATTACGGCCACCCTGGCGCGGCAGGAAGAATTTCGGCGGATGCTGGCACGGGACCGCTTTAATGATCTCCAAAAGGCCGTCCCCGCCGAGATCTCCTTTTTAAGTGCTGACCGGGAGGCGCGATTGGCCCGCGCTGCGTCGGCGAAAGCGGAAGCCCGATCTGTACGGCGTCAGACCGAAGCAGCTGCGGCCAGTGTTCTAGCCGCGTTGGGGCGAAAGGGAGTGCAAGTGCCGGACGGACTGCGAGTGGCCCTGGAGGACGTCGCCTCGGGCCGCTCCGGCGACGCGGCGGCAATCAGCCGTGCCTTCGCGTTATTGAGCGACAAGCAGGAGACGGCCGTCTCCGACCACCAGCGTAGGCTCGCTGACGCGCTCAAGGGCGCCGACGAGCGGCAAGGTTTCAACGAATGGATGGCGGGCCAGTCGAAGAATAAGGACGATGAGGTCTTTACGCGTCTGAATCAGAGAATTGCCGAATTGTCCGTGATTCTGGGTGAAGCGGCCGCGGCAGAGTTTGAGAACAGACTGCGCAGATTATTCTCCGGCGAGCCGCCGTCAGCCCTGTCACTGATGATTGACAGCCTTGAGGTGGATCTCGCGAAAGCTGTCTCCAAAGCGAAAGAGCGCGCGGCTCTCCAGTCCCGCCTGAGGATGCTGGCGGCGGAGCTTTCCCAACTCGGTTCCGAGAACTGCGAGGCGCTCGCCCGGTCCATCACCGAGCGACTTGGTGGCACGTCCGAGGTGCTCGTCGAGTTGGAGAAAGAAGCGACCTTGACCATTGGCCGGCTACGTGAAGAAGAAGCTGCCAAATCACGGCGACAGGCTTTACTGAAAGGATTGGCAGACCTCGGCTACCAGGTTGCCGAAGACATGGAGACGGCCTGGGTGCGAGACGGTAAGGTCGTAATCAAGAGGGCCGCGCAACCCGAATACGGGGTCGAGGTAGGCGGCAAAGTAGAATCGGGACGCGTGCAGATGAGAACAGTGGCTATCCGCAATCCCGATACACCTGTTGACGCCACGGGCGATCGGGACGCCGAAACGATCTTTTGCAGCCACGTGTCTAGGTTGGAGGAGAAGTTCGCTGAAGTCGGCGGAGCCATTGTTATTGAGCGTGCCCTGCCCGTAGGCGCTACCCCGCTCCGGGTCATTGCGGACGCAGCCGAAACCGAGGATAAGGGCATCCAAGAGCGGAGCCCAAGGCAGCTCAGGCTGAAATAAATGATGCTAGATTACTATTTCAGTTACGAATCCGGTAAAGCTCTTGGTCTTTCCACGTCCATGTGCGCTCATCCGGCCACTGCAAGACTCCGAGTAATAGTCGCTCGACCAAGGTTCTAACACGAATGAGATTCACATAGGAGCCGTCAATGTCGCCGCCGGCGGCATGGAACAATCTATTACGTATCTTAGTCGCTGACTTCAAACCGGCTTCAAATCCATCCTTACGCCACAAGTCATCTGTCTTAACGCCTAATATACGGCAGGCTCCAATAATCCGCTTATCTCCAGACGCCCTGCGCAGTTCTGGTAGTTTCTCCTTTAATTGCTCCGCTACTGAAGTAATTTCCTCCTCTTCAGCGATACTGTCTATGTAATCGCGTAGTAGCTTCTGAAGCTTCCTCCACTTTGAGGTGGGTAGTAAATAGCTATCCTCTGCGTTGCTCGTCGAAGCGACTAGATCGAGCGCTGAGTAGGCCAGAAAATAGGCAGACTCTAAGGGCTCTACTTTGTAAGAGGCGGCCAAAAAACTGATGGCTCGCGTGATCTCCTCTTTGTGCGCTGACTGCTTATAGTTTGCTACGAGTTGATCCAGGCCGCCGTCTGTTAGGTTGTCGTGGTGTATTAACTCATCATTCCGAATCTTTTTGCTTACTGAGCGTAGCCGCCGTCGAACAGTGGCTTCCCGCATGTGTTCCCGAGGCGTAGTATTGGGGTCGGTAACGTACCAGATTTCGTAGAAATGAACGGGCTGCCTGTAGCAAAAAGAAAGGACCGTGCATATATCCTGAATCTCCTCGGTTAAAGCCTTACTTACCGAGGCGAGGCTTTCACCTTTCGGAATCCTGATGCTCCCCGTTAGGGCCGCGCGCTGGGCGGAGTGAGTGACCTTATTGCCGTACTCCTCTGAGTCGTAATAAGCGTACCTGTCGCTTGCCTGTAATTGCCCCAGTTTAGTTGAGACAGTTATCTCTCCGGTGTTAATTCGCTCGACATTAACCGCGCCTGTGTAACTGAGTGTGCGGATCCCTGCCCCCTCGAGTATCCCGCTAGGAGTTAGCTCCGCCTTTACGATCCAGGTTAACTCGTCTGCTTGCGGCTCCTCCCTAATCCCAATTTGCGCCTCGGATGCGCTGATCGAAACCTCAGCGCCATTTGCGGAAATGTTGTGTATACCCGATAGCTCTACCGAAGGGGCGCCGGGTTCGTCGCTGGGCAGTTTCAATTCAAAGTGAAAGGGACGTCCTAAAGACACTGCGGTAGCCCCGCGTTCCTTGTCGTCTCCAAGCACCAACAACTCAGTGGATAGTGTCGTAGGATCATGGCGCTCATACTCGATGGTCACGACCAGAGGGATTTCTGTTCCCGCCGGCATCTGTGTCCCGGTGCCTAATACAAAATGGCTGCGCAATTTCATCCGCTGCAAGGTCTTATTCATGACTGCAAATCAGATAAAAGCCAAAGCGATGTATCTTGAGTGGCGCAAAAATATTGTGGTTCCAGAGCCCAGCCTTCGCCGCGACCGGCACTCAGACTCAGGCAGAATTAAGCGCCAATTGTTTGATCAGCTCTGGCCCCTTGTTGCTTGGACTGTTGATGAGCGTACTAACAGGGTAACCGGTCATTTCATCAGCTGGATAAGGTCGCAGCAACTCCCTCAGCAACGCCTGCTCGCGCTCGCCGCCTTCCAGCCACAGCTCGTAGTCATTCGGATGCAGGATGATCGGCATGCGGTCATGCACCGGCTGCAGGACTTCGTTGGCTTCAGTCGTCAGGATGGCGCACGAGTTGATGGCTTGGCTGCCGCTACCCTCCCAGCGCTCCCACAGCCCTGCGAAGCCGAAGGGGCTCTCATCCTTCATCCTGAAGAAGAAGGGCTGCTTCCTCCCTGCGGTCCGCTGCCACTCGTAGAAGCCGTCGGCCGGGATGATGCAACGCCTCTTCTTGAACGCCTGGCGGAAGGCTGGCTTCTCCTCGACAGTCTCCGAGCGGGCGTTGATGAGCCGCACCCCCATGGAAGTGTCTTTGGCCCAGGAGGGGACGAGGCCCCACTTGTAGAATGTCATCTCGCGCCCGTCCGCGGTCTGGTGGACGGCGAGGAGGTCCTGGGTCGGGGCGATGTTGTAGCGCGGCTCGACCCCGGGGGCTTCCGCCACGCCGAATACTTTTGCCAGCCTCTTCGGGTCCGTCCGCTGAGCGTACCTGCCACACATAATGAGCTTCCTCCATTACAAATTATTATAGGCCAAATCTGTCCTGTGTGCTATACGATGTTTCATCTTTAGCACTTCAAAGTTTATTCCTCTCACTACGCGCTCTATGGCGACATGAGCCAGCGTATGATGGGAGCGCTCCAAGAGTTCACCCCTGAGGTGGAGGTCTATTCCATCGACGAGGCTTTCATGAACCTGAGCGGGTGCAGGGCGGGCACGCCGCGCGACTTCCGCGAGTTGGGGTACGCCATCCGGGAGAAGATCAGACAGTGGACGGGTATTCCCGTAACAGTAGGGATTGCCGAGACGAAGACGCTGGCGAAGCCGGCCAACCACCTGGCGAAGAAGTCCGATAGGTGCGAGGGCGTGCTCAACCTCGCCGGCTCGCCTTACAAAGATGAAGCACTGTCGCGCACGCCCGTCGAGGACATCTGGGGCGTCGGCCCCGCCTACTGCAAACTCCTCAAGCAGAAGAGAATTCTGACGGCGTTGCAACTGCGGGACGTAGACACGCGCTGGGCGCGGAAGGCGATGACCGTGGTGGGCCCGCGTATCGTGATGGAACTCAGGGGCGTGAGCTGCATGCCGCTGGAGGTCTGCCCCCCGGCGAAGAAGTCCATCACCTGCTCCAGGAGTTTCGGCAGGGCCGTGGATACACTCGCGGACCTGCGTGAGGCCGTGGCCTTCTACGTGACGCGGGCGGCTGAAAAACTCCGCCGCGGTGAGCTGGCGGCGAGTGTGGTCACCACCTTCATCCAGACGGACCGCTTCTCTGAGTCGCCGCAGTACTACAACGCTGGGACGCACACGCTGGCCTATCCGACGGAATCCACGAAGGAGCTGCTCTCGTGCTCGCTGAACGCCCTGGAGAGGATTTTCCAGGAGGGGTACAGCTACCGGAAGGCAGGATTCATCCTCAACGGCCTCGCGCCGGCCGGCCAGCTCACGCTGCGCATGTTCAACGACACGCACGAGCGGTTCCGGCAGGTGATGGTGGCCGTAGACCGAATGAACCGGAAGTACGGGCGAGACACGGTGAGGTTCGCGGTCGCACGCCCAGATGGGCGCTGGAGGACAAAATTCCAAAGGCGCTCGCCGCGCTACACAACCTGCTTACAGGAAGTATTATGCGTCTAGTAATATGATCCTTCACTGATCATACACATTCAGTTAGCCGTAATCTTTATCGCCCCCGAGCTTTTTACGTATTACCCTTCACTCTTCTGGTCGGTAGCCTTTCCGGCAGATTCAGATCGTCATCTACCAGCATATCTACTGTGATACCTGACAATCGTGCATAAGCAACCAGCACCAGCAGCGAGGGCTCACGCTTGCCGTTCTCAAATTCCGAGATGTGCCCGGGCTGAGGCGGCGATCTTACATGACTTAAACGCTCGGCCATCTGCTCCTGTGAGAGTCCGAGCAGCGTCCGGACTTGCCGCAACTTTGAGGCGAGGCGCGCCGGTTGAGGGCGCCGCGATTGTCCCATCAGAGTAAACCTCCCGACGGGACACGAGTCTATCCTTTACCTTCCCTCCGATTTGGGAGCAGTATCTCCGGGCCGGAATCAGCTGCCGAGAATCCGAGGCGTAAGCTCTCGGAGGCCCGCATCATCCGGCTGTTCGTTTGATCACTTCCCGCATAGGTCGCTCTGCACCGAATTGTCAAAGATAGCGGCGCTTAAGATACCAAAGTGTGGGTTGTCGCACCACGTCTAAAACTCAACGGGCAAGTCAGATGACCGCGCAGGATCACAATAAAACACTTGGAATTATTTACGGCTTCCTGGGAGGTCTCCTGGCCGTGGCCGCGCTCGTGGAACTGGTCAGGGTGATTGTTCTTGAGAGGGAGCTGGAACGGGTTCGCACCAGCACGGAGCTGAAGGTAATGATCCCTGTCGGCCTGCTCTTAATGGCCTTTCTCTTATCCACTTCATTCGGGCTTCTGAGGAGAAGACCCTGGGGTAGAATCCTCGCTCTTATCTCTACTGTTCTGTTCGTCTGGCTCGTCCCGCTGGGCACTGCTCTGGCCGTCTACGCTTGGTGGTTCCTCCACTCCGAGGGCGGCAAGCGGCTCTACTCGAAGCAGTCTTCTTAGCCCTTCATAATTCTCCGCGCCTTCTTCAGTACCCATGAGTCAGGAACAGCCGCCAGCGATTAATAAGGAACCACAGACCCCGTGCCGCTGGTGCGGGCAGTTCAAAAGGATATTGTTAGGCGAGGTCTGCCAGGACTGCGTCAAGGAGGTATTGGTCGAATGCCTGCCGCTCCTCAGGCGTACGCTGGAAAAAAATACGGCCCCGCTCTCGACGAGTGGCTCGCCAACGGACGCATCGGTGAAGCTCGGTGGGCGGCCGCCATCAAGATACAGCCCACCACGGACCGGATGACGGACCTGGTCAGTGAGGTTGTACGCGACGCCGTCACTAAGGAGGAGGTCTACCTGCGCCTGCCGAGTGGGGAGTCCTGGACGCCGATCCAGATCACGGGGCTGCTGGACTCGATCTACGAGCAGTGCCAGGGGGAGTTTAACCAGTTCTACGGCGCGCTCATCGACGCCATCAAAAATGCCCCGACCAAGGAGGCAGAGCGAGAGCTGATCGAAGTCGTCTCCGGGAAGAAGAGAGTCGGCAAGATGCACATCAGGGAGGACGCGCTCTCGGCCGTGGTGTTGACCGAGGGCAACCCACTACCCCTTCAAGCAAAGGCACTAATCAACCTGCGCTACAGGGCAGACCGTGGCATGGGCTTGTACGCCGGCGACGTGGACGGCGAGATCAGTTCGGTGTGGAGGGAGATAGAGGAAGCACTGCCAGAGGAGGTCGTGAGATGGCTCTGCGCGAATAATTCCTTCTGAAAGCAGAGCGTACGTTGGGTCCGATAATTATCATCATCAACTGGGTCACCCGCAGATTTGGTGCTCTCAGGGCGGTCCTCGCCGAGTTGATTCCGCACCTCCATCAAGCTGCCCGCAGCACGCGCGCCCGCAGCAGGTCGAGATTACCGCGCCCATACATCTGCCTCTTAATCAGCTTGAGCCGATGGACTTGACCTTCCACTTGGCCGTTGCTCCACTCATACTCGAGTGCCGCTCGCACGGCCTGGAAGTCAGATGTGATCCCGTTGGCGAAGGCGACGAACTCGGCCACCCCGCTACGCCCGGCCTCGATTAACCACCCGCGCAGATCATCGGTGCGCCGCTCTTTGACAAGCTCGATAAAGCTCAGAGCCAGTTCCTGAGAACGCGCCACCTCGGGCGAGAGCCGGCGCAACAACTCGACCACCGGCTTCTCCTCGTCCGTGAGTTCATCGGGCCGCAGCAGCATCCACGCGGCCTCACGCGCCGACGGGACTCGGAGTCGCGGCGACGCTTTGCGCCGGCGGCTCTGCTTCGCCCGTTCGAGGTGCGGCGCGAGCCGTATCCGGCAGCCCGCGTAAGCATCGTCGTTGGCTGAAGGCACTGTGCTCGCCGGTGCCGCCAAGCTGCGGCTACGCAGCAAGCGGTTCTGTCTCATCATGACTTTCTCCAGCGCCTCGCGCACGTTCATCAGCAGGTGGAAGCGGTCGGCCACCTGGACGGCCCCCGGCGCGCCTTCGGTGATGGCCGAGGCGTAAGTAGGCGAGCGGTCGCGCGTGACGATCTCGACTCCTGGGTGAGCGCGGAGCCACGCGGCGAGCGTGGCGGCCTCCCTATCGGCCAGCAGGTCGATGACCCGACGCTTCTCCAGATCGACGAGGATGCTCCCATAGCGCAGCCCCTTGCGAAAGGCGAAGTCGTCCACGCCGAGCACCCGCGGCGTCGGGGCGCAGGGCTTAACGGCCGCACGCACGCGCCGGAGCAGGGTGTCGGGGCTCACAGCCATCGCTAACTTGAGAGTGGCGCGCGAGCCGGCCTCACCGCCGAGGAGGAAGCCGATGAGCCGCAAGGCATCCTCCATCCTCACCGTCTTACGCCCGTAGTGGGCGACGACGCGGGGCAGCCGCTCGCAGAAGACGCGCTTGGTGCAGAGGCTGTTGCGGCAGCGGAAGCGGCGTGTACGAAGTTCCAACTTGACTGCCACGCCGTGCCAAGGTAAATCGGCGATGTGGCGCGTGTAATAGCTGTGAACGCGCGCCGAGAGTCGATGGCAGCGAGGGCACTCAGCCCCGGTGCGTGTGGCCCTGACGATCAATGTCAAAGAGCTGGGGTGCTGGATAATCTTCTCTAATCGGATAGCCGTCGGGTCGGCCAAGAGGGTCGCGGTCGGCATCGGCGGAGTCTAAACGTCCGCCCTGAGAGCACCAAATCTGCGGGTGACCCCGGCTTACATAAGAATTATCGGACCCCGCGTGCGCTCACGTCTCGCGTGATCTTTATACCCTTCGGGAGTCGCTTACCTATGTACTGCGATCTGATCTTTCCGCCCTCGGACCAGTAAGCGTACCAGTAAGGACCATGAAGCTTCCCTACGGCGCACTTGCAGCTCTCCTTCCCACAGCGGACGAGCTCCAGCCGGTAAGTCTTACGGGCGGCTCGGTGAGACTCCAAGACCTCGCGCTGCTTGGTCGCATCACCTTCCCTTCTCTTTGACTGACGGTCTTCGAGCAGCGCGTGCAGCCAAGCTTCTAGCTTCGCCAGTTCTCTCGGAGGGAGTGCGCTAATCGATTGTCTGATTTCACGTAGCTTCATCATGGAAGTAATCTCCGGGCCCTAGTAAAGATTACCGAGTTGCCAATAGGAATAATGAGCGTAAGCGGCGTGATCAACGACCTAAAACTGAACCTGTAAAGACATGTCCCCTGGCAACCGCCCAATCTCTCAAAGGGTCCGTACCGTCACCCTCCAAATTGCCCGCCTGCGAGAAAAGCTATCGAGTAAGACACGAAACAACTTCACGAGCGATTTCCAATACCGCTCGTGGCTGGATAAAACTAACGAACTGATCACCGAGTTGGAGGACGAGCTATCAGTACTCACCGACCCCGGCGAGTACGACCGGCTTCCGCCGGCCGTGGCCGCCGAAGAATTGGGGACGACTGTCAATAAGGTCCGACAGCTGATAAAGGGCGGCGAGATATTGGCTTCAGGTAAGGTCGCGCACGAGTATGTCAGCCGCGAAGAGCTGGCGGCGGCGTGTGAAACCGGCCTGAAAGAGTTGCTGCGGCGTCTGGGTCAGGACTCGGCTGAGGTCTTCGAGGAATCCATCGCGCACCTCCACCAGGGGCAACTGCGGTTGGCCGAAAGGGCGTGCCAACGTCTCATAGCCCGTGAAACGCTCGTGGGCACCTTCGCCCTTCCCTACGAGACGGCCCTCCTCCTGGCCCGGGCCGAAATGGATGAGGTAGATGCTAGGCTCAGATTCATCAGAAGGGCCGAAGGCACTGAAAGGGCACGCTTCATTCGTAACCTTCAAAGAATCCTGGCTGGCATGAGCTTCCCGGATGAAGCGGCTATGGCAGTCGCCGAAAGACTTCTTCACGGGGGCGAATCGCTTAATGCAGATGACCGTAAAGTCGTCAGGTCTAAAGCTGACGACTTGCAGGAGTTGGCAATGTTCATCACGACAGTGGTCCTCGAAGAGATCGGCCAGCGGTGGAAGAGACCTTTACGCACGGCTCACAGGGAAGAGTTATGCGAAATTATCCAGGACGCTGTTTATTCCTCGCTTCATGCGCAAGAGAGCTATGATCGGCTGGCATCACCTAAGGAGTTCGTTGACGCTGTCAGAACCTTGATGCCGCGGTATTTTAAACCCGCAAGATTAATCGGCGGTTTAGTAAGAGATTAGTAAAGCAATGGGGGCCACGCAGCGTTAATAAGGAGGAATGACTGTACCGAGGCTGGGCGCGTCTTGACGACCGTTGAAGAGGGCGTGCGCGAAGCTCAACTCTTTTGGGTGGGAGCCATCTCCCGTAGCTTCGACAGGATCGGTTCCACCATGGCGGCACCCAGGGCGTTGGCGTAGGCGTTGGCCGCGTCCTCGGTCCAGAGGCCGCTGTGGGCTAGCTCTTGGGAAGCAGCATCCCGGCCCAGTCGCCGCGTGTCGAAGCGGATGGTACCGACCACCGTGCCTGCTGAGTCTCGCAGCACTGCTGACTGAAGCCGGTGGGAGGACTCGCCCATCGCCCCCGGCGCCTCCGCGAACAAGGTGGGAATGGGGGCGCCATGGATACTGACGGCGAAGGATAGGCCGTCAGGTCTGTCTTCCCCGGCCATGTCCAGATGGACAAGCTGATCGAAATAGTGGTGGAAGCGGGTGTTGCCCCGGCCCCGCCGATCCCACATACAGGTGACATCCGACAGCGTCCGCCCCTTCACCGTCACGTCCAGTTGGACCAGTGTGTCGGCTGGGATGGGGTTGGTCGGCGTAAGGACTATGTCGAAGACCGTGACAGCCAGGACATCGCCCCCCAGCAACATGGACGTCCGCCAGCCAAGGGTCACGATGGAGGCCAACCACTGGCCGACAGCGGACATCAGCCCGTCGAACAGGCTCGCCACCACGGCTGCCGTCTCCGCCGTGGCGGTGTCGAGACCGCGATAGAGCCGGTCGATGCGCTCGTAGATGGGCCCCGGCGGCATCGGGGCGCCGAAGGAGGGCGTGGAGGCGAGCGCCTCCATCAAGGCGCCGTGGAAGACGCCAGCGCCGAACTGGTTGACCGCGTCAATGATCCAAGACGGCCAGCCCGACTCATCCGGCCCACCGGCCTTGAACAGCCCTTCCATAATGGCGACCACCGCTGTCGCGGCCGCACCCGCCTGGTCCAGGACCGGATACTCAGGGGAGACTAGATAGAATGTGTCGCCTTGGCCGGCCCAGAATTCCTGCCGGGTGCCAGAACTAGTGACGAGTCTTAAGTCATACAGGGAGGTATCGTCGCTGCTACCTATTACCTCCTCGATCCCGGCCACGGTCACCATCACAGGTGGTTTGCCGACGCCGGGGACGCGCGACCACAGCGTACTGCCGGCCCCTAATGTGCCGATGCCGTCCTCGCTCAGAGTGGGGACGCCCCAGGCCAGACTACGCGGCTCAAGCGCCAACAACGCCGGCGGCGCGTCGGCCGGGTTCGGTGGGGCGCCGTTCAGAAAGGGGTGGGTGGTAACGAACACGGGCCCGCCGCCGGTGATAGAGTAGAGCTTGCGACCGGCGCGTAAGGGCTGGGCCACGTAGGCCACGGTGGCCGTGCCATCGCGGGTCAAGACTGTATCGCCTGGCTTCATTCGCCGCAGGGGCGCCGTGTTGCCGGCCCCGTCCAGCACCTGAGTATCGCCTGTGAAGCAGCAGCCGCCGGGCGCTCCGCGGTAAAGGTTGCCGGGCTGAGTTTTGGCGGTGAACTCGAAACAGTTGCCGTTGGGCATCCCGCGGCTACCCGGATTATATGTCGTATCTGCTACGGCGCCCGAGCACGCGTTACGGATGTCGTTTAGATCCACGTTCGGCTTGTCCCGCAACTCCTCGGCATAAGAGCGCCACGTCTCCTGGCGCACCTGAAGCGGGATCGGAAGTCCCGCAACTATTAGCTCGCCAATCAGCGTGTCCACCTCTGCGTCCGAAGCGCCCAGGGCGATATACTTGGCGTACTGGTTGAACATCTCCCAAGCAGGACTGGTCCAAATGCCCGCCTGGTACCAGAGCTGCCGGTTGAGCACGTTGTTCAGCAAGGAGTCGTGGAACTGCTGCTTGGCGGTAGCCCGGTTCACTTTTTGTAGCAGGGAGATCAGGGGATTGTAAGTCGCTTCCAGAACCTTCGTATAGACCCGTGCTGATCGTCCGCGCAACGTGGCATTAAGGGACGAGACATCGGCGTTGATCTTGTCCGTCAGCATCTGCCTGCGTATGTTGCTCGCCATATCCGTGATGGCCTGGCACAGGACCGCGACCGAGAAGCCGTTCCACCAGGCGTCGTCCAGACCCGCGCCGCCCGCCAGAGACAGTAGCGGATCGGCTTGCCAGCCGGGAAAGAAGACCCTGCGGAAGGGTGGGCCGGTGCCGTAGCGCTGCGAATAGTTGCCCGGCAGCGCGCTCTGCAGCTTGTTGACGTAGAGGTCGTGCAGCCGCCTGCCGGCGCTATAGTCGGGCATTAGATTCACCAGGGCTTCGATGACCTGGTCATCGGTCGCTGTGATGGCGATTGCCGGGCGCGATATGGCGAGTAGCATGACGTGGGTTTCCCTGCCTGGTGTTTTCTATGGAACCGGGTGGGGCCGGGCCGGTCGAGCGACCGGCCCGGCCATGACCATCAGACCGCAAAGGCGAAGCCCTAGGCCGGTATGGGATGCTTAACGAAGCCCGCGTCCTCCATGGGACCATGCACGAACTCGTTGATCGGATCAGGCGGCGGCGGCGGCGGATCTATCAAGTTCCAGATGAACTCGACCAGGACGACGATGATGCCGACTACCGCCATGCCGATGCCCATCGGCCCGGCCCATGCGAAGCTAAACAGTTGGAGGCCGATAAGGACGACTCCCGCAAGGGCAAACATGGTGTGCAGCGTCTGGAAGATGATGGTTTTCGGGGTCCCCGAAATGATCGCTTCGTAGAGCTGGTAGGCCGAAAGTGCCAAGCCGAACAAGGCCATGGCGGGGCCAATGCGCCGGGTCATGAACTCCGTCGAGTTCTTGCCGAAGATGGTCACGAAGGTTGCGCCAACCTTACCTTGTGGGATGATTTTCCCACCCTTCGTGAACCAGGTAGCGATGTCGCCCGCGAAGGTGCGGAAGGCGCCGCCTTGGCCGGCTTTGGAGAAGTTGTCGAGGAAACGGCCCACCCCCACGGACATCATCTTTTCAAGGCCCTTCACGAGGAGCGCCATGGCAAGGACGCCCATGTTGATTTCCTGGAGGATTACCTTGGGGGTTTGGGGCTTCTTGGCATCCGCGGAGATTTGGTAGAGGAGGTACCCGGCTGATGCGCCGTAGAATAGCATGCCCAAGAGGCCGCCGATCTTGCTGCCGAGCTTGCCGCCCTCGGAGAGCGCGTTCCAGGTTATGAGCTGCTGGCCCTTGAGCTGCTTGCCGATCAGGCTCTGAGTCGTGGGGTCAACAGCCAGTTGCTGCAGGGTCTTGCCCGCGCCGTGGGAAGTGAGGGCGACGGCGATGCCGTCAACTAGGAGGACCATGTGGTCGAACGTGGAGACCAGCTTGCCCAGAATCTCCTGATTCGCCCTGACTGCCTGCTTCTGGACCTCGTCCATGACGGACGAGTCGACCTTGCCCGCGATGGCGTTCTGGATCAGAGCTAGGAGGAAAGGCTTCAGATCCTCCGACCACTTGGCCTTGGTGTAATTCACCCCCAGTAGCGCCGCGTAGGCAATGGCCTGGAAGCGCGTGGCGTAGTCCTTGTTTGGGGCCAAGACCTCCAGCTTCACGTACCAGTCGTACATGCGAGTCTTGACGTTGTCGAACTGTTTGCTGGCGACCTGGATCTGCCAGGTGAGCAGATTGGCGCTGTCGGTCAGCCAGTTGAAGTAGTCCTCTGCCCATTTCTCGGGGTTGTTCTGCAGATACGGCTGTATCTGGGTGACACCATCCCGGAATCCCTGGGTGTAGAGGGCGCTGCTCGCCTTCTGGTACTCGACGCTGGTCGTATCGCTCTTGCCCATGTTATCCCAGGCGATATTCATTGCCGGGGCATCGATCAGCTCCATCAGGTCCTTGTAAGTTGGGTTGGTTTTCAAGGTGTCGTACAGCATCATGCCGGTTCCGAGGACGGAGTGACCCTTGAAGAACTCTTTGGAATCGGTGAAGATCTTCTGCACGTCGGCGGGCAGAGAGTAGGCGTGGCCGTAGATGCCGTCGATCCACTTCTGGTCCAGGGCGTTGGCCAGGCATTTGTTGAAATAGCCGCCGCAGGTGGTCTGGGCGTAGTCGACAGTGAACGGTTTGCCATCGGGACCGATTAAGACCTGGATCGGCGACATGTTGTCCAGGTCCTGCAACGTCATGGTGGCCGCGACCGGGGCCAGGTCCGTTGGCCGACTGGCGTGGGCGGCTCGGAACACGGCGGCGCGAGCTTCGGCCAGAACTGGCGCAGTGCCTCCGCGCCAGATGTATTCGTTGCTGTCGTCGTCCGTCAGGGTGCCGGCGAAGGAGCGGATGCCGGATTGCAGGACGATGACGAACGCGTCCTGGCGGAAAGGCGCAACTAACTCGGCCACCATCTCCAGCGTCGTTTCGCCCTTATGGCGATCAACCTTGGTCGCGCGCACTCGGTTGCTGACGTCGTCGCTGCCGAGCAGGTAGGTGATCTTCAGCTCGGGCACTCCGGGCGGTTCCCCGACCCATTCGCTCTTGATGGTGAAGTTCTCCCAGGGTTGGAACGGCGCATCGGGGGCGTCTTTGAGGTGTCGTTGCGTATGGTAAACCTGCTCCAACACCAGGCCGCGCACGGCCTGCGGGGCGCCACCGCCCGTTGACATGGTGCCGACGAAGGCTGTCCCGCACTCCGTCATGTTGAGGCGGGCCTGGAAAGTGGGGTCGCCGACCTTGCCCCACATCAGCAGGGCATGGTTCGCGCCGTGGTAATCAATGGTGCGGACATGGTCCCCGTCATGGGTCACGGCATCCCGCATCACGGCGAGTTGGCCGTGGGGTACCCACGAGTCACCATCATGAAGCTCGACATCATAGATATTATGATGAGCGACCCGGCAGTCACTCAGGTCGTACTTGATTGGTTGCATGAATGTTCCTCCAAGGTGGTTGGTTGGAGCGCACCGCTAAAGTGAGACAACCAGTTAGGGTGATACCAAGTGAATGTTTCCCTGCTCGAACTCCACTGACGGCAGATAGCCGAGAGCGGAGGGCAGCCGCTGCTGATTACAGACCGCTTCGAGAAAATGACCGACGTAGGGTGTTTGTCAATTATCTAATGCTCGAAAAGGGCTGACTCCCTAAGTAACACAGACGCGAAGAGGCCGTCTGTGTGACAACATACATACCGGGAGCAGGAGGGAAATAAGTGGAAGGTCTTAGCCGAGCAAGCGGTCGTGCTCGTCTTTGACTACCTGGTAGCATTCGCAGGCTGACTGTTCCAGTTCCCTGCGGTCGAGGATTTGGATGCGGCCGCGCTTGTAGCTGATGACCCCCTTGTCTTGCAGCCGGCGTGCGGCGAGACTGACGACTTCACGTTGGAGGCCCAACATGTTGGAGATGAACTCGTGCGTCATTTGCAATTCGTTGGAATGCGTCCGGTCGCGCGTCATCAGCAGCCACCGGCAGAGCCGCTGCTCGGTCGAGTGCAGGCGGTTACAGACGGCCGTCTGAGAAATTTGGACGATGAGCGCCTGCGTGTACCTCAGGAGCGCGAATTGGAATGCGCCGCCCAGCTTGAACTCGTCCTGCATCGCCCCGGCCTGCATCCTGAAGGCGTCGCCCGCGCCCTGCACAATCGCCCGGTTGGGCGTCGTGTCGCCGCCCATGAACAGGGCGATCCCGACGAGTCCTTCGTTACCCACCAATCCCACCTCGGCTGTCGAGCCGTCAATCATCGTGTAGAGCAAGGAGACGTGAGAGGTCGTCGGGAAGTAGACATACTCCATCTGCCCCTGGGACTCGTAGATGACATCGCCCAGAGAAAAATTGACGGGCTTCAGATCGGGCAGCAGCCGTTGATAGTCTTCGGCGGGCAGAGCGGCGAGCAGTCGGTTGGCATCCGGCTGCGAAAAGGTTGGGGTTTGAGACAAAGGGAAACCTCTTTCTCTTTTCTCTTGATGAAGAATTAGAAGCCGAATGGAGGTCGCAAGGCTCTTGACCATGCTACGTGATGAGAAGGTAGAGCTTGCTCGGCCACCAGCAGAATATGACGTGAGGATTATACACGCTATGTGTGCCGTCATACAGACGGGAGAGAGACGCCCGTTTATCCTGATTTGTGCAAGTCTTTGAAAAAGTTTGCCGGCGCGAGTAGCTATTGGGAGAGGGACTGCCCGCGATGTTGACCCAGGCAAACCAGACATCTGGCCGCTATGAACAAGGGGCATGGGAAGGGCGGAGTTCGGCGAGAACGTAACTCCGCCCTTTACTTTCTCACCGGCCGGTCACCGACGTCGAACGACAGCCCCGCCGCTTACAAGATACCCCCGGATGTGCCGCAGCATTCAAACACAGTCAGACGGTTCCGGCACGTCACCTCTCGCCATCGGAGTTAAAAATTGACTGCTGAGCATCTCACCACACTGGCGGCGCGGTGACAGTCGAGAGCGAACTCGGGCAAGGCTCGACGTTCCGGGTCTCGCTTCCTGACGCCGCGGAGCGAGGAAAGAAAACTCAAAAAGCTCTCGCTTAAAGAAATACGTCTGCGACCCTGATTGGGGGTGGATACATGCCGGAATGGAAGAGAAAGTAAACGCCTTCCATCTGACTTAACGCAATCATCGCTATTGCCTTTCCCGCCGCCGGTCACTGACTTTGAAGTTTCGGCCCCTCCTCAAATAATCTGGCCGAAGAGTCCAGGAGATCGTATACGGTAACGATGCCGACCAGGCGGTCGTTTTCCACCACCGGAAGAGAACCAATATGATGAAGGCGCATCAGTTCGACTGCCTCCGGGATGGGGGTCGCAGGCGCGACCGAAATCGGGTCGGGAATCATGATGCTGCGCACCGCGACCGGCCCGTCAGTGTCGGCCGGAAGGCCCTGGGCCAGCAGGCGTAGCAGGCTCCGGTGCGAGACGAGCCCCACCAGCCGTCCGGCATCATCCTCGACCGGGACGTGTCTGACGTCCCGCCACTCCATCACGCGCGCGACCAGCTCGACCAGGTCATCGGGCCGCACCGTGAACAGATCGGTCGACATGAGATGTCCCACGGTGTGGTGGCTCTGCCGCCAGCCTTCCGAGCCGTACCCTTCGATGATTGTCCAGCGGTGGACGGGGGCGTCAGATTGCTGCCGCTCAAGCATGGCGGCGGCTAATTTACGCTGCCGCATGTCGGACGTACCCTCGTCACCCATCGCGGCCAGAGATTTCAACATCCACTGCGCGCCCGTCTGGCCGACGCGCACGCGCTCCTCAATCGTGCCTAGATAGCGATCTATGTCGGTGCCCTCGACACCCGCCTGCTTTAACCCGGCGCGGGCGAGCGGCAGGAGATGGTCTAGAATGAGGGCAGGGGCGATGTGGCGCTTCCCGTCAACCCAGGTGAGCCGTGACCCCAGACCGTACCGCGCGGCGGCGAAGAAGTTGGTCGCGGCGTCGTCGAAAGTCATGCTCTTACTGACTTCCCCGTACTCGCCCGGCAGCGCCGTCATCAGGCCCGTGAAGAAGGCGGCGTTCGCCACCTCGTCCAAAATGGTCGGGCCGCCGGGCAGGGCGCGGTTTTCGATGCGGAGGTGTGGGCGGCCTTCGGAGATGCCGTAGCAGGCGCGATTCCAGGGCCAGACGGTCCCGTTATGCAGCCGCAGAGCGGAGAGGCCCGGGACGAGCCCCCGCGCGAGGACGGCCAGCGAGTCTTCGTCTGGCTCGGCCGTCACGATCACGCGGAAGCGTGCGATCTGTCGGCGGAAGAGTTCGATGACGGACTGCGTGAGCCAGCCTTCGCCGAAGCCGACGCGCGGCGGCTGGCTCCGCGCCTGCTGTGCGCTCGTGCGCGCGTCGTTGGAATGTTGAAAGAGCGCGACGCGCGTCTCCTGCCACAAGCGGCGGCCCAGCAGAAGCGGCGAATTCACGGCCGCCGCCAGGACGGGCGCGGTAATGACCTGGGCTAAATTGTAGGCGCAGGCGAAGTCCTGCGGGTCGACTTGCAGGTGAACCTGAAAACTCGCGTTGCACGCGTCCATCAGGATGTTGTCGTGCGTGACCTGCAACTCGTCCGCGCCCTTGATGTGAGCCGAGAACGTGCCCCCGCGCAGTTGACTGATGACGCGGTTCAATTCCAGGTAACGTGGCCGCGGCGTGAGGTTCTTCAGGCCGAGATCGGACATGGCAAGCGTCGGCAGAATCCCGCCGAGCAGAACGTCGGCCCCGCATTCGCGCGCGCCGAGGCGTGCCAGGCCGAGCACTTCCGTCAACTCCTCTTCCATCCGGCGGAAGCAGCGCCCGCCGAGGACGAGGGGCGTGAGGTTGGCTTCCAGATTGAAGCGGGCGATCTCGGCGACAAACCGGGAGTCGTTCACCCGCCCCAGAACCTCCTCGGCGACGGCCGCGGGCCCCAGGTTGGCGTCCACCAGGAACATCTCCTGCTCGGCCCCGATGCGCCGAACCCCGCTCTCGACCATCCCGGTTTCGAGCATCTGCTCCAGGGCGCGTAGATCATCCAGCAGGGCCTTCATAAAGACCCTCTGCTGGTGCTCGTCTATGACCCGATCAACATCCTGTTCACCCATCATCAATTCCTGTCACGGACGTCGCCGCCGCGCCGCCGCCCGCTATTCATCAGATACGGGATATATCATCTATAAAATATATACTACACTTGACATATATAGTTGTCTAGCGTAAGGTGGTCGAGAACCGAGACTAGCTTACTCACTTCTCAGCTCCTCTGGAATCCTTCCGGATTATCTGAAGTCCACAGCTTAAACTTCCAAGGAGACGAGACGCATGGGTTTATTCGACAAGATGTTCGGGCACGAGGCGGAAAAAGCGCAGCAGCAGCCCGACGCCGATAAAAGATTCAACGATCTGAAGCAGAAATACCAGACGGTCCTCACGACCGGGGATCAGGAGCACCTCCAATTCCAGAACCTGCATGTGCAGGACAACAAGCTCTTCATCAGGGCCGTCGCGCCGTCGGAAGAAGCGAAGAACAAGTTCTGGGACCAGATTAAACTCGTCAGCCCGACTCAGGACGACATCACCGCCGACATCAGCGTCGATTCAAGTCGCGCGGCGGCGGCGACAGTCGGCGGCACGGCCGGCGGACAGTCTTACACGGTCAAGGCCGGCGACTCGCTCTGGCGCATCGCGCAGAACAAACTCGGCGACGGCAAACGCTTCATGGACATCTTCTACGCCAACCGCGACAAGATGGACTCGCCGCACAGCGTCATCCACCCGGGCGACGTGCTGAACGTCCCGCAGAGGTAAACGTTTTGCCCGGGCACGCTCGGGTTTGTCGGCATTAAAGCGGCGGCCACTTAACAGTACTAAGGTGGCCGCCGCTTGCTGCGAGATACTCTCTTCGCTACAGAGTTTTTGCAGCGCCCCGACGGCGTAAGTATTCCGGTCGGACCGTAGGCTCACGAGTCGAGGGTGCTGAACATCCACTCGCAGGCGTCGGCGTGAGGCGCGGCCATCATCTGGCCGCGAGGGGAGAGGAAGAGACTGGTAAGGAGAAGTTTATGACGATCAACAGTAAAACAGAGAAGCCATTCACCTTTGAGTTCACTGATGAAGGGTCGAAGGTTCTTTTAGGGCTGACGAACGGGGGCGACCAAACGCTCAGGCGTATCGAGGTCCTGACCATCTTTCTGAAAGATGAAGAAACTCCTGGCGGTGGCCCTTCACAAGCCAATATCAAGTTTAAGGATACAGAGTGTATCCACCCGAAAGAGAAAGTCTTCCTCTCCCACAGAACCTGGATTAATGGTAAACCGGCTGACCCCAGACATGACCTGCTAGAGCGACTGAAAGTCATTGCAGGTGAGGCCAAGCCTTACGTGCTGGACATTTCCTGGGAGGACGCGGATGGGAAATCGAGGTTCCAGCGGATACCTGTGGGGCATTGAGAAGGCGCAGGCCGTGGGCCCGAGAAACATTGAACGAGAGTGTCGAGATGTGGACCGCGCGTGGGTTGCAGGCCACCTGCAAGGGAGGCGCGAGCTTGTTTGACCATGTCTGGATTGCGGTTAGGGCAGGTGAATGTCGGCGCTGAGTGAGCCCGAGATTTACATAATTGAATGGGATGAAGCGGCCGGCCGCCGTGCCGCGGCATAATGCCCCTGCTCTTTGAACACGCGGAGTATATCCGCATAGAGGGAGGCCAGCCATGGATTACGTCGGCATCGACCTGCACAAGATTTCCAGCCAGATCTGTATCATCAACGATGAGGGCGAGCTGACTGAGCGCCGCATCAAGTCTACGAGACCAAGTTTCGACGAGGTGTTCGCCGGATGGCCGCGAGCGCGCATCCTCGTCGAGGCCTCGACCGAGAGCGAGTGGGCCGCGCAGCACCTCGAGGCGCTCGGCCATGAGGTGATCGTGGCCGACCCGAACTTCGCACCGATGTACGCCACCCGTGACAAGAAGATCAAGACGGATAAGCGGGACGCGCGGGCTCTCTGCGAGGCGTGCCGCCTGGGCGCTTACCGCCACGCGCACCGCACCTCGGAGCGCCAGCGCCGGATCAGGTCACAGCTCCTCGTCAGATCAGCCCTCGTCCGCACCCGGTCGAAGTACATCTCGCTCGTCGGCTCGCTGGCGCGCCGCGAAGGTTGCCGCATCGCCACCGGCGGCTCCGACAACTTCACCGCCCGGGTAGAGGCAGCCGGCCTGCCGGCGCACGTGATGGCGGCCATCGCCCCGCTCTTCGAGAGCCTGAAGATGCTCAACCGGCAGATCGCTGAAGCCGACGCTGAGTTGGAGAAGATAGTCAAAGAGGATGAAGTCGTCCGTCGGCTCTGCACAGTACCCGGAGTCGGGCCGGTGACGGCCACCACCTTCGCCGCGACTATCGACGACGCTACCAGGTTCGGGGCCGCCAAGCAGGTCAGGTCATACCTCGGCCTCGTCCCGCGCGAGTACAGCTCAGGTGAGCGACAGCACCGGGGGAGGATCAGCGAGGCCGGAGGCAGCCGAGCGCGGACACTATTAGTGGAAGCGGCGTGGGCGTTGCTACGATGGCGGAATGCGAAGAACCAAGCACTCTACGACTGGGCGATGAGGATCGCCGCCAGGCGCGGGAGGGCCAGGGCGTGCCTGGCGCTGGCGAGGAAGTTGGCCGGCATCCTCTACGCCATGTGGAGGGACGGCACCGAGTTCGACCCACAGGCCCTGAGGCAGGGTGACGCGGTGGCTGCGGCGGCGGCCTAGCCATCATCGACACATTGCAGTCTTCACTCGGCGGGCTGAACAGACAGGGCGGCGAGCACGCGATTCCGGCTGGCCTCTTTAAGAGAGCCGTTAATTGAATGGTGCCGCCGCCCGACCGGACCCCATCATGCGCCGCGGCTAAATGGCCGCCTTGAATGAGCGCGAACAGAGTGGTGAGACAAGCCTCGTCGAGTCGGAG
>Ga0196962_10000062_pt1 | contig 84402 bp, 71 predicted proteins | sample S3v_20metaG_FD_183186 | JGI IMG/M metagenome (GOLD analysis project Ga0196962, IMG submission 183186) | Soil microbial communities from Anza Borrego desert, Southern California, United States - S3+v_20 | ecosystem: Environmental > Terrestrial > Soil > Desert | place: USA: California | collected...
AGACGCACGCCGTGACGGAGACCGCGCGCCCGCCCGCCCCGACGCCGGCCACGCCCGCGCAGCGCGAGCCAGTCAAGCCGGCTTCGCAGCAAAGGTCCGTGCCGTCGCGCTCGCCCTTCCAGACTTCAGTCCTCGGGCTGGACCTGACGATGGAGGAGTTGCAGGCGCAGGAGGCCGCGCTCGAACAGGAGTTCAGCGCGCGCTTCCGCCGCGCGATTTCCGCGACGCGCGAGTCGCTCTCCGAGACGATTGACAGCGTCTTCCAGAGCCGCAAGAAGATTGACGCGGAACTCCTGGACGAGTTGGAAGAGGCGCTCATCGCCGCCGACATTGGCGTCCCGACGACGATGCACATCCTCGAAACTGTGCGCCGCGGGATCGCGCGCAACCAGATCAACGACATCGCCGCGCTGAAGCAGGCCATCAAGACGGAGTTGCTGAACATCCTCCAGGCTTCGGAGCGGGGCGGCGTCGCCTCCGAGACGGGCGTGCCGGAGAACGTCCAGCCCTACGTGATGATGATCGTCGGCGTCAACGGCGTCGGGAAGACCACGACCATCGGCAAATTGGCACAGCGCATCAAGGCCGAGGGCAACGACGTTTTGATCTGCGCGGCCGACACCTTCCGCGCCGCCGCCTCCGACCAGCTAGCCATCTGGGCCGAGCGCACGGGCGTGCCGCTCATCCAGCAGAAGCAGGGCACGGACCCGGCCGCCGTCCTCTTCGACTCGCTCAAGGCGGCCAAGGCGCGCAACTCGGACGTGCTCATAGTGGACACGGCCGGGCGGCTTCACAACAAGTCGAACCTGATGGCCGAGCTTGAGAAGATGAAGCGCGTCGCCGGGCGCGAGGTCGAGGGCGCGCCGCACGAGACCCTGCTCGTCGTCGACGCCGTCACGGGGCAGAACGGGCTGGAGCAGGCGCGGCAATTCCTGAAAGTCGCGGGCGTGACCGGCATCGTCCTGACCAAGCTCGACGGCACGGCCAAGGGCGGCATCGCCGTCGCCATCGCCAAGGAGCTGAACCTGCCGATACGCTACGCCGGCATCGGCGAAAAAGTTGACGACCTCGTCGTCTTCGACCCCGAGCAATACGTCAACAGCCTGTTCGAATAAAAAACTTTGGACTTCGACGAACGAATGATGCGGCGCGCGCTGGAGCTCGCGGCCCGCGGCGTGGGGCAGGTGAGCCCCGGGCCGCTCGTCGGCTGCGTCCTCGTCTCGCGCGAGGGCGAGGTCGTCGGCGAAGGGTTTTACGTTTACGAACAGGTCAGGCACGCGGAGACCATCGCGCTCAAACAGGCTGGCGAGCGGGCGCGCGGCGCGACGGCTTACGTCTCCCTGGAGCCGCACGCGCACCAGGGCCGCACGCCGCCCTGCACCGAGGCGCTCATCAGCGCCGGTGTTGCGCGCGTCGTCGCGCCCATCGAAGACCCCAACCCGCTCGTCTCCGGCAGCGGCTTCGCGGCCCTGCGCGCGGCGGGCCTGGAAGTCCAGACGGGGTTGCTTGAGCGCGAAGCGGCGCGGCTCAACGAGGCTTACGTTCACTCGATTCGCAACGCGCGCCCCTTCGTCCATCTCAAACTCGCCTCGTCGCTCGACGGCAAGATAGCCACGCGCACACACGATTCGCGCTGGATTACGGGCGCGGAGTCGCGCGCGCGAGTCCAGGAATTGCGCCACCAGTCGGACGCCATTCTCGTCGGGGCCGGCACAGCCCGCGCGGACGACCCGCTTCTAACCGACCGCTCGAACCGCCCGCGCCGCAGGCCCCTCGTGCGCGTCGTCCTCGACGAAAAGCTGTGTCTCGCGCCCGAATCGCAACTCGCCAAGACCGCACACGAAGTTCCCACACTCGTCTTCGCCGCTGAGGCCGCGGACGACGCCGCGGTCGCTGCTCTAACCGGTCAGGGCGTCGAAGTGGTCAAGGGCGCGGGCGGGGGGCGCGACCTCCGCGGCGTGTTGGCACAACTCCACGAGCGCTCCATGCGCAGCGTGCTCGTGGAGGGCGGGGCGCAGGTCGCGGGCGCGTTCCTGGACGCGGGGCTGGTTGACAGGGTGAGCTTCTTCGTGGCCCCCGTCGTCATCGGCGGGCGCGACGCCCCCACGGCTGTCGGCGGCCTCGGGGCCGAGAAGCTTGCCGACGCCGTCAACCTGCGCGACGTAGAGGTCATCCACCACGGGCGCGACATCGAAGTGACGGGCTACGTTTCAAGGGATGAGGGATGAGGGATGGGGGATGAAGCAAGGCGGAAGGCAAGAGGTGAAAGGCGTAGGGCGGAAGACGTAGGAAAGTCGGGAAAGGCCCGCCCTTCACCCTCCGCTCTCTCGTCCCTCATCCCTCATCCCTCATCCCCCATCCCTGCGAAGAAGCGTTTCGGGCAGAATTTTCTGGCGGACGAGCGCGTGGTCGAGAGGATTGTCGGGGCGGTCGGCCCGCGGGGCGACGAGACGATTGTCGAGATCGGGCCGGGGAGGGGCGCTCTGACAGAGCGTCTGTTGGAGAGCGCGGGGCGTCTCGTCGCCGTCGAGTTCGACCGCGACCTGATCCCCCTGCTCGACGAAAGATTCGGCGGGCGAGGGAATTTCGAGTTGATCGAGGCGGACGCGCTGGCCGTCGATTTTTGTGCCATTATCGAGCCCGCCCCGCGTGCGCGCGTCGTCGCCAACCTCCCTTACTACATCTCCACGGCCATCCTGCAACGGCTCATAGAACAGCGCGCGTGCCTGGCCGAGATGGTGCTCATGTTGCAGCGCGAGGTGGTCGAGCGCATCACCGCGCCGCCGGGCTCGGGCGAGCGCGGCTACCTCTCAGCGCTCGTCGAAGCCTACTGCGAGACCGAGGCGCTCTTCGACGTGCCGCCTACGGCCTTCCGCCCCGTCCCCAAAGTGTGGAGCACCGTCGTGCGGCTGAGCACGCGCGAGCAAGTCGCCGTCGAAGTCCGCGACGAGCAGCTCCTCTGGCGCGTCGTCAGCGCGGGCTTCGCGCAGAGGCGCAAGACGATCTTCAACAACCTGCGGAGCGCGCCCGCCGACCTGCGCGCGCTGGTTGAAATGGCCGGCGGCGCGGGCAGCGTCCTCGAAACTGCGGGCCTCGACGCGAAGCGGCGCGCCGAAAGTCTGACGCTCGAAGAGTGGGGAAGGCTCGCTCGCGCCCTCGAAGCGTCTTGAGCGACTTATGTGGCGATGTCCGCAGGTTGCTTCTCTTTAATTTTCTTTGATAGGATTCGCGCCGGCTGAAAGGAAGCGCGTGATGCCCTCAGAGTGCCCTAAATGCGGAGTCACTAGCTACGCCAGCACGTTGTTCTGCCAGTCCTGCGGGTCTGTGATGACGAACTCGGGCAACTTGCCTCCAGACCCGTGGAGGCCGCCGGTTGATGACCCGTACGTCGCGAGCCCGCCGCCGCCGCATGCGTACCCGCCGCCGCCCCAGCCATACCCGCCGAGCTATCAGCCCGGACCCTACCCGCAGCCTTATTACCCGCCGCCGCCGCCTCAGTTTGCGGGCTACCGCTGCCGCTTCTGCGGCTCCCCATACCCTCCGCAAGTCGTGAAGCGCTTCGGGGCCGCGGCCTGGACGATGCTGGTCGTCGGTTTCTTCTTCTGCATCGTCGGCATGTTGTTCGCTCTCGCTTGCATGGAAGAGAAGCGCATCTGCCCGTCGTGCGGCTCGACGCTCAACTGAAGGCGTCCGGTCCTGCGGTAAATCCGACTCAAATCAACAAGAGATGTAAGCATCTCCGGTCGTGTGTTATACTGTCCGGCTAAATTCCACCCGGCGGAGATGCCTATAGAAGACAGCCCGGCCGGGTGTTCAAGGAGAGTAGAGTAAAGAACATAGTGGGTAACGTGTTAGAGATCATCCCGCTCGGCGGAGTCGGCGAGTTCGGGATGAATTGTATGGCCGTGCGCTACGACGACGAGATGATCGTCATCGACGCCGGCATGGGTTTCCCTGAGGAGAGCGTCTACGGCGTCGACGTGTCTGTCCCGGACTTCGACTTCCTCGAAGAGTACCGTGACAACATCACGGCCGTCGTCCTGACGCACGGGCACGAGGATCACATTGGGGCGCTGCCCTACATCCTCAAAAAATTCAACGTCCCCGTCTACGCCTCACACTTCACGGCCGGGCTAATCGACCGCAAGCTGGAAGAGCATGACCTGTTAGACGACACGCTGATTCACCGCGTCGAGCCGCGCCAGGTGGTCGAACTGGGTCCCTTCACGGTCGAGTTCATACGCGCCTCGCACTCGCTCGTCGACTGCTTCTCGCTCGCCATCCGAACGCCCGTCGGCACCATCGTGCACACGGGCGACTACAAGGTGGACGAGACGCCCGTCATCGGCGAGCCGATTGACCTGCGGACGCTCCGCAGCTACGGCCAGGAGGGCGTGCTGGCGCTGCTCTCGGACTCGACCAACGCGACCGTGCCGGGCCGCACGCCCTCGGAGCGCGCCGTCATCCCGGCCTTCGAGGAAATCTTCGGCGAGGCGGCGGGGCGCATCGTCGTCGCAGCCTTCGCCTCCTCGATTCACCGCTTACAGATCGTGCTCGACGTGGCGCAGCAGTTCAATCGCAAAGTCTGCGTCCTCGGCCGCTCGATGCAGAAGAACGTCGAGATCGCGGACGAGCTGGGCTACCTGGACATCCCGGACGGCCTGCTCGTCAGCTTGAACGAGACGAAGAAAATGGACGACGATGAGATTGTCTTCCTCGTCACGGGCTCGCAGGGCGAGCCGCGCGCGGCGCTTTCGCAGATGGCGACGCAGAGCTACAAGGGGCTGACGATAGAGGAGGGCGACACGGTCGTGCTCTCGGCGCGCATCATCCCCGGCAACGAGCGCGCCATCTCGCGCCTCATCGGCAACATCTACAAGCGCGGCGCGAACATCATCGAGGAGAAGCGCCGCCTGATTCACGTCAGCGGCCACGCCTCGCAGGAAGACATCAAGATTCTGACCGAGGCCGTCCGGCCCAAGTTCGTTGTGCCAATTCACGGCGAGTACAGGATGCTCTTCCGCCACAAGGAGTTCATCAAGAACCACCTCAACTACGCCGAAGAGAACATCATCCTCATCGAGAACGGCGACGTGCTGGAGTTGGACGGGGAGCGCGCGACGGTCGTGGCTAAGCGCGAGGTCGGCCGCACCTTCATTGACGAGACCGGCTTCGAGGAGATTGACGCGGAGACGGTGCGCCAGCGCCGCCAGCTCGCCTACGACGGCGTCGTCTCGCTCGTCGTCACGATTAACGAGGAGACGGGCGAGTTGGAAGGGCTGCCCGAGATTGTCGCGCGCGGCCTCCTGGGCGACGACGGCTCGAACGGCTTCGTCAAGGACGCGCAGCGCGTCGTGACGAAGGCCATCGAGAACGCGCCTAAGGCCGACCGCCGCGACACGTCGCTGCTCAAGGAGCACGTCCGCGTCGAACTCAAGCGCTTCATACAGAAACAGACCGGGGCGAAGCCCATCATTCTGCCCGTCGTGGTTCAGGTTTGAAGACCGAGGAGCCCCAGGAGAGCGTCGAAGGTTTATTGCGGCGGGCGCGGGTCTTAGTCGCGCCGGCGACGTTCTTCCTGGTCGGGCTCAGGCACGAAGACTGGGCGCGGCTGCTGGAGAACCCTGAGCTGAGCCCGCGCGGGAGCGCCCCCTTCATGCTCCTGAAGGACGAGCACGAAGTCACGCTGTTTCTGGACGAAGAGGACTGGCGCACGATGCGCCACGCCGCGCGCGACGCACGCGTCGAGGGCGACTTCCGGCTACTCACCTTCGACATAGAGCTCGCCTGGAACGTGGTCGGGTTCCTCGCGCTCGTCGCGCGGATTCTGGCCGACGCGGGCGTGAGTTGCGGCGCTCTTTCGGCCTTCTCGCGCGACCACCTGCTCGTCAAACAGGACGACCTCGGGAGAGCCTTGCGCGCGCTCGGCCCGCACGTCGCCGAACTCTGTTGAGAAAATTTACAGAAGGTGGCCGATTACCTGACTAAACACGGGGCCGCGATCAGGAAGGCGCTGGCGCTCGCGCTGTTTCTGTCAATCGCCCCTTTCCTCCTCCTCACGCTCTTCGCGCAGCCCGCCTACGACGACTATTGCTTTTCCGCCCAGGCCGGGGAGCTAGGCTTCGCCGGAAGCCTGAAATATTTTTACAACGGCTGGGACGGGAAATATTTTTACAGCGTGCTCCGGTACTTGAACCCGCTCACTTTCGGGAGCTTCGCGGGCTACAAGGCCGTCGCCCTGCTGGTCATTTTGTTGACCTTCACTTCGATCTTCTGCTTCGTCAGCGCCCTTCTTGAGCGCAGCGTCTCGACCCTGGACAAGCTGCTCGCGGCCCTCTTCCTCGCCGCCCTATACAGCAACCAGATGCCAGACCTGACGGAAGGTTACTACTGGGCCGGGAGCACGCTCACCTATCAGGTGGGGGCCGCCCTCAGCCTCTTCTTTTTCGCGCTCGCCGCGAAGTTGCGCGGGCGGACGGAGGGCGCGCGCCTCTTGCTCGCGGTGCTCTGCTGCGTCACGGTCGCGCTGGTCGTCGGCATAAGCGAAACAGTGATGGTGATCTTCGACTTGCTGCTTCTGCTCATCACGGCCCAGGCGTTCAGGGAAAGGTGGGGGACGCGCTGGGCCTGGCTGAGCTTTTTGATCGCCGCCCTCGTGTGCTCGGCGGTCGTGCTGGCCGCGCCCGGCAACGCAGTCCGCGCCAGTAATTTCCCGGACAAGCACAGGCTCTTTTACTCAGTCTCGATGTCTCTCCTGCAAGAGGCCAGGTTCTTGTTCACCTGGCTCTCCAACTCGTCCTTCGCCCTGGGCACCGTATTCTTCATCCCCGTGGCCTTCAAACTGGCCGGGCGGGTCGCCCTCCTGAAACGCCTCTACGTCCACCCGCTCGCCAGCACGCTCCTTTTATTGACCGTCGTCTTCCTGGGCTTCTTCCTGCCCTACTGGGGCACGGGTCTACTCGGCCAACACAGGACAGCCAACCTGGTCTACCTCTACTTTCTCGTCGGGTGGTTCGTCAACATTCTCATCTGGGCCGAGCATCTGAAAGGGAAGCGCTGGGCGGCCGGCCCCCGCCTGCCGGTCTACGTTTACGCGGCCGGCGTCCCGCTGCTAATCTGGGGCCTACTCTTTTCCAACAACACCAGGGAGGCGTTCGCGGACCTGGCGTCCGGGCGCGCCGCGCACTACGACCGCGAAGTCAAAAAGAGAAGGGGGCAGCTAGAGCAGTGCGCGCGCGAGGGGAGAATTAGAGAATGCCCGTTCGAAAAGATAGCGGAGATGCCGGCGACGACGACCAACCCGTATTTCGAGGTGGACACCGAGTGCGAACTGCGTTACTGGGAAGTCCGCGCCGGCAAGCGGGAGGTCAAATAGGCCGAGCCGGCGGGAAAGGATTCGGGTTATACTGACCAACACAAATGGCCTTTGACTGGTCACAGAAGACTGTCTTCATCACGGGCGCGTCGAGCGGCATAGGGCGCGCGCTCGCCGTGGAACTCGGACGCAGAGGGGCCGCGCTCGGCCTGCTCGCGCGCCGCGCCGAGACCCTGCGCGAGATCGCGGACGAGGTCGAAAAGGCGGGCGGCCGCGCGCTCGCGCTCCCGGCCGACGTGAGGGACGCCGACGCCGTGCGCCGCGCGGCCGGCGAACTGCGCGCGCGCTTTGACCGCGTCGACGTGCTGGTCGCCAACGCCGGCATCGTGCCGACGACGCACGTCCTCGACTTGCGCTCGGAAGACCTGGCCGACGTGATGAGCGTCAACGTTGTCGGGGCGGTCAACAGCGTGACGGCTGTCTTGCCCGAGATGGTCGAGCGGGGGAGCGGCCAACTCGTAGCCATCTCCAGCCTCGCGGCCTACCGCGGCCTGCCGAAATCCGGCGCGTACTGCGCGAGCAAGGCCGCGCTCTCCGCCTTCTTCGAGAGCCTGCGCATAGACCTGCGCGGGACTGGCGTGGACGTCACGATCATCCACCCAGGCTTTATCAAAACGCCGGTCACCGAAGGGCGCGCGGCCAAGATGCCCTACCTGATGGAACTCGACGACGCCGTCAGAAAAATCATCCGCGCCATCGAAACGCGCAAGAAGTCCTACGCCTTCCCCTGGCAACTCGCCTCAATCGTCCGCGCCGCCATGCTCTTCCCCATCCCGCTCTACGACCGCATCGTCTCCAAGCGCTCTTACCGCGAATAGGCTGGAGGCGGCGTCCGTCGAGTTCTACCAGGCAATCTCAAATTTGAAATCGAGAGCCCGAAAAGTTAACCATGTCCATCTTACAAGCCATCATCCTGGGTATCGTTCAGGGTCTCACGGAGTTCATCCCCATCAGCTCGACGGCGCACCTGATATTCGCGAGCCGGGCGATACACCTTTATGAAAACGAGGTGATGCGCGCGCAGCAGACGACCGCGACGATTGCGGTCATCCAGTTGGGGACGCTGCTCGCCGTGCTCATCTATTTCGCGGGCGACATCTGGGCCATTTCGCGCGCGTTCGTGGTGGATCACCTGGCGCTCCTGAGGGGCGGGCGGAGCGAGGCGGCGGCCGAGACGGCGCGGGCCACGGGGCGGCCCGTCCGGTTGTCCAGGGAGGCCTGGCTCGGCTGGCTGGTGATCATCGGTTCTGTGCCCATCGGCGTCGTCGGCCTCATCTTCAAAAAGCAGATCGAGGGGACGTTCACGAAAAACCTGTGGGTCATCGCGACGATGATGATAGTGGTCGCGGTCTTCCTCATCATCGCGGAGATGGTGGGGCGGCGCGAGCGCACGATGGACGACTTGACGGTGCGGGACGCGCTCGCGGTCGGCGGCGCTCAGGTGCTCTCGCTGCTTCCGGGCGCGAGCCGCTCGGGCTCGACCATCATGGGCGGGCTCTTCGCGGGCGAGACGCGCGAGACGGCCGCGCGCTTCTCCTTCCTGCTCTCCATCCCGGCCATCGCCGCCAGCGGCCTGCTCGAAATGAAAGAAGCCTTCGAGCACCTGCCGCAGGGGAGCTACGCCGCTCTCGCCGTCGCGACCGTCGTCTCCGGCGTCGTCGGCTACCTCTCGATCTGGTTCCTGCTGCGGTTCCTCCGCACACACTCGACCGCCGTCTTCATAGGCTACCGCCTGATCGTCGGCGCAATCATCCTCGGCCTCCTTTTCACAAACACCATCAATCCGCAGTAGGCAGCGGGCAGTGGGCAGTGAAGACAAGAGACAAGAGGCGGCCGCATTAATCATACCCGGCCGCCTCTTGCTTTTACTGCCTGCTGCCCACTTTTTTCTTCCCACTGACCGCCGACTACTATTTCTGGTAAACTGTTCCGTGCCCCTCCTCATTGAGATAAGAATTCGTCTGAATGACGAGGATCGAGGAAGACTAGGCTGATGAATGAAGAATTGAAGCGCGAGGCGGGCGCGCCGTCGCAGCGCCCGCGCAGCCCGCGCGTCCCCGTTGAGTTCGCGGTCGCGCTGGAGGGGCTCACCCCCGGCGGCGAGTTGTTCCACGCCGAGGCGCTGGCCGTCAAGGTCAGCCGCGGCGGGGCGACGCTCGTGACGGAGGCGGCGGTCACGAACGGAGCAAAGGTTCGCCTCACGCCCCCCTACGGCCGCACCGTCGAGGCCGAAGTCAACGGCGTCTGGACGGACCCTTCGGACGGCAAGCAGCGTATCGGCGTCAAACTGCTCGACGCCAACGGCTGGTTCGCGGAATAAATGACTAAACGCTGGATCGTGCGTGAGCAGGAGACCGAGGGCGTCGCCCGTCTGGCGCGCGCGCTCGGCGTCTCCGAAATACTGGCCCGCCTGCTCGTCGCGCGCGGTTACGGCGAAGAGGAAGCGGCCCGGAAGTTCCTCCGCCCGTCGCACGACCAGCTGCACGACCCCGGCCTGATGCTCGGCATGAATGACGCCGTCCGGCGCATCCTCGCCGCCATAGACGCGGGCGAGAAGATTCTGGTCTACGGCGACTACGACGTGGACGGCACGACCGGCACGGTCGTGCTCCGCCGCGCGCTCGGCCTGCTCGGCGCGCAGACGGGCTTTCACGTCCCGCACCGCTTCACCGAAGGCTACGGCATACAGCAGCCCGCGCTCGAACAGGCGCGCGCGGACGGCTACTCGCTCGTCATCAGCGTCGACTGCGGCATACGCGCGCACGAGCCCTTAATCTGGGCGCGCGAGAACGGGCTGGATGTCATCGTCACGGACCACCACCTGCCGGACGAGAACGAGGGAGCGCCGCCCGCCTTCTGCGTCCTGAACCCGAACCAGCGCGGGTGCGACTACCCTGACAAGAACCTGGCGGGCGTGGGCGTCGCCTTCAAACTGGCCCACGCGCTCTTCCGCGAGCGCGGGCGCGAGTCTCAGATCGCGGGCTTTCTCAAAGTGGTCGCCATCGGCACGGTCGCGGACGTCGCGCCGCTCGTCGGCGAGAACCGCTCGATAGTGGCGCTCGGGCTGCGCGACTTGCCGAAGGCCACGAACCTCGGCCTGCGCGCCCTGATGGAGGTCGCCGGCTGCGCAGACTCGGCGCGCGGGCTCTCGGCCTACGACGTGGGATTCCGCCTCGGCCCGCGCATCAACGCGGCCGGGAGGATGGACGCGGCGCGCGCCGTCGTGGAGCTTTTCGAGACGACCGACCGGGCGGAGGCGCGCAGGCTCGCGGAGCAACTGGACGCGCGCAACCGCGAGCGCCAGACCGTCCAGCAGGAGATAGTCCGCCGCGCGCTCGCCGAGTTGGAGTCCTCGGACGTTTCAGCCTCCACGCACGTCGCCGTCATCGCCGGCGACAATTGGCACAGGGGCGTCATTGGCATCGCCGCCGCGAAGATCGCCGAGAGAATCAACCGCCCCTGCGTGGTCATCTCGCTCGAAGGCGACGACGGGCACGGCTCGGCGCGCAGCATAGAGGCTTACCACCTCCTGAACGGCCTGACGGAGTGCGCAGACCTCTTCGACAAGTTCGGCGGCCACTCGCACGCCGCGGGCCTGAGCATCACGCGCGCGCGCATCCCGGAGCTGCGCCGCCGCCTGAACGAGCACGCCGCGTCGAGTCTGACCGACGAAGACCTCGTGCCCGCCGTCAACGTTGATATGGAACTGCCGGCTGAAGCCGCCACGCTCGGGCTCGCTGAAGAATTGCGCGCGCTTGAGCCGTTCGGCCAGGCCAACCCGCGCCCGGTCTTCGCGACGCGTAACCTGCGCGTCCTGAACGAGCCGCGCGTGATGAAAGAGAAACACTTGAAATTCCGCGTCTCCGGCCCGCACACGCGCCCCGTCGAGGTCGTCTGGTGGGGCGGCGTCGAAGAACTCGCCGGGCGAACTTTAAGCCCCGGAACCCGCATCGAACTCGCCTACACCGTCGAGCCCAACACCTGGCAGGGCGAGACGCGTTTGCAGTTGTGCGTGAAAGACGCGAAGATGAGTGATGAGTACTGAGTGCCGAGGACTGAGTAAATATCAGGCGCTTTTACTCAGTCCTCGGCACCCAGTACTCATCACTTTGTTTATATGCAGGAAGTCGGACGGAAAAGAACTATCGACGTGAGGTGGCGGGCGCGGCTGCCTGTGGTGGCGCGCGCGCTGGCACTCGCGGCGCTGGTCGGTGGGCTGATCTACGTCGGCATCGCTTACTACCGCAACCGGAACAACGAGCCGTTCCGCATGCGCGCGGGGCCGCCGGAACTGTCGAAGCAGGTGACGAGCGTCATCGAAGGCTACGAGCGGCGCGTGATGGACGGCGAGCGGTTAAAAGTTTTCGTGCGCGCCGCGCGCGACATCACCTACTCGGACAACCACCACGAACTCGAAGAGGTTCACCTCGAAGTCTACCCGGAGACGGGCGACAAGCCGGACCAGATTACGGCGCAGCGCGCCGTCTACCTGCCGGACGAGCAGAGTTCGAAAAAGGCGCGCGTCTGGTTCACGGGCGACGTGCGCATGGAGACGCGCGACTCGCTGAAGGCCGCGACCGAGAAGATCGCCTTCGACCAGGGGACCGAAATCGCCGAGACGGACGCGCCCATCACCTTCGAGCGCGAGAACGTCAGGGGCAGCTCGACGGGCGCGGTCGTGGACGCCAGGCAGAAGAAGATCGACCTCCACAAGAACGTAGAGATTATTGTCACGCCGGACGCGCGCCTCGCGCACAACGCGAAGAACCCGACGCGCTCGCGCCCCGTGACGATTCGCTCCGGGCGCGCGTCGTTCGACCAGGTGCGCAACCACTTGAGCTTCACGGGCGGCGCGACCGCCGAGCAGGAGCGCGACGTGATGAGCGGCGAGCAGTTGGCGGCCACGCTCAACACTCAGAAGCGCGTCGAGAAACTGGAGGCGCGCGGCAACTCTTACCTGCGCTCGATGAGCGAGGGGGGCGGCGCGGAAGTCCAGGCCGCCGACATGGACTTCTTCTTCGACGCCGACCAGCGCCTGATGAAGGCCACGGCCGCGCGCGACGTGCGCGCGCGCAGCCTCGACGCCGACTCGCAAATGGAGTTGACGGGCGCGGGGCTGCTCGAAGTCGATTTCGCGGCCCAGGAAGATCGGAGCGTTCTGAGAGAGATGCGCGTGGGCGGGCGCTCCGTGCTCACGCTCTCGGCCCCGAAGTCGCGCGCGCAGGACACGCGCGCCGCCAACAAACGTTTGACGGCCGAGGCCATGAAACTCGTCTGGCGCGGCACGGGGAAAGACCTGGAGAGGGCCGAGGCGGGCGGCAACGTGGAACTGGTCGTCGAGCCCGTGCAGATGACCGCGACCGCGGACCGGAAGACCCTGACCGCGCCGCAGTTCAGTTGCGACTTTTACGAGACAGGGAACCTGGCCCGCGAGTTCATCGCGACCGGCGGCGAGGCGAAAGCGGTCATCACCCCTTTGCAGCCGACGGACGACCGCGCCGAGCGCACGCTCACGTCGCAGAAGATGACCGCGACCTTCGTCCGCGAGACGCAGGACGTGGAGCGCTTCCTCGCGGAGGGCGACGCCAAGTTCAACGAGCGCGACCGCAACGGCCGCGCCCAGACCGCAGCTTACACGACGGCGGACGAGACCGTGCGCCTGCGCGGCGGCGAGCCGACCGTCTGGGACTCGCGCGCGCGCACGAAGGCCGCCGAGATCGACTCCGACACGCGCAGCGACACCTCCTTCGGCCGCGGCAAGACCTCTACGACTTACTACAGCCAGGAGCAGACCAACGGCGCGACGCCTTTCCAGAAGGTCAAGAGCCCTGTCTACATCGTCTCCGACCGCGCGGAGTTTCGCCACGTCACGGGCGTGGCCGTCTACACAGGCAACGCGCGCGCCTGGCAGGACGACAACTTCGTGCGCGCAGACACCATCACCATCTACCGCGACACGAAGCGCATGGAGGGCGAGGGGCACGTCCAGAGCGCTCTCTACCAGGCGCGGCGCAAGGACGCCAGCGGCGCTGGCACAGTCGTCCCGGCCTTCGCCACCGCCGACGCGATGTCCTACTCGGACGACGAGCGCATCCTGCGCTACAGCGGCAACGTTGACATCAAGCAGGACACGGACAGGATTCGCAGCGAGGTCGCCAACATACATCTAATCAGGGAGACCAACGAGGTCGAGAAGACGATTGCCGAGCGCAACGTCGTCGTCACTCAGCCCGGCAGGCAGGGCACAGGCACCTGGGCACAGTACACCGCGGCGGACGAAACGGTCGTCCTCAAGGGGAGCCCCGCGCGCGTCGGAGACGCAGACCAGGGGAGCACAGAGGGCGGACGCCTGACCGTCTACCTGCGCGAGAACAGGGTGGTCGGAGACGACCCGCGCGGCCCGCAGGCCGGCGGCCGCGTCCGCGCGACGCACAAGATCAAGAAGCAGTGAAAAGCCGTGAATCGTGAATCGTGAATCGTGAATCGAAAACTCCGTTTGCCGATTTACGATTTACGATTTACGATTCACGCAGATGAAAGAGTCCGTCACAATCGAGCGCAGCGAGGACGCCCCCGCGCCGGCAGGCCGAGAGGAGGTGGCGCGGCCTCCCTCCGCGGAAAAGTCTCCTTCGGGGACGGCGCTCGCCACCTCACAGTTGCAGAAAACTTACGGCCGCCGCCGCGTGGTCGATGACGTGACGCTGCACGTCGAGCAGGGCGAAGTCGTCGGCCTGCTCGGCGCGAACGGCGCGGGCAAGACCACGACCTTCTACATGATCGTCGGTCTGGAGCGGCCCGAGAGCGGGACGGTGCGCCTCGGCGACCGCGACATCACGAAACTTCCGATGTACCTGCGCGCGCGGCTCGGCCTCGGCTACCTGCCGCAGGAGCCGTCCGTCTTCCGCAAGATGACCGCGGCGCAGAACATCCTGGCCGTGCTTGAGACGATGGGCCTCAGGCGGCGCGAGCGCTTCAAGCGCCTCGAAGAGCTTCTGGAAGAGTTCGGCATCTCGCACGTGCGCAACACGCGCGGCGACTCGCTCTCGGGCGGCGAGCGCCGCCGCACGGAGATCGCCCGCGCGCTCGCCACAGAGCCGCAGTACATCCTGCTCGACGAGCCCTTCGCCGGGATCGACCCGAAGGCGATTGACGACATACAGAGCGTCATCCTCTACCTGCGCGACCGCGGCATAGGCATCCTGATAACGGACCACAACGTCCGCGAGACGCTCGGCGTCACGGACCGCGCCTACATCATGTCCGAGGGGCGCATCTTCCGCTCGGGCCGCCCGCAGGAACTGGTCGAGGACACGGAGGTCCGCCGCCACTACCTGGGCGAACGGTTCAGCATGTGAAAGGCAGCAGGCAACAGGCAGTGGGCGGTCAGAGCATGAACGGCGTTCGTCCTGCTCGGGTAGCCTGAAAATCGGCCGCCCGACAAATTTTTTCTTTTACCGCCAACTGCCCACTGCCCACTGCCAACTTTTTCAGTTATAATCTCTCCCGCGCTCTAACAAGCGTTAACCGTTAAAATTTTCGGTGAGGTTTTAAGGCAATCATCCAGGCAAGGTATGTCCGTTAAGCTCACGACCAACCTTTCGCAGCGCCTCGTCCTGACGCCGCAGTTGCGCCAGCGCATCGAGATGCTGCAAATGACTTCGCTCGAACTGACCGATTTGATTCAGCAGCAGCTGCTCGAAAACCCCGTCCTCGAAGAAGTCCCTTCGCAGGAGGAGACGCGCGAGCTTGCCGAAAAGATTTTAGACCAGTTGGAGAGCGCCGACGCCGGCAGCAGCTTCGACCTGCCCGCGCCCGGGGCCGGGGCGGAAGCCCCCTTCAACGGCGCGGGCGAAAACGGCGCGGGCGAAGTCGAGGCGGACGCCGTCAACCTGTACGCCGAGCCGGAGGGCGGCGCGGGCGTGGCCGAAGAGGTGGGCGGCGAGCCGGGCGAAGCGGGCGAAGAGTTCGGCGCGGACGAGGCCGCGCGCGACTCGTTCGAGGAGATCGATTTCGGGCGCGAGTTTCAGGACTACCTGGACCCCGGCTACAAGACGCAGGAGTTCGAGTACAAGGAGGACGCGCCGACCTTCGAGCAATTCCTGACTCGCGCGCCGTCGCTCTCCGAGCACCTTGAGTGGCAGCTACACCTGAACCCCGTCCGCGACGAAATCTGCGACGTGGCCGTCTGCATCATCGGCAACCTTGACGAGGACGGCCGACTGACCGCGACCAACGGAGAGGTGGCCGCGATGGGCGCGTGGACCGAGGATTTGGTCGAGGAGGCGCGCCGCGTCGTGATGCACCTGGACCCCGTGGGCTGCGGCGCGCGCGACGCCCGCGAGTGCCTGCTCGTCCAGCTCGAAGCGCGCGGCGAGGGTGACCGCCTCGCGGCGAGGCTCATCAGCGACCACCTCCTCGAACTGCAGCAGCACAAGCTGCCGAACCTCTCGAAGCAGACGGGCATCGACGTGGAGACCCTGCTCGCGGAGGTCCAGTTCATCCGCACGCTCGACCCGTATCCGGGGCGGGCCTACTCGTCGGACGAGCCCGTCCTCATCTCGCCGGAAATCTACATCGAGAAGCTGGACGAGGAGGCCGACGAGACGGACGAGCTTGGCGGCTACGTCATCTACTTCGCCGACGACGGCAGCCCGCGCCTGCGCATCAGCCAGAACTACCAGCAGATGCTCGGCCAGCAGGGCACCACCAAAGAGACGCGCGACTTCATCCGCGACAAGATGCGCTCGGCCGTCGATTTGCTGCGCAACATAGAGCACCGGCGGCAGACCATCTACAAGGTCGTGGAATCAATCGTCAGACGCCAGAAGGATTTCCTCGACAAGGGCGTGCAGTACATCAAGCCGATGATGCTGAAAGACATCGCCGAGGACATAGGGATGCACCTCTCCACGGTCTCGCGCGTCGTCAACCGCAAGTACGCGCACACGCCGCAGGGCGTCATCGAGCTGAGGCGCTTCTTCACCGAGGGGATGATGAACGAGGAGGGCGAGGAGGTCTCGACCCGCATCATCAAGCTGAAGATCAAGAAGCTGATCGAGGAAGAGGACTCGCACAACCCCATCACGGACGACCAGATCGTCAAGATTCTGATTAAGGACGGCATCAAGCTCTCGCGCCGCACGGTCGCCAAGTACCGCGACCAGATGCAGATTCCCGGCTCGCGCGAGCGACGCGCACCGGTTTAAATCAGGGATGAGGGGTGAGGGATGAAAATGTTTGAGTGAACGCGTCAGGCGAATCTGTCACTCAGCCCCTTTCATCCCTCATCCCTCATCCCTTTCATCTAGGAGGGATTCGTCTATGGAGTTCGAGTACACGGGCCGTCACGTCGATGTGACGCCGGCGCTGCGCGCGCACGTCGAAGATCATTTCCAGAAGTTGGACCACATCTTTAACGACACGACGGCGCGCGCCCACGTCATCATGGAAGTCGAGAAGAACCGCCAGATCGGCGAGGTCCTGGTGCACTGGCGCGACCACACCCTGACGGCGACCGACACCAACGCCGACATGTACCTGGCGCTGACGCGCGCCATCGCCAAGATCGAGAAGCAGGCGCTCAAGCTCAAGAAGAAGATTATCGACCGCAAGCAGAACGCGAAGCGCACCTCGGCGGTCGCCCCGCAGCCGGACGGGCAGCCCCCGGTCGAAGCCAGCCCGCGCCCGCCGCGCATCGTCAACGCGCGCCGCTACAATGTTAAGCCCATGACGGCCGAGGAGGCCGCGCTCCGCCTCTCCAGCGAAGACGACCAGTTCCTCGTCTTCCGCGACGCCGACACCAACCGCGTCGGCGTCCTCTACAAGCGCAAGGACGGCAACTACGGCCTCATCGAGCCGTAACAGGCAGAAGTCGGGAGTCGGGAGTCGGGAGTCAGAAGAATAAGCTTACGACGCTTTCGAAGGTTTCTCTTTTCTCCCGACTCCTGACTTCTGTATTCTGACTCCTGCTGATGACCGACCCGCCGACAATCACCGTCGCCGAATTTCTGGCACAGGCCCCGCCGCAGCTTGAACTGCGGGTCGTCGCCGGCGCGGGTGGGGTGGCTGCGCGGCGGCTGACGGTCCCGCGCATACAGAAGCTGGGGCTCGCGCTCGCCGGCTTCACGCACTACATACACGCGGGCCGCTTGCAGATCATCGGGCAGGCAGAAATCTGGTTCCTCGACCGCATGGACGAGGCCCGCCGGCTCGAAGCGATTCGCAACCTCGAACTGGAAAAAATCTCCTGCATCCTGGTCACCAAGGGGCTCACGCCGCCGCCCGAGTTGATGACGGCGGCCGAGGATGCAAATCTCCCTCTGCTCTCGACGGGCGTCGTCAGCTCCGTCGCCATCAGCACCGTCACGGACTACTTGCAGGAGATGCTGGCACCCGTAGTCGTGCGCCACGGCGTGCTCCTGGACATCTACGGCCTCGGCGTCCTCATCGAAGGCGCTTCGGGAATCGGGAAGTCCGAGTGCGCGCTGGACCTCGTCGCGCGCGGGCACAGGCTCGTCTCGGACGACGTGGTCGAGGTGCGGCGCATAGGGGCCGAGCGCCTGGTGGGTCGCGCGCCCGAACTCCTGCGCGAGCATTTGGAGATACGCGGCCTCGGCATCATCAACATACGCGACCTCTTCGGCGTCTCGGCCACGAGCACGTCGAAGAACATAGACCTCTCGATACGCCTGGAGCGGTGGGAGGAGGCGAGCGACGTCGACCGCCTCGGCATCGACGCGCAGGCCGTCGAGATACTGGGCGTCGCCGTCCCGCAGGCGCTGATTCCGGTCAGCCCCGGTCGCAACCTCTCGACGCTCGTGGAGACGGCCGTCCGCGTGCAACTCCTGCGCGCGCGCGGCTACGACGCGGCGCAGACCTTCGTCGAGCGCCACTCGAAATTGCTCGGGGAGAAGTAGCCGGCGGCGCACCGCCGCTGACCAGTTGTCCGCCTTTGACTGATTACCGATTACTGACTACTGTTTACCCTATGGTAGCCAGGGAACAAGAGGTCGAGGTCGAGGGGTCGCCGGACATTGTCATTATCACGGGGCTCTCCGGGTCCGGGATGTCTTCGGCGACGAACGCGTTCGAGGACCTGGGCTACTTCTGCGTTGACAACATGCCGCTGACGCTGCTGCCGACCTTCGCGCGGCTCGTCCAGCCGGGCGAGGACGGCCAGGCCCGCATCGAGCGCGCCGCGCTCGTCGTCAACATACGCGAGGGCCAGTTCCTCTCGGAGTTCGAGCGCGCCCTCTCGGCCCTGCGCGAGCGTGGCCTGCGCGTCTTCGTCCTCTTCCTCGAAGCCTCGGACGAGGTCTTGCAGCGGCGCTTCAGCGAGACGCGCCGGCCGCACCCGGCCGAGACGGGCGGCGGGCTGCTCGAAGCCATCCGCGACGAGCGCGAGGCGATGGCGCACATACGCTCGCTCGCCGACCACATCACGGACACCTCCGAGCACACCGTCCACACGCTGCGCCGGCTCCTGGTCGAGCGCTTCAGCCCGAACACCGAGGGCACGCCGATGCGCGTGCAGGTCCTGAGCTTCGGGCACAAGTACGGCAGCCCGCCCGAGATGGAGTTGCTCTTCGACGTGCGCCACCTGCCCAACCCTTACTTCGTCGCGGAGCTGCGCGACCTCTCGGGCCACGACCGCCGCGTGGTCGAGTACCTGAAGGCGAAGCCTGAGGTCGCGGAGACCTTGCACCGCTTCGGCGACCTCCTGGACTACCTGCTGCCCCTTTACAAACGCGAGGGAAAGTCTTATGTGACTGTCGGGATAGGCTGCACGGGCGGCCGCCACCGCTCCGTGATGGTCGCCAACGCGCTCGCGCGCCGCCTGCGCCGCGACGGCTTCGAGGCGCAGGCCATCCACCGCGACGTGAAGAAGGCGAAGCGGAGGAAGAGTTGAACGAAGGTGAACGAGCTTGAGAACGTCTTGTTGAGTCGGGTCTAAATTTAATGACTGAAAATCCATCGAAAGCAGAAGCGCAATCGGGCCGGGTCGGCGGCGTCATCGTGACACACGGCCAGTTGGCGAGCGAGTTCCTGGCCGCCGCCGAGATGATCGTGGGCCAGGTCAAACACATCACGGCCGTCTCCATCGGCTGGCACGACGACGTCGAGGCGGCGCGCGACGAGATCGAGCGCGCCATCACGCGCGTCTCAGAGGGGCGCGGCGTCCTGATTCTGACGGACATGTTCGGCGGCACGCCCACCAACATCACTTCGATGTTCCTGGCCGACGGCGAGGTCGAGGTGGTGACGGGCGTGAACCTGCCGATGGTCATCAAGCTGGCGAGCCAGGCGGAATCGGACTCGCTCGCGGAGGTCGCGCGCCGCGTGCGCGACCAGGGGCGCGAGGGGATCTATCTGGCGGGCGAACTGCTCGCGCCGCAGAAGAAGGGTTAGATGGTCGAGCGCTGGGTCACCATCACGAACCGGCTGGGCCTGCACGCGCGCGCCGCCGCGCTCCTCGTGCGCACGGCGAGCGCCTACCAGAGCGCGCTCCGGCTTGAGCGCGAAGACCGCACGGCCTCCGCGGACGCCAAGTCCATCTTGAGCGTGTTGATGCTGTCCGCCGCGCGCGGCACAAAACTGCTGGCGACCGCGGAGGGCGCGGACGAGGCCGAGGCGATGGCCGCGCTGTGCGGGTTGTTCGCCAGCGGTTTCGGGGAGAAGGAAAGTTGAGCCGGCGGCGTAACACTCAGAGTCGCGAGGAGAGGTGGCGCGGGCGCGCAGTCTCCGAAGGCGTGGTCGTCGGGCGCGTCCTGCGCGTCTTCAGCGGCGCTCGCCAGGTCTACCGCGCGACTCTCGACGAAGCAGACATTGAGCGCGAGACGCGCCGCTTCCGCGCCGCGATTCGGCTCGCGCGCCGCCAACTCCTCGCCGTCAAGGCGCGCGCCGAAAAGAAGCTCGGCGCGGAGCACGCCTACATCTTCGACGCGCACCTTTTGATGCTCGAAGACCGCAAGCTCCTCGGCGACGTGGAGACGTTCATACGCGAGGAGCGTTGCAACGCGGAGTGGGCCGTCAAGGTCGCGGCCGACCGCCTGCTCGCCGTCTACGAGGAGATCAAGGACGACTACCTGCGCGAGCGCGGCTCCGACATAGAGGACGTGACGCAGCGCATCCTGGTTGCGCTCGGCGGGGGGCGGCCGCACCTGCGGCAACTGACGGAGGACGCCGTCATCGTCGCCGAAGACCTGCTGCCGTCGGCCGTGGCCGAACTCGACATCGAGCACGCGCGCGCCATCGCCACGGACGCGGGCGGGTGGACTTCGCACACGGCCATCATCGCGCGCGGCCTCGGCATTCCCGCGGTCGTCGGCCTGCGCGACCTGCACCGCCGCGCGCGCACGGGCGACCGCATCGTCGTGGACGCGCAGCAGGGCGTCGTCATCCTCCACCCGTCGCAGGCGACCGTCGAGCAGTACAAATCAATCACCAGCAGCGAGGCCGTGACCGCCCCGTTCCCGGTCGGCCAGGGCGTCCGCGTCGGCCCCGCGCGGACGCTGGACGGCAAAGAGATCACGCTCAGGGCCAACGTGGAGCTGCCGGCCGAGTACGAGGACGTGCGACGCTTCGGCGCGCACGGCATAGGGCTTTACCGCTCGGAGTTCCTGCTCTCCCACAGGGGCGCGATGCCTTCGGAGGAGGAGCAGCTCAAGGCTTACGAGGAGGTCGCGGAGCTGGCCGGCGAGGACGGGGCCAACATTCGCCTGTTCGATTTGGGCGGCGAGAAGTTCGGCGCGGCGACCGGCGACGGCGAGCGCAACCCTGCGCTCGGCCTTCGCGCCATACGCTTCAGCCTGCGGCAGGAGGACGTGCTGCGCACGCAGGCGCGCGCCATCCTGCGCGCCGCGGCGCGCGGGCGGCTCGACATCGTGCTGCCGATGATTTCGGACTTGACGGACGTGCGCCGCGCGCGCCGCATCATCAACGAGGAGCGAGCGCGGCTCGAACAGGAAGGCAAGACCGTGGGCCCGGTGGGCATCGGCGCGATGATCGAAGTGCCTTCGGCCGTCATGTCCGCCGACAAGGTGGCGCGCGAAGTCGATTTCTTCAGCCTCGGCACGAACGACCTCGTGCAGTACCTGCTGGCCGTGGACCGCGCCAACGAGGAGGTGGCCGACTGGTTCCGCTCGCTCCACCCGGCCGTCCTGCAAAGCATCGAGCGCACGCTCGACGCCGCGCGCAAGGCTTTCATCCCGGCGGTCGTCTGCGGCGAGATGGCCGGCACGCCCGCCTACGCCGTCATCCTCGTCGGCCTCGGCGCGACGCAGTTGAGCATGGCCGCGGCCTCCATCCCGCGCGTGCGCCGCGTCGTCGAGGGCATCAAATTCGCCGACGCGCAGCAGATCGCCAGGGAGTGCCTGGAGTGCGAGGCGGCGGACGACGTGGAGGAGATGGTGCGCGTCCGTTTCGCGGAGCTGTGGCCCCATCTTTTTCCGCCGAAATCCTTGCCAGCGCCCAGAGTTGGGGAGTAATATTCAAGGTGCAAATTAGGCCCCGTTTGCCCCGGAGCCTCTTGCGGTAACGAGCTGCCGCCAAACGAACAATCGGGACTCCAAGCACACGGCGCGCGTCAGGGCGTGCGCCGCCCGACGAACAGAGGTTTCTCAAACATCCGGTGAAAAGATGATGCGAGACCGCTTACCTCAAAAGAGCGTGAGCCGGAAGAGTCGGCGCAGGACGGCCCCGATAGCCGTCTCGCTCGCCGCCCTTCTGTCCATCCCCCTCTACGGCTTCCTGCTGCCGTCCAATTTCTCCGGCACGGCGGCCGCCGGACCCATGCAGCTCGTGCGCCTGAACGTCGTCAGCGAGGCGGGCTTCGTCCGCATAGAGATTACCGCCGACGGCTCCTTCGAGGACGCGGCCGTAGAGCACTACTCGCGCGGCCGCCAGACGGTCATACGCATACGCGGCGCGCGCTCGCTCTTGAGGCAGAATTACGCGGTCGGCGAAGCCCTGGCGAGCGAGGTGCGCACGGTCGCGGGCGAGCGCGACGGCGAGCCCTACGTGGACGTGATAATCACACTCGGCGACGGCGCGACCGTCGCGCAGAAGAAGAGCTTCAACCGCCTGGTCATCGGCGTCGCGGCCGACTTCGCGCGCCTGCGCCGCCGCGCGCCCGCGGAGGTCGCGAAGGCGCGGCCGTCGTCAAGCGAGAAGGGAACGACTCAAACGGCCGCCATGCCCGCGGCCGACGCGGGGCCGCAGCGCCCGGCGGTCAACTACGTGGCGACCCCGCCGGCCGCGCAACCGACTGGCACAACTTCTGTGCTCGCCTCTTCAGCGCCGCAGACGATCTTCCGCGGCCGCACCATCTGGGGCGGACTGCCCGCGGCGTCTTCCCGCTTCTCCGGGGGCACGGCCTCCGCTTTCGCGCCCTCGTTCTTCCTGCCGTCCGGCAACACGGCGAGCCCGCCGGCGGGGTCTTTTAGCTTCATCCAGATGACTATGGAACCGCCCGGCGCGACGCCCGGCGTCTGGGTTCCCGGCACGACCGCCGCGGAGAGAGACGAGGTGGGCGGGCGTCCCTTCGGGTCAGGCTTCCTGCGCCCCTCGATTAAACTCGGCGCGACCTGGGACGATAACTTTTTCTACCGCTCGACGGACGGCCGACACCTGACAGTCTTCACGATGGCCCCGCGCCTCGAATACGAGATACCGGGCGTGGAGCGCGCGCTGCGCATCGCCTACGAGGGGCGCGTGTGGGGCCTGACGAAAGGCCATTGGCTCGGCGGGCACACGCTCGACCTGGACGCGCGTTTCGAGGTCGCGCCGTCCTTGCGCCTCGCCCTGCGCAACCACTTCGTGCGCTCGGCGATGGACCCGCGCGAGTACGACCCGGCCGGCGAGGTCTACATCGTCGGCGACACCTTCAACCGCAACGACGCGGGCGTCCGTTTGGAGTTGCTCCTGAACTCGCGCAACCGCCTGGCCTTCGACGGCGGCTACAACCTCGTGCGCTGGAGCAAGGACCACATCGCGGGCGCGCCGCTCTTCGTCGACTACGGGGAGCTGAAGGGAGCGGTCGCCTTCGAGCGCGACCTCACCGAGGTGACGACCGGGTTCGCGTCCTTCACCTACAGCAACACCGCTTCGGACGTGCCGCTCCGGCCGCAGTTCGACGCGCTGGGCCATTTCCGCCGCTACCAGTTCGAGTTGGGGGCGCGGACGCAGGTCTCCGAGACGAGCGGGATGGCCTTCCGCGTGGGCTACGAGCGCGACGTGTTCAAGTACGCGCCGGAGGTCAACGACTTCAGCAGCCTCATCGCCGAGATGCGTTTCCGCCGCGCCTTCGGCGAGGGCACGGTTTTAGAGCTGGCGGGTCTGCGAAAAACGCAGCTTTCGGCGTTTAATTTAGAAGGGGGCAACGCGCGCCTGCTCTCCTCGGGCGGCTCGGCGCGCCTCGAAACCACGCAGGGCGGGGGCTTTAAACTGGCTTTGGGCGTCAACTACCAAAAACTGACTTTCCCCGTCCGCGTCGTCCCCGACACGACGGGGAGCGGCGGCGTCTTCGCCGGGCAGTTCGTGGGCTACAAGCGCGCGGACCACCTCTACGGCTTTACGCTCGAAGGCGGCTACCGCTTCAGCGACCTGCTCAGGGCACGCCTGGTCTACAGTTTCCAGCGCAGGGACTCGACCGTCCCCGTCTTTACCTTCAACCGCAACCGGCTTTCGCTGATTTTTGAACTCGGACGGCGCAACGAAGTGCGCGGCCGCCCGTTCTAAGACCGGCTTTCACACACGCGGAGCGCAGCAGCCATTGCCCGGCCGCCGCGCCCCGCCTCAACAAACAGGGCTAGGAATTTGAGTGCATTATGAAGAGAGTTTTATTGCTGCTCGCCTTGGCGCTCGTCTTCTGCGCGCAAGGGGTCACGGCGCTGGCACAGTCTAATAACATCGCGCCCGCCGGGACTACGACGAAAGACCAGAAGACCGACGAGCAGGGAAAGCCTGCGACACCCCCCGTGACGGCCGAAGCCTTACCGCTCGCGCACGACAACCCGGGCGGCGCGACGAGCGACGCCCCGGCCAAAACGATCACGACCGTGCCGGGCGACTCGCCCACGCCGTCGGAAGACCCCAAGACAAAACCCGCCGCCACAGAACCCGAACCGAAGCCGATTGACCCGTCCTCCGTCTACCGCGTCGGCGTCGGCGACGTGCTCGACATACGCCTGCTCAACGCGAGCGGGCGCGAGTCCACGCTCTTCATGGTGATGGCCGGCGGGCTGCTCGAATACCCTCTGGCGGGTGAGCCGGTTCAGGTCGCGGGGCTCACGACGGACGAGATCGACACGCGGCTGACCGAGGCCGTCAAGGTTTACGAGAACCCTCAAATCGTCGTCAGCGTGCGCGAGTACGCGAGCCACACGGTCATCGTCACGGGGCTGGTCAACGACCCAGGCACGAAAGTCCTGCGGCGCGAGGCCGTGCCGCTCTACGTCGTGCTGGCCGAGGCGCAGCCCAGGCCCGAGGCGGGCCGGGCGACCATCATGCGGCCGGGCGGCCAGAGCGTGGAGGTGAAGCTCTCGGACTCCAAGGCCATGACGACGCTCGTCATGCCGAACGACGTGGTGACGCTCGCGGCGCTGCCGCCGGCCCCGCCGCAATTCTTCTACATCGGCGGCGCGATCAACTCGCCGGGCCAGAAAGATTTTCACCAGGGGATGACGCTGACGCAGGCCGTGCTGGCCTCCGGCGGCCCGACGCGCTTCGCCGGCAGCAAGGTCAAGGTCTCGCGCCAGGGCGCGGACGGACGCCTCGTCACCGCCGAGTACAACCTGAAACACGTCGAGGCGGGTAAAATCCCCGACCCCCTCCTCGAAGCCGGCGACCGCCTGGAAGTCGGCCGCGGGAGCTGGTAAGAAGCCGGAGAATGGAGAATGGTGAAGGGTGAAGCGAAAGAACGGTTCTTGTATTCACCATTTACCATTTACCATTTACCGTTGTATCATCCGACAGTTTGCTGCCCGTCTGGCCGGCAGACGCTACCCTTGCATTGCTTACAGCTCGAACAACATCATCAGCATATGATCCCCCTACCTGCCGGAGGTCTACTAACTTGATAAAGAGAAATAAATTTGGCGCGGCCGCCCTCGCTGCGGCCCTACTGCTGTCGCCCTTCGCGCCAGTCCTCTCGGTCGCGGCGCGCGCCCACTCAAGGGCTGCGGCGCAGCAGGAGCCGGACATCCCGAGCGACGCCGAGCAGGCCATGTTCACGAAGGGGCAGAACCTGTACAACCAGGGCCGCTTCGACCAGGCCGCCGTCGTCCTACAGGACTTTCTCAAGACCTACCCGCGCAGCATCATCACGGACCTGACGCTGCTCTGGCTCGGGCGCTCCTACATGCAATTGGGCAAGTTGCAGGAGGCCGAACAGGTCGGCGCGCGGCTGAAGACCATCAAGGACACGCCGTTCGCGGACATCTACGAGGGCGAGCTTGAGACGGCCCGCGCCGAGGTCGGCTCGCGCCCGCAGACGGCCAAGGCGACGCCCAGCCCGACGCCGAAGGCCATCGCCGTCGCCACCCCGACGCCGCGCAACGCCAGAACTACTACCGGCACACAGGCCGGCGCACAGACTGGCACACAAACCGGCAGGCAGACTCCGCCGACGACTGCGGGCACCGAGGGGGTGCGGACCTCGCAGCAGCAGGCCCGCCGCGTGCCCGCGGCGACGCCGAGCCCTACGCCCGCCCCCACGCCGATAGAGATCGCGCGCACGGACACCGCCCTGACCCCTTCGCGCCGCACGACCAGGCGCGACCGCCGCGTCCAGCCGCGCCAGTCCATGACGCAGCCGGAGAGCGCAGGCGGTCAGACGGGCGCGCCTTCCGCACGCCCCGGCAACACTTCCAGCGCCAACACGGCGCGCACACAGCCGCGCACGGACCCGGCTTCGGCCAACACTTCGCGGACGGTGACGCCGCCCGTCACGCAGCCCACTGTTCGGCCGACGCCGACGCCGACGCCGACGCCCGTCATCTCAATCCCGCCCGTCGAGACCGTGGCGCGCAACAATCCGCCCACCGTCTCGCAGCCCGACGACACGACGCCGCTTTCGCAGGGTGGCGGCGGCGGCCTGGTCGTCACGGTCAAGCAGGTGCCGAACCTCGTGCTCGCTCTGAGGAGCAACTCCGAGTTCGCGCAGCCGGGCCAGAGCATACAGATTCCGCTGACGGTGAGGAACACGGGGAACAAGGCGGACCAATTCAGATTGGAGACCGACCTGCCGGCCGAGTTCCAGCCCACATTCAACGTGGCACAGAGCGGCGGGGGCGCGGAGCTTCCCGTGCTCGTCACGCCGCAGCTTCAGCCCGGCGCGTCGGCCGACGTGACTCTGAATCTGCGCGTGCCCGAGACCGCGAACGACGGGCAGACGTTGAAGTTCTTCGTGCGCGCCGCGTCGCAGGCCGATTACCAGGTCTTGAAAGTCGCGGACGGCTCGATCAACGTCGTCGCGGCCTCGCTCGCGGGAAATTCAAACGTCTCTTCCTCTTCGGTCATGCCGGGCGACACGTTCACGCAGACCATCTCGATTCGCAACGCCGGAAGCTCGCCCGCGCGGGCCACGCGCGCCGACTTCGTGCTGAACCCGAACTTCGAGTTGGTGAGCGCCAACCCGCAGCCGATTAGCTACGACCGCGCCTCGCGCACGGCCATCTGGAGCCTGGGCGACCTGGGCTCGCGCAGCACGCGCGACATCTCCGTCACCCTGCGCGCCGTGCCGGACGCGCTCGCCAACACGAGCACTCTCGGGCGCGGCGCTCTGCGCACGCAGTCCTTGCCCTTCGGCTCGAACTTCGACAGCCCGTCGGTGACGGTCGGGAAAGTGCCGAAGGCCAGGATCGACGCCGTCTCCGTCGGCCTGACGACGACGCCGGGCGACACCATCTTCGTCCCCTTCGTCGTCCGCAACCCGGGCAACGCGCCCGACTCTTACGACCTGAGAGTCACCGCGCCGGGCGCGCCGCAGGCGACCGTCTACGCCGACACGAACGGCGACGGCCAGCACCAGGAGTCTGAACCCACCGTGACGCAGACAGCGCAGATCGACCCGCGCGGCGGGCAGTTCCCGCTGCTCCTGCGCGTGCAGATTCCGGCCTCGACGCCCGACCGCCAGCAGTTCTCCTACAACGTCGTCGCGCGCTCGCTTTCGAGCAACCGCGAGGCCAGCGAGGCCAACACCGTCCTGACGGTCGCGACCCCGCGCGTCCGCGTCCGCACGGAGCAGGCGACGGATTCGACCGCGCCGGGAGATTCGATCTTCTACCGCCTCGTCCTCGTCAACGAGGGCAGCGGCCTGGCGAAGAACCTCGTGGTGGTCGAGACGCTGCCTGACGCCCTTGAGTTCGTCAACTCCGACCCGTCGCTCAACCCGCAGGACGCGCCCGGCTCGAACCAGCGCTTCACGTGGCGCGTGGCGGAACTCGCCCCCGGAGACACGGCCGTGCTGAGAGTCGCAGTCCGCCTCCGCCCCAGTCTCCCCGCGGACGCGACGCTGACGACGCGTCACACGCTCAGCTACCAGGACACGAACCAGAACAACTACTCGGGCCAGTGAAGCGGCCCGCGCGCGAGGTGCAGTGCAGAGCGAAGGGGCGGCCACCCGTTAAGTGCCGCCCCTTCCTTTTTCGAGAGGGCGAGTATGGAGAGACTGGCCGCGGCCGAACCGGAGAGTCGTGCGCGCCTGGCCCATTTTCTGATCGGCAAGGCCATCGCCGAGACGCTCTTCGTCGGGGCGCTCGCCGTGGGCTTTTACCTGACGGCCTTCACCCCCTTCTTCCGCGGCTCGCTCGACACGGCCGACTCCCGCCACGTCGCCGGCTGGGTCGTCAACCAGCGGGAGCCGCAGGCGCGCGTCGAGGTGCAGCTCTACGTAGACGGGCGCTTCGTCGGCAACCGCGCGGCGGACGTGGCGCGCCCGGACGTACTGGTCGCCGGCTGGGCCGCGGACGAGGGCCACGGCTTCGTCTTCGACACCCCGCCGCTCCCGCCCGGCGAGCACGAGGCGCGCGTCTACGCCGTGCACGCGAGCGGCGGGGGCCAGCGCCGCACCTTACAACTCGTCGACAAGCCGCTGACCTTCACCGTCGGGCCCGCTGAAGCGAGAGAATAGGATGACCACTGAAAGGGAAGAGCCCGTCGCGGCGAACGAACGCGCGCTCGCGCTGTGGGAGATAGCGTCCGTCACCGCGTCGTTCCTGATAGCGGAGTGGACGGTCCTGCCGTTCGCGGGGAACAGCAAGCTCGTCGCCGCCTTCCCGGTCGGCCTCGCGTTCGCGCTGATGCTCTACTCGCACCGCGCGCGCGGGGAGTCGGCGCGGGAGATAGGCTGGCGGCTCGACAATTTCTGGCGCGCGGCTCGGCTGCTGGTTCTGCCCGTCGTCGTCGCGGCGGCTCTCATCGTCGGCGCAGGGTGGCTCCTGAAAGGCTTACGCGTCGACGGCCGCCAGATTCTCGAATGGGCCTTGTGGCTGCCGCTCTGGGGTTTCGTGCAGCAGTACGTCCTGCAAGGCTTCGTCAACCGCCGCGCGCAGTTGGCCCTCGGGCGCGGCTGGCCGAGCGTCCTCCTGGTCGCCCTCGTCTTCGCGCTCCTGCACCTGCCGAACCCGTGGCTGACAATCGCGACCTTCGTCGGCGGCCTCGTCTGGGCCTACGTCTACCAGCGCGCCCCGAACCTCTTCGCCCTCGCCCTCTCCCACGCCCTCATGTCTATGCTCCTGGCCGTCTCCTTGCCCCCCGCCTTCATCAAGAGCCTCCGCGTCGGGATAAAATATTTCGGCTGATACGCGCAGACTTCTCAAGAAAACTTCTAAAACCGAGTAAATGTAAGCACATTGTTAACTTTTGTGCTGGAAGTGTTGAACATTGGTTGCTATAATGGCGAAGCCTTGCATGAGAGCAGGTCGGGCGGTCGCTGCCGCGTTGTAATGGCGCGGGAGAGGAAAGTCCGAACACCATAGGGCGGCGAGCCAGCTAACGGCTGGGCACCGGGCGACGGATTCGCGTGCGGCTTCAGGGCCGCTGGAATCCCCCCGCCGGGTGACGACAAGTGCAACAGAAAAGAGACCAGCCAGCGGGCCTCATTCATTTGGGGCAGCGGGTGATGGGTGAAACGGTGCGGCCCTTCGGGGCTTAAAGTAAGAGCGCACCAGCGCGGGTGGTAACATTCCGCGGCTAGGCAAACTCCTCGCGGTGCAAGACCAAATAGGGAGGCGTCAACAAGGGCTGCCCGCCCGATGCGTGCTTCTTCGGAAGCGCGCTACGACCTCCGGGTAGGTCGCTCGATCCAACTGGCGACGGTTGGGCTAGATGAATGATCGCCGCCCCGGGAAACTCCTGGGGAACAGAATTCGGCTTACAGACCTGCTCTCATATTGCACGGCGCAAATTTTCCGAACTCACGTTACCGGAAAAGCTTTCCAAACGAATCTGAACCGAAAGGCGCATCACAGAGATGGCAAACCGCAAAGGGGTTTTCATAGGGGCCTACGTGCCCAATCAGCTCAAAGAGGCTTTGCAGCAGCGCGCGCGGGCCGAGCACCGGACGCTCTCGCAGGAGATAACGCGCATTCTCGAAGAGGCCATTAAGGGCAAGCGCCTGCCGCCCGGATTCATAGACCGCCGCGGCGACGCTTCAGGCCCGCGCCGCCGCGCCACGGACCCCCTGCCGCGCCGCCGCGAGGGCGACGTGCCCGCCTTCTCCGGCGAGAATAACAACTCCGGCGAAGAGTAGGTTTCCGCCGAGATATCAAGTCCGCACAGAACGCGCGCCCCTTCGGTCTAACCCGCGGGGGCGCGCGTCGCCTTTTACACCCCGATTTGCTAAACTCCGACCGAACCCTTCAGGTAAATTATTTTAGGAGAGCGTTTGAAACTTCTAATCGTCCTGGGCATCCTGGCCGTCGTCATCCTTCTCATCTACCTGCGCCTGCGCCCGTACATCAGGATGGCGCGGCAGATGTTCGGCGTCGCGCGCCAGGTCCGCCGCGTGGTCCGGGATGACGCCATCATTACAACCCGCGACGCCGGCGCGGGCGACCGCCTCGTGCGCTGCGACGCCTGCCAGACCTGGATTCCCGCCTCGCGCTCACTCAAACTTCGCTCGTCGAGCGCGGCTTACTGTTCACACGCCTGCCTGGAGAGCAGCGCGGAGGGCAGCAAGCGGAAAGCCGCGAGCTGACGCGCGGGATTATCTCCCCACCTCTTCCGGCAAAGCGTTCCCGGCCTCGTGAACGGCCTTGTCCGTGTTCGTGAAATACAGAATCACCATCCCCGCGACGAAGAAAAAGATCAGCGAGAGGACGGCCTGGCGGTAAGAGTTGGTGCGGGCGACGACGAGGCTGAAGACCAGCGGCCCGACCCAGGAGGTGCCGCGCTCGGAGACTTCGTAAAGGCCGAAGAAGGAGTTCTCGCGCCCCTTCGGAATCATCCGCGAGAAGAGCGAGCGCGACAGCGCCTGCGAGCCGCCGAGCACGAGCGCGATCATCCCCGCCATCACCCACGCCTGCGTGGCCGTCTGAAGAAACCCGTAAGCGTAGATCACGATTGCCGACCAGACGAGGAGCGAGATCAGAATCCCGTTCTTCGTCCCCACCCAGGTCGCGATTCGCTCGAAGAGGAGCGACCCGCCGATGGCCAGGAACTGGACTAGCAGGTAGATGCCGAGCAGGAACGACTCCGGGGCCGCCTGCCCGCGCGCGATGAAAAGCTCCTGTGCCAAAAAAATCGAAGCCTGGCCGATGACCGTCTGGATGCCGTCGTTGTAGAGCAGGTAGGCGATTAAATATCTGAGCGTGTGGCGCAGCCGTTTGAGTTCTCGAAACGTCTGGGCGAGCTGGGAGAAACCGACGGTCAGGAAGCTCTTGCCCGTGGGAAGTCTCCTGGGCGCGGCGCGCGTCTTCAGGCGGCGGAACGTGATGATGGCGAAGCCGCCCCACCAGACGCCCGCCGAAAGCAGCGAGATGCGAACGGCCATGCCTTTGGAAATCCCGAGACTGCCCGCGAGGCTGACCAGGGCCAGATTCAAGGCCAGCAGCAGCCCGCCGCCCAGATACCCGAGCGCGAACCCTTGACTCGAAACCTTGTCGCGCCGGTCTTCGGTCGTAATCTCGGGCAGGTAGGCGTTGTAAAAGACGATGGCGGCCCCGTAACAGAGATTCGAGATGATGAACAGCAGGCTCCCCAGCAGGTACAGGTCGCCCGCCACGAAGAACATCAGGCAGTTGGCGGTGACGGCGATGTAGCAGAAGACCGCCATCAGGGGTTTTTTCAGGTTCGTGTAGTCGGCAATCGCCCCGAGGATCGGCAGCAGAAAAAACTGCAGGAAGACGGCCGCCGCCACGGTGAGGCCGTGGAGTGATTTGGCTGTCACGGGGCCCAGAAAGCCCAGGTCGAAAATGGTCCCGTTCTCGCCGACGGAAGCCTGCGCGAGCGCCGTCAGGTAGGGGCCGAAGAGCGCGCCGACGACCGTGGTGTAGAAGGCGGAGTTGGCCCAGTCGTACATCAGCCAGCCGAAAATCTCGCGCCTGTCGTTAACGTCGCCGCGGCCGGCTTTCGGCTTCCCCATCAGGCTGTGCTCGCTTTCCCCTTGAGAATTCCGACGATTGCGGGCGTGATGTCCGCGAGGCTGCGGACGCGCGCGGCGACACCGTCACTGTGCTCGCCCCAGACGAGGGTGGGCACGTCGTTGAGCGTGTGGTTGCGCGTCGAGAGGTCTTCGATGTTGCCGTGGTCGCTGGTCAGGATGACGGTCGAGCGCGCGAGGTCGAGCCGGGAGAGCAGGTGGCGCACGAGGCGCGCGAGGCCCGTGAGCACGCGGCGCGCGCCTTCAGTGTCCTGCGCGTGCCCGGTCTTGTCCGTGATGAAATACTCGTAGAGCGTGAAGCGGTGCTCTCCGGCAAGCTGTGCCAGAATCTCCGCGGCCTCTTCGGGCGTGCGCGGCCGTGTGGGGAAGCCGCGCTCGATTAACATTTCGTTCGTGTAGTCCTGAAAGACCGCCCGCCCGTTCTGCATATCGTCCAGGTCGCGGAAACGCATCTGGGCGGCCTCGACGGCGACGGTCGTGGCGGAGACCCAGCGCGGGCGCGTCTCGAAGAACATGGGCGTGTAGGCGTTGGCGAAAGTGTTGGGACCTATTCCCGCGCGCTTGAGTTGAAGGAAGATGGAATGCTCGCTGATGATCCCGCGCAGCGCCTCGTTCGGGAAACCCTGCTTGTGATAGCCGAGCGCGCCCGGCGCGTTCACGCCCGTCAGAATCGTCGTCTGCCCGGAGGCGCTCTGCGGGCGGCCCTCGACGCCGAGCCTCGGGTCGGTCCTCACCACCCGCCCGCCGAAAATAGTCTCCGGCTCTTCGTCCTGAAAAACGGCGAGAGGCGCGGCCCCCGCCAACCCGTCGAGCGGATTATGCGCCCCGCGCGTGCCAATCCCCAGACCATCCACGAAGAAGAGAAGAACGGACATGCGCCGGGATGAATAACATTAAAGGGTGACGAGTGACAAGTGATAAGTGATGAGGGAAAGCATTTAACTCATCGCTCATCACTCGTCACTCATCACCGCCTTCAGGCGTACGTTGAAGGTCGTGCCCTGGCCGGGTTGGGAGTCGAAGGTGATGTGGCCGTTGTGCAGTTGGACTGCGCGGAAGGCTTGCGCGAGGCCGATGCCGTTGCCGCCGGGCTTGGTCGTGTAATAGAGGTGGAAGATGCGCTCGCGGGCCTCGGGCTTGATGCCGGGGCCGTGGTCCCTGATGGAGACCAGGACGTGCCGGTCGCCGTCGCGGGCCGTCTGCACGAGGAGCCTTCCGCCGTGCTCCATCGCCTGAAAGCCGTTGATGATGATGTTGAGGAAAGCTTGTTTGAGCAGGTCCGCGTCGCCCGCGACAGGGGGGAGGTCCGGCTCGAACGAGCGCCAGACGGTCGAGCCGTGCGTCTCGGCCTCGGGCGCGGCGAGCGCCAGGGTCTCTTCGAGAAGCTGATTCACGTCGAGCGGGCGCAGGTTGACGCGCGGCGGCCTGGTGAAGTCAAGGAAGGTCTGGACGACGCGGTCGAGCCGCTGAATCTCCGAGGTCAGGATGTCCAACTGCGGGCGCGCGTCGTCGGCCGCGGGGCTGATTTTCTGTAGCTTCGAGCGCAGCAGCTCAAGGTGTATGACCATCGCGTTCAGGGGGTTCTTGACTTCGTGCGCGATGCCGGATGTGATGCGGGCGAAATCGACGAGCCGCTCGGAATAATCCAGTTGCGATTCGAGCCGCGCGACGGTCTCGCGGTCGTGGAGCGAGACGAGCGCGCCGACGATCTCGCCGCGGTCCCTGATGGGCTGGACGGAGGCCACGGTCGCGCGCGAGGCGTTGCCGTTCGTCGCGGGAAGCGTGACGCGCGCAGGGGTCTCGCGCGAGGCGAGCGCGCCTTCGGTGAGCGAGACGAGCGGGTGTTCCGGGCCAACTATCTCGGAGAGCTTGCGCCCTTCCATCGGCTGCTCGGAATTGAGGAGCGCGCCCGCGCCGGGGCTGGCGAGCATCACGCGCCCGTCGGCGCTGACGAGCAGGAGCCGCTCCTGCAAGTTCTGAAGAATCTGCTGTAGGCCGCCGCGCGCCTCGCGCAGTTGCGAGCGGTCGCCCGCGATCTGGCGGCTCAGTTGCTCTATGCGGTCGGCGACTGCCCCTATGTCCGCGAGTCTGACTTTTTCGTCGGCGCGCTCGGGGCCGTCGCCGCCGCGTCCCTCTTCGAGTTGCGCGATGGAGGTCGAGATGGCTTGCAGCGGGGCGGTGATGAGCTTGTTCGAGCTGATGGCGACGAAGGTCGCGGCGGCGACGGCCGCGAGCGCGAGCAGCAGGTCTGTCAACAAACTCCGCCAGACTTCGTGCCGCACGGGCGCGAGCGAGACCGTCAGGCGCACGCGCCCGAACTCCTCGCCGCGGTAACGCAGCGCCCGCGTGTATTCGTACTCCGCGGGGTCGCTCGAAAGAATCTGCCGCAGGCGGGAGAAGACGGAGGCGTTCGCGAGCGTGTCGAGCGAGGGGAGCGTGCGCGCCCTCGAATTCTGCGGCGCTTGCAGGAGCACGCGGCCCTCGCGGTCTTCGATGAAGAGCGAGGTGATGGGCGCGCCGCGGCGGACGACGGCCCCCGCGAACTCGCGCGCCGCCTCCGACTCGCCGACGGCGAGCGCGGCCGGCTCGTCGGGCGCGGCGACGACCGCGGCCTCCACGGCCGTCGCCGCCTGGAGCGTGACGCGCTCGGCCTGGTCGCGCACGGAGGCGACGAGCGAGCGCGTGAGCTGCGCGATGTTGGCCGTGATGAGGACGAGGGAGACGGCCGCGACGAGGAGCGTGATGAGCGTTATCTGGCGACGCAGGAGCGCGCTGCCGCCTCTCATGACTCGTCGCCCGTCCTTCGCATGAACTCGCCGTCGGGTGAATGTGCCGGGTGGCTCACAGGCAACTGGCCGCGCTCGCGGTAGAGCCTGAGCTTGTTGTGCAGGGTCTTCAGGCTGACGCCCAGAAGCTCCGCGGCGCGGGTCTTGTTGTTGTCCGTCTTCTGGAGCGTGCGGAGAATCATCTGCCGCTCGACCTCTTCGATGGGCGTCCCGACCGGCAGCGTCAAGGTGTCCTCGCTGCGGACGCGCGCGCGCTGGTCGACAGGGTAGGGCGCGAGGTGGTGCCGCTCGATCTCTTCGCCCGAGCAGATGATGACGGCGCGCTCGATGGCGTTGCGGAGTTCGCGCACGTTGCCGGGCCAGGTGTGCGATTGCAGAACTTGCAGGGCGGGCTGCGAGAGCGAGCGGGCCGGGCGGTTGTGCTTTTGTGCCAGTTGCGTGACGAGGTGCTGTGCCAGGAGCGGCAGGTCATCTTTGCGCTCGCGCAGAGGGGGCATCTCGATGGTGATGACGTTGAGGCGGTAGAGCAAATCCTCGCGCAGCGTCCCAGTGTGGACCGCGTCGAGCGGGTTCTTGTTCGTGGCGGCGAGCAGCCGCACGTCCACGGGAATCTCCTGCGTGCTGCCGAGCCGGCGCATCGAGCGTTCTTCGAGCACGCGCAGCAGCTTCGCCTGAAGGAGCGTAGGCATCTCCGCTATCTCGTCCAGCAGAAGCGTGCCGCCGTTCGCCAACTCGAAGCAGCCCTGGCGGCGCGAGGCCGCGCCCGTGAACGCGCCCTTCTCGTGGCCGAAAAGCTCAGACTCCATCAACGTCTCTGGAATCGCGGAGCAGTTGATGGCGACGAACTGCGAGTCTGCGCGCGGGCTCAAATTGTGAATCGTGCGCGCGACGAGTTCCTTGCCCGTGCCCGACTCGCCCGTGATGAGGACCGAGGCCGAGGAGGGGGCGACCTGCTCGATCAGGTGGTAAATCTGGCGCATCGGCTCGGACTTGCCGACCAACTCGCCGAACGCGCCGCGGTCCCTTAGCTGGCGGCGCAGCGCCTCGTTCTCGCGGCGCGCTTCCGCGTATTCGACCGCGCGCTCCACGACGAGGCGCAGCTTCTTCATGTCAATCGGCTTCTCGAAGTAGTGGTACGCGCCCTCTTCCTGTATGGCGCGCAGTGCCATCTCGACGGAGCCCTGGCCCGTCAGGAGGATGACGGCCGTCTCCGGGTAGCGGGAGCGAATCTCGCGCAGGAGGCCGAAGCCGTCCATGCGCGGCATCAGCACGTCCGTGATGACGACCGACGGCAGAAACTCTTCGACGCGGCGCAGGCCCGCGACCCCGTCGCCCTCGGCCACCGTCTCGTAGCCCTCCGCCGCCAGCAGGTCGCGCAAGCCCTCGCCCGCGGCCTTCTCGTCGTCCACAATCAGAACGCGCGCCTTCGCCATGCGTGGAAGTTTATCACAGACGACGAAGGTTAACGGTCAGGGGCCGTTGGTTCGTAACCCAAATTAGATTGGCCTCGGATGTTTATAAGTCGATTTTCTAAGGTATAATCTCTTTATGAATAAGCGTGCTAAAAAACGAATCAAAGAAGAGATAGAGAAGAAGAACTTGAAACGGGCGAAGGACATTCAAGAGCAGAACCTTTCTTCTTCCAAGAAACAGCCTGAGAGTCGCGGCTTTACCGTGAGGCCGGATAAGAAGCGGGGTTAGTCTTCATGCGATAACTCCTCCCGAAGCTTCTTTGTATCACCGCCGGTTGATTCAAATTCTTTTTCCCACCCCCAAACGTTAACGAACGGGTAGCTTTGCTAACCCCTGCTTGAGTAGTAGTCCGCGATGGCTCGCGTCAGGGCGGGCACGGTGTACTCGCCGGGCAGGATGTCTGTGCGCAGGTTGTATTCGGCGGCCGTCGCGGCGGTGATGTCGCCGATGCAGGCGACGGCGACGCCCGCGAGGAGTTCGCTCAGGTCCGTGGTGTCGAAGAGGCGCGCGAAGTTGGTGACGGTCGAAGAACTGGTGAAGGTGATGCAGTCCACGGCCCCGCCGGCGAGCAGCGCCTCGACGCGCCCGCGCTCGCTGGTCTGCGGCGGGACCGTTCGGTAGGCGGGGACCACGTCCACGCGCGCGCCGGCCTCTTCGAGCGCCTTCGGCAGGTAGTCGCGCGCGACGGCCGCGCGCGGGATGAGGAAGTTGAGACGGTTGAGGCCGTCGCGCCCGCCGACGTAAGCCTCTATGGCGCTGTAAGCGCCCTCGGCCTTGAATTGCTCCGGGATGACATCGACGTGGACTTGCGCCTCGCGCAGGCGCACGGCCGTGGCCTCGCCTATGGCGCAGACGCGCAGCTCGTCCAACTCGCCCGCGTCGCGGCCCAATTCTTCGAGCCGCCGGAGGAAGTAGTCCACGCCGTTCACGCTCGTGAAGATGAGCCAGTCGTAGCCGTACAGGTTTTCGACGGCCTCGTCCATGAGCGCGTAGCTCTCCGGCTCCACGATCTCTATCGTCGGGCAGGGGACGACGCGCGCGCCCAGACGCTCCAGCTCCGAGACGAACTCGGCGCTCTGCGCCCGCGCTCGCGTCGTGACAATAGTGCGGCCCGCGAGGGGCCGTTCGGGTTTTCGCTCCGCTGCGGAGGGAACTTCGCCTGCCATGCGACGCGCTTACCGCTCTCCTTCTTCGAGGCCGAAGATGTCGCGCCAGGCTTGTACGTCCTCGTGCTCGCCCGTGTCGTAGTAACTCTTCAGGCGGTAGATGATGGGGTGGGAAATCTTGTTGACGGTCGCCATCAGCAGGCTCTCGACGGCGCGCTCCTGCTCGGGCGTCAAGGGGCCTAGGCGCTGTCGCTGGCGCGACATCTCGGCGCGGGCTATCTCCTGGAGTTTTTCGCGCAACGCGCCGAGCGTCGGCCCTATGTCGAGCGTGCGCAAGGACTGCTGGAACTGCATGACCTCGGACTCGACTATCAGCTCGGCACGCTCGGCCTCGCGCTCGCGCTCGCGGATGTTCGAGGCGATGACGGATTCGAGGTCGTCTATGTCGAAGATGAAGAGGTTGGGGATGCGGCCCACTTCCGGGTCGATGTTGCGCGGGACCGAGATGTCTATGAAGAAGGCGGGGCGGCTGCGCCGGATTTCGAGCGCCTCGCGCGCGACCTTCGGCGTGATGATGTACTCGCCCGCGCCCGTCGAGCAGATGACTATGTCGGCTTCGGCGAGGCTGGACGCGAGGCGCGAGAAGTCACGCGCCTCGCCGCCGAACTTCGCGGCCAACTCGCGCGCGGCCGCCTCGGTCCGGTTGGCGACGAGGACGCGCGAGACGCCCGCGCCCACTAAATGTTTGGCGGCAAGCTCCGCCATCTCGCCCGCGCCGACGACGAGGACCGTGCGGTCTTTAAGGCTCCCGAAAATCTTCCGGCCCAATTCCACCGCCGTGTAGCTGATGGAGACGGCAGAGGCCGCGATGCCCGTCTCGGTGCGGACGCGCTTGGCGACGCGGAAAGCCTGGTGGACGAGGCGATTGAGGACGCGCCCGGCGGTGCCGGCCTCGACGGCGACGGAGTAGGCGCGGCGCACCTGGCCCAAAACCTGCGGCTCGCCGACGACCATCGAGTCGAGCGAAGAGGCCACGCGGAAGACGTGGCGGACGGCCGCGTCGTCCTCGTGGCTGTAGAGATGATTGCCGAAATCCTCGCGCGAGAAGGCGCGGGCGTTGCTCAGAAACTCCTTGATGCGCTCCTTGCCTTCGAGCAGGCGCTCGGCCCCGGTCGCCGCCAGCACCTCCACGCGGTTGCACGTCGAGACGATCAGACCCTCGCTCACCACCTGGCCGTCGACGAGCGCGCGCAAGCCCTCGGCGCACGCCTCGTCCGTGAAGGCCAGGCGCTCGCGCACCTCCACGGGGGCCGTCTTGTGATTGAGTCCGACGAGAACGATTGACATAAGAGCAGGAGTCAGGAGTCAGAATTCAGAAGTCAGAAGCCCCGCTTGTTCTGTATGCTATTACGGACAACAAAACAGTCTCGGATTTGGCGACGAAAATACGGTCTGACTCACCCCTTTGTGATTACGTCTTATCTTACCCGAAAACGTGATAGCCGCCCAAGAGCCGCGCCCCGAAGAAGGTGCACAGGACGAGCGCGAAGCCGGCGACGCCCATCCACGCGGCGCGGCGGCCGCGCCACCCCGCGGTCGCGCGGTACAAGACCAGCGAGAGGTAGAGCAGCCACGTGAGCGCCGCGAAAATCTCCTTCGGGTCGTTGTGCCAGAGCCGGTTGTCGCGCGCCTCAGACCAGACCATGCCGGTCAGGATGCCCAGCGTCAGGAGCGTCCACCCCACCCCCACCGCGGACGTGGCGATGTTGTTGACGGTCGTCAGCGACGGCAGGCGGTGAAAGATGGCGCTGAAAGTCTTCATCTTCAACTCGCGCTCCTGCACCAGGTACATGACGCTCGCGACGAAGACGACGAAGAACGAGGCGTAGGCGAAGATGAGCAGCGTCGTGTGAACCGGGAAGAGCCACGCCGCGTTGACGTCGGCGACCGTGCTGGACGCGGCCGCCGCCGAGGTGTCGCGCGTGACGCTGGCGATGAAGGTCAGGACGGCGACGAGCGGCAGCGTGAAAGTCCCGAGCGCCTGCGCGCGGTAGCGGTAGACGACCAGTCCGTAGGTCGCGACCAGCGTCCAGGCCAGGAACGACATCGTCTCGCGCAGACCGAAGAGCGGGTAGTGGCCGTCCTCCGTCCAGTCCGTGATGAGCGAGACCGTGTGCAGGACGAAGCCGAAGGCGAGCGAGCCCAGCGTGATGCGCTCCAGCGTGCGCCGCTTGTTGACGAACGCCAGGACCGAGTGAATCGCCGCGACCACGTAAGCCGCCAGGACAATTAATAACAGAGGCTTCATCGCAAAGGACAGAGAACGATTGGCTCAGTGAGGCATTGTAAATGAGACGCGAAACGCGCGACAAGCCGCCCGGCCGGACGCGGCCTTACGATTCGGCCGCCTCGCCGACCTCTTTTTTCCGCCTCCGCTCCAGCGCCCTGTATTCTTCATTTTCGATGAACGTTCGGAAGGCCCCCTTGAATTTATTCTCGCTCTTCGTAGCAAACCATTCCCTGTGCAGTTCTTCCTCGGTGTCAATCACCGGATACCACGTTTCGCATAAGTGCTCATCCCGCTCGCACCGGTCCTGAATGGTCTCCAGGAAATTCCAGGCCATGAAGGCGTAAGTATCGTATTCAACCTGCTGGGCAGGATCACGCTTGGCATCGGGGTTGAGGTAGGGTCTCTCTAGTCTAAGCTTCAGGAGGTCAAGATACATCCTGTCCAGTTCGGTGTAGTGCAAAGTCGTGAGCGACTTGCTGAAGGTCCGGATGGAGTAGACCAGGGCGGCGATTGCCATGACTGCGGCGAGAATCTGGCCTATCGCGCCAATCGCAGTCCACAGAGTATTGTAATCCGGGCTGAAGAAAATAGATGCCATCGCTGCTCCTTGAGGCTCACCCGGTCAGACGATCATGACGGGGTCGGGGACGGGCTCCATCATCCGTGTAATCCGCGGGTCGTCAGGCGAACAGTTATAGACTCTCTGGTAAATCACCCTCAGCCAGCCCTCCAGTTGTGCCTTCCGAATGGGAGGCGAGCCCTCCGGCAAATAGACCATCAAGTCCATCTCCGGGGGCGGCCCCTCTCCCGGCAGCGGAAGGATGTAATGCAGCCCGTCGATCTGTAGACAGCCGAGCCTCCTGTAGAAATCCTTCCTCCTCGCCCTCATGGCCCGGTCGGCGGAAGGCTCGCGGTCGGAGTCCACCTCCAGCAGCATCGGAATGTTGCCCCGGTCGGAGATGACCGCCCGGACGCTGTTCAGGAATAGCTCCCCGCCGACGCCGGAATTGCGGTGCGCGCTGTCAACGCCCATGTATTCCAAGAGGCCGAAGGGCTCTTCGGCGGGGGCGAAGATTATGCTGAACCCGATGACTACCTTATTCCTTTTCACCAGAAGGACTTTATAGTCGGGCCTGGCGACCAGGGCTAAAATCTCCGCCCGAGGCTTCCGCTCCCTGAGCGGCATCGACTCCGAATAAATCCGGTAGAAATCCTCGCACGAAGAGTCGTCGCGGGAGGTCAGGCTCTCGTTGGTGTCCTCGACGCGCATTCGCTTTCTACCCTGGGAAGTCAATAATCCGGTTCGACTAAAAGTCGCGGTCGCGCTTGTTGTAGATGACGGGCCTTCTCAGCAGCGCGCTCAGGTTGTAGCTCCTGATTCTGTAGGGGCGGACGGGGGCGTTCTCGTTCTGGTAGAAGGCCGTCCAGTCTATGTCTTCGCGGTAGTAGCCGACGCGGATCACGTCTCCCCTGCGCGAGAGCAGTCTGGCCCATTTCATGAAGAAGACTTCGCCGCGCGCGGGGTCTACGACAGCGAGGTAGTACGCCCCGAGGCCGCCGTCGGTCATGCGAACCAGAAGCGCCGTCCTCCCGCGCGAGGTCTTGACCTCGGTGACGGTGTCAACCGCGACGTACTCCGACATGATCTTTTTGATCTTACCCGTCCGCGCGTCGTAGGCGCGCAGGGATTCCCCCTCGTCTTCGAAACCCCCGGCCCCGTCGCGCCTCGAAAAGATTAGCTTGCGGCCGCCTTCAATAATCCACGCCTCGATAACGTCGTCGGCAATCTTCCTCTCCCGGCCGCCGACGGTCGCGTGGAGCGTGCCCGTATATGCCTCGCCCTGCTTATCCAGGCGGAACTTGCTGATGGGGGACTGCGGCCTCGGCGCGGCGCTCGTTCGCGCGTGCAGATCAAGTGTGTAACCCGCCATCATGCCGAAAATCATTAAGGTCACTAAAACTCGCAGGCAGTTTCGCATCTTTAGCCTCCGTTGATGTCCGGGGAGAGAGCTATTCAGTGACGTGACATCCATCCTTTATTGCCTGCCCAGAAAATCGAGCACGGCCGAGTTGAACTCCTTCGGCCTGTCCATGTGAATCAGGTGGGCCGCGCCGGGAATTATCACCTGGCGCGCGCCCACGATTCCCGCCGCCAGCTTGTCCGTGATGGCCCTGTAAGCCGGGTGGTCATTTTCGGCCACGAGGATGAGCGCGGGGGCGCGAATCTCGTCGAGCCTCTCGCCGGCGGGCGGCTCGACCGGCCGCCAGAGCGTGACGAGGGGAAACTCGTCGTCGAACAGGTCGCGGTTGTCCGTGTAGATGCGCCGCAGCTTCTCGCGCGCCGCGCGGTTCTCCTGCGAGATGAAGAAGGGAAGGCCCGCGATGAACTGAATCGTGCGCTCCAACCCGTCCTTCTTCGCCATCGCGGCGAGCGCCATGACGCCGTCCAGGTTCGCCTGCGACTTGGCGTCGCTGCTCGTCCCCGTCGCGGCCAGCACCAGGCGCTCCACCATCAACGGGTGTTCGAGCGCGAAGTCAATCGCTATCGCGCCGGAGAAGGAGAGCCCTACGACGTGCGCCTTCTCGACCTTGAGAAATTTCAGCAGCGCGTAGAGGTCGCGGCTGTGGGAGAAGGGCGCGCGCGGCCGGGCCGATTTCCCTATGCCGCGTATGTCGTAGCGGATGACCCTGTAGCTTTTGGCGAACGCGTCGAACTGCTCGTCCCACGCCCGCCTGTCCAGGGTGCCGCCGCCGCTGATGAGCACCAGCGGGAAACCCCTGCCCGCCACTTCGTAGTAGAGGCTCGTCCCGTTGACCTCGGCCGTCCCCTTCTTCATAGGTTGAGCCCCGCGCGCCCCGCCGGAGACGACAAGCAGCAGCGTTGCCGTCAATAGTGAACACGTTTTCGCGCGGGGCGCATACATCGCATGCGTTAATGCACCTTGCCCATCAGCTTCTTAATCTTCGGCGTCAGGATGGCGAGGATTCCGGCCGAGACGAGCAAGCCGACGGCGATTGAACCGTAGAGCAGGGCGCGGGTGCCGGAGTTATCCACACAGATATCCGCGCAACCCGCGCAGACCTTCGTCACACAACCCTCGCATGCCTCCTTCACACAATCCGTCTTGAAGAAACCTGCGAAGTATCCGGCGAGCTTGTTGCCGAGCGCGGCGGCCAGGAACCAGACCCCCATCATGATGCCGAGGAGTTTCGCGGGCGCGAGTTTCGTCACCGTGCTCAGCCCGACGGGGCTCAAACACATCTCGCCGACCACTTCGAGGAAGTAGAGGCCGACCAGCCAGAAGGGGCTGATCTTGCCGTATCCCGTGAGCATGGCGGCAGGCACCATCAGCACGTACGCCAGCCCTATGAAGAGCAGGCCGAAGGTGAACTTGATGGGGCTGGAGGGCTGGCGCTTGCCCATCCGAATCCAGAGCACGGCGAACAGCGGGGCCAGGATGAGGACGAAAAAGGCCGTCAACGACTGCATCCAACTCGCGGGGTACTCCCAGCCGCCGACATCCCTCCGCACAAATTCCCTGGCGAAGAGGTTGAGGCTCGCGCCCTTCTGCTCGTACGCGGCCCAGAAGAGAATCGTGAAGAGGAAGAAGACGAAAATCGCCGCCACGCGCTTCCACTCGTCGCGCGTCAGCGGGCGGCTGGGCTCGTAGTCAGGCGCGTCCTTACGCTTCCTCACGAGCGAGCCGACGCGCTCAAGCCTGCGGCGGTGCATCAAGTAGACGACGAGGCCGAGGGTCATGCCGACGCCCGCGGCACCGAAGCCAAAGTGCCAGCTCGAATTCGGGTCCATGCCGCGGGACGCGAGGAAGTTTTTGAAGGTCTCGCTCTCGCCCAGGAAGCCGCACACGAGCGGCGCGAGCACCGCGCCGAGGTTGATGCCGAAGTAGAAGATGGAGAACCCGCTCTCGCGGCGCGGGTCGTCCTCGCCGTAGAGGCTCCCGACCATCGTGCTGATGTTCGGCTTGAGCAGTCCTGTGCCAATCGCGATGAGCGTCAGGCCGGCGTAGAAGAACGGCAGCGACGTGAAGACCATCGAGAAGTGGCCGCAGGCGATGATGATCCCGCCGATCAGCACCGCGAGGCGCGCGCCGAGGAGTTTGTCCGCCAGCAGTCCGCCCGGCAGGTTCGTCAGGTAGACGGCCATCGTGTAGGTGCCGTAGAGCGAAGTCGCTTCGGGGATGCCGAAGCCGAGGCCGCCCTTGTCCGGCGGGGCCGTCATGTAGAGCACGAGGATGGCGCGCATGCCGTAGTAGCTGAAGCGCTCCCAGAGTTCCGTGAAGAAGAGGGTCGTGAGCCCCTTCGGGTGGCCCATGAAACCGGACGTGTCCTGTGGCGCTCCGGCCGGGACGGGTTCGGGAGTGACAAGCTCTCGCATAGAGTCCTTCCGGGTAAGATTCAGATTTCGGGGAAGAGAAATTTTTAAGGCAGGGCAATCTTAATCAAAAAGCAGTGAATCGTAAATCGTGAAGCGTGAATAGAAAAAGAAAGAATCGTCCTCCGAGTCACGATTTACGATTCACGAGCTTGTCCTCACTTGTCCGCGCCAGTTTCCCGTGATAGTTTCGCAGGTAAAAAAAGGAGCGGCACAGGCGGTGGATTTCGAGCTGACGGAAGAGCAGAGGATGGTGCAGGCTTCGGTGCGCGAATTCGTGGCGGCCGAGATCGCGCCGCGCGCGCACGAGTACGACGAGCAGGCGCGCTTCCCGCGAGAGCAGTTGAAGGGGCTGGCCGAGATGGGCCTGATGGGGATGATTATCCCCGAGGAGTGGGGCGGCGCGGGCTTCGACGCGGTCGCCTACGCGCTCGCCCTCGAAGAGATCGCGCGCGCAGACGCCTCGGTCTGCGTCATCGTCGGCGTGACCAACTCCGTCTGCTGCTACCCGATTTTGAGTTTCGGCACCGACGAGCAGAAGCGCAAGTATCTCGTGCCGCTCGCGCGCGGCGAGGCGCTCGGCGCGTTCTGCCTCTCGGAGCCGCAGGCGGGGTCGGATGCGACCAACCTCAGGACGCGCGCCGTCCGCGACGGCGACTCTTACGTCATCAACGGCACGAAGTCGTGGGTTTCGAGCGGCGGCGAGGCGAACACTTACATCGTGATGGCCGTCACCTCGCGCGAGGAGAACAGGAGCAAGGCGACGGCGTTCATCGTCGAGGGCGACACGCCGGGGCTGACCGTCTCCTCCATCGAGCACAAAATGGGCCAGCGCGCCTCGCAGACGGCCGAGATGAGTTTCGCGGACGTGCGCGTGCCGGCGCAGAACGTCCTCGGCGGCGAGGGCAACGGGATGAAGGTCGCCTTCAACAGCCTCGACAACGGGCGCATAGGCATCGGCGCTCTCTCGACCGGCATCGCGCAGGGCGCGCTCGACGAGGCGACCAAATACGCGAAGGAGCGCCACGCCTTCGGCCAGCCCATCGCGGAGTTCCAGGCCATACAGTTCAAGCTCGCCAACATGGCGACCGAGACGGACGCCGCGCGCCTCCTGACTCTGCGGGCCGCCGCGATGAAGGACGCGGGCGACCGCCGCGCCGGCTACTACGCCGCGATGGCGAAGCTCTACGCCTCCGAGACGGCCAACCGCGTCTGCGCCGACGCCGTCCAGATTCACGGCGGCAACGGCTACTCGCGCGACTACCCAGTCGAGCGCATGTACCGCGACGCCCGCGTCACCACCATCTACGAAGGGACGAGCGAGATTCAACGCATCGTCATCTCAAGAGAAATTTTAAAACAGTAGTCAGTAGTCAGTGGTCAGTAAAAGCAAAAGCTTAAAACCGACTACTGCTCACTGTTCTTTGTACGTCGGTGCGAGGAACATACAGGAGTGATGATGAGAAGAGTTTCGCCGCTGTCGGCCCGGACCTTTGTTTTGACGGTCGCGGCCGTGCTCTGCGCGCTCGTGAGCCCGCTCTCACAGACCACCCTGGCGCAGAGCGCGGCCTTTACGCCGGATTGCAACGGCAGGGACGACACGGCGAAGTTCACCGCCCTCATCTCGTCCATAGGCCCCAACACCGGCACGATCAGGCTGCCGTACGTGGCCGGGTCGCGTTGCGCGGTGAATAGCCTGACCATCCCCGCGAACATCACGCTTGATAATTCTGAGGGGACGGGCATCAAGGTCAACACGGGGCAGACGCTGACGCCTCTGGGGCCGCTCGTGAATCCGCAGGGGAAGCGGTTTTTCTACAACGCGCTGGCGGGACAGGGGACCGTCAGCCTGGTCGGTAACACGAAAGTCAGGGCGGTCCACGTCGGCTGGTGGGGCGCAACTCCCGACTCAGGCGCGACCGACAACACGGCGCACTTCCAGGCGGCCCTGACTTGCGCGGGCACGGCCAAAGGCATTGACGTGGAGTTCGACAACACGGCCGGCGGCTACTACTCATTTTCGGGCCAACTCTCTTTGACGGGCCTCGCGCAGATGAAGCTGAGCGGCGCGGGCTCGGGCCGGCAGGGCGGCGGCGCGGGCGGGAACATCCCCAACTCCGCGCGCACGGAGTTGAGGTACGCGGGCAAGGGGACCGATTCGGCAATCGTCGGCGCGCCCACGCGTGCCGTCACGTTCGAGGGGCTCGCCATCAGGTATTCGTCCCCGGCCTTCACGGGCGACCTCATCTCGTTCGACAACCCGGGCACGACCGGCGACATCTCCGCGCAGAATCGGATTCAGGAATGCCTGCTCGGCGGCTCGACTGCCGCGGCCGTCAACGCACGCTCGCTCGTCCTGTTCAGGAATAACGTCGAAGGCGGGGTCCGCGACTCGGTCCTGACGAACGCGGTGCGGGGCGTCATCGGCCGCGGCACTTTGGCCGACGGGACGACGGGCGCGGGCACGGCCTTTTCCAACGCCATCCTGATTCACAACAACCGCTTCCAGTTCCTCTCGGGCTACGCGATTGTGAACCCAGGCGCGCAGTGGGAGATAACGGGCAACGTCTTCGAGCCGGGCAGGGACATGAAGGGCCGCGCCATCACGACCGAAGACGCCGAAGTCAACGGCCGCTACGCAAAATCGCTTGAGCACAAAGGCGTCACGATCACGGGCAACGGGTTCTGGGACTCGACCGGCGGCGGGACGTGGATCGCGATTCGCGGCAGCGGCTATTACATCGCGGGCAACTTCGTCACGCTCTACAACAACGGCGCTAAGGTGGACGGCAAGTTCGTCAAGCTTTACGGCGACGCGGCCAAAGGGACGCACGGGGTCGTCATCACGGGCAACGCGTTCGCTGGGAACATCAAGGGCGGCGCGGGGGCAATCGCGGACCTCTACGTCGACCAGTCGGGCGCGACCGCAGTCAGCAACGTCGTGTTCGAGGGCAACGGCGGGGAGCGCGGCCCCGTCCCGCCACTGCCGAACGTCAGGCCCGGCCCCGGCGGCTTTTCACACGCGGCCGCCCCCGGCGGCTTCTCGAACACGGCCGCGCTGGATTTCGGCCCCCTCGCCGCCGCCGCGACCGCGGAGTTGACAATCGACGTGGCGGGAGCAGCCCCCGGGATGAGCGTGCAGGTCAGCCCCGAAGGCGCGCCGGAAGCGGGGCTGTTGTGGAGCGGCTACGTCTCCGCGGCGGGCACAGTGACCGTGCGGCTCGGCAACGTGACGGCCGCCGCGATTGACCCGGCCGAGAGGACCTGGCGCGCGACCGTCACGAAGTAAGAGGGGAACCCGGAATCATGCCTGACAGAAAAGACGCGTGGGAGTTGTTGTGCGAGTACACGAAGGGCGACAGCCTGCGCAAGCACGCGCTGGCGGTCGAGGCCGCGATGCGCGCCTGCGCGCCGCGCTACGGCGGCGACGAAGCGGACGCGGACGAGTGGGGCATCACGGGCCTGCTACACGACTTCGATTACGAGATGTTCCCGACCGCCGACGAGCACCCCTACAAGGGCGCGACGATCATGTGCGGGCGCGGCTACCCTGACCGCGTCATACGGGCGATTATGGGCCACGCGACTTACACCGGGGTGCCGCGCGACACGCCTATGGCGCGGGCGCTCTTCGCGACCGACGAGTTGTGCGGGTTCCTGGTCGCGTGCGCGCTCGTGCGCCCCTCGCGCAGCCTGGACGACATGGAAGTCTCGTCCGTCAAAAAGAAGCTGAAGGACAAGGCGTTCGCGCGCACCGTCAACCGCGACGACATACGCCAGGGCGTGGAAGAGTTGGGCGTCGAGATGGACGAGCACATACGCTTCGTGATAGACGCCCTGCGCCCCGTCCAGGAAGAGATAGGGCTCAACAGAGTTACCAACTGACGGCGCTTGCGCGCGGGCGGCGGCTTCCCTTATGCTGGCGGCTATCGCGACAGACAATCCATGAAAGGGAGACGATGCGTGGTGTGAGAGGCGGTCGCTTTTCGCTCACCACTCATCACTCATCACTCATCACTCGAATATGGTAACGAGAAGCGCGCTGCTCTACCTGGCACGGCACGAGGGCCTGAAGGATTTCGCAACGCGGTTTCGCCTTTTCAAGAAGATGACGACTCGCTTCGTCGCGGGCGAAGACATAGAGGAGGCCACCGCCGCCATCCGCGAGATCAACGCGAAGGGCGCGACGGCCTCCTTCGACCACCTCAACGAATCCGTCGCCAGCGCCGCCGAGACAGAGGAAGAGGTGAGAGAGTACCTCAGGATTCTCGCGCGCATCGACGAGACCGGCATCCGCTCGAACGTCTCCATCAAGCTGACGCAGTTCGGACTCGAAATTGACCCGGAACTGGCCTACAAAAACGCGCGCCGCGTCGTGGAGGACGCCGCCCGGCGCGGCAACTTCGTCCGCATAGACATGGAGGCGTCCGCGGTCACGCAGGTGACGATAGACATCTTCAAGCGCCTGCGCGCGGAGTTCGGCCTGAACGACGTAGGCATCGTCTTGCAGTCGTACCTGCGCCGCACCTACGACGACGTGCAGGACATCCTGAAAATCCCCGCGCGCATACGCATCTGCAAGGGCGCTTACAACGAGCCGCCCGAGGTCGCCTTCCCGGACAAGAAGGACACGGACGAAAACTACGTCCGCATCATGAAAGTGCTGCTCTCGTCGGGCATCTATCACGGCATCGCCACGCACGACCCGAAGATGATTGAGGCGACGACCAAGTACGCCAAGCAGGAGGGAATTGGGAAGGACACTTTCGAGTTCCAGATGCTCTACGGGGTCCGCCGCGACCTACAGATGAAGCTCGCCCAGGCGGGCTACAACATGCGCGTCTATGTGCCGTACGGCAAACACTGGTATCCTTACTTCATGCGACGCCTCGCGGAGCGCCCGGCGAACGTCTGGTTCGTCATGAAAAATATGTTCAAAGGATGAAAGGAAATGACGAATGCGGAATGATGAGTGATGAATTAAAGCCGATTGTCTTCCATTCATCGTTCATCATTCCGCATTCATCATTGTAATCGATGGACGCCTCCTGGACATGGATTGTGTGGACGATTCTCGGCATCGTGCTGATCGTCGCGGAGGTCTTCACGCCCGGCTTCGTCCTGCTCTGGTTCGGCGTCGGGGCGCTGGTGGCGGCGCTCGCCGGCCTCGTCGGCATCACGAGCCTGCCGCTGCAATTCCTCATCTTCGCCCTCGTCTCGGTCGCGCTGACGGCGGCCTCGCGCACCATCTTCGTCAACTACTTCTCGCGCGAGCGCGAGGGGAGCGACCTGAAGACCGGCGTGGACGCGCTGCCCGGGAAAGTTGGCACAGTCGTTTCGTCCAGCCAGGGGGCGCTCAACGAGGGGGCCGTCAAAGTCTTCGGCTCGACCTGGACGGCCTACCCGGCCGAGGGCGAGGAGCCCCTCGAAGCCGGCGAGCGCGTCGAGGTCGAGCGCGTACAGGGCGCGAGCATCTACGTCCGCCGCATCCGCGAGAGCCGCGACTGGCGACAACTGGAAGAAGGAAAAAGGTAAAAATCCAAACCCCGGAGGGGTCGCAGATGATAGCCGGGGGCGGTGTTCGCGCTGCGCGCTCGCCTGTCCCCGGCTATCATCTGCGACCCCTCCGGGGTCTTAGCTTTGCCTTTTTGCCTTGTTACGGCGTGGCCGTCATCGTGAAGCGGGCGGCCGGGACGACCGTCTGGAGGTCGTAGCTGGCGATGGTCAGGTCCGCGAGGCGCTGGCCGCGCAGTTTCGTGACGACGCGGAAGGGGAGCATCATGCAGCTCACCTTGCGGTAATCCGAGCGCTCCTCCTCGATCATCACGGTGCTGCGGCTGCGGGTGACGATCTTGTTAATCAGGAACGTGCTCTTGTCTATCCAGTAGCGGACGTTGTCGTCGTCGCTGAACTTGACCTCGACGACGTAGTTGTTGCCCTGGTCGGGCTGGCGGTTGGTGACGAGCTGGCGCGAGATGGCGAGGTTGATGGTGTTAAAGCCCATCATCGCCCAGTGGCGCGAGGCCGTCACCTCGGAGACGCGAATCTCGCTCCCCAAAAGCATCCCGGCCCCGTGCGTGCCCGTGTAGAGCAGGAAGGTAGGGCCGGCGTTCATCTGGGCGAGAGCGCCCAGGGGCGCGATGTCCAGGCGGCGGCGCAGGTCGCGGTCCTGGTAGTCGGTGATGCCGACCTTGACCTCGACGGCCCCGGCCAGCGCGGTCGCGCCGACGGAGGCGAAGGCCGAGGCGTTGACGAAGCCCTCGGCGCGCGCCGTCACGTATTGCAGGTTCGCATACTCCGCGCCGCCGTGGGCGACGCGCGTCACCGAGAGCAACTCGCGGCCCGAAAGGTCGTCCGCGTGGGTCGTTTGCGTGGCGACGGGGAAGGCGAGCAGGGCCAGGCCCATCAGGCCGGCGGCCAGCAGAAGCGTCCTTCTCTTCAGAAACTGTCGAAGCATTGTGTGATCTCTCCTTGTGTATGTCCGCGCGCGGCAGCGGCCACCAAGTCTCAGGCCCGCGCGCCGGGGGTTATGGGTTTGCGGTCAACTGCCCTTTGAAGATTGCAAAATTCTTTGAGACGACAGGGGAAGAATTTCGTCCCCAATTTATAACGCGTAATTTCGCGCGCCGACGGTTAACCCTGAGCAGACGCCCCCGAAAATAAATTTTGCCCTGACGGACGGGACGGCCCCGATGGACTCGCGCCACTCGCGCGAAACGGCCGGAAGGATGAATTTGTACGGACGTTCAAAAATTTAGACGCGCCGGATGTTACTTTCGGCGGGCGCGGTTGTCAATGTCGTCAATTGTCGGGCCGGGTGCGGGCCGGCTCAGGGCGTCGGCTCTGTGGGCGGCTCCGTGTCGCCGAGGGTGCTGTCTTCCTCCATCGGCGGCAGCTCGATGGTGATTCTTTCCGAGGCAGGCTCCTGTAGGTCGTCGCCCGTGAAGCGGGCCAGCACGACCGTGATGTTGTCCTCGCCGCCGCGCTCGTTGGCCTCCTCGACGAGCGCGTTGCAGGCCGCGTGGAGGTCCGAGCCGGCCTCGTCGATGATCCGCCGCATGTCGTCGGCCCGCAGTTTGCCCGACAGGCCGTCGCTGCACAGGAGCAGGGTGTCGCCGCGCCGTATGCGCAGGCGGCCCGTGACGGGCGTCAACTCGGATTGCGCGCCGAGCGCTTGGAGGATGACGTTGCGGAACATGTGCGTCTCGGCCTCGGCCTCGCTGATCTGGCCCACGTCCACGAGCTGCTGAACTAAGGACTGGTCTTTGGTGGCGAGCTTCACCTGCTGGCCGCGGATCATGTAGGCGCGGCTGTCGCCGACCTGGACGAGGTCAAGCAGGTCGCCCTTGATGGCCGCGCCCGTGAAGGTCGCGCCCATGCCGGCGCAGCGCGTGTCCTCCTGGCTGCGGTGGTGAATCGCCAGGTTGGCGTAGACGGTGGCGTGGCGCAGGTAGTCGACGAGCGCCTTCTCGCTGTCGCCGCCCGAGGGCTGCGTCTCCTCGTCGCCCTCGCTGCCGACGAGCATCTCGCGGACGGTCTCGACCGCCATGCGGCTCGCCACGTCGCCGGCGAGCGCGCCGCCCATCCCGTCTGAGACGACCAGCACCATGCCCTTGTCGCCGAGGTCGACGCGGCGCAGGTCCTCGGGCGGCTCCGCGCCGTCCGAACCCGTCCACGCCCTCCCCGATGTCAGGTCGAGGATGAGGAAGTTGTCTTCGTTCCCACGCCGTACACGACCAACGTCGGATTTTGCGTGAAGCTCAACAATCATAAGAGAAGTGATGAGTGCTGAGTGCTGAGTGCTGAGTAAGAACCGGTTCTTACTCAGCACTCAGCACTCAGCACTATACTTTTTTCAACGCTTGATCCAAATCCTCAATAATGTCGTCAGTGTCTTCGATGCCGACCGAGATGCGCACCAGCCCGTCGGTGATGCCGAGGCGCTCGCGCGTCTCGGGCAGGACCGAGGCGTGCGTCATCGTCGCCGGGTGCGAGATCAGAGTTTCCACGCCCCCGAGGCTTTCCGCAAGCGTGCATAGCTTAACAGATTCCAGCACGGTGCGCGCGGCCTCAAGTGAGCCAACGTCGAAAGCCACCATCCCGCCGAAGCCCTTCTGCTGGCGCTTCGCCAACTCGTGCTGGCGGTGCGAGAGCGACCCCGGGTAATAAATCTTCTGCACCTTCGGGTGCTCTTCCAGAAACGCCGCGACGGCGCGGCCAGAGCGGTCGTGCTGCTCCATCCTCAGCGCCAGCGTCTTCGTCCCGCGCAGGACGAGCCACGAGTCGAAGGGCGAGAGGATCGCGCCGACGCCATTTTGCACGAAACCGAGCCAGTTGGCATCCTCCTCGTCGTTCAGGACGACACAGCCTCCCACCCCGTCCGAGTGTCCGTTGAGGTATTTAGTAGTGGAATGCACCACGATGTCAACACCGAATTCCAAAGGACGCTGGAGGTAGGGCGACATGAAGGTGTTGTCGCAGACCACCCGCGCGCCGCGCGCGTGGGCCAAATCCGAGACGGCCTGCAAGTCCGTGATGATCATCACGGGGTTGGTCGGCGTCTCCAGGAAGACCATCTTCGTGTTCTCTTTGAACGCCTCCTCGACCTTCGTGATCTCGGACGTGTCCACGTAGTCGAACTCGATGCCGTAGTTCGACAGAATCTTGCTGAACAGCCTGTACGTCCCGCCGTAGGTGTTGTCGGAGACGATGACGTGGTCGCCCGCCTTGACGAGGCGGAGCGTGGCGTCGATGGCGGCCATCCCCGAAGCGAAGGCGAAGCCGAAGCGCGCGCCTTCGAGCGCGGCGATGTTGCGTTCGAGCGCCGCGCGCGTAGGGTTCTGCGTCCGCGCGTACTCGTAGCCCTTGTGACGCCCGAGCCCGTCCTGCTGGTAAGTCGAGGTCTGGTAAATCGGCACGGTGACCGAGCCCGTCGCCTCGTCGGCCTCCTGCCCCGCGTGAATGGCTGTTGTCGCGAATCCCATAAAATTCAGTAGGCAGTGGGCAGTGGGCAGTAAAAGCAGTTTGTCTTAACTGCCCACTGCCTGCTGCCGGCTAATCAAAAATTCCCAGGCTCATGTAGCGTTCGGCCCCGTCTGGGAAGACCGTGACGATCCGTTTGCCCGGACCCAGGCGTTCGGCGACGCGGTAAGCCGCGGCCGCGGCCGCGCCGCTTGAGCCGCCGCCGAGCACCCCTTCGGTTTCGGCGAGGCGGCGCGCGGTGGCGAAGGCCTCGTCGTCGTAAATCATCATGATCTCGTCGGCCAACTCCAACTCGCAGTTCTTCGGGATGAACTGCGCTTGGCCGATGCCCTCGACCTTGTGGCAGCCGGGCGGGCCGCCGCCGATGATGGACCCTTCGGGCTCCACGAGCACGCAGAAGGCTTTCGGGTAAAGCTGCTTGACGACGCGGCAGACGCCCGTGAACGTGCCGGCCGTGCCCGCGCCGATGACGACGGCGTCAATCGGCGCCCCCAACTGCGAGACGATTTCGCGCGCCGTCGTCTTCTCGTGGAAGCAGGGGTTCGCGGGGTTCTCGAACTGCTGCGGGATGAAGCTGTCCTTGATTTCCGCGGCCAGCTCGCGCGCGCGGTCGATGGCCCCCTGCATCCCTGCCTCCTCCGAGACGTACTCGATCTCGCCCCCGAGCGCTTCCATCAGCGTCATCTTCTCGCGCGAGTAGCCCTCGGGCACGCAGAGGATGACGCGGTAGCCGCGGGCGATGCCGACGAGCGCCAGCCCTATGCCCGTGTTGCCGGCGGTCGGCTCGATGATGGTCGAGCCGGGTTTCAAGAGGCCGCGCTCCTCCGCGTCGAGGATCATCCCGAGCGCGGCCCTGTCCTTCACACTGCCGCCTGGGTTCATGTATTCGAGTTTGGCGTAAATATCCGCCAGCGGCGGTCTGGCGAAACGCGCGAGGTGTAGCAGCGGAGTGTTACCAACAAGCTCAATGATGTTCTCGGTCGTACCCGTCGGCATTAAGTTTTATAACCAGCAATAATCACGAATCGAAAGAGCTTCGACGCTTGGGAATCAGTGTGCGGGCATGGTAGCCCGCGGGGGGAAAGAAAGTCAAAAGCCAGTGAATGGTAAAGGGTGGGCGGGCCGGCGGCGGGTCTCAATCCACAGTCATTATTCCGGGCAGCGAGAAATACCAGTCGGAGTTCTGCCACCTCGCGCCGATGAACATGCGGTCTTTGAAGCGGCCGCCCGCACGCAGCGCCTCCGGCTTCCCGAATATCTGGTAGGTGTTGACGACGCTCACGCCGACCCCTTCGGCCCTTCGACCTCTTCCTCCATAAATCAAGCGGACTTTTACTGCGGGGAGAACACGCACGGGCCGAATGAGACAGTTAGCGACAGTTTGGTTCCTCCCGGTCTAACTTAATTCGGGGCTGAGTCTACTGTCATGAGGTACGCGGGAGAATGCAGGGGGACTTGCAACTTGTCAACCTACAAAACGAATACAGGATTGTTATGATCAGCTAACACCAACTGGGCCGGTTTTGAGCTGTCGGGGTCGAGTGCTGAGATAGTCAAACTCACCGCCGAAGCGCAGAGCGGTTGAGGGTCATTCAACTCTCCGCGTTCACTCCCTGCGCCCTCTGTTGCTTTGCGATGAGCCCGGCTCGCCCTTCCACTCAACGTCGGGTCTGCTCGCCGCCGTCCGACTTTTCTTTTGACTTTGTCCGACGCGGCGGGGTATCTTGTTGTCCCGTGAATCACACGGCTTCATCCTCCCAATCACGCGCCATCGCCGTCATCCCCGCACGCTACGCTTCGACACGATTGCCGGGTAAATCTCTGTGCGAAATCGCGGGCCGTCCCATGATTGTGCACGTCGTGGAGCGCGCGCTCTCGGCGCGCAACGTCGCGCGCGCGATTGTCGCGACCGACGACCGCAGGATTCAGGACGCCGTCTTGTCTGCCGGCTTCGAGGCCGTGATGACGCGCGCCGACCACGCGAGCGGGAGCGACCGCCTGGCCGAAGTCGCCGCCGCGCTCGACGACGCGGACGTGATCGTCAACCTGCAAGGCGACGAGCCGCTCGTCTCCCCGCGGACGATTGAGCGCGCCGTCGATGAGTTGTTGAAGGACGAAGCGGCCCACATCGTCACCACGTCCGAGGCCATCGCGGACGCCGCGGACGTGTTGAGCCCGGACGTGGTCAAGGTGGTGACGGACGCCTCGGGCCGCGCGCTCTACTTCTCGCGCTCGCCCGTGCCGTACCCGCGCGACGCCGTGCGACTCCACGGGACTTTAGCGGCCGCGCTCGAAGCCGAGCCGCGCCTGCTCGCGGCCTTCCGCAAGCACACGGGGCTCTATGTTTACCGCCGGGCCTTTTTGTTAGAATACACGCGCTGGCCCCAGTCCGCGCTCGAACGCGCGGAATCGCTCGAACAACTGCGCGCCCTCGAACGCGGCGCGGTCATCAAAGTGATCGAAGCCGATTCCCCCTCGATAGGCGTCGACACCGAAGAAGACCTTGAGCGCGTGAGAAAGATTTTTACGGAGGCGAATGGTGAGTGGTGAGTGGTGACGAACGTTTCTTCCCATTCACCATTTTCTATTAACTTACAGATGAGAGACTGGATCGGCCTGGGTTTCATCCTGCTGCTCGTCTTCGGCGGGCTGTACCTGTTGACGCGGCCCAGGAAGCCGCTGACGGCCGAGGAGTTCGAGCAGCGCGCGGCCGAAGGCCCCGGACTGCTCAGCGCGGCCGCGATAGGGCTGCAAAAAGTGATAGACCCTGCGGCGGCCAAGGCGGCCGAAGTGCAGGAAGACTTCCGCCAGGGCTACCTCGACGGCGAGCAGGAGTCGGGCGACGACAACGACAAGGCAGAAGGAAAAAGTTAAAAGTAAATATCACGGCGACAGCCGCCCCTTCCTTTTGCCTTTTACCTTCTGCCTTTTTACTTGAATGAGGTGAGTGATGCCAAAGTACATCTTCGTGACGGGCGGCGTGGTTTCGAGTCTCGGCAAGGGGCTGGCCGCGTCCTCCATCGGCTGTCTGCTCGAAGCCCGCGGCCTGCGGGTCGCGCTCATCAAGCTCGACCCTTACATCAACGTCGACCCCGGCACGATGTCTCCCTTTCAGCACGGCGAGGTCTTCGTCACGGACGACGGGGCTGAGACCGACCTGGATTTGGGCCACTACGAGCGCTTCACGCACGCGCAACTGTCGCAGGCCAACAACTGGACGACCGGGCGCATTTACCAGTCCGTCATCGAAAAGGAGCGCCGCGGCGATTACCTCGGCAAGACCATTCAGGTCATCCCGCACATCACCAACGAGATTAAGGACGCCGTCCGCGCCGTCGCCGACAAGGACAAGCCGGACGTGGTCATCGTCGAGATCGGCGGCACCGTCGGCGACATCGAGTCGCTCCCGTTCCTCGAAGCCATACGCCAGATGGGCAACGAAGAAGGGCGGGGGAACGCCATCTTCGTCCACGTCACGCTCGTCCCCTTCATCGCCGCGGCTGGCGAGTTGAAGACCAAGCCGACGCAGCACTCCGTCCGCGACCTGATGCAGATAGGGATCGCGCCCGACATCCTGCTCTGCCGCTCCGACCGCCAGCTCTCCCGCGACCTGCGCTCGAAAATCGCGCTCTTCTGCAACGTCAAAGAGCCGGCGGTCATCACGGCGATGGACGTTGACACCATCTACGACGTGCCGCTCGCCTTCCACGAACAGGAACTGGACGAGCTAATTGTCGCCTCGCTCAACCTCTCGGAGCGCGCGCCGCACGCGGACCTGGCGGAGTGGCGCGGCCTGGTGACGACCATCAGGGAACCGCTCGCGGGCGAGACCTCCATCGCCATCGTCGGCAAGTACGTCGAGCTGGAGGACTCTTACAAGTCTCTGCGTGAGGCGCTGACGCACGGCGGCGTGGCGAACAATTTGCGCGTGACCGTGAAATGGATAGAGTCCGAGGAGTTGATGGAGGACGACTACGAGGACCGCCTGCGCGACTTCGACGCCATCCTCGTCCCCGGCGGCTTCGGCAAGCGCGGAGTGGCCGGGATGATTAAGGCCATCGCCTACGCGCGCAAGTCCAAGACTCCGTACTTCGGCATCTGTCTGGGGATGCAGACGGCCTGCATCGAGTACGCGCGCAACGTCTGCGGCCTGCGCGACGCAGACTCGACCGAGTTCGACGCGAACACGCCATACCCGGTCATCTTCAAGCTGCGCGACCTGGTGGACGTGGAAGAATTGGGCGGGACGATGCGCCTCGGCGCGTGGCCGTGCCGGCTGGCCGAAAACTCTCTGGCGCGCGAAGTCTACGGCGGGGCCGAAGAGATCGGCGAGCGCCACCGCCACCGCTACGAGTTCAACCCGGAGTTCCGCGAGACTTTACAGCGCGCGGGCCTGCGCATCAGCGGCGAATCGCCCGACGGCAAGTTCGTGGAGATTGCGGAGCTGCCGCGCGAAGTCCACCCCTGGTTCCTCGGCTGCCAGTTCCACCCCGAGTACAAATCGAAACCTTTACAGGCGCACCCACTCTTCGCCTCCTTCGTCCGCGCCGCCCACGAGAACCGCATGCGCAACGAGACCACGGTCGAACAACTCGACCAGGCGGAGCCCCACGACGTGGCGCGCGCGGGCGCGGCCGGGGACGACTGAAGGAAATTATGAATGAGGAATGCGGAATGATGAGTGAAAGACGACCGGCTCTTGTTTGCTCATTCATCGTTCCTCATTCATAATTCATAATTGTTCTTATGCTTCACTGTCCCACATGCGGTCAGGATTTCGCCGAAGAGGTGAGGGTGTGCCCGGAGGACGGCGCGGCGTTGCAGGCGGACGCGACCGTGGCGATTGATGGGCCGCAGGACGACCCGCTCGTCGGGATGACGCTCGACGAGAAGTACCGGCTCGATTCGCGCATCGGCTCGGGCGGCATGGGAGCTGTCTACCGCGCGACGCACCTCTTGATTGATCGGCCGGTCGCCGTCAAAGTTCTCAACCCGCGCTACGTCGAGGACGAGGCGGCGCAGACGCGCTTCCGGCGCGAGGCACGGGCCGCCGGCCGTCTCCAACACGCGAATGCAGTCACGGTCACGGACTTCGGCAGCACGCAGGACGGGCTGGTCTACATCGTGATGGAGCTTCTGGAGGGCAAGACCCTGCGCGAGGTTTTGGCCCACGACGCGCCGTTGGATGTTGCGCGCGCCGTCTCCATCATGTTGCAAATCTCCGCGGCGGTCGAGGCCGCGCACCAGGCGGGCATCATCCACCGCGACCTCAAACCCGCGAACATCTTCATCGTCCAGCGCAAGGACGCGCCCCCCTTCGTCAAGGTCCTGGACTTCGGCATCGCCAAGCTCGCCGCCGAGGCGCTTGAGGAGGACGACGACCCGCAGACCTTAACGCAGGTCGGGGCGATGATCGGCACCCCGCGCTACATGTCGCCCGAGCAGTGCGAGGGCGCGCACCTGACGCCTTCGTCGGACGTTTACAGCCTCGGCATCATCCTCTACGAGATGCTCACGGGCACGACGCCCTTCAACGGCACCACGCCCATCGCCATCGCCATCAAGCACTCGTCGGAGCCGCCGCGCCACCCGCGTGAGTTCGTCGCGGCAATCCCGCCGGAACTCGAAGAGGTGGTGCTGCACTCGCTGGAGAAGAGGCCGGAGAACAGGCCCGCGGACGCCGGCGCGTTTCACCGCGAGCTTTACGCCGTCGCGGAGCACCTGGGCCTGGAGCACGCTGGGAGCACTAGCGCGCCGACCATAGAGAGCTTGCGCAGCGCGGGCACGGAGACGCCCTCGGGCCGCCTCGTGATAGACATAGAGCGCCTGCGCCAGAGCCGCGCCGCGGCCGCGCGAGTCACGTCACCCGACGTGGTCGCTCACGCCGCGGTCGTCGCCGAAAAGTTCGAGCCCGCGGGCGAAGGCAATCCGTCGCGCACGCTGCCAATCGCCCCGGACGCTCCGGCGGCCGCGGGCGGCGCGACAGGGCGAGCGCCCGCCATCGCGCGGATGAGAATCTTCTTCGGCAAGAAGCAGCCGGGCGAGGAGCGGCCGCGGTCGCGCGCGAAGTGGCTCCTGATAGGCTCTGCCGTCGCGGTCCTGCTCGTCGTGGGGGGCTTCGCGCTGACGAGGACGTGGCAGTCGAAGTCGCTCGCGACCGCCGACAAGATCAGGGAGACTTCGGGAAGCGCTGCGGCGGCCGCCCCGACCGCCGGGGAGGCCAGGCCCGCCGAATCGCCGTCTCCCTCCGCGACCGCGGGCGGAGAAAATGGCACAGAGCAGCAGACCGCGCGCGGCGGGAACCGCGAGCAGCGCAAGGGCGCTCGCCCCGCCCAGAAACCGAAGAAGCCTTCGGCCATCAAACGCGCGTGGGACAAGGTCAGAAGAAAACTACCGTTTTAAAGAAGGTCAGCACCGCCTGCCGCGAGCGGGCGGGTGCTCAACGTCTCAGACCCGCCCGCTCGCGGCAGGCGGTGCTGACTTGGGCGCTGTCCGGGGGAGAGAGTAGTGGACAGAGAATCATTCAGCGTCGGCAGCGCCACGTTCGGGGACGGCAGGCTGACGGTCATCGCCGGGCCGTGCGTCATCGAGTCGCTCGATCACGCCCTGATGATGGCGCGCGAGTGTCAGCGGCGCGCAGAGGACGCCGGGCTCGACTTCGTTTACAAGTCATCATTCGACAAGGCCAACCGCTCCTCCGTCAAGAGCTTCCGCGGCCACGGGATGGAGGCCGGCCTCGACGTGCTGCGGCGCGTCAAGGAAGAGTTGGGCGTCCCCGTGGTGACGGACATACACGAGGTCTCGCAGGTCGAGCCGGTGGCCGAGGTCGCGGACATCCTGCAAATCCCCGCGTTCCTCTGCCGGCAGACGGACCTGATTACGGCGGCGGCGCGCACGGGCCGCGCGGTCAACGTCAAAAAGGGCCAGTTTCTGGCCCCGCTGGACGCGCGCAACATCGTCGAGAAGGCGCGCGAGGCGGGCGGGCGCAAGCTGCTCCTGACCGAGCGCGGGACGAGCTTCGGCTACAACAACCTGGTGGTGGACATGCGCGCGTTCCCGATCATGGCCGAGTTCGGTGTGCCAATTGTTTTCGACGTGACGCACTCCCTGCAACTCCCAGGCGGGCTCGGCAGTGCAACGGGCGGGCTCTCGCAGTACATCGAGCCGCTGGCCCGCGCGGGCGTGGCGTGCGGCGTGGACGCCGTCTTCATGGAGGTGCACGACCGCCCCGAAGTCGCGCCGTCCGACGGCCCGAACATGCTCCCCCTGGCGCGCCTCGGCCCGCTGCTACACATGCTCCGCGAGGTACACGAACTGGTGAAGCGTGTGCCCGCGCAAAAGCAATGATGACCTTTGCGGGATGAGCGATGAATAAAAACGGTGCTCTTTCATTCGTCACTCATCCCGCAAAGCCCATCATTGCCTTTCGCGCCTTTGCGTGAAACTGCTTTCGTCGCGTAATCTCTTAGCCTATGAATATGGTCCGCGCTTTTTTGTTTCTACTCTTCATCTCTCTGATTTACACCTTACCCGCTTCGGCCCAGGACGAGCCGACGGCCGCGTGGCAGGTCACGAGGTTCGACATCACGGCCACGGTGCCCGCGAACGAGCGGGCCCTGACGGCGCGCGCGCAGTTGAGCGTGCGGAACGTGGGGCGCGGCCCGGGCACGAGCCTCACGCTGCGAATCAGCCCGAAGGCTGAGATCAAGGCCGCGAGCGTCGGCGACGCCACCGCGACTTTCCGCGCCGGCGACATACGGAACGAGTTGCAGCAAGTCAGGCTCACCCTCCCGGCCGCGGTCGCGCCGGGCGCGAGCGTCAACGTCGCGCTCGACTACCGCCTGCCTCTCTCGGGCAACACAGGCTACGCGGCGCTCTCGCCCGTGGGCAGCCAGTTCTTCTCGCAGCCCACAGAGCCGCTCTCGCTCTGGTATCCGGCGCACAGCACTGCCGCGAGCCCGCGCGGCCCCGACGTCGCGCCCGTCCGCCTGACGATTAACGGCGCGGGCAACGACACGGTCATCTCTTCGGGCAAGGCGAGCGGGTCCAGTTTCGACCAGCCGCTCAACGCGCAGCCCTTCTTCCTGACAGGGAGTTGGGACGCGAGCGAGGGCACGGGCGAGGCCAGAGGCGTGACGGCCTTCATCCCGAAGGGCGCGGGCGACGAGGCGCGCAAGCGCGCGGACGAGTTGGTCGCGCTCGCGGCGGCCGCGCGCTCCTACTACGCCACCCTGCTCGGCCCCGCGCCGGACGTTCCCCTCCGCCTCGTCGCGGTGCGGCGCGGCGCGGGCTTCAGCGAGGGCGGGACCGTCCTGCTCAACGCGGCAGTCTTTCGCCGCCCGAAGGTTGACGCCGTGACGGCGCTTTCGCTGGCGGAGTCGGTCGCGCGCCTGTGGGTCGGGGGCGTCGCGCCCGTCAGGGGCGACGGCGGCGGCGTGCTGCGCGAGGGCCTGACGCGCTACCTGGCGACGCTCTTCCTCGAAAAACAGTTCGGCCGCGAGGTGGCCGACGCCGAGCGTGCGCGCCAGCGCGCGGCTTACGCGACGGACGCCAGGCGCGACGGGCCGCTGGCCCGCACCTCGCAACTTGACCCCACCTACTACAACTCGACCGGCAACAAAGGGGCCATGTTCTGGCGTCTGGTCGAGCGCGCGCTGGGCCAGAACGTCCTGATGACGCAGCTCCGGGCCGCGATTGGGCGCGCCGCGGGCGAGCCGGAAGGGCTGACGCTCGCCTCCTTGCGCGCGGTGCTGGGGGAGCAGGGCGGGTCGCCTTTGAAAAGTCTGATGGACGCGATGCTGGATCAGCCGACCGACATGGACTTGATGATCGGACTGCCGCAGCAGAGGGGGCCGCAGTGGGCCGTCGCGCTCCGCAACTCCGGTTCCGTGGACGCGAGCGTCACGGTCGCCGGGACGACCGCGACCGGCGAGCGCGTGACCGCGCAGGCGACCATCCCGTCGCGCAACTTCGGCGAGGCGACCTTCGCGACGCCCGCGCGCCTCGTGCGCGTCGAGGTCGACCCGGACAAGCTCTACCCGCAGTTCGATTACTCCAACGACGTCGCGCCGCGCGGCAACGCGCAGGCGGAAGAACCCCTGACGGACGCCAACGCCAGATTCGTCCGGCAGGATTACGCGGGGGCCGAGAGCGTCGCGCGCGAGATGCTCGCCGCGTCGCCGCGTATGCAGGAGGCGCGCATCGTATTGGCCCGCTCGCTTTTGGCACAGAACAAGACGGACGAGGCCGAGAAGGAGTTTCGCGCGCTGCTGGACGATAAGCTTCCGCTCCCGCTGGCGCTCGCGTGGGGCACGGTCGGGCTGGCCGAGGCGGCCTTGCGCAAGGGGCAGACGGCCGAGGCCGCGCGCCGCTTCGACGAGGCCGCGCGGATAGAGGCCGATTACCCACCGACGCTCGCCGCGCGCCTGGGCCGCATCAGGGCGGAGGCCGCGCCCAACGCCTCGCCCGCCGTCGACGAGTCGGCCAAGACGTTCATCACGCAGTTGGACGCCGCGATCAAGGGCGGGAGGAAGGCCGAGTTGGAGGCGCTCGTCGTGCCGGGCGAGCTGACGGCGTTCGTCGCGGGCATCGTCGGCAGTCAGCCCGAAATCTGGCAGACGCGCGTCGTCCGCACGGAGCAACTGGACGCGAATCGACTGGCGGCGGACGTTCAGCTCACGACCAGGCAACTGGGCCAGGACGCATCGGGGACGGCCGTCCTCATCCTGGCCCGCACGGGCTCGGGCTGGAAACTGGAGGGCGTCGAATTCTTCGAGGTGCGGTAGCAGGTTTCAATGATCGAACTGGCGGAGATAGAGCGGAGGGCGGCGCGCGTCAAGCTGCTCCTGATGGACTGCGACGGGGTGCTGACGGACGGGCGCATCACGCTCCTTGAGAACGGCGACGAGGAGAAGAGCTTTCACACGCGCGACGGGCACGGGATCGTCCTGTTTCACCGCGCGGGGCTCTCATCCGGCATCATCTCCGGGCGCACGTCGAGCCTGGTCGAGCGGCGCGCGAGAGAGTTGGGGATGCGCTACGTGCGCCAGGGGACCTGGGACAAGGTCAAGGACTTCGACGAACTGCTCGCGGAGGCCGGCGTGACCGAGCACGAGGTCGCCTTCGTCGGCGACGACGTGACGGACATTCCCCTGATGCAGCGCTCCGAGCTGGCAATCGCCGTCGCGGACGCCGTCCCCGAAACGCGCGCCGCCGCCCACTACGTCACGGGGCTCCCCGGCGGCCACGGCGCTGTCCGCGAAGTCGCGGAGTTGATACTCAAGGCGCAGGGGCGTTGGTCGGAGTTAATGAAACGGTATATTATGTAAGGGATGAAGGATGAGGGGCGAGGGATGAAAAAGGCGAACGCTTTTATTTCATCCCTCACCCCTCATCCCTCATCCCTATTTTAAGGGGGCTTAAGAGATGGTTGATGACACGCATCAGGTGCTTTTCGTCGAGGACACGGCGGACACGCGCGACCTGGTCGAGTTCAGCTTGCAGAGCGAAGGGTTCGCGGTGGTGACGGCGCAGACGGCCGACGAGGGGCTGGCGCTGGCGCGCACGAAACCGTTCGCGCTGATTATTCTGGACATCGGGCTGCCCGACAAGGACGGCCTGCAACTGTGCCGCGAGATTCGCCACTTCGACAAGCAGACGCCGATCCTCTTCTACACGGCCTTCGCAGAGTTGCTCGACCAGGAAGAGGCCAGGAAGGCGGGCGCGCAAGGCACGCTGCGCAAGCCAGAGGACACGGCGCGCCTCGGCGAAGTCGCCCGCGGGTTGATCGACGGGGAAGTCAGCCTGAACTGAAGGGGCGTCCGCGCCGTCTTCGGTTGACACCCCTGGGCCGGGTTGATTATCTTTCCCGTGCTTTTGAAAATGTAAGCGCCGGCCGAGGCTTCCACCCTGGCACTCAGGCATGCGTGGCGTTGGAGACGCGCCCATGCACGCCAGAGAAAAGGGTATTCTGACGGGAGCCAGAATCATGGCCGCCCTGATCGCCGCGGGCTACATGGTCTTGATTCCTTTCGGCGACGGTCACAAATATGATTTTGTGATTGACGACGAGGTCAGCCTGCGGCGCGTGCAGTGCAAGACAGGAAGATTCAGAAACGGCGCGCTTCTTTCCTGCGCCTATGGCAAAGCCGGCAACGGATATGCCGGGGTAGGCTAGCGAGGGTTAGCAGACTTATTCGCAGTCCTGAATCCTGATGACGGGAAGGTTTATTTGATTCCTGTTGACGATGGCGGCGAAACGGAAGTTGCTCTCTGGCTCGTCCCTGCACTGAACAACCAAACGCTGAGAGTGCGGTGGGCTGAGTTTTATCTTCTTAGTTTTTAGTTGAGCGGGCGTGGCGCAATGGTAGCGCATCTGCTTCCCAAGCAGAGGGTTGCCGGTTCGAGTCCGGTCGCCCGCTCCAAAATTCCTTACAAAAATCTTTCGTATCGTAAAGAAACGCAGGCCGCGGCGAGCGTATGCATTTAGCGCGCTTTTCGCGGCTTTTTCGGCCAAAAACGGGGCCTTACGCCTCTCCCGCGCTGGCACATCGGTTGCCGAAACTTTAATGGTCAATCATTCATAGCAGGAGGATAAGAACGTGCGTATTAAGATAATGGTTGGGGCGGGGGCGCTCGGGCTGGCTCTGATGGTCGGTTGCGGCGGCGACGCCACGAACGGCAACGCCAACTCGTCGAATATGACGAACAGCAACACGCGGACGAGCGTGGAGATGCCCGCGCCGACGACTCCGACCACGGAGTACACCACGACGACGACCGAAGAGGCCGGCGTCAAGACTGAGACGCGGACTTACAGTAACGACCCGTACATCTCCAAAGTCGTCATCACGACGCGCGCCAACAAGCGGACCGCGCGAGTCACTTCCACTTCCGGCGAGGAGAGGGAACTGAAGGTCGAGAACATTGACGACGTGCTGGCGAAGGGCGGCCGTGAAATAGGCAACGCCGCGGGCTTCGTCGGCGACAAGGCCGAGGACGTGGGCGGCAAGGCCGTTGACGTGGGCAAGGAGGCCGTTAACAAAAGTAAAGAGGCCGGGGCCGAAGTCGCGGACAAGACTGAGGACGTAGTCGAAGGCGCAGGCAACCGCGCCAAGAAGGCAGGCGAGAAGACGGTCGAGGGTGCCAAGAAAGTCGGCAGTAAGACCGTCGAGGGCGCTAAGAAAGTCGGCGGCGCTGTTAAAGACGCCATCACGCCTTAGCGGAAAATTTCAGGAGTGAAGCAACTGGGCAGTCGCGTGCGTCGCGGCTGCCTTTTTGTTTCCGCTCAAACCCCGCCCCACTCTAGTGCTATACTTCCGGCGCGGTCCCGAGTTGAAAATCGCTCTCGGACTAGGTTCCCTCAAAGATAGGAGTCGCGATGGATACGACACGGTTCACGGTGATTTGCCCCTGCTGCGAAGCGGCGCTGACGATTGACGCGCAGACGGGCGCGCTCATCTCCCACGAAGAGAAGGCCAAGCCCGTGGCCTCCTTCGACGAAATGCTCAAGGGCCTGGACAAGCAGAAGCAGCAGCGCGAGCAACTGTTCCAGCAGGAACTGGGCTCGCTCAAAGACCGCGAGCGGCTGCTCGAAGAGAAGTTCCGAGAGGCCATGAAGCGCGCGGAGAAGGACAAGGACAAGCCTTTCATCAACCCGCTCGACGTGGATTGAAGGCGAGGGCAGGCGAGCGCCCGAGCAACTAATTCGCCCGACGGACATTCAAACCGCAACGCGCTCTCCCGCTCGTTTGTCTTCAAACCCCGAATGGTGACGCGATGAAATCCCTCTTGAAAATGTTTTGTCTCTCCCTGCTGCTGGTCGTCTCGGGCGCTGTGGGTGTTTCGGCCCAGACCGGCGATGAAGACGCGGACGGGACCGCCCCGAGCGTGGCCGCCGCGAAACAACTGGGGAGCAGCGACCCCTCGGTGCGCCTGCGCGCGGCCGAGGATTTGGCCGCGATTGGAGCCACGAACCAGCGCCGCATGCTCGAAGGCTACAGGCTACAGGAGAAGAACGCGCGCGTGCGGCTCGCGCTCGACTGGGCGCTCTACCGCGTCGGGAAGACCTCGACGCTTTTCGAAGTCGTCCGCGCCCTGGACTCCTCGCGCGCCGCGCAGGCGCGCGCCTACCTCTCCACGCTCGAAACGCCCGAGCCGCTCTACCTCTTCTTCGAACGCGCAAACCCCGTCACGCAGATCGAACTCCTGCGCGTCCTCGCGAAAATCGGCGACGCCTCCACGCTCGACCGCCTGACGTCTTACGTGGAATCCTCTGACCCCGAGATTTCCACGGCCGCGCGCAACGCCGCACTCGAAATCGAGCAGCGCCTCAGCCGGCAACAGCCGCCGGCGGACACGACCACGCGCCCCAGGCAAGTCGGCACGGGCGAAGAAGAGACACCGAATTAAAAGCGGAAGGCAGTAGGCAGTAGGCAGAAAGCATAAGACTTCTGGTTTTATGCCTTCCGCTTTCCGCCTTCCGCCTACTGCTTTTTCCTGCTTGCCTAATCCGCCACATACACGGCTATACTGCCCCTCACATGCACCCGAACCTGCGCTCATTCTTAGACCTGCTCGAACGCGAAAACGACCTCGTTTACATCGAAACGGAAGTTGACCCGGATTTGGAATTGGCCGAAGTCCACCGGCGCGTCATAGAGCGCGGCGGCCCGGCCCTCTTTTTCAAGCGGGTGAAGGGCAGCCGCTACCCGGTCGTCACGAACCTTTTCGGCACGGAGCGCCGCATCGAGCGCGCGTTCGGGCCGAAGCCCGAGGCACTGGTGCGCGAGGCCGTCGAAGTCGCCGAAGCGCTGCTCCCGCCCAGGCCCGGCCGCCTCTGGCAACACCGCGCGCTCGCGCTCGAAGCCCTCAGGCTCGGCACGCGCAACACCAATCGCGCGCCCGTCGCTCAGGTCGTGGACCGGCCCGCGCGCCTCACGGAACTGCCCGTCCTCACGACCTGGCAGGAAGACGGCGGCCCCTTCTTCACGCTGCCGCTCGTCTACACGGAGCACCCCGAGACCGGCAAGCACAACCTCGGCATGTACCGCATGCAGCGCTACGACGCGCGGACGACGGGCCTGCACTGGCAGATACACAAGGGCGGCGGCTTCCACTACGACGCGGCCGAGCGCGCGAATCAAGCTCTCCCCGTCACGGTTTTTCTGGGCGGCCCGCCCGCGCTCATCCTCGCGGCGATAGCGCCGCTTCCCGAAGACGTGCCCGAACTCGTCCTGGCTTCCGTGCTCGCGGGCCAGAAGGTGAGGATGACCAAGAACCCGCTCGGCAGCGGGCACAGACTCGTGGCCGAAGCCGAGTTCGCTTTAGTGGGCCAAGTCCCGCCGCGCGAGCGCAGGCCCGAAGGCCCCTTCGGCGACCACTACGGCTACTATTCTCTGCAACACGACTACCCGGTCTTTTACGTCGATGCAGTCTTTCACCGCCGCGACGCGGTCTACCCGGCGACGGTCGTGGGCAAGCCGCGGCAGGAAGATTTTTTCATCGGCGATTATTTACAAAAACTGCTCTCGCCGCTCTTCCCGCTCGTCATGCCGAGCGTGCTGGACCTCTGGTCGTACGGCGAGACGGGCTTTCACTCGCTGGCCGCGGCCGTCGTGCGCGAGCGCTACAAACGCGAGGCGCTCGTCTCCGGCTTCCGCATCCTGGGCGAAGGGCAACTCTCGCTGACGAAGTTTTTGATACTAACGGACACGCCGCAGGACTTGAGGGAGTTCCCGAAACTGTTGGAACACGTGCTCGCGCGCGCCAGCTTCGAGAGCGACCTTTTCGTCTTCTCGAACATCTCTATGGACACGCTCGATTACACGAGCGGCAAGGTGAACGAGGGGAGCAAGGCGATCCTGCTCGGCCTGGGCGAGGCCGTGCGAGAGTTGCCGCGCGAGTTCAAAGGCGAATTGCCGCGCGGCGTCTCGCGGGCGGAAGTCTTCTGCGGCGGCTGTCTGGTCGTAGAGGGCACACCTTACGCGGAAGATTCGGAACAGGCGGCGCGGCTCGCGCGTGAAAGCGTCTTCGCAGGGTGGCCGCTCGTCGTCCTGCACGACGACGCGCGAGTGGCGCGCAAGGCGTCCGATTTCCTCTGGGCCACCTGGACGCGCTTCGAGCCCGCCGCAGACATTCACGCGGCGGAAACGAGCGTCGTGCGTCATCACCTGGCCTACACGCCGCCCGTCGTGATAGACGCGCGCACCAAGCCAGGCTTCCCGGCGGAGCTGATCGTCCGCCCGGACATAGCCGACCTGGTTGACAAGCGTTGGCGGCAATATTTCCCAGCGGGACACAGTTGGGAAGACTTTTGAGCTTTCGAAGAAAATCAATGACAGATACAAAGGCTCGAAGGAAGCGCATCAGTAAAATCATTGCCGGCGTGCTGGCGCTCCTGCTCGTCTGCCTCGCGGTCTGGGCGGTCGTCATCGAGCCGGACCGATTGGTCGTCCGGGAAGAGACCCTCCTGTTGCCGAACTGGCCCGGCAGTTTCGAGAACATGAAGATCGCTGTGCTCTCGGACCTGCACGTCGGCTCGCCGTACATCGGCCCGGTCAAGCTGAGTTACATCGTCGCGCGGGTCAACGAGGCCGAGCCGGACGTGGTCGTGCTCCTCGGCGACTTCATGATTCAGGGAGTGGTGGGCGGGAAGTTCGTCGAGCCGGAAGGCTTCGCCCAGGTGCTCAAGGGCCTGCGCGCGCGCCACGGCGTCTACGCGGTGCTCGGCAATCACGACTGGTGGTACGACGGTAACCGCGTGCGCCGCGCGCTCGAAGGCGTAGGCATACGCGTTCTCGAAGACGACGTGGCGCGCGTCGAGCGCGGCGGCGAGGCCATCTGGCTCATCGGCCTCTCGGACGCCTGGACGAACCAGACGGACATACGCGGCACGCTCGCCCGCGTGACGGACGAGCGGCCCGTCATCGCGCTCACGCACAACCCGGACCTCTTCCCCAGAATCCCGCAACGCGTCGTGCTCACCCTCGCGGGCCACACGCACGGCGGCCAGGTCAACATACCCTTCGTCGGCCGGCCCCGAGTCCCCTCCGAATTCGGCCAGCGCTACGCCGCCGGCCACGTCGTCGAGGAGAATCACCACCTCTTCGTCACCACCGGCATCGGGACGAGCATCATCCCCGTGCGCTTCCGCGTCCCGCCAGAGATAGTTCTACTGACCTTGAAGACTGTGCCAACGCACACGGAAAGGTGAAGTCGGCCATGAAAACCGCGCTGCCTGAAACAGAAGGTGACAAGGGGGCGGTTGTCGAAACGCGTGAGACGGGTTGCTGCATCGTCGGCGGCGGACCCGGCGGCGCAGTGCTGGCCCTGTTGCTCGCGCGCCGCAAAATTCCCGTCGTGCTCCTCGAAGCGCACGACGACTTCGACCGCGAATTTCGCGGCGACACGCTCCACCCGTCCGTGCTGGAGATTTTGGATCAGATAGGACTGGCCGAAGGCGTGCTGCAACTGCGCCACTCCAAAATCCGCACCTTCAACTTCGCGACCCCAGACGGCCCCGTCACCATCGCGGACCTCGGCCGGCTGAAAACCAAGTTCCCCTTCATCGCCATGGTCCCGCAGTCCAAGTTTCTGGAGTTCATCACGGAGGAGGCGAAGCGCTACCCGCACTTTCAACTGACGATGGGCGCGCGCGTCGAAGAGTTGATAGAGGAGGACGGCGTTGTGCGCGGCGTGCGCTACCGCGAGGCGGACGGCTGGCACGAGGTGCGCGCCCCCTTGACCATCGGCGCGGACGGGCGCGGCTCGCGGCTGCGCCACCTGACGGGCATGGAGCCTGTCAAGACCTCGCCGCCGATGGACGTGCTCTGGTTCCGCCTGCCACGCCTGGAGACTGACCCGGAGGGCGCGATGGGCCGCTTCAGCCGCGGGCGTCTGATCGTCATGCTGGACCGCCTTGACGAGTGGCAGATGGGCTACGTCATCTTCAAGGGCAGCTACAGGGAGCTGCGCGCCAAAGGGCTCGAAGCCTTCCGCGAGGCGCTGGCCGAGGGCGCGCCGGAGCTGAGGGACCGCGTCGGGCTGCTGACGGATTGGAAGCAGGCCGCGATCCTCTCGGTCGAATCGTCGCGCTTGAAGAAATGGCACATTCCTGGGCTGCTGCTCATAGGCGACGCCGCGCACGTCATGTCGCCGGTCGGGGGCGTCGGCATCAACTACGCGATTCAGGACGCGGCGGTCGCGCACAACGTGCTCGCCGGGCCGCTGCTCGCGGGCAAAGTCGAAGAGAAAGACCTGGCGGAAGTGCAGCGCCAACGCGAGCGGCCGACGCGGGTCATACAGCGTTTTCAAACCATCATCCAGCGCCGCGTCATCGCGGCCGCGCTGCGCGCCGGCCAGAGCTTCAGGCTGCCGCTCCTCATGCGCCTCCTGCTCAAGATTCCCGGCGTCCGCAACATCCCCGCCCGGCTGATAGCCTTCGGCATCAGGAGGGTGCGCGTCGAAGAATAGACATCCCCGGAGGGGATGAACACGATAGCCGTGGGCGGCGCTCGCGCTTCGAGCGCTCGCTTGCCCCCGGCTATCATGTCAGACCCTTTCAGGGTCTTCACTTCGGCAACTTAATCGTAAAAACCGCGCTGCCGTCGGGCGCGTTGCCGGCCGCGAGCGTGCCGCCGTGGTCCGTGATGACGCGGTGCGCGAGCGCCAGGCCGACGCCGTGGCCCGTCGACTTGGTGGTGAAGAAGGGGATGAAGATGCGTTGCAGGTCTTCGGGGCGAATCCCCGAGCCCGTGTCTTGAATCTCGATTGTGGCCCAGATTTTCCCGGCGGCGTCCCGTCGCTCGGAGCCGCGCACGTAAACCCTGCGCGCCTCGCCCTCGTCGTCAATCGCCTCGGCCGCGTTGCGCATCAGGTTGAGCAGGGCCTGGCGCAGCATCCGCTCGTCGGCGCGAACGCCCGCGAGTTCTCCTTCGACGGTTAGCTCGACGCGCCGCTCCTCGAAGAGCGGGCGCAGTTCGAGCGCGCACTCATCGATTAACTCTCGAAGCGACACGCCCGCGAGTTCGAGCGGCCGCGGGCGCGCGAAGTTGAGGAAGGCCGTCACCATCTCTGAAAGGTGGCGGACCTCCTGCAAGAGCGCGCCGGAGGCCGCGCGGCCGCTCTCGTCCAGTTTCGAGTTCTGCATCAACTGCGCGTAGCCGTGCAGCGTCGCCAGCGCGTTCTTGAACTCGTGCGCCAGCCCGGCCGACATCTCGCCCAGGCTTTCGAGATTCTTCTTGAGCGCGACCTGCTCGCGCAGCTGAAGCACCTCGGTCAGGTCCGTCAGCAGGCACAAAGCCCCGCGCGCCCCCTCAGGCTCTTCCGTCAAATCAATCGGCGCGACGGTCACGCCCAGGCGGCGGGCCTGGCTCCCTTGCGTGAGCGCCAGAACCTCCTCGCGCCTGTAAACCTCGCCGGTCTCCAGACACCTTTCGACCATCTCGGCAAGGTCTGGCGCGCGGCGCAGAAGCTCGCGCACGCCCTGACCTTCCGTTTCGCCGTCGGCCTCTATGAGCGCGCGCGCGGGGCCGTTGACGACCGTGGCGCGGCCCCGCGCGTCGAAGGCGACGAGGCCCGAAGGGACGCTCATCACTATGCGCTCGCTGAAGCGCTCGGCGGAGGCCGCGCGTGCGCGGTCGCGCGCGCTCAGGGCCTCAAGCTCGCGCTGCTGCTCCTGCAACTGCGCGACGACCGTCTGGAAAGTTTCGAGGACGAACTGGCCCTCGTCGCGCGGCTTACTGGCGCGCGCGGCGACGGGCGCGCGCTCGGCCTCGCCGACCAGTTGCCTGTAAGGGCGGAGGAGCCAGCGCAGGAGCAGGACGACGGCGAGCAGGCTGACGACGAGCACGCCCGTGAAGGCCGCGAGCAGCCTGGGGCCGCGCGCGGCCGCAGCGTCCGGGGCCAGAAAACTGAGCGCCAGCGCGAAGAGGCCCGCGAGCCCTATCACGCCCGCCAACATCAAGAGCACCAGCCGCGCGCGACTCTTCATAAAAAAATAGACGAGTTGAGAGTGACGAGTGGCGAGCGGGACAAGCGGTTTAACTCGTCACTTGTCACTCGTCACCCGTCACAGCTTTTAAAATTGTGACGCGTACCAGGCGACGATGCGGGAGCCGACGAGGAGGGCGAGGATGGAGCCGACGCCGAGGAAGATGCCGAAGGGCAGTTGCATCTGCATGTCGCGCTCGCCGCGCCGCGCCATCAGGCCCACGCCGATGATCGAGCCCGAAAGGACGCCGAGGAAAATCGTCAGAATCGTCAGCCGCCAGCCCAGGTACGCGCCGACCATGAACATCATCTTCACGTCGCCGAGGCCCATCGCCTCCACCCCGCGCAGCCGCTCCCACAGCCAGCCCATCAGCCACAGACTCCCGCCGCCGACCAGCGCGCCCAGAACCGCGCCCGCGAGCGACGCCGCCCACACGGGCCAAGTAGAAAATGGCCCATTAATCAGCGAGGGCAGGTCTTCGAAGGCGTGCGGCCCGACGAGGTATGGGAGCGCGAGGCGCGCGACGACGGCGAAGACGATGCCCGGATACGTGATGGCGTTCGGCAGGAGCATGTGCTCCGCGTCGATGAAGATGAGCGCGACGAGCGCGGTCACGAAAATCAGGTCGAAGGGGATGACGAAGGAGAGCCCGCCGCGCCAGTAAACGTCGACCAGGAAGACCGCGGCCCAGAGCAGCGCCGTCAGCGCCTCGACCGCGGGGTAGCGCGGCGAGATCGGCGCGCGGCACGCGCGGCAGCGCCCCCTCAGGATGGCGTAGCTGACGACGGGCAGGTTGTCGTAGGCGCGAATCTGCGCCTGGCACGAGGGGCAGCGCGAGTTGGGGAAGACGATTGACTCTTCGCGCGGCAGGCGGTGTATGACGACGTTGAGAAAGCTGCCGATGATCGCGCCGAAGACGGCGACGAAGACGCACGTCAGCCAGAGGGGCAGCCCGAGCAAGCCGTCGCCGAGAAGGAAGCCTGGAAAATGGTTCATATGAAAAAGCGGCTCGGCCGGCGCGCGTTTAATCCACGGCGAGCTTGACGCGCGCTCAGGCCTTTACGCATGATACGTTTTTGTTGACGATTGCGGAAGACGAAAAAACGAGCGGAGGGAAACGTTGAACCGTCGCGGGCCAATTCTCTGGATGATCGCCGCCGGGCTGATCGTCGTCTCCGTCCTGGCTTACATCCCGCACCACATACGCGCGGGCTCGGCCGTCTCCAGCGCAGTCGCGCTGGTCTCGGAGGCCAAGCTCCAGGCCCAGGCCGCGCCGCCTGAGGAGAGCGCGCGGCCGGACTTCGACGCCGCCGCCTGGTACCAGGCACACGAGGAAGCGCCGGAGGTGCACGGCGTCCTGATAGAGACGCTCGACGGCAAGCGCGCCCTCGCCTCGCTCAACGCCGACGTGACTTTCAACCCAGCCTCCCTCGTGAAGCTCTCCACCTCGCTCGTCGCGCTCAGGAAACTGGGGAAGGACTTCCGTTTCCAGACGCGCGTCTACCTCGACGGGACAGTCGACTCGAAGGGGACGCTCGACGGAAAGCTCTACGTGCAGGGCAACGACCCCACGTTCGGCGACGCAGGCACGAACCTCATCGCCAGGGAGCTTGAGGCGCGCGGCGTCAAGCGCCTGAACGAAGTCGTCGTCTCGACCCAGTTCAACTTCAACTTCAGCAACTCGGCCGAAGAATCGGCCACGCGGCTGGCGAAGATTCTCAAGCTCGGCAACCCGAAGACAATCGTCGCGGACGAGTCGGCGGGGCGGCTCCTCATGGTCGTCAACTCGAACCCTCTGAGCGACGTGCTGCTTTACATGAACGCGCGGTCGAGCAACTACATGGCCGACAAAATCGGCGCACTCATCGGCGGCGCCGAGGGCGTCAGGCAATTCCTCGTTGACGAACTGAAACTCTCTGCGGACTACCTGACGCTCGCGACCGTCTCGGGCCGCGAGCACAACCGCATGACGGCGCGCGACGTGCTGGCGGTGATTCGCGCGCTCATAGGGGAGGCGGGGCGGCAGGGGCTTGAGCCCGCGGACATCATGCCCGTGGCGAGCGACGACGCGGGCACGCTGCGACGGCGGTTGGCGGGCACCGGGCTTGAGGGCGCGGTCGTCGCCAAGACAGGGACGCTGACGGCGGAAGTCGACGGCGGGATGACGAGCCTCGCCGGCATCGTCTACACGGAGGACCAGGGCCCCATCCTCTTCGCCATTCTGGCACAGGGCAACCGCATCTGGGACAATCGCCAGCTCGAAGACCAGTTGCTGGCCGAAGTCATCAACGCGCACGCCCGCCCGCACGTCATCGCCGGCCCGACGCCCCGGCGTCTGCTCCCCGCGACCAACATCACCACGAGCGCCGAGTGATGTCGGCGGGCCTTCAACTTAGGGGCCGTACCGCCCGACGCCTCCGCGCCTGGTAGCGGGTCGATTCGGCAAAGCAACTCCCATCTCCCTCCACCGCGCGGGCCGCCCGATGAAATGTTTTGGGCCAAAACGGCATTAACATTTAGAGGCCGGTAACTCGGACAATTATCGGTCCTCGTTAACTTTGAAATTGACCCACTACCCCGCGCCTGTGAATTTTGACAAGGGAGTTGAATTTAAGTATCTTGCCCCGGTCCGAAATTGTTTGAGGATGTCGCCCTCAGCCAGCCGGCGATTATCCTGTCCCTTTGAGAGTAGACTTTTGAAGTCGCTCCGACTTCGCTTTTCCTCAGTCTCAGAACTCCGAGCCATCGTCGCCCTGTGCCGCGGCCGGAGTGAAGGGATGGTGACCCCTTGATACACGTCGAACGCAAGGCCGCGCCCCCCAGCCTCAAGTCTCCGCTCATGATTGAGCGGGTGGCGGACCTGAAAAAATTCTTTAAGCTCCCGCCGGCGAAGCGGAGGCAGAAGCATTTCAAGTTCTTCCCCGTCAGCACGGAGTTGGCGGACATCAAGCCGGCGCTCTTCGAGACCTTCCGCAGCAAGTGCGCCTTCTGCGAGAGCGTCATCGCCCCGGACAGCTACATGTGGCTGGACCGCTTCCGCCCGCGCACGGGGGCCGTCAACCGCGACGGCGAGGTGAGCCACGACCATTACTGGTGGCTCGCCTACGAGTGGACGAACATGTACCTGGTCTGCGTGACCTGCAACAAGCTCAAGGGCAACCGCTTCCCGACCGAAAAGGAGAGGGCGAAGGCCGGGGCGACCGGGCCGGAGCTGCTCGCGGAGCAGCCCCTCCTGCTCGACCCCTGCGTGGACTGTCCCGAGGAGCATCTGCTCTTCGACGAGCGCGGGATGGTGGCGAGCGAGACCAAGCGCGGGCGCAGCACGATTGAGTGCTTCAGCCTCAACCGCGCGCAGCTCGTGGCCGACCGGGCCGAGGCCCTGACGGAGCTGCGCGACTTCTGGGACTCGATCTTCCCGAGCGACCGGCAGCCGAACGCGCGTAACCTGACGCCGGCGCTGCGTGCGGCGCTCGACAGTTCCGCGTTCCCGTTTTTGGGGCTGCGACGGCAGTTCCTCAAACAGTGGAGCCAGCAGGCAGTGCGCAAGAACCCGCGGCTCGAAAAGCGGCTCGGACGATTCCTGTCCTACAAGACGACGTTATCCGAGCTTGTCTCGGCCACCAAGCTCCCCGAGAAGGTCTCGGCCACCGGGTATTATTGGCTCGCGAGCCGGGCCGTCAAGAGCGCCTTCAAGAGTTTCGACGCTTTTCAGGTGCGGCAGGAAAAGTACTCCGTCTCCAGCGGCGCGGGCATAGAGCACTACTACAGCAAGACGCGCCTGATCGAGCACGTCGAGATCAAAAATTTCAAAATCATCAGGGACCTCTCGCTCGCGTTCCCCCTCGGGGCGGGGCAGAGCGGGTCGTGTCTGGTGCTGCTCGGCGAAAACGGCTCGGGCAAGAGCACCGTGCTCGCGGCGCTGGCGCTGGCGCTGATGGGCGAGAAGCACCGCCAGCAACTCAACCTGGACGCGTCGGATTTCGTCCGCTACAACTGCCAGAGCGGCCACGTCAAGGTGCGCCTCACGGGGACCACGGAGCCGATAGTGCTCGAATTCTCGAAGGGCTCTAAGAAATTCCGTGTGACGCCGAAGGAGCCGCGCGTGTTGCTGCTCGGTTACGGCGCGACGCGCCTGCTCCCGCAGGGGAAGAGCGAGCGCGCCGCGCACAAGCCCGCCGACGGCCAGACCGCGAAGACCGAAAACCTCTTCAACCCTTTCACCCCGCTCAACGACGCGGAGGGCTGGCTGGCGGGGATGCCCGCGGAAGACTACGACCGCATCGCGCGCGGCCTCAAAGCGCTGCTCCTGTTGGACGACGACCAGACCCTGCTGCGTGCGAAGGACGGGCGTAAAGGGGACCGCATCGTCGTCAAAACCAAGCGCACGCAGGTCCCGCTCTCGGACCTGAGCGCGGGCTACCAGTCGGTCGTGGCGCTGACGGCCGACATCATGAGCGTGATGAGCCTGCGCTGGCCCACGATGGAAGCGGCCGAGGGCATCGTCCTGGTCGACGAGATTGACGCGCACCTGCACCCGACCTGGAAGATGCAGATCATCTCGCGGCTGAGGCGCGCCTTCCCGCGCCTGCAATTCGTCGTTTCGAGCCACGACCCGCTGACCCTGCGCGGCCTCGACGCGAGTGAGGTCGTCGTCATGAAGCTGGACGACAAGGGGCACCCCCTGGCGCTCACCGATCTGCCGTCGCCCAAGACCCTGCGGGTCGATCAACTGCTCACGTCTGAGTTCTTCGGCCTCAACAGCACGATAGACCCGGAGATAGACAAGGCGTTCAAGGAGTACTACGCCTTGCTCGCCCTGCCGAAGCGCAAGCCCGCCGAAGAAAAGCGGCTGGCCGAATTGAAGGAGCAACTGGACCGCCAGCGCCAGCTCGGCGCGACGCGGCGCGAGCGCCTGATGCTCGAAGCGGCCGACAGTTTTCTGGCACAGGAAGCGCAACTCGGCCAGGGGGCCGAGCGGCGACAGTTGAAGGAGAAGACGAAACGCGAAATCACGGAGATGTGGAAGTCCGTCAAACCGCTGGGTGAATAAGGGCCATGATTAGAGTTAACCGCGCGCGAGTCCCCGTCCCACCGGACCTCGCCGACGACGAACAGTCCGCCGGGGCCAAAGAGCGTAAGAAGACCGGGGAGTTTTACTCGGACCCGAAAAACAGGGGAGCCTCTTACGGGAAATACTCCGCCTACAAGAAGGAGAGCGTCATCAAGGCTCTCAACGAACTCTTCCGCGGCAAGTGCGCGTACTGCGAGAGCCTCTACGCGGCGACGCAGCCGGTGGACGTGGAGCACTTCCGCCCGAAAGGGGCCGTCGTCATTGACGGGGAATTAAAACCTCCGGGCTACTACTGGCTCGCGGCCACGTGGGAGAACCTGCTGCCGTCCTGCATCGACTGTAACCGCGAGCGCAAGCAGGATTACGTGGACAAGACGAAGGGCAAGTCAGGGAAGGCCAACCACTTTCCGTTAAAAGGGAAGGAGAAGCACCGCGCCGCCGACCCGAAAAGTGTCACGCGCGAGGACAGGGCGCGGCTGCTGCTGGACCCTTGCCGCGACGACTGCGACAGCCACCTACAGTTCACGGACGAAGGGGTGGCCGAGCCCGCCAGGTCCAAAGGCGGCCGCCGCAGCCCCATGGGCACGGCTTCGATCCTGGTCTACGGCTTGAACCGCTTTCACCTGGCCGCGCTCAGGGCCGAGCGGGCGAGGGAGACGATGGCCGTCATCACGCGCCTCAAGCGCCTTGAGGCGCGGATAGACATGGACCCCGCGGACCGCTTCGGTTTCAGGGAGGAGCTGCGCGAGGAGATGGCTATGCTCAAAGGTTACGGCCAGGCGGACCGCAAGTACGCCGGCATGGTCAGACAACTGGTCCGCCGCCATTACGGCGAAGTTGATTTCGACTCCTGAGGCCGGCGTCCGTCCGGCCCGGGCCAATTCACGCAACGGAGTGTCGAGAGCCATGAGCGAAAACGTTAACGACGGGGAGGCCGCTGAAGTTAAAGAGCTGGCGGCCACGCCCCCAGAAGCCGCGAACGAACTCGCGTCTAAAACCGTCTTTGATCCTGAGAAGCAGCACGAACAGCCTTTCGACGAGTTGGCCGTCACGCTCTCGGGCGGCGGCTACCGCGCCGCGGCCTTCCACCTCGGCGTGCTTGACGTGCTCAATCGCGTGGGCCTGCTTCAGTCCGTGCGCGTCCTCTCGACCGTCTCGGGCGGGACGTTCACCGGGATGAAGTACGCCCTGAACCTCGCCCAGGGCCAGGACTTCGAGAAATTTTTCAAGGACCTGCGCGACTTCCTCGCCGAAAACAACATCATCGGGGACGCGCTCGGCGGGTTGCAGGACAAGCCGGATTCACCCTTCGCCGCGCAGATGCCGAGCCTCGTCCGCAGCGCGGCCAACGTCTACGCCTCGGATGGGATGTTCGGCGACGCGACTTTCGACATCATCCTCGACGATAAGCAATCGCATCTCAAGGAAGTTTCCTTTAACGCGACCGAGTTCGAAACCGCCAACTACTTCCGCTTCCAGCGGAGCAAGAGCGCGGCCGCCGACATCGGCAACGGAAATCTCCCAATCAATGAGCCCGTGGCCCGCATGATGCGCCTGGCGGACATCGCCGCCGCGTCGTCCGGCTTCCCAGGAGCTTTCGAGCCGATCCGCTTCCCGGACGACTTCGTGTGGAAGCAGAAGAGTCTCGAAGAGGTGCGCAGCGCCCTCGGCAAGAGGTTCGCCACCTGCGTGGCGCTGATGGACGGCGGCATCTACGACAACCAGGGCGTGGACAGCGTCATTACGAATTATCACCGCGAGGGCAATAAGGTCGGCCTCGTCATCATCTCCGACACCAACCAGCGCACGAAGCCCGACGCCAAGGGCCCGCGCGGCCGCGCCGCCTTCTACAAGTTCGCGCCGGAGAAAAAGCACGGGCACATCACGCTCGGGGCGGCCTTCACGCTGGCCTGGGTCGTCTTCCTCTTCTCCCTCGTGACGGCGCTGACGCTGCTCGTCGCGGGAGTACGCTCGTTTTTGGACGGCGGCTTCCGCCTGCGCGACATCTTCCTCTACGGGTTCCCACTCCTCCTCGCGGGCTTCGTCGTCTGGGCGCTCTACAAAATTCGCCGGGCGCTCAAGAAAGTGCTGGAGAGCGTCGCGGTTTCGACCACCATCGAACTCTGGCCGTACGCCAAGGGCCTGCCCATCGCGCAGTTGTTCGCCCTCGTCAAGGGGCGCGCCACCTCGGCCCTCACGCTGACGACCGCCATCTTTATGAAGCGCATCCGCGACCTCATTTACAGGGACATCAAAGTCTATCCGAAGTACAAGGGCCGCCAGTTCGAGAACCTGATTTACGACCTGGACGACAACGAGAAGGACGCGACGGGCAAGTTTAAAAATAAGATCGTCCAGACGCTTGACCCCACGGAGGATTTACGCGAGTTGGCGGCCAAGGCCGAGGGCGTGGACACTGCCCTCTGGATCAAGGACCGCGATGACCTGGACAACCTGATCGCCTGCGGGCAGGCGACCACCTGCTTCAACCTCATGCGTTACATCCTCGATTGCAGGCCGACGCAGAAAAACACCGCCGGCTCGCGCGAGGCAGAGATTTACGCCCGCGCCGAAGCGCTTTGGGAAGACTTGAAAGATGACAAGTACAAGCTCATAAAGTTACGGCCGACGCAGGAGGCGCGTCCGGGACAGTCTGCTTGAGTAACGTCTGGGGAATCGGGCCGGTGTCCGAATCGGAAAAATATGTGGGCCGGGCGCGGTGTGCGCCCGGCCCGTGTAGTTAATTAACCGTCAGGGTGACGGCCTTGCTGACCCCGCCTGCGGCGGCTGTGATGTTCGCGGTTTTCGTGGAGGTGACATCCACGGTGCTGACGTTGAACGTCCCCGTCTTCGCCCCCGCCGCGATGGTGATGCTGCCGACGGTCGGGCGCGCGACGGTGCTGTTGCTCGTCGTCAGCGTCACGGCCAGCCCGCCCGCGGGGGCGTTGCAGGTGAGCGTCACGGTCCCTGTGACCACATTTGGCCCAGTTACAGGGTTGGGCGTCAGCGTCAGGGCGGCGACGCCGACGGGCATCATCGTCAGCACCTTGCCGAAGGACGCGCCGCGGTAGCTCGCCGTGATCGTGCTCGTCTGTTTACTCGTCACGAGCGACGGCGTCACCGTGAAAGCGGCGGACGTTGCGCCGGCCGGCACGACGACGCTCGCCGGAACCTGCGCCGACGAATTGCTGCTCGTCAGCGCGACGACTGACCCGCCCGCCGGTGCCATCGCGCTCAAATAAACTCTGCCCTCCGAAGTCTGACACGGGCTGCTGATCGTGGCAGGCGTCAGCGTCAGGTTAGTCAGCGCGGGAGGCTGCACGTCGAGCGTCGCCGTCTGCGTGCTCCCCGAGTAATTCGCGGTGACGGTGACGGTCGAGGGCGCGGGCACGGCCTTGGTCGTGACCGTGAAAGTCTTGCTCGTCGCCCCGGCCGCGAGCGTGATGCTGGCGGGGACGGTCGCGACAGCCGTGTTGCTGCTGGTGAGTTTGATGACCGCGCCGCTCGCGGGCGCGGGCTGGCTCAGCGTGACCGTGCCGACGGACGGCTTGCTGCCCAGGACGCTCGTCGGGCTCAACGTGAGAGCGCCAAGCGAGCCCTGAATCATCGTCGTCGCCGTCGCGGTGTTGTCGCCGGGATTGGGGTCCGTCTCGTTGCCCGTGACGGTCGCCGTGTTCGTAATCGCGCCCGCCGCCGTAGGCTTGACTACAATCGTGACGTTCGCGGTCGCGCCCGCGGCCATGGTGCCCAGCGCGCAGGTGATTGTTGTGCCATTTACGCCGCAGGTGCCCTGGCCGGAAGAGGCCGAGACGAAAGTCACGCCCGAGGGCAGCGTGTCCGTCAGCGTCACGCCCGTGGCCTCTGAAGAACTGTCGTTCTTAACGGTCAGCGTGTAGGTCAACTCCGTGTCGGCCGTCGCGGGGTCCGGCGAATCGCTCATGGCGAGCGAGAGTCCGGGCGAGCCGGCGTTACACGCGAGCAGCGCCTTGTTGACGTTCAGCCGCCCGCCCGTGACGGTCACGGCCGAGAGTGAGGCGACCGGGTCCACGTTGTTGAGCAGGGCGTTCTTCAAACTCGCCGTGTCTAGCTGGCAGCGCGAGAGCACGAGCGCGGCCGCGCCCGCGACGTGCGGCGTCGCCATTGAAGTGCCGCTCCATGAGTCGTAGCCGCCGCCTATGATGGTCGAGAGAATCAGTTCGCCAGGTGCCGTGAGGTGAACGCTGTTCCTCCCGTAGTTCGAGAAGGCGGTCAGATGATCCTGATTGTTCGTCGCCGCCACGGCGATGACGTTCGGGGCCGTGTAGCCGCCGGGGTAGAAGGGGACTTGATCGTTGTCGTCGCTCAACCTGTCGGCCCCGCCGTTGCCCGCGGCCGCGACGAAGAGCATGTCCGCGTCGTTGGCCCGGTTGATTTCGTCGAGCAGCGCCTGCGAGGCGTCGCCGTTCCAGCCCCAACTGTTCGCCAGCACGCGCACGTTCGCGCCGGCCCCGAAAATTTGTTTGGCCTGGATGCCGAACTCTATCGCGTCGATGGCGTCCGCGAGCGTGCCGCTGCCGGTCGCGTCCATGAACTTGAGGGCCATGACGCTCGCCGTCTGGCTCACGCCCGTGATGCCCGCGTGGTTGCCGCCGACAGCGCCGATGGTGCCGGCGACGTGCGTCCCGTGGTTGTACTCGTCCGCGGGGTCGCAGGTCATGGTGATAGCGTCGAAGCCGTGCGTGCCGGCGGCGCACTGAATAGTCTGGCCGCCGATGTTGACCGTGAAGGGTGCCGGGGCAGACCACATGTTGGCGGCCAAATCCGGGTGGGTGTAGTCGACGCCCGTGTCGACGACGGCGACGACGTTCGAGCGCGAGCCCGTGGTCAAGTCCCACGCGGAAAGCGCGCCGATGTCCGCGCCGAACGTGCCCGCGACGCCGCCAACGTTTTGGCCCAAGTTCTGTAAGCCCCACAACTCCGCGAAGCGCGCGTCGTCCGGCAGGGCCGTGACGTCGATGACGAGGTTCGGCTCGGCGTAGAGCACGTCGGCGCGCGCGGAGAGTTCCGCGACGAGAGATGCAACGTCTTTGCTGCGCGAGCGCAGCAGGCGCACGCCGGTCCCGCCGACTTTCCTGTCTAGCTCCGCGTCCGCGTTCCGCCTGGCGTTGGCGACGGCCGAGGCCGACGCCGACTTGCGAAATTTTACGAGCACCTCGCCGGCGGCCACTTTCTTCCCCTTAAAGGTTTCCGTCCGCTGGCTGTTTTTCTTAACGCCCTGGCCGGAGGCGTGTGCAACCAGGAAAAGTGTGACGGTCAGGGCCGTCAGGATATTTAGAAGTGTTTGTTTCAAGTTCTTCATCCCACCTGGAAATTGCAAAGTCATACCCCACCTGAATCTCACGCCGCTCCTGGCACAAAACGGCCGTGAAGCTCCGGCAAAAAGTTTCTCGCTGAAGTGGGGTTGATAAGTTCGGGGGAACTATAAAAAACGCCGGAGTTCTGTCAATCACGCGGTCGTGAGGTGAAATCGTTCCGGCCCACTTTGGATGCGGCCGATGCGGGGCTAGTTGCTGTCGGCGGGGCTGGATTTGTGTCCAGTTTTATGGGTTTTGCTCAGGGTTCCGGCACTTTTCGGCCGGCGCGGCTACTTGCCGCCGTGCGTCAGTTGCTCGGCCGGCTTGTGCGGTTGCGTGAGCAGGCTGTCTTCCAGGAGGCGCGCGACCATCGCGGCGCGCGAGCCGACGCCGAGCTTGGCGAAGACGCGGCGCAGGTGCGTGCCGACGGTCCACGAGCTGATTTCGAGCACCGCCGCGATGGTCTTGTTCGGGTAGCCCGCAGCGACCATCCGCGCGATCTCCTGCTCGCGCGGGCTGAGGATGATGGGGGGCGCGCCCGTGTGGCGCGGCTGAAGTCGTATGAGGAGGCAGCGCACGCCGTCAACTTCCGTGTCGAGGAGCACGTCGGGCGGGTCCGGGTCCGTCGGGTTGACCACCTGACTTATGAGGCTCCGCAGAATCTTCATCGTGCTGTCGGGTGCCGGCTGGGACGTGAGGCATTCGTCTTCTCTTTCAAGCAAACGGGTGATCATCGGCTTGTCTCCATGTCTCCGCAGCGACGCGCCGGCCCAGGTCGCGAGCGAGGCGACGCTTGGGCGTACGCAATAGACACGAGGTCCCGCGCCGGGCCTGACTCACCTCCAAAGCCTTCCCGGCCACCTGCTTATTCTCTACCGGAAGCCGCGCGCGCCGGAGGAGGCGGCCGCGGCTCTTCTCGAATGTTCAGCGCATGAGACTCGTGCGTAAGGAAGTATGCTGCTGAACTAACTCAACAGGTCGGGGCACTCCTGAACTATTCACGCCCGTCTCGGGTCTCGGCAGCCGCGCCCGCTGACTTCCGTCGCGGGCGGGGCAAACCCCTTCGGTGCATTGTGCCGGAAAATTATAACCCCACACGGCACCGCCGCGCCTGTCGCACGATTGAGTGACGCTCGTTCGCCGTAGCGCGAACGCCGTAGCTCGCTCCGCGTACCACGAAACGGCTATCACGAAAATGCGACTGCCGCGGATTGACGAGGGGCGCTATTGTACGCTGGCCGTTACCGATTTTGAAAGGAGAAATGGTCATGAGCAGTCGAGATGGCGAGTTAGAGCTGGAAAGCGAACTGGAAGCCGAGTTGGAGGGCGAAGGCGAGTGGGAGCTCGAAGGCGAAGGCGAATGGGAACTCGAAGGCGAGGGCGAATGGGAGACCGAAGGTGAGGGCGAGTGGGAACTCGAAGGCGAGTTCGAGGGCGAGTTCGAGGGCGAGGAGTTCCTCCGCCGGTTGAGGCGCGTCGCGCGCGGCGTCGGCAGTGTCGTCAGGCGCGCGGCCCCAGTCCTGCGCCAAGTCGCCCGCGTCGCTGCGCCCATCGTCGGCACGGCCGTCGGCGGGCCACTCGGCGGCATGATCGGCAGAGCAGCCGGCTCGATGCTCGAAGGCGAGCTTGAGGGCGAGTTCGAAGGCGAGGGCGAGTGGGAGTTGGAGGGCGAGGGCGAGTGGGAGCTGGAGGGCGAGGGCGAGTGGGAGATGGAAGGCGAGATGGAAGCGCAGGCTTCGCCCACGCAGGCGCAGGCCGAGTTGATGGCCGCGGTCGCCAGCCGCGCCCAATCCGAGGCCGAGGCCGAGGCGATGGTGGGCGCGGCGACGCTCGGCTCTCTTTCGCCGCGCGACCTGGCGCGGCTCCGCCGCGTGCTGCCGCACATGGTGCGCGGCGTCTCCGTGCTGACGCGCATCCTGCGCCGCAGGCGCTCGACCCGCCCGGCCGTTCGCGCCGTCCCGACCATCGTCCGCCGCGCCGCGCAGACGCTCTCGCGCCGCG
>Ga0196962_10000063_pt1 | contig 82263 bp, 56 predicted proteins | sample S3v_20metaG_FD_183186 | JGI IMG/M metagenome (GOLD analysis project Ga0196962, IMG submission 183186) | Soil microbial communities from Anza Borrego desert, Southern California, United States - S3+v_20 | ecosystem: Environmental > Terrestrial > Soil > Desert | place: USA: California | collected...
GGCTGGGCATGTAGGGCGGCAGTTCGGCCGGGTTGCCCCGCGCCCCGGCGTAGGCGTCGTACATCGCCAGGTGGACGATGGCGAGCGCCCGCGCGCTGCGCGGCGGGCCGACCTCCTGCGCCTTGCTCCTCTCGGTGTGACTTATGCGGTTGGCCTCAAGTGCCACCGCGTTCCAGATGAGAATCGAGTCCGGCATGGTAGCTGTCTCCTGTTAAGACCGTTGTGTTTGATTGGATTGCGCGTAGATGGCGCAACACGCGCGGAAGGCATCAGCATTACGCCAGGGGTGTCCGGGGCGGCCCGACGGGGGCAGACCTCGGCGAGTCAAGGGCGCGCGGGACGTTAGGCACGGCGCTTCTCACAGACTCGTCGACGCGGCGGTCCGGCGTGGGCCGACAACTTGGCTCGCGACTTAAGTCAGCTCGTGTCTGAGGTACCTTCCGACTCTTTATGGCGTTGAAGTTAGAAACATATCGGAGACTTTCGACGCGCAGCGGAGAATTATTCGGCCGGCGGTGGCTAGCTCCCGGGGCGGAACGACGGGCGCCCCTACGGCAAGCGACGCCTGTTAGGGGCAGCTTTTCGTGGGCCTTTCAGAACATCTCGTTAAACTTGACCGTCAGCGTGAGCTGAAACTGTCGGCTGGCTTCCGCGGAGTTGAAGACGTCGAATGTTTGACCGGCGGCGAGCCTCGTAAGGGGCGCCCCGGCTGGACCCGGTCGCCGCGTCACGCCGAAGAGGACTGATACGTTTCCCAACTCATCATCATAAAGATTTAGAAGGGCAGTCCGACGACAAAAACCATCATGGTGGAACGGAAACGCTGGGTCGCACGGCTGACGATAATGACGCCCCCGGCACGACGCCCCCGGCACGCGCCGCGTGAGCTGGAACGACTACTACGGCGACGGCGTCTGACCGACATAGTCCGGTATTTCACCTGACTTGTATGTATACTGTCGGTCACCTCTTCCTCGACGGCCGCGCGGCCTCGGACATCACACTTTGAAGCCCAGAGGGCAGTCATGACCGAACCTACGCCCGACCTCCTCATCGCTTGCAACCGCGAGCTTGCCGGAGTGTCACGTCTCAAAAGGCCGATGATCAAAATCCTGCTCTACACGGACGCCCGTGACGACATCGTGCAGGAGCCGGTCGGGAAGTTCGGTCTGGGGCGAATGATCGAGCTTCTGCATGCACACGGGCCAGCCTTCGCCGAGTTATGCGTCAAGTGGGAGAGTAGGTATCCCAAACGTAGCAGTCGCGCTGAAAACAGAATCCACGTCGTCATGAAGAGGGAGGTAGAGCAGACCGGGTATCCCTTCGACCAGATTTGGTTCTTCGGCGGACACCTGGTGAATAAAAAGAAGTTCGACCCGGGTATCGGCGGGGGTGGGCCGGAGAGCGAGCTTGACTTCGACGAGGTGAACGCGCTCAGAGCTTGGATGGACATGGGAGGCGGCGTGCTGATGACGGGCGACCACGCCAACGAGCGGCCTGACGATGAGCTGCCCCTAGACCCAAACCCGCCGTGCCCCCACCCGGACGAGAAGAAGAGGTTTGCGGGTCTCGGCCGCGCGCTCGGGCGCTGTGTACCGCGCGCGGGAGAGTTGCGGGACTGGGACGGGCCACCGACCGCGCGCGAGGAGGACAGCAACAACACGCAGGTCACGCCCTTCATCCGCTGCGGCGAAACATTCCCCGCGCAGATTCTTTTTCAGAGGGACAGAGTTCCACAACAACTCATCGTCCCAACCTTCAACGAGAAAGGGAAGCCAGCGCTCGGCGGCCAGCCGCATCCGCTTTTCTTCTACCGGGAGGGCTGCGGCTCGATCCAGTTCTTCCCCGACCACCTTCACGAAGGCGAGGTCGTCATCCCGGATTCATTCCCCGAAGCCGTCTGGCCGAAAAATGCTGCGACAAACTTTCAGCCGCTGCCACGCGTGGTGGCCTACGGCCTAGACAAGCGCTGCGGCAACAAGATTAAGCTCCTCGCCGCTTACGACGGCAGCGCCGCCGGCGTGGGGCGCGTCGTCGCCGACTCCACCTGGCACCATTACTTCAACATCAACCTCTCAGGCTTCACGCAGCCGACGGGGCCGGGTTCGCCCATCGACCAAATCGGCCAGTTCTATGGCAACCTCGCGGTCTGGCTGTCGCCGACCATCAAGCGTTTCGAGATGGCCGAGGCGATGTTCCGGTGTCTGGCCCATGACCCGGAGGTGTTGGAAGAGCTAGGCCCGGCGAAGAAGGCGAAGATCACCGACAGAAGGAGAGCGGGCGCCGCAGCCAGAGAGTCCCTTTCGCGGGTGTCGTCGCCCTGCGAAGTCCACGAGCTGCTGCAAATGACGATTCCGAAATACTACCACCACCTCGAGCGGTTCGAGACGCTGTACTTCCCTGAAAGGGGATACAACCTGACTAGCCTGCCCTCACAAGACTTGCTGCTCGGCTGCATTATCAAACGATTTCGGCACGAGTCGCTAAACGACGCTGGGGCTTCACTGGCGAACGCCAAACAGAATAAGAGGGTCAGTGCTGCGTTCGAGGCCGGAGCCAATGTCGCGTTTGTCGAGCAACAGCGAAGGGTGTTATCCACGTCGCTCTTCGCACAGAAGTTTTTGGCCCAAGCCCGCCTCAGAGCCTCGGCCCTCTCCGCAAAGGGGAGGCGGCGAAGTGCGCAGGCGAGTTCCATGTTCAATCAACCGTCAGAAAGGAGTAACGACATGAGCGTTTGCCTGACACCCGAATGGGAAATGACATTGACCAAAACTGTTTCACCGGGAGACGAAAATTTCTCGTTCCGCAACATGAAATATGAGGACGGGAGACTTACGGGGGTGGTGATTGATCCTGACGGAGGGCCTGACATCCCGCTGACCGGGACGTGTGCCCCCTTCGAGGTAGAGACTGAGCCGCCGAACCTTTCGAGACTGAGCTTCCGATTCACATTGCTAGGGAGTGACGGACGCCCCGTCGAAATCTTCATAGCGGGGTTTGGCTTTACGGGCGCGGACGACAAATCAAGATTTAGGGGCATGTTCATCGCTCTCCCCCCCTTACGCGCCTTCGACCGCGAGATACGGCTGATGCGCGCAGTCGATCCCGGCGAAACCGGAACCGGGAATGGGAGTCAGACATGACCCTAACCGCGAGTGGGCGCGGCCAGACCGGCGCAGGTGCCTTAGAGTGAAGTACGCATTGGTAGGGCGACCGTCCTGCCTCAGCCCGTCTGAGCCGTGCCATTTTCGTAAATTCCGTAGGAAGTAGGGCGCAGCGTGATCAAGTCTCCCATCGAGCACGTTCTTCGACGCGGCCGTCCGCGTGCCGGCGATTGGCATGGGGCACGATTGGCGTGTGTCCTGCTGGCGGCTTCCGTCGCCTTCGGTTACGGCCGTGCCTCCTCGGTGGGTGGAACTATGTCGGTGCAGGAGTCTGTCTCAACGGGGCAGGCGGGTGAGGTGCGGGTGTTGGCGGCGGACGAGGTCGTCAGGCAGCATATGGAGGCGGGGGCGACGCACGCGTACGAGTTGGTGTTGGGGGCAGGGCAGTTCGCGCAGGTGGTGGTCGAGCAGCGGGGCGTGGACGTGGGCGTGAAGGTATTTGCGCCGGGCGGGGCGTTACTCGTTGACATGGATAGCCCGAACGGGTTTTACGGGCGCGAGACGGTGTCGGTCGTGGCCGAGGCGGCGGGCAGTTACCGGGTCGAGGTTAAATCGGACAAGAGTTACCCGCCCGGCGATTACGAGTTGAGGGTCGAGGGGCCGCGCGCCGCGTCCGCGTCCGACGAGGCACGCGTGAAGGCCGAGCGCGTCTTCGCAGAGGCGCAGAAGTTGAGGAACGAGGCGGGGAGGCTGCCGCAGAAGGAGGCTGTTGAGAGGTTCGCGGCGGCGGAAAGAAAATATGAAGAGGCGCTCGGCCTCTGGCGCGAACTCGGCGAGCCGCGCGGGCAGGGCTACTCGCTCACCTACATCGGCCGCGCCCACAGGACGCGCGGCCAACTCGCGCCGGCGCTCAAAAGCCTTGGCGAGTCGCTCGCGCTGCTAACCGAAGCCGGAGACCTCCCCGGCCAGGCTTACGTCCTGAACGAGACGGGCGCGGCCCACAGACTCTTGGGCGACCTGCGCGACGCAGAGGCCAGTTACGAGCGTGCCCTCGAACTGCGGCTCGGCCTCGGCGACCGCTGGGGCTTGGGGCAGCTCTACAACAACCTCGGCCTGACTTACTCGTTGATGGGGTATCAGCCGCAGGCGGGCGAGAACTACGAGAAGGCGCTGCCGCTCTGGCGCGCCCTCGGCATGCGCAACGAGGAAATGCGCACCCTCGTCAACGCCGCCAAGGCTCACGCCGAGACGGGCGACTTGAACGCCGCCCTGACGCAGTATCAGGAGGTGCTGAACTTCTGCGACGCGGAGATCGCAAAGGAAGGCTCACCCCTGAAGCCTTTCGCCGTCTTCCTCAAGCCGTTCGCGGTGAACGGCCTCGGCCTGGTCTACGACAACTGGGCCGACTCGGACGCGGCGCTGGGTAATTACAATCAAGCCCTCGAACTCTTCCGCGCGAATAAGGACGGCCGCGGGGGCGGGGAGGCGGACGTACTCGACAACCTCGGCTGGGCGCACGCGTTTCTCGGGGACGCGCGGCAGGCGCTCGAATACTTCACGCAGGCGCTCAGCATCCGCGAGCGCCTGAACGAGCCGAAGGGCTGGGCCGCCACGCTGAGCAACATCGGCTACGCACACACTCTGCTCGGCCAACACGAAGAGGCGCTGAAGCACTTGGCTCTCGCCCTCCCGCTCAGCCGGCGGGCGCGCGACCGGCGCTTTGAAGCCTACACGCTCATCTGGACGGGGACGGTGCACGTCGCACGCAACGAGCCGTGCAAGGCGCTGGAGGTCTACGAGCAGGCGCTCTCCATCCAGCAGGAGAAAGGCTTCGCCGACCGCCGCGGCCAGGCCATCACGCTGGACAAGATGGGCGAGGCACTGGCGCTCTGCGGCCAGACGGCTGAGGCGCTCAAACGCTACGGGCGCGCGCTTGAGCTTTGGAAGGCCGTGGGTGACGAGCAGGGACGTGCGCTCTCCCTGTACGGCCTCGCGCGGGTCGAGAGCGCGAGGCAGAACCTCGCCAACGCACGCGACCGTGCCGAGGAGGCCGTCGCAGTCGTCGAGCGGCTGCGCAGCAGGGTCAGCCGACGCCAGCTCCAGATGACCTACTTCGCCGGTAAGCAGGATTATTACGCGCTCGCCATCGACATCAGAATGCGTCTGTACGGGTTGACGGACTCGCCGTCGGACGTGGCCGCCGCGCTCTCGCTCAGCGAGCGCGGACGCACTCGCAACCTCATAGACCTTTTGACGGAAGCGCGCGCCGGACTGCCCAAAGGCACGTCGCCGCAGGACGCTGAAAGGAGCGTCCGCCTTGAACACGAGATAAGCGGCCTGACGCAAGAACTGCTGCGCATGCGCGGCATCGAGAGCGGTGAGGATGTCGCCATCGTCGAACGGAAACTCTCCGCCCGCATGAAAGAGCAGGAAGAGCTTCAGGCGGCGGCGAGGAAGTCCGGCGCGCGTTCGGCCGGCGCCATCGCGGGTCGGCCTTTGACGGCGGGCGAGATACAGCAGCTACTGGGCGACGACACGGTGCTTCTTCAGTACGCGCTCGGCGAGCGGCACAGTAACCTCTGGGCGGTGAGGCGGACGGGCATCGAGCACCACCAACTCGCCGGGCGCGCGGAGTTGGAGCGGGCGGCCGAGCATCTCCGGGATGCGCTCACGGCCTACGAGCCGCGCAGGGCCGGCCAGAGCTACGGGCAATACTTGGCGCGCCGGAGGGCCGCCCCCGAACAGTACCGGCAGAGCGCCCTGGAGCTTGGCCGCTTGTTGCTCGGTTCCGTCGCCGAGAGGCTTAGCGGCAAGCGGGTCGTCGTCGTCGCAGACGGCGTGTTGCAATACATCCCTTTCGAGGTGCTGCTCGTGCCCGCGACCGCCGCCGGCGGTCAAACGCCAACGCCTCTCGCCCCGCTGCTTATGCAGAACGAAGTGGTCTACCAGCCGTCGGCCTCCACCCTGGCGCTGCTGCGCGGGTCGCGCTGGCCTGGTAACGCGAGCAAGACGGTCGCCGTGCTGGCCGATCCCGTATTCGACAGCAACGACCGCCGCGTCCGCGCGCCCGGCGGCGGGCAGGACGCCGCGGCCTTAACGCGCACGCCGCCCAGGGAGTTGGTTCGCTCCTTAAGAGATGTCGGCGACCTCGGGGGCGAAGACTTCGCGTTGGCGAAGCTGGACTATTCGCTGCAAGAGGCGAATGCCATCACCGCCGTCGCGCCGCGCGGCTCGTGGATGAAGGCCGTGGGGTTCAAGGCCAGCCGCGCCACGGCGACCAGCCCGGCCCTCAGGCAGTTCTCCATCGTGCACTTCGCCACGCACGGCCTGCTCAACGAAAAGCACCCGGAGCTGTCCGGCATTGTACTTTCGCTGGTGGACGAGCGCGGGCGGCCGTCGGACGGCTTCCTGAGCCTGCGCGACATCTATCAGCTCGACCTGCCGGCCGACCTCGTCGTGTTGAGCGCTTGCCGGACCGGCATCGGAAAGCAGGTGAGGGGCGAAGGGATGATCGGGCTGACGCGGGGCTTCATGTACGCGGGTGCGCCGAGGGTCGTGGTCAGCCTTTGGCGCGTGAACGACGAGGCCACCGCCGAACTGATGAAGCGCTTCTACCAGCACATGCTCGGGAAAAGGAGGCTGACCGCGGCGGCGGCGTTAAGGCAGGCGAAGATCGAAATGGTCGAAGGGGGGACGCCTTGGAGCGCGCCCTACTACTGGGCCGGGTTCGTTTTGCAGGGCGACTGGAAATAGGGTGGCATTTGTGTTAGATAGCGGTCTCATTAATCGGGATGCTCGTACAATCCGACCGTCTGATGGGAGCCGCACCATCTTGAATGACCCGCCCCCGCCCAAGAAGGAATGGGCGCTCACACGGGAAGCCTTCGAAAGGATGCTCTCGTGGCTCGACCCGGACCGCGAACGGGCCGGCGCGAGGTATGAGGAGATACGCGCGAAGTTAATCGCCCGCTTCACGCGGCTCCCCTGCGTGGTGGACCCAGAAGACCTCGCCAACAAGACGATAGACCGCGTCGCACGGATTCTCCCGAAAGTGATCGACAGCTACAAAGGACGGCAGGAGCCTTATTTCTACTCCGTCGCGTATTTCATCTATGAAGAATACCTGAAGAAGCCCATACATCTCCCGCTCCCCGAGACCGACTTGCCCGACCCGGACCCGCCGAAGAGTCCAGATTTGCTTGACGACGAGGAACTCCTCGACTCGTGCCTGAGCAAATGCGTACAAAGCTTGTCCGAGACGAGCCGCGAGATAATCCTCCACTACTACCGCGGCGAGCGGCAGGTGAAGATCAGGCTGCGGAAGGAGCTGGCCGAGCGTCTGGGCATCAAGTTGGAGAACCTGAGGTTGAAGGCGCAGAGGATCAGGGATAGCTTGAAGCGCTGCATCAGCGATTGCGTTAAGAGTAACTCAGTGACGTGAGGCTCACCCGGGGACGAAGTGGACCCGACTTTTTCACTTCGGAAAGCCGCGAGTGATGAATGAGCAACAAGTAGCAGAGACAGAACTCAGACGCTACCTGCTGGGAGAGTTGACCCTTGAGGAGCGTGTGTTGATCGAGGAGCGAATGTTCCTCGACAGCGCGTACATGCAACTGGCGCGGGCGGTGAAGGACGAGTTGGTTGACGAGTACGCGCACCAGGACCTCACGCCCGCCGAGCGCGAGCAGTTCGAGTCACACTTCCTCGCGCGGCCCGAGCACCGCGACGACCTCAGAATCGCTCAGGCTCTCAAGAGGTATCTGGCCTCCGAAGCCGCGTCCGCGGAAGCATCGACCGCGCCGAGCACCGCCGCCGCCTCTCCCGCCGCTTCCGGCGGCAACGCCCGGCCCTTCACGAAACGGGTGAGGGAATTTTTATCTTCACTGTTCGGGCGCAGAGCATTCCTCGGGCTATCGTTCGCCGCGGCCCTCATCATTCTCTCTATCATCACATGGCTGGCCGTCGGGTCGTGGCGTCTTCAGGAGATTCGTCCGCCGTTGCAAGCGCAAGACCCCACGCCGGAGCAGCCCGCGCAGGGGCCGCAACAGCCGCCCGAATCTGCGGGCGCCACTCCTGACAACAGCCGGGGCCCGGGCGGCGGCGAGGTCGCGGGTGGGCAGGACGGCGGCCGGCCTACCCCGACGCCGGGCGGAAGGCAGGGCGGCGACCCCGCGGGGCGGCAAGGCGGAAGACAGCAAGGGGCTCCGCCCCCGACCGGTCAGACGCCAACGCGAGTCGTGGCGTTCGTGCTCACGCCCGGGGGCGGCGTCCGCGGGGAAGGGCAGGGCGAAAGCGTCTCTATCGCCGCCGATGTCGGCACGGTCGTGCTGCGTCTGCCGCTGGTTGATGAGGAGAACTACAGCCACTACCGCGCGACGCTTGAGACCGGCGGGCGCGTGACCCGCCCCTTCGACAGGCTAACGGCCGCGGTTGACCCCGAACTCGGAAGTGTCGTACAGATCAGGGTTCCAGCCGACCTTCTTCGCAGTCAACGCTATCAAATTAAACTCACCGGCATCGCCGCCGACGGCCGAACCCGGAATCTGCCTTCATACACCTTTGCGGTCAAGCGAAGGTGATCGCAGATAAAAATTCTTCCAACCCGCCTAAACCCGCCGATACATTCCTCCCTTCCGTCTCATAGAGAGTTAGAAGCGCTGCTCGTCTCGGCTCTCTTCACGGCGTGAAGAGGGCATCTCAACGCCCGTTCCGGTTCACACTAGAGGGAGATATGACCACCTGCCCGAGATGGCTCCCGCGCACGACGACGCGGTGGATGATTTTCTTCTTGACGCTCGTCGTGCTCGCGCCGCTCCACGCGCGCGGGCAGGCCGTGACGGGCAGCCTGCCCATCCGCGTGGTCGGCGCTGACGGGGAGCCCATCGCGGGCGCGACCGTCACGGTGCGCAGCCTTGAGACGAACGTCGAGGTCACGCAGGTGACCAACGACGAGGGGCAGGTGACCTTCGTCGGGCTGCTGCCGGGCCGTTACAAGGTCGAGGTCAGTGTCTCGGGCTTCAAGTCTCTGTTCGCGGAAGAAGAGGTCGGCGCGACCGCACGGGAGGTGCTCACGTTGCGGATGGAGGTGGGCAGCGTCTCAGAGGCCGTGACGGTCTCGACCGGTCCCGCAGAGCGCGATGATCCGCTCGAAGACCTGCCCAACATCAACCGCGACCTCTCCACGCTGCTGCAAGTCGTCCCCGGCGCGGCGGCGGCCAGCCCCGCGGCGCTCGGGCGCATCATCACCGACGGCAAGGGCAAAGAGCAGCAGACCATCCGTCTCGACGGTCTGGACGTGACGCCGCTGACCGAACTCCCCACGGGCGACCCTGTGCTCGGCGTCATCGACAGTTTCAACCGCGTGAACGTGGCGCTCAACTCAAAGAGGACGCCGAGCTACGCGGGCGCACTCACCTTCGAGCCGCCCGCGAACACGACCGAGACCTACAGCCTCAGCCGTCTGTACGGGCCGGGGACGGGCACACTACTCGAAGGCATCTCACAGACGGGGCGTGACGGTAAGGAGGGCATGTGGAAGTTCCAACTCACCGAGGCCGTGCGTAACGACGCCCTCAACGCGGCCAACTTCTTCGACTACGAAGGCAAGAACGCACTGCGTCGCCACCAGTTCGGCGGCAGAGGCGGCGGCCCGCTCGTCAACAAGACGACGTGGCTCTTCCTCGGCTACGACGGCATCCGCGCGCGCAACGAACGCGTCGTCTACGAGGCCGTGCCCGCCGACGCGCTCTGCCTGTGCGGCGGCCCCATAGGCCCCTTCCTCGGCGGCTTCCTCCCGGCGGGGACGACCGTCGTGCCCGGCGTGCCGGACGACGCAAGCTACCGCGTCGCGCGGCGGCGCGTGCGCGCGAGCGGCGACAGTAACGCTTGGGCCGCGCGGCTCGAAATGGCGGGCCTGAAGTGGCTCCCCGAGTCCCACACGCTCAACCTGCGCTTCACGCGTCAGGCAGCGGAGTTCATCGCGCCCGACGGCGTGACCGGTCGCCGCCAGCGGCAGGGCGTCGTCCTCGCCAACGGGCTGGCGCGTCTTGAGATGGCGACGGACAACTCCGCGCACACTCTCAAATTCGGGTTCAACCAGACGCACTCGCACACTTTCGTCGAGGGTGTGCCCACGGCCGACCCGCGGCTGGCGCAGACGCTCGTCACGGTTGGCAGTACGGTCGGTGTGTCGGCCTTGGGTCTGCCGGGCAGCCCGCCGACGGTGCCGGTCGCGTCGCTCGGCGGCATGCTGCGCGGCACGGGGCGCGGCTTCGACCAGACGCCTATCTCCTTTAACGCCGGCTACGACCTCGTCACCGTCTTCAGGCATAAGCACAGAATCGAGGCCGGCTTTGAGGCGCGCTTCATCCGGCTCGACTTCGACCGCTTCGGCGGACTCACCTACACCTTCCCCGACGTGGCAGCACTGCGCGCGGGCCGGGCCAGCGTCGTCAATTTCCTCTCAGACTTGAGCGCGCCGTCGCCGTTCAACGGCGGCACCGGGCGGCGCCGCGCCGCGCAGGAGTATTACCTCGGCTACTTCCAATGGCGCACAGACTACTCACCCCGCCTCACCCTCACCTACGGCGTGCGCTACGACTACTTCGGCGTGCCGCGCGAGCGCGACGACCGCGCCTTCTTAGTTGACCCCGAGAGCGGCAACATCCTCCCGGCGGGGACGCCCTTCTACAGGGCGTCGAAGGTCAACTTCCAGCCGCGCGCGGGCGTGTCGTATCAGATGACGGATAACCTCTTCCTGCGCGCGGGCGCGGGTTTCTACACGGGCGCGCCAAGGATCGGCGACCTGCTGCTGCCGATTGAGAGCGACCGCTTCAACACCGGCCTCGCCGGAGGCGCGTTCCCCGTCACTCCGGCCGAGGTCGTCAGCCAGTTCCTCGCGAACCCCGAGACGCGGCAGTTCCAGCCGCTCTCGTTCGCCCGCGACTTCACCACCCCGGAGCGCGTCTTCAGGTGGGACCTGATGCTGACGCGCACGTTCGGGGAGGTCAACGATCTCAACTTCACCTACACCGGCAACGTCGGGCGTAATCTGCCGGTGGCCGGCGTCGCCAACCGGATTGTCAGCGTCCAGACCAACCCCGATCCGGCGCAGACGGCCATCGTCCGCAGGCAGTTCGACATCGTGCGCGGCGACCAGTTGTTCAAGCCGTTCGGCGAACTGCTCTACCGCGCGAGCAAGGGGCGCAGCTCCTATAACGGTCTGACCGTGCAGTTCAAACGTAACAACGCGAACCTTGGTACGAGCGAGCACTGGCTCGACTGGCAGAACTTCACGAGCTTCAACGCGCAGTACACACTCGGCCGCAACGTGGGCAACACGAGCGGCGCGGTCGCCGCGGACACTGGTGACTTCGACGCCGACTTTGGATTCAACGCCTCGGACGTGCGCCACAGCTTCACGCTCACGGCGGGTTACAGGCTTTGGGACGACGCCAACGGGCGGCCGCGGCGCGACATCCTCTGGGGCTGGACGATTTCGCCGACCGTCAACATGCGCAGCGGCCTGCCGCTCGTCGTCCGGCTCGACCGGCCCGACGTGGTTTACGTTGACGCGGCCGGCAACGTCTTCGGCTCGCCGGCCGCCGGGCGTCAGGCGGTCATCAACACGCCGGGCGGCGGTGCCTCGGGCGGTGCGCGAGTCCCAGACCTCGTGCCCGGCGTCGATCCCTACCTGCGGCGCGACCTGCAACTCCTCAACCCGGAGGCTTTCGCCGTCCCCGCGCCAGGCCGGTTTGGCAATCTCGGGCGCGGCGAGCTGCGCGGCCCGGGGAGCGTCAGCGTTGACCTCGCACTGACGCGCGTCCTCTTCAACGCGACCGAGCTGCGCGACAAGTACGGCGTCTCCGCCGACTTGAAGATCGAGATAACGAACATCTTCAACCGCGCGAACTTCGGCAACCCGACGGCAACGCTGCCGAACGTCCTCGGCACGGGCGCCGCCGGCGACCGCATCCAGCCCGGCGTCCCTTTCACGAGGCTCACCGCAGGGCAGACGTTCGGCGTTATCAGCGCCGCCGAGGCGGGCAGGCAGATTCAGTTCAGCCTGACATTCAAGTTCAACGAGGGATTCTGAGGGAGGCACGAAGGGCCGAAGGGGTTGGAGCAACGAACGACGTCTCAACACATATAGCCCGAAATTCCTCCGGGCGAGAGATCTTAGGGTGCCACGGCCCCACAGGCACTACCGTTAACGCGGAGAAAATCTCTTTGCAGGACGTGCTTTTTCGCCTTGTTGCCATTGCACAAACGAAAGGAAGACACAGCAATGCGTTCAAGTTTCACTATCAGCGTCGGTAGGCTGGCTCGCGTCGGCCTGGTTGTAGTCCTTGCTTTGGTTCTCGTTACGCTCCTTACTCGGGAACGGAGCGCGCTCTCGTCCGCACCGCCTTTTGCGCCGGACGTTAATCCGCCCGTCGGCACCATCATGGCCTGGGCCGGACAGCGGAACACGATTCCGGCGAATTGGAGGTTATGCAACGGCGACGAGCTGGAAAGGAATCAATTCACGCAACTGTTTAATGCGATAGGTACCGTCTGGGGCGGGACTGCCACCACTAGGTTTAGGCTCCCTAATTTAAACGGCCGCTTCCTCAGGGGTGTTGATAACGGCGCGGGCTTAGACCCCGGGGATAACCGCACACCTTTAGGCACAGCACCGGCGACTGACGTCGGGTCAGTGCAACCGGAGGACTTCAGGTCACACGATCATCCCATCAACGACCCCGGCCATTCGCATAGTTTTGCCGGCCACCGAGTGGAGGGGGCTGGCGGCGTCGGTCAGGCTTTCCCCAGAGACTCGAACCCCTTCGGCACTAGCAGTGAGAGGACGAATATAACGGTCCAGCCGAGAGGCGGCACAGAAACACGCCCTGACAATGCTTCTGTATTCTGGATTATCAGGGTGCGCTGAACGACTTCTCGCTGAACCCTTATCGAAGGGCCCATGCGGTACAGGCTGCCGCTTCTCAACCGGGAAACGGCGGCCTGCCGCATCTATCTCCATCTGCTGATCTCTATGTCAGAGAGGGGCAGTCTGGCTAGGCTCCCCGGCCCGCGCCGCCGGTTACCAGGGCCACGTGCTCTAACCCTGAACGCTGAGTTCCCGCAAAAGCTCTGCCAACCCGTCCTTGTCCATCCGGCGCTCTGCAACGGCGTTATCGCGTCGTAAAGCCTTTCCTGCGGGTCAAGGATGGTAACCCCGTTCAAATCCAGGAAGACGAGCGCCGCGACCAGCCCCGTACGCTTGTTACCGTCTAAAAACGGTTGATTCTGGGCGATGTGAAAGGCGTAGGCGGCGGCCATGTGAGCCAGGTCTTGGTGCAGATACGCCTCGCCGAAAGAGGCCCGGGGCGTCACCACCGCCGATTCGAGCAGCCGCTGGTCGCGGACGCCTGCGGCGCCGCCGTAAGCCGCAGTCTGCTCGTCGTGAATCTGGATGACGTCCTCGACGGAAAGGAAGTCCGGCTCGGCGTTCATTCGGCCGGCCGGCGCAGCGTCCTGTCATGATTCTTCATCACGAGCTTGGTCGCCGCCCCCACCCGCCCGCGCCGCCCCTCCTTCTCTTCCGGCCGCACCGGCTCGATAATCAGGCGAGAGCCATCCGTCGTAACTTCAAACTCGGTGTCGCGCGTGATGTTGAGCAACTCAAGAATCGGCTTTTCGATAACAATCCCGAGGCTGTTGCCGATGACCGACAGGTTTTTACGCATGAACCCACACCTCCGACGCTAGTTCTAACGAATGAATAACCAGCCCGGAAACAACGACAACCCCGCCGGCGGCATGAAAACTGGCAGTATCAGATTTAGTGACGTCTTAGTTGCGTAACTGCCGGGGAAGAGAGTTGATTGGAGCCCGGGGCCGTGTTCACATCAAGGTGCAGGAGGAAATTACGCAACGGCTGTCCAACGATCTCAACCTGAACGTAGCTTCACCCGAGTTCCCGCGTCGGGTTCATAAGCGGTTTTACAGTCGGCACCTAATGGAAGTCCACGTTGGGCAGATTGTTTTACCTCACAGGCATGTCGCTTTCATAAATGCGCGATTCCTGTAAGCAGAGCGGGGAAAATGGTGAACAGAGTGAAGCCAGCATCCCGACAAGGGACTGCTGCTCTAGGTGCCTTCTCGGTCCCCTTAGCTTTGTCGCGACTGGACAAAACGCTGATTAGTACTTCTCAGCCAAACTCTAGCTTCTGCCCGGTGCGTAAAGAGCGAATTCATAATACGTCCTGACAACAAGATCGTAACGATCAGGCATCACGCAGGTTATTAGTCACGGCCACGGCTAATTATTTGCGAGAAACTATAGTGTAGAGATGAGAGACAAAGACCCCCAGATGGACGACGCCAGTAATAATAGCGCCGCAAACTACTACCGCATATAAACTTGGAATCAGTAAACCTGCCGGGCTTAGTTTATGGCCGGACGGACCACTAATTGCGAAAATAGAAGTAACCGCATCAAATAGCCCATACCAGTGTGTTGAGTAAGCAGCGGACCATGTAAAAAGTAAGCCGAATACCAAAACCCATACCAAGAGGCACAGAACAAACCACGTAAACGATCGCATTAACAGCTCGAAGTATCGTAAGAAAGGCGTGAATATACGACGCCACGGGTGTTTCTTGAGCCAGAGAGTGTTATGCAGGTGTCGTCCCCTGATCATGCACTGCTGCTCCTCATCGAATTTATTGTGTTCACGAAAGATCCGTATCACCCTGTTCAAAACATGCAGGCGCGCGTTGAGTTTAGCTTTGATGATCTCCTTCGGCTGGAACCATTGACCTATATTGTCCGTTTCAGTATCAATGTCTTCCCACCTCCCCCTAGTATCGATCTGGTGTGATACCCCGGCGAATTGACATTCCGCTAATACCTCGAAATGGTGCCTTAGGGCCAAAGCATCAATAGCGGAGGTTGGTGTGCGCCCACCCGTCAGTTCAAGAGCGTCCGTCGCCAGTACCGCGCCATGAACTGCAGCTTCTACCGTGTCTGTGTTTGCTAGAATTCGCCGACTCCGACGTAAGAGGGTGTTGACAACCAGCATCAGTTTACCTGGTGAGCCGTGGCCCCTGTGATCAATCTGTGGGCGCCGCCAAAACAAGAAGTTTCTTGGCGGAACAATTGCAGCCATGTCCGGCGGCCAGCTAAACGTAACCTCATTCTGAAACTTCTTAAACCAGGACTTTCTTGTCAAAAGTCCGGCATCCCTCCAAAGACCGAAGATCCCACTAGAGGGCTTAGACACACACTTCCATTCACCTTTCTTCTTTTCACCGAGATACGTCAGATTATCTTCGAGGGTCGATCCGTCACGGGACTGTCCGGTGGTGACGAGGACTCGGTAGGCAGAATCCTCACGTTCACTTCTAGAGTCCAATTTCGGACACCAATGCGCTCTGCCCTGGAGTGCCTTTGTCACTTCGTCTGTATATTCTCTAAGCTTGAGTAGGTGAACATTGTTAGGCTTGTCTGCGAAGTTCAAACTCATATCTTCCAGAAGCAGCCAGTAGCCATGTGAGTCCGTACCGTTGCCGCCGAAGTGCTCCTTCATCTGCGTCCAGGTTGTTATTATGTCTGCTCGGCAGCCGAACCTGTAGGCAATGTAGGCGTTGAGGTATGCATAATGTGGCTCTTCGTCGATGGCGGCCGCCAGCACCTTACGCTCCGGCAGTTTGAGGTCGTCGCCTGACTGTTTAAGCTCTTCGTTAGTCTGATACCGAATCCAGGTGCGCAGCCCGGTCGGGTCAAGTAAGGGGTCTTGCTGACACTTTGTCCAGAGGTATTCCAAGACGTGTCCACCAGGAAAGTCCCCGTCACCCTCAATGGCCCCGAATGCCCAGTGGATCTCTGGGAAGGAAAGGATGAGCAGCGCCAGGAGGTTCTCCCAGTTGCATCCTTCGTGGGTCGCGCTCAGCTCATCCGGCCTCACGCTGTCTACGAGCACTACCACCTCGTTCCTCGGTACTGTGCCGTCCTCCGCCTTCGCAGCCTGTTCGATTCGGCGTGTCAGCAGTTCGTAAGCAGACGTAGCTGCGTCTGCCTTTGAATCACCGCCTTCCCATACAATGCGCCGGGGGTCACCTGCTTGGAGGGAAGCCTCTCCTATTATTCCCAACCAACTGTTAAGCGCATCTGCCGTGATTTCTGAGTGGGCAAGAATCAAGTATTTGCGCATCGTACCTCAGGTCCTCCCGGCGAGCGTCTTCGGCGCTCTTGGCCGCAGGCGAAGCGCGGTGTCATATGCCTCGCGCAGATCGCCTTCGAGTTCAGCCTCCAGTGGTCCGAGCAGGCGCTTAATGAGATCGGCCGCCTTAGAGGCAGTGATGGTGGAGTCACCGGTAATCAATTTAATTGCGGGATGGATTTGAATCTGCCCGGAGGGATTTGCCGGGGTCCGGCGTTTGGTCATCGCCAGCGCGCCCTGCAGGTACCGCGCGAGCAGTTTCGCCTGCGCCAGTTGAAGGTCGCCCAGACGGCCGGCCCACTGCGCAGCTTCTCGCGGGTCGAAGTTGAAGGAATTCTGTATTTCTAAAAGCTCTGCGATGCCCAACTCGCCGATTCCGGCGGCGGCCGCCCCCTCACGGTTTTCGGGTACCTTTGCCTGCGGGGCACCATCCAGCTTACCGCCGCGGTCACGCCCGAGCCGTAGGTGACCCGGCACAAGAAACTCAACGTCAGTGTGTCGGTTGACGGCATCGAAGATGGCGCTGCGCAACTCGCGGATATTGCCGGGCCAGTCATAGGCCACGAGCTGCTTCATCGCCTCGTCAGTAATCTCCCGGTGTCGAGTGCCTAGGCGCTGGGCCTCTGCTTCACGGACAAACCTTTCTGCCAGCAAAGGGATGTCAGACGGGCGTTCGCACAGCTTGGGGAGGGAAATGGTGCCCCCCGTCCGCAGCCTGTCAAGCAGGTCGGCCCTGAATCCGCGCGCCGGGTCTTCTAAGTCCACGTTGGTCGCGGAGAGGAACCTAATGTCTACGGGCGTAGGTTGGCGGCCTCCGACGGGCGTCACCTTTCGTTCTTGGAGGACTCGTAGCAGCGCGGCCTGCACCTCGGGCGGCATGTCCGCGATTTCGTCTAGGAACAGGTCCCCGCCGCTGGCCGTTTCGATTAGGCCGGTCTTGCCTTCAACTCCAGTGGCCGTGCGCGGCTGGATGCCGAACAGTTCGGAGGCGAAAAGGTCAGGGGTGAAGACCGCGGAGTTCACCGTCACGAAGGGCCGCCCCCTGTCGCGGCGCGCGACCCGGTGAAGGTAATTAGCCATCAACTCCTTGCCGGTGCCGCGCTCGCCCTTGATGAGGACGTTTTCGCGGTGCCCGGCCGCGCGCCGCGCTTCGCGCAGCGCCAGCAGGAGCAGCAAGGAGTGGCCGACAAACTCCCCCGCTGGATCGGGGAGCAGTCCGTGATACCACAGCGCCTCCTCAAGCAGTTCCGGACCGCGCAGGTCGTCTCGCGCGATAAAGCCTAAGGCACCGCGCCGGCTAAACTCAAGACTGACTTCCTCTCTCGGCTTGCTCGACAGGATGAAGATTGGCAGCTCGGGAAAGGTTCTGTGGATGGCGTCCAGCAGCGTGAGCCCGAAGTAGCCCTCCGGTTGGTCGTCTCTGGGTCGTCCCTCCGGCATCCCCGGAGTCCGGCGGTGGCTCTCCTCCGTGACCAGCCCTGTATAGAAACAGAGGTCGAGGAGCAGCATGGCCCATGGCGTAGCCGCGCGGACTGCCGCGGATGATCCAGCCTGCGGGACCCACCCCCCTCGCACTACCTCAAGCGTGGCCTCGATGTCGTTTTCGACGATGTCCCCGACACCCGCACATACAGGGCTTTGGGCCCGGAAGAAGACTGCGTTTGCCGTTGGCTCCAAAACCTTCTGCCGGCTCGCCTTCGCCTCTACATCATCGGTCGCGTCGTGCCAGAGAAAGTTCGCGCACAAATTTTCCCTGTCCACGTTGTGGCCGCCGGGAACCACACGACCGAAAAGATCGTCGAGAATCAGGATGTGAGGGAGCATGGGCTATATCATGAATCTGTTGCCGACCAGACTCAGGTGAGTTGAAAGACCGATGGCCGCCTCCTGGAGGCGGAGCAGGGCACCTAGAACGTCCGTCTTGTCCTCGTCGGCGTCGTACCGCTTCAGCAGTTCGCTGGCACTCTGAACCGCGGTGTCGACGCCCTCCGCTAGTGCGCACCCGGACTTGCACCAGCCCCGCACATCGTGGCGTTCGACCCAGAGTTCATGGATGAGGTCGGGGAGCCACTCCATCGTGGATGGCGGGCAGTGGACCAGCGGCTCGACCGCGAAGTAGTTACGGGGCGTGAGGTCAGGTTCGCAACATTCGAAGAGGAGCTTTAGGGAAGGATTTGTCTCCGCCCAAACGACGGTGACGGTAGTGTCGAAAGTCTCGAGCGGGTCGGCCAGCACGCTCCCATTCACGACCTTAATCATGCGGGATGTCGCGGGGATGAGCCGATTTTTGATTAAATCATGGCTCAGGCGCGCGCGCAACTCGTTCCAGTCCGACATGCGCTAACCAATATCATTTCGCGATTCGACATTCAAGCTCCTTTTTCGCATCAGTCACGGTCTTGGACAGTTCCGAGTCTTCGATATCAGATTCGCCGGCAATCCACCTGACGAGGCGCAGCACTGGGTCAGGCACAGCTTCGCCCCACTCCTGCCGAACGGTGTTGACCAGCGTGGGGCCAGCCGATTTAAGTAAGGGGACGCTCCACCACTCCCTCGTGCGCGTCTGGCCAACGGCGGTCGTTTTCACGCGCATCCCCTCCGCGGCGAGGAATCCTTGGCACAGGATGTAGATAGCTATTAGGAACTGCGGCCGCTTTTTAACTGACAAGAGTTCGAGGCTGCGGGCGTTGGCTGTTCCTGCCGTACCCGCCTTAAACCAGTCCGCGAGTTGCCGCCATTCCCTGTCGCTGGCCGAGCCCCGGCCCGTGATGGCGCGCGGTATCCAGAGCCAATTCTTCCCCCATTCGGGCTTGGGACCAGAAAGCCCCACGCCGCTAAACATTACGACACGTTGGGATGAGTCTACTACCTTCTTCACCTCCAACTCCTTGTATTGCGCGATGTCACCGTGGTGGAACAGGCAGCCCAGCGGCTGAATTTTTGACAACGCGTCGGCCGCTAATATTTCCGATCTGCCGCTGCTGCTGAGACTCGAAAACTCGCTGTCACCGTAGGTAACTACCTCGTAGCCGAGAACGTTTGACCAAAGCTCGCGGAGCTCTTTGCGCCGATTCCCGGTTGAGTCGATGATTAAAACTTGGCCCTTACCAGTCATTATCCCTCTAGCGTACGAAAATCAAGCCGCGTGATGGTCTGCCCGTCGCCGCCCGTCACCGGATAGATGCACAGCGAAAAGCTCGGTGCCGAGCCCGGCTTCCGTGCGCACTCCATCATCGCCTCGTACGCGCCCACGGTCTGCCCCTTGTCATCCCCCCAGCGTGAGCCGAAAATCGTCGGCAGTAGTCCTCTACCGTTTACACGGCTCAGCGGGTCTATGTTGAAATCGATCAGGAGATGTTTTTTCCGGTCGCCCGGCACGGTGCCCCACATGGCTCCGATGACTTGGCTCTCCCCGTTGCTCCCGACGCTTAGGTGCTCCAGAAACACGGCCATGGCTCGGATCGACTCCCTGGCGTCGGCAGTGTTCTGGTGCGCCATAATCTCAGCCCGCCCACTCTGCCACACGAAGGATTTGAACCATCTGATGTCACTCCCCTTCGAAGCCATCTGCGCCGCCAGTATCAAAGGCACCGCGGGGAGCCTCAGGTTCTTCGAGGTACCCGCGGCGGACACGCTGTGTGCCCCGATCAATCCCTTGAGGGTCTCATAGAGGCACTCCCATTGTGGGGACTTGAACCAGGGCTCTGGGGGGGCGAATCCGCCTAACAGTTGTATGAGATAACCTCTGACCTTGTCCACTACGGCCTGGTTGGAATCGGGCGGCGGGTCGTGCGGGATTTCGCTGTCGAGGGTTTTAAACCAGTCATTGGTCTGATCGGGCCAGAAGGGTGGTCCCTTCCGCCGTTCCAGAAATTCCTCGATGGCGTCGCCGATAATCTTGGCCCTAGCCTGCGCGGTGGAGCCAACCGCCATGGCCTGCCTCAGGTCACGCCAGAGGATACGATCACCGGTGTTGAGACACCGCTCGACCTTACCAAGCTCGACATTGACCCTCTGCGACGCGAAGAAAATCATACCCCGCCAATTCGTGTTTCGCGCCGCGATCGCGGCTAGCATGAACCCGAGCCTGAATGGGTTGAAGTGCTGTAACACATCCTCCTTGCTCTTAACCTTATCATCTACACATGACGCGAATTCGAGCAGGCCATCGGGCACATCGTCGGTCGTTAAGTTAAATTTACCGCCCCCTTCTTGGGAGGTAGGCTCGGTGAAGTGGAGGTCCATGAAGATGATAGCTTCGCCGGAGAGTTCGTCCCGAAGATACCTGGCGGCTTCCCGGTAAACTTGCAGTGAACGAATGAGCACGGGCGTTCCATGACTGATACCCCCGAGCGCGTTGTAGATAGGGTGCCAGTTGAATCTATACTCCTGTTCTCCGGTGATCTCCGTTCTGGGGAAGTTCACGAGGCGGCGCAACTCCACCGAGTCCTGCAGGGGCGCGTCTTCGAAAATAAGAATCGGAACGTCCAGCATAACTTTTACACTGCACGAGGTGAGGGGAAGAAGATGCCCATCGAGGGTATGTCGATTCGGAGGATGTACTTCTCGCCGGGCTTCGGCGCAGGGTGCGGTGCTGTGAATTTGGTGCCCAGTTGCTCGGCTAGGTATGTCAGGACATCGTTGCCCTTCATCCCGACCCTCAAGCGGCTGTAATTATCCGTGAGCCTGTCGCCCGTAACGTTTGAGACTTGCAGCGACATCGTCCCCGTTGCAGCGTCGAACTTGACCTTGACATCGGGCGTGTCGCAGGCCACGCCGTGTTCCATCGCGTTGTCGAATATCGCGACCAGCAACCGTGTGACCGTGCAGAGCCGGCTCTGGCTCTCCAAGTCGATCTGTTCCAAGTCGCCCCAAGGGACATCCACCTCCCCCGTGATTTCGGGCAGCTTAATCAGTGAGTCCTGCTCCCATATTTTGATGATGTCCTCGACCAACTCGCCAAGGTTACGGCTGACGTTATCCTGGGCGAAGCGAATACGGCTGGTAAAGTGCCACGCCCGGTAGATAACATCCCGGAAGCAGGTCGGGAGGGGGTCGTAGAGGTCATCGACCTTACGGGTTTGTGACCAGAGGACCAAGGTGTCGCGGATTGCCTCTATCAGTTGCGGTGCGGGCAGGACGCGGGCGGCCCGGAGGTGCGCGGGAGCGTCTGGGTAGTGGTTCGGGAGGTCCCTTTGAATCTCCTCCCATGTCTCAAGTGACACGGACCATTTCATGCTCATCGCGTTCGCCACGGCCTTTACTTGGTGGGCGAAGCTTTCAATTGCCAGCCGAAGACCCTCCGCGGCCCCGGTCTGCTCCGCCTTTTTCGCTCCGGAGACTCGGTACGTCATCAATGCCAGAGTGCGCACGAACTCCCAGACCAACCTTTCCTGCTCCTTTGTGCCCTCGAAGCTCACGCCAAGGAAGAGAGCCGCGGCGATCTCGGAGAACGGCAGGTCGGATGTCACCTGTTTTGGCGAGCGTCTCGGGAGGAGAAACGGGAGACAATAAACGTGGGTCAGGGCCCGGCCAGCCGAGTCGGTGATGTTGTCGCGCATCTCTCCGAGTATCCCCTGAAACCTTTCGAGGCATTCCTGCAACGAGTATTTACCACAGAGCCGAACCAAGTCCCGCCTCGTGGTAGGGGGCCAATTCTTTTCGTCCCCGCCCCACAAAAGGTAAAAGCTGGGTTCCCAACTTTTACCCTCTATCGCGCGTGCGGCTTCTGGGGCGACAGTCGCGCTGCCCTTCGCTTCACCCACCTTAATGACCGATACCTCCCTCGCGCCGCCGCGGGGAGTCATGATGCCGACGAACTCGGGATGGTACGCGATCGAATAACAGTCTCTGTCCTCATTAGTCCGCCCGACCAGCCGCTCGACGGCAGCCGTGTACTGGTCCCTCGTCTCTCTCGTCGGCGAGACCAGAAAGAAATACGGGTGCTCTATCTTCGCATCCTGAAAGACGGTGTAGTCTACGAAGCAGACGTACTCTCTCAGGTCTTCGGGGAGTGCCCCCTTGGTGATTAGCCAATCGCGGAATAGCACCGCGCGACGCAACCGGACCTCCTCACTGCCGATGTTGGGATTGGGGTCGTCCAGCGGCTCTTCGAGGCCGGCGTCGATATTGGGCATCGATAGGCGAAGAATCTCGCCGTCGGCAGTCCAAGTCATACTCCACTCATCCCCTTGCATGTAAGAACCCCTGCGGATTACGGGAGGGGAATCTGGCGGGGCTTGCCGTCGGGCCCAAGTTCGGCGAGTGCCACCGTCGCGATGATGTCCCCGTCGGAGTCGAGCTTAATCTCACCTGTGAGTCCCTGAAACGGCATTGACCCGCGTATGGATTCTACATTTACTTTCCCGGAGTCCTTGTAAGCTTTAACGAGCGCCCACGCGTTGTCGTAGGCGTAGGCGGGCACGTAAGAGGGGTTGCGGTTAAAACGCTGCTGGTAGCGCTGGCGCCATTCTGCCGCTTTTGGTGTCGCACCGGGAATATCAAACAGTGGGCAGGCGAAAACGAGACCCTCCAACTCTGAAGCTGGGGTGCCGTCGTAGAGGAAGTCGACGACATCCATCACACCCATCACGCGGCCGTCCTTCACGAGACCGTTAGCTCTTAGGTCTCTAATGAGCGGCAGGATTTGAAACGAGTAGCCACAAACAAAGATAAGATCGGGGTTGGCGCGCGCGGCCTTCAGGGCCAGCGTCTTGAAATCCTTGTTCTCGAACTCGAAAGCCTCATCGGTCACGTCAATGCCCTCGGCCTTCAGGGCGGGCTCTACGATCCGGCCGAACTCTTCGTTGGCGTAGGCGCTGTTGACGTGAATCACGTAAACCGATTTTGCCTGCTTCTTCTTGGCATAGGCGATGAAGATCGGTGCCTCCACCTTGCTGTTGGCCATAATCCTCAGACGGCTGGGAGATTCGGCGGCGAGGAAGGGGTCGAACGCGGCTATGAAGTGAGGCCGACCCGTGGGATCAACTTGGGCGACGACGGCTTTCGCGGCCTCCGAGGAGCCGGAGATGTAAATGTCAAAACCTTCCGCCATCTGTTTTTGTACGACTGACGCGGCCTGAGCGGGCTTTCCGGCATTATCCTGAAAGTCGGTGATGAAAACCTTAGGGTCTACCCCCAATTCTTTGCAAGCTTCCTCCAGACCGAGCCGGAAACCGTTCGGGTATTCACCGCTCCAAGCGGCAACAGGCCCTGTCAGGGGGAGATTCGCGGCGATCCTTATAGACTGCCCCGCAGGGCCGCCGGGGCCGCCGGAGCCGTTGCAGCCCCAAATCCCTAGCGCGAGGACCGCGATAAACAGGGCGATGATGACAATCTGCGGTTTCTTCATGAGCGCTCCTTCGACTGGGGAACTAAGCTTGCCCAGGGATGAGAACAAGTTTCGCACTATTCAACTCGGGCGTTCCGATACTACTTGCCTTCAAAGTGTTGCTCTCGTCCAAGGCTGAGAAAGGCTCGTCGTAGATGCTGGCCTTCCCTAGCGGGGTCGAAAATAAGGCCACGGTCTGCCGCTCCCCCCCGCTGAGAGATGAACAGGTCCGATTCGCCAACTTCGGAAATTTGGACACGCCATTAGGGTTTCCGACAAGTTGCATGACCTCCTTTACCCGGAGGTTCGGGAATGTGTTTTCATCCGAGGCCAACGCGCACAGACCCTTGCTGACGCGTTCCCAGACCGGGAGGTTATTTAGCGCGGTCCCGTCTAGCCAGATCTCTCCAGATGCTGCTGGGATAATCCCGGTAATGGCGGCGAGGAGGGTGGATTTCCCCCACCCGTTCGGTGCTTGGAGAATAGCCACCTCACCCGCATACAGCGTCAGGTTAAGGCCCGTAGGATTGCCGCTCTCGTCAAGACCGAGCACGGTACGCTGACCGCGCTTCACGACCAAGCCGCGAACCTCAAGGAGGGGCCGCTCCGGGCTCTGAGCGTGTTGGGCCCGGCGAATGCGGGTGAGCACGGCCCCCCGCGGAAGAACTTCGTCAACAATTTCGGCGTCGTCACCGGCAAGCAAACGTAGCCACGGCGGCCGCGAGGTCGCCTGCATCGGCAACGTTGAGGGTGTCTTCTGGGGGAGCGAAACCGTCAGCTTACCGGCCGCAAGCAGCCAGTCTGTTGTAATCAACTTCTGGAGATGGGGTTGATTAAAGACGTGCTCAACAATAATTAGAGTCACGGTTTGCTGACTAACCAATGACTCCAGCAGGCTCAATACGTCGGCGACACCTTGGCGGTCGAGTCCCGCGAGTGGTTCATCCAAGAAAAGAATTTTCGCGCCGGCCGCGACGGCGCGGGCGATGGCGACACGCTTCGACTGACCTAACGAAATCTTGTCAGCTGACGATAGTTCCCGCCCCCCCAATCCTAACTGGAGGAGCATCGCGTCGGCCTCCGCGGCGATGGCAGTCTCCTTCGCTGTGGAACGCTTGGACGCGAGCAGGGCGAGAATGGGATTCTCGCCGGGGTGATCTGAGACGGCCACGGCTATGTTGTCGCGCAGGGACTGGGTGCCGAATAGACGAATGTCCTGCCAAGTACGGCCGATGCCTTCTCGCGCCACAGATTCAGGAGTGAAATGATCGAACGGATTCAGTCGTTGCCACCATGTGCGCGGGAAATGGTAGGCGCGCGGGGTCGAGTCGGCCAGGTATTCGATGCGACCAGAGTCGGGCTCCAAGTTGCCTGTAAGTATGTTCAGAAGGGTGGTCTTTCCGGAGCCGTTCTCACCGCGTAATAGAACTACCTCACCCTGCCTCAGCTCCAGGTCGGCCGAGTCCAATATCACCTGGCCCCCGAAAGACTTTCTTAACCTTTCGGCCCGCAAAAGAACCGGGGCGAGGTTTACTATGTGACCCACAGGGCTGCCGGCGCAGAGGGGATCGCTTGTAACTTCCGCCACCATTTGATTCTTGCTGGTTCCTCTTGACCGGGGGAATTCTACGAGATATCAACTACAACGAGTGCCTTACACACCTACTCTCTTAGCACCTAGCGTGCCTCTTTGTGTACAAACGGGGTCGCGGAGCCGGGAACACAGTAAATCTTAGAATTTATTAGTATTTAGACTATTCATGCTCACACTACGGCACATCTGTACCGCTCTAAAAAATTTTATAATCGTGAACCGGAAGTATCGTATTCGCTACCAGCGATGTCAATTCGGACCTACTTCATCCGATAGTTTCCGGCAATACCCTGCGGGCGGATGTGCATAAAGAGCACAAGCAGCACACCGTAAATCAACAGGCGCAAACTGGCTGCTTGGGAATTTGGAAGTTCCAGAAAGCGGAGGATTTCAGGCAGGAGGACTAGCACGCAGGCACCTACGACGGGGCCACGAAAATTACCCATCCCTCCGACAATGACCATACTTAGCATCAGAATGCTGTCATCGAGCGAAGCGGAGGAGGGGTCGAGGTAATGGATATGAGCGGCGTAAAGGGAGCCGGCGATCGCCACAATGGCGCTGGAGACGGCAAAAGCTTGTACCTTTGCGAGGCGGGTGTTCTTGCCTATGCCTCGAGCCGCAAGTTCATCGTCACGCATGACGAGCAGAAGTCGACCCCACGGCGAAATCTTGAGACGCCATAAGATCAAGGCGCACACCCCAGAAATTGCTACTGTGAAGATAGCCATTGACAGAGGTGAGGCGACGCTGACGCCAAAGAAGGTCGGGCCCGGAATGCCGGTGACACCCAAGGGGCCGTTCGTGAGATTTGCCCAAGTCCCTAGTGGTGCAGCCGTACTGGACCAGTTGTAGAGAATGGATGCGATTAGCGTCTGGACGGCAAGACTGACGAGGACAAAAAAATCACCCCGTAGGCGCCAAGATGGCAGAGAAACCGCCAGCGAAAGAACCGCTGCTAAGAAGGCTCCGGCACAAGCCGCAGGAATAAAATCCCAACCAAGGGTCAACGAAATTACCGCATACGCGTAGGCGCCGATGGCGTAGTAGCCGGCGTGGGCGAGTGTTAGGAGTCCGCAATAGCCCACCACAAGGTTAAGGCTTAGGGCTACGATGAGGTAGATACCGAGGTAAACAATAAGGTGTAGGAGGTAGTCCATAGCGCGCTATTGCGTAGCCTCAAGTCGAATTTTACCCTGGAGCAAACCTTGCGGTCTGAGCATTAAAAAGATTGCCAGTAATAAGAAAGTGGCCGCCTCCTGCCAGCGAGCCGAAGAAAACCAGACTACTTGGGCTCGTATGACCCCCAGAAGCAGGGCACCCAGCACCGGCCCCAAGAATGAGGACTGGCCGCCGATCATGACTGCAACGACTGCCAGCAGCACTGCGTGTAGTCCGGTATAGGGATCGAAGCCAATGTCGTTGGCGGTTACCAGTGAACTGGCGGCGGCGAAGAAGCCAGAAAGGGCGAAGGCGAGCAGCCTGTGAGAGGTTACATTAAATCCAAAGAGGGCGAACTGAATCGGGTTATCTGCCAAAGCTCGAAGGCGAAGACCCAGATTCGAGCGCATTAGAAACGCCGAAAATGTCCCAAGGAGCACAATCGCAACAATGGTAATAATCCACTGTGCCTTTGTGATGAAAAATCGGCCTAACTGAGTCACCGCATCCGGCCCGGTAGGTAACGTCTTAACGTCATTACCCCAAATCATTACTATGATTTGAACCAGCACAATGTATATGCCGAGAGACGCGACTAGTTGAACCCCGTCCGAAGCGCGGCGCTGAGACAGTCGGGCATGGTTTCCCCACTCAAGAGCCAGCGACAGTAGTGTGCAGACGGTGACGGCTCCTATACTGGCGAATGTCCAACTATGGAGGAATGAGAACAACGCGAGTGCGATAAAAGGCGCCAACGAGTAGATGCCGGCCATCCCGAGGAAGAAAACCCGAGTCGGCAGATAAACGGTCTGGAAGGCAACCGCCAAGAGCGCGATGGCTGCGCCGGAAATCAAGCCGTTCACAAATATTTGCATGTCCTAGTCTCTCTACTAGAGCCAAATCTAGTCAGCGCAGAAACCACAAATTAGGTGAAGACGAAGGCTAACAATCGCGAGACACCGGCTTGGTGCACTAGGAAATCTACCATACGGTCAATGCATCCGCTAATAATTCCAATAGGCGAAGGGCATTGGCTCTATGGGCATCGCCTTCCACGGAAAAAACACGCGATTCCTGTAAGGGGGGCGGGAAAAACCCAGTAAAGGTACGGTGGGAAAAAATATAGCGGCTTGCTTTTGCATTGATACCGTCAGTGCGATCGCAAGCCGCTATCCGTTTTTATTCAAACTCTCGAATACGCGACGAGGTGTAATAGTGAGCACACCGAATTCAGCCGGCGCGAATTCAGAAGTACCCACCGACACCGCGCTTGCACTACATGATGACCGCCAACAGGTGGTGCTGCACACCGCCATTGAGCTATGGTCCGTTGCTTCGACCGGCGTCGAGACCCGGCGACGCAAGGAACAGCTGAAGAAGAAGCAGAAGATTGTTCAATCCTTCTTCGACTGGGTGAGGAAGAATCCCGGGGAAGTTGAGCCCACAGACATCCGGGCGTGGTACGAACGGATGGAGGACGAGGGCAAGAGCCCCGCCACCGTCTACGCCCGCGTCGCCTGCCTCTCCTCCTTCTACCGCTGGGCCATGTCCCAGCCCGCAGTCGGCGCACACCTGCGTCAGAACCCGGCCCTGCTCGCCCGCCCGAAGCGGGTGCGCCCCTACCAGACTGAAGCGACAAAAGCTTGGACGGACGAAGAGCTGCGGGCGTTGACAGACGTGGTCCGCCAAAAGGCCGCGACTGGTGACCTGGTGGCGAAGAGGGACCTGACGCTTCTACTTCTCTACACCAGCACTGGGCTGCGCCGGGAGGAGGTCATCTCTCTACGCGGGCAGGATGTCACAGTCGAAGAGGACCGCATCATCCTCAGCGGGCGGGTCAAGGGCGGGCGGTACCGGGCGCGGGAAGTACGGGACCCCGAGGTCAGGGCGGCGCTGCTCGATTACCTGACCTCGTCAAACCGCATGCGCGTGTTCAGGACTGACGAGCCGCTGTGGACGAGGCACAACCACACGGATCTGCCGGACGACGCGCTCACGTCCCACGCTTTCGTGCGCAACCTGAAGCTATACGCGCGGCAGGCGGGGCTTGGTCACGTGCATCTGCATCAGACGCGGCACACTTACGCCCGCATAGTTGCCGAAGAGACCGGCTCAATGGCGGCGACGCAGGACGCGCTTGATCACGCCAACCTGAGTACGACGACATATTACGTGCAGCGGATCAGCGTTAAGCGCGATTTACACAGCGCGGCTATAGCACGCCGTCGTAAAGGTAATTCGTATCAATAACCTCGGCAGATAGACCTGTACAACATATAGCTTCGAGGGTATTTTCGCAGGAAATAATTTAAGGCGTGAAGGGGCCTGCCCAATTACTGCGCCAATTATTATTCGATGTAATGTATGTCCTCTCATATTCTTGCCACCGGAATAGTTTGCTGCTAAATTCAATCCTCGCTTAGGTTTCTGCTAAGCAACTCACGCACCCGACCGGTCCCCAATTGAGAGCGCATATTCAGAGATTCTATGTCTTTTACAACGCCTTCTTGTACAGGAGGTCTTCCATCACGCTCGGCAATTACATGGGGGTTGAAGAGTCAAAGCAACCGGCGAAACCATAACTCTGTTCGGTGTTACTCATACGGAAACGGGTACTCTCACCAGAATTGAATTTGGTGCACAGAATTAGTCCTAAGGATTTGTAACCCTCACAGTTGCTTTAAAGCATGAACCTCAAAGAAGTCAGCTTAAATATTGAACTCGGGGATGGCGGCGAGTGCGCGATGTTGTTGGTTCAGCCGACGGTACCGCTTGAGGCCGTCGCGGGACAGGGCTTCCAAATCACCGACACTAGTAAACGAACTGCCTCACAGGAAACAGTAAAAGCGGTATGCCATTACTCCAGAACTTCTATTTGCCAAGATTATGACCATGCTCACTTTCTGATCATGCCTGAGCTTTCGCTTACGCGAGACGGTTTCAACTACGTTGAGCAGTATGTTCAGAGTAATGACTGTCCAAATGACACGGTAATCATTGCAGGGCTAGAGGGCCTCTCTTGGGACGTGTTTGAAGAGCTGTTAGACCGCAGCGACAATCCTAAACCATGTCATAAGCCGCCCGCGGGTACCGTGGATTGGGTTAACTGTTCGGTCACCTTGGTTAAAGAGCACACGGGACAGGTCAGGCTGTTTGTTCAGTCAAAATTCAGGGCGAGTAGGTTTGAACAATCTAGAGAGAGAATTCTTGAGGGGCAGGATTTACTTCTATTCCGGTTGAAGACGAATGCTAATAAAGATTTCAGCTTCGTCTCATTGATTTGTTCCGACTTCAGTGCTGAAGATGGGGGAACTACCACGATCACCGAAGCACTGGAAGGCATTAAGAGCCAGGCGACTGGCTCCGTCAATCTTGAATTTATTATCGGGCTACTTCACAACCGCACGTTGAAAGCCGACCCGTTCCCTTTGGTGATACAGAATATTTTTAATAGGGACCACTCGGAACTCGACTTACAAGACACTGCCGTGGTGTTCGTCAACGGGGCAAGGAATCCGACCGAAGACGGTTACGGTGAGAGTTCATTTTTCTTTCATCGTACCAGCTGGGCGATCATCGGCAAAGATGAGGCGCCGCCGGAGTGGTATAACACCGCGAAGTGGCCAGGTGATTGCCATCACTATCGCTTGGTAGTTGACTCACCGTGCGTCTTTACTCTGCAATACTCGCCTATTAGGAAGACCGGTCGGAATTCCGGGTCGATGAGGTTACCTTTCAAGGGGGTCAACTGCCACGACATACTTACAGATGGAACCCTCTCCAAGAGCGAGAAAAAGGGACTGCACATCGTATGCGAGAACCTCTTGGCGGGGTCAGACTCTTTTAGCCGCAACCTATCCGCGGCGCCGTGGGCGGTCGGTTTGCGGGAGCGACTTCGTGGGCATTACAAAGAATATAAGCGCCGCCTACTCTTGGAGAAGGAGGGGCGCCTCAGCCAAATCATAAAGTTGCTGTTCAGCCAACATAACCCGCACGTTCAGAATTATTATCACTGGACAGAGCCTACGCACGGAAAACCTTTAGTCCAGGCTCTACATACGATGAGCTTACTAAGAATCCTGGGTAAAGAGTTAGAATTCAACTCGGACGCGTTGGCCATTGCGGGTATCTCTGATCAATTTTATCTCGCCGTGTTGGACGGCAATGACGTGGCGAATTATGGGCAGATGATAGAGAATTATAGTAGAAAACTTGAGGACCAGCCGCTAAGAACCGGCTCATCCCTGGTCATCTTAACTAGGACTGAAGCCGTACCGCCTGCTTGGGATAAGGCGAGGCCTTACTCTCAAGAATACGTAGAGCAGTATTCGGCAGCCATCGCGGACGTGCCCAACCCCGACGATGCGCATTTCAGCCCCAAAGAGCCTCTGATTGGATTCTTCGCCCATCTTCAGAATTGGAAGGATAAGGGCGACGAAGAGCAGGCGATAACTTACCTCAGGGGGTACCTTGGACAAGCATAGCATCTTAACCGAACTTAAAAAGTCATGCTCGACGCGAAGTTTTACCACCGGGTTTGAGGTGCGTGAGGAGTTTGAGCTTCGCGCCTGTGATTTGTTGATTAGTAATTCCTGTGTCGGGGTTTTCTTCGCGGTCGCAGACGATCCTTCATATCTATTAGATGTATGGAAAACGGCGCAGGGTGAAATCAGCAATCTTCGGGATACGGCAAGAGTTAAAACACTACCGCGCGACCTGGTTCTTACCCTGATTACGCCGGAAAAAGAGGCCGACCGTGCCCTGATTAATGAAATCGTCTCGGATGCTTATACCTGTCGTAAATTCGTTCTCCCGGTGAACGGAGAGCCAATTGAAAAGTCACTTGAGAACCTGCCGTTTTGGCCCGCGCCTGAGTTGGAGGAGGATTCGAGCCAAGAGTTCGGACTGAGCGTAGATGAGTTGTTGCTAAAGTCAGGCTTTGACTCACTTCTAATAGAGGATCTAGGCAAACGAGGGGTCGAGAAAATCTGTACGAGTATTGACCAGGGGCTCTACTCGTTGCGCGCGAGCAGTGAGGCCGAGTCAAAGAGAGTTGCCGAGTCTGAATCGCCGCAGAGGGATAAAGCAGAAAAACAGAACCGGGCAAACAGAACGGCCCGTGTGACTAGATTAGATCTGTCAGATTTTCGAGGGCTCAGGAACCTGCACGGGGGGCTCGATCTCGACGCCAATGTCATATTTATTTACGGGCCCAACGGCACGGGGAAGACGTCAGTATTCGACGCAATAGAATGGGCAGTGACCGGCGCCGTCACCCGCCTGCATTCGGACCCTGATAGACAAATTGATTGGAGTGATTCACTAGTTAATCTGTTCAGCGATGACAACAGAACGTCGGTGACTCTGGAACTGTCAACCGGATGCAACATCACCCGCACAAAACACGTGGCCACAGAGCCGGTTAATACGATTAACGGTAACAAGGCGCGGGAATCACAGATTACTAAAACTATAATCTGCCGAGAAAGCTTACCCGAACTGGATCAGCGGCTAATCCCTGACTTAATCAGGCGCTCACATTTTCTGGGGCAGCATAATATCCGGGAGTTTATATCTGGCGGGGACGGTGATAGGGATCCGTCCGTCGAGCGTTTCAAAGTATTATCAAAGCTATTCGGGCGAGATGACTTCGTTAAGAGAAGCGACAAGATAAAGCGTCTCGGCAGGGAGCTGCTTTCAATGAGGCTTGCTTTACAGGAAGAGTTGAACAGCAAGCGTGAGTCACTCTCATTACTCACCAGTCGGATACAAGAACGCAAGGCCGCTTTCGTCGAGCGGGTTAAAGTAACTCAAAGTGGGTCACTCGTCGAAGCGGAGGTGCAACATTTAGCCCAACAGCTTGAGCTGGTACAGATCCAAATAGCGTCCTTAGTGCCGGCGGAAGCGGATGCACACCATTCCTTAGCGACTTACCTGACAGACGTCGAGAGCTCACTGAACGAGAGAAAGGGTCATCTGCAAAAGCGCATTGAACGGTTGCTCAGCCTATCTCGTCAGGCCGAGAGGAGGCAGGAACGCTTGGCCGCTATAGATGAACTTGACGTTAAAATCAATAATGTTAGTGCCCACATCAAGATCAAAGAGGGTGAGTTAGAAGATCTTAACCGCAAGCTACAGTCTCTTACAGCGGAGCTGTTGAAATCACAGGAAGAAGAAGATGGGCTGTCAATAGAACTACACAGAGTTAATGAGCTTATACGCTGCGCGCCCGGTTTCGCCAAGGCGAAGAAAGATGTCGCCATCTATCAAGAAAAGTTAGAAGAAATCAAGAATCAGAGAGACATCATCTCGGCAGAGAGAGCAACGCTCGTTGGGAAACTTGGTGAGTTGGAGGCATCACTTTCCGATTACCGATCAGATTTGGAAAGCCGTAAAGCAGTCCGCGACCGCCTTGTAGGGTTGGTAAACGCGTTCGATGAGTTGAATGAATTGATAAAGACAGCGCAACTCACCGGCGAGCGCAGGAAAGCTGTATCAGAGAGTATTGAAGAGAATAGCCGTCTTCTGGCCGAGCATACTGGCCTTCTTGCGGAACGTAAAAAGGACTTGGCGACAGTTGAAGACTCCCTGACCATTACAAGTCAACAGCGCCAGCGGAAAACAGACCTGCTGGCCGAGTTGGAACAATATATAGACTCCGCGCAGTGCCCCTTCTGTGGGCACGATCACAAGTCTGAGGCAGGCTTGCGCACTCACATCAAGCAACAACTTTCTCTGGTACCCGAAGCGCTAACGCAGTTAATCGCGCGGAAGGAGGTTCTTTCCACGGAGGTGGCGTCACTTAATCAGCTGATTAAAACCCGCCGGAAGTCCGTATTAGAGCTTATGGCAGAGCGCGAGGCCATAAACATAAACTTCGAGAACACACGTGAAAAAATTGAACGTTGGAGATTAGAGGCGTTGAACCTAGGCGTCATTACTACAGGTACCGCATTCGAAGGCTTTATCGCAAAGAGGGGGCTGCATGTTGATGACAGTCAGTACATGAGCGCCCTGAATAGTGTGTTGGATCTGGAGCAGCAGATAGATGAATATCGGCAGCAACTTAATCAGGTTGATGAGGTCGTCGTGCATGTAGACGCAGAAATAGAGAAACTCCAGGAGTCGGTGGCGGAATCATTATCCGAGGTTGAGTATCTTACATTTCAACTTGCGGAGCTTAATCTGACTGTAGATGGATATGACGAGAGAGAAGCTAAGGCAAACCGGGATGTCATTATCAGCTCGTTAGAGCTAATTAGACGGGATGAGAAATTTAGGACAAAAGACACCGCCACAGCCAAGAAGGACTGTCAGGATGTATCTCGGGCGCTGGACTCGTTGCGGTCGGAATACACAGCCTTGATGCGTACTAAGGAGTCTCTGCTGAAGGACGAGGACGAATACGTTGCCAGCCTGATTGCCGAGCAACTGCCTGCCGGTGCTACGGCCGCTACGTTTAGTGAGAAGCTGCAGGGACTCAAACATCAGTTGGATCTCTGCGCCGAGTTACAGCTACGTCGTGATCACATTTACGAGGCCGTCTCGGTCGAGCAGCTGAAGCGCGAATTGGACTCCGCAGAGGGCGAACTCGCCCGGGAGCGGGAAAGGCTGACTCCGTTTGAAGATAAGCTTTCGTTTTATGGGCTTTGGAGTGAAGAGCTCGACGCCTGTCTGATGACTATTGGTGCCGAACAGAACACGAGGGTGGAGGAACAGCTCAAAAGCTTCGAGCCGACCATTAATAAGATTTGTCAGCGCCTGAGCCCGCACCCGTTATTTGAAGAGATACGATTAAACGTGACAAGTAAGAGGGATGGTAAGGAGGGGGCGCTTCAAATTTACGCAGGGCTTAACGGCGGTGAAAGGAATGCGGGCACCGAGTCCGTGCAAGAAGTACCGCCTTCTTCCTTCTTTAGTGAAGCCCAAATGAATATTTTGGCCTTAAGTATTTTCCTGACCTGTGCGATTCGTCAGTCTTGGTCGGGGTTCAGGCTGATAGCCATTGACGACCCTGTTCAGCAGATGGACGACCTCAATGCTAACGCCTTCTTCGATCTGATTCGCGGATTAGTGCCGTCAGGTCATCAATTTTTAATAGCGACCTGCGATCTGCGACTATACAGAATGGCATTAGAGAAGTTCTCCTGTTTGAATTCAGGGGGTAAAAAGAAATTCCTGGCTTATCGTTTAAAAGGAGTTTCTAAACAGGGCCCAAAGATCTTCCCAGATATATCTAGGTGAGGACACGAAACTCAGTTTCAAATAGATTTCTGAAGAGGTCTATTGATCAACCGATAGCCATGATTTGTCTGCCGACCCGGTTATTACATAAACCTTTTCAAAGACAATGCTTTTGATGTAGGCGCCACGAGCTGTCAGCAGTTGAAATACCGAATGGGATTTTGAGAAGGGCGCCCCGGGAGTTTTTTACCGACGTACTTCTTCCTGATCTCCTGAGGCGCTACTTCGCCGATGAATTCTGAACGTCCGTCGTGTGTTTCCCCGAAATCTTCGCCCTGGAGATTCTCCCTTTCCCTCCAGAACCGTCGTGTGGCCTCTGTAGCCGGCATCCACCGCTCGACCTTGTAGACTTCCTTTATCACGCCTTGGTAAACGGCGAAGGCGTACCGCGCTCTGTTCGCACGCTCCAAGTTCAGCCGCCACATGCTGCGGGTGACCTGATACAGCTCCTCGGCATTGCCGGCCCGCGGGTACTGCCGATTGATGTTGATTGCCACCACTGGCTCCTCAACCCTGGCGGAGTCCTCTCCTCCCGGTGCCCCGCCCGGCTGACTCGTCGGTGAGAAGATCCTCCCTTCCGAATTACACGCCTTACAGGCCGAGCTGAATGAGCCGTCCGGCCTCCCGTGTTGTCTGACCCATGATTGCAATCCCTCGACAACCGGTGAACAGATCTTGATGTAGCCCCTCTCCGTATACCCTCCCGGTGGGATCCCCTGCGTGCTCTTGATCATTCCGCACGTCGCCTTGTGCAGGACCATGTAGTTGGGGTTGATGGATTTGTGGGTGTTGACGACGTAGCCGCCGGGGTTTGCATTTAGCCAGCGGAAGTAGGCCTCATCGTTACCGATGAATTCGACCGCATGCCCCGCATGCTGCTTTACAACTGTCTCCTCTTCACCCCCTTCGGTGACGCTCACCTGACCACCGGGGTGAGGCCGCACTACATCGTCAATAGCACTGGTGAATTCGTCCACCTGATCGACCCACCTCGCGGTCGGCACCGTGATGTACTTCTCCGGGTAGTTGTCGGGCAAATTGAAGCCTCTAAGCCGCCTCAACTTTTGACCGAGTTGTTTAGCTGCCTCCGCGCCCGCCGCGCTGTCCGACAGCCACGCGAAATTCAGATATAGGTCGCCGTTTGTGGCCACGGAGTAGATGGACTTGCTGTTGACGTGGTCGAATTTCGCGTTGAAGGTGCCCTTTTTAGCGCCCCTCCCCCAGGTCACGTGGGCCGATTTCAACGAATAGTCGTATAAGCGGCGCACCGCATCGAGTTCATGCGGTTTCAGGTGTTTACCGGCATCTTGGAAGAAAGAATGTTCGTCCCACCCCTGCCCTCTGGTCGGCGGCGTTTGCGGCTGGGCCGGCGGCAAGTCAGTGATTGTCGGCGGTAACTCTTCCGGCCCTGACCCCGCAGCGGCCTGAGCCAGCGCTTGTCTCATCTCCCCCGCCGTACGGAAACGCCTCGCTTCGTCCTTCTCAAGGGATTTAGCGACCAATGCGCGCAATTGGTCGGGCGTGGGAACAGGTAGGGGGGCGGGTTGTTCATTCAGCGCTGCGTGTATCAAAGAGGGTGGGTCTTCTTGTGGGAACGGCAGCGAGCCTGCCAGAAGCTGATAAAGAATTACCCCGACTGCCCAAAGGTCCGTCTGTTCGGTGCGCTTCCCCCTATACGCTTCCGGGGCCATGTAATGGAGTGTGCCCGAAATCGTAACCGAGTACGGGTTTGTCGTCTTTATCACCCGCGCGATGCCGAAGTCGGCCAAGCGCGGCGTCTCCCCCTGAAGCAGGATATTGTCGGGTTTGAGGTCACGGTGGATGATGTTTCTGGAGTGCAGATGTTCGAGCCCGGCAAGTATCCCTTCAACCATTCTGGCCGCCGCACCAAATGAAGGGGCTTTACCGCCATGCCGCCTCAGCCACGTGGCAAGTGAGCCGTCCGGGGCGTATTCGCTGACGAAGACCACCTGCCCGTCGTAAACGTCGGCGTCTATAATCGGCAGGACGTTCGCATGACCTGCGGCCAGCTTCCAGACCTCAGCCTCTCGCCTCACGGCCTCTAAATCCACGTCCTCATCATTCGGCATCTTCAGCGCCACCTGACTCGTGAGGATGGCGCCGCGCTTCTCGGCGAGCCAGACCACGCCGAACGCTCCTCGTCCGAGTTTGTCAACTAAGACGTAAGGGCCAATCCTGTCTCCGACTTTAGCCATCGCGCAGTTATATTGGGCCTGTTCTTTTGATTGCTGTCGGGAGTCGACACTACGGGCGCGCCGTGAGCGGCCCGCATTATACCCAAATTGGTGGGGCGGTAAATAATGCGTTCCAGTCTGGAACGCCTCGAACAAAATCCGTAGTCAGTTCCCTCCCCGGGCATTGGTGAGTTGGTTTACAATGTCTTCCGCTAGTATCCCCCGCCCGCCCACCGCTCTTCCGGGCGCGGGTCCACTCATCCAGACCGAGGACAATTCATGGCAACGCAGCGATACTCCGTCACCCCACACCCCATCGAAACTCTGCTCACTTGGGTCAAGTCTGGGGAGATCGCCATCCCAGAGATCCAGCGCCCGTTCGTCTGGGATGCGACCAGGGTCAGAAACCTGCTTGACTCACTCTACCGGGGTTACCCCGTCGGCTACCTCATCGCCTGGCGCAACCCGACAGTGAGACTCAAGGACGGCACGTCCGCGGCGGGCAAGCGCATCCTGATCGACGGCCAGCAGCGGGTCACAGCGTTGATGGCAGCGTTGCTCGGGCGCGAGGTGCTGAACAAGGATTACGAAACGGTGCGCATCCGGATCGCCTTCCACCCGCTGGAGGAGAAGTTTGAGGTCTCCAACCCGGCCATCCGGAAGGACTCCGCCTGGATAACGGACGTCGCCGACGTGTTCGCGCCCGAGGCGAAACTCTTGCAGATCACGAGAGCCTACGCGGCGGCCAACGCCGGCGTGAACGAGGACGCCCTCTTCGGCACGCTGGAGCGGCTGCGCAAGATTATCAACAACCACGTCGGCGTGATCGAGCTGGCCGAGGACCTCGACATTGAGACGGTCACCGAGATCTTCATCAGGGTGAATTCGGCGGGCGCGTCGCTCAGCCAAGCCGACTTCGCCATGTCAAAGATCGCCGCCAACGAGTCCTACGGCGGAAACGTCCTGCGGAAGGCCATCGAGTACTTCTGCCACCTCTCAGTGGCGCCGGAATTCTACGCCCGCATCGCGCAGGGCGACCCCTCGTTCGCAGCCTCCGAGTTCTTCCCGAAGATGAAGTGGCTGACGGGGACTAACGACGACATCTACGACCCGTCCTACACGGACATGCTGAGGGTGGCCTTCACCTCGGAGTTCCGTCGCGGGAAGCTCCAGGACCTGGTGGCGCTGCTCTCGGGGCGCAACTTCGAAACGAAGCGGTACGAGGAGGCGGTGGCCGAGGACGCGTTCGCGCGCCTCAGGCAGGGTGTGCTGAACTTCATCAACCAGACCCACTTCGAGAGGCTGGTGATGATCCTGCGTTCGGCCGGCTTCGTCAGCCGCGACCTTATCGGTGCGCAGAACGCCGTCAACTTCGCCTACATCCTCTACCTGCGCGGCCGGGCCGAGAAGATGCCGGCCGCGGACATCGAGCGGATGGTGCGGCGCTGGTTCGTGATGTCGATGCTCACCCAGCGGTACTCCGGGAACCCCGAGAGCAACTTCGACTTCGACATCCGCCAAGTCGAGGCGCGCGGGCTTGACGCCTACACGAGGGGCGTCACCGAGGCCGAACTCTCCGACGGCTTCTGGTCGACCCTGCTGCCCCAGCAGATGGAGACCTCCTCGGCGGGTAGCCCATACTACCTCGTCTTCCAGGCGGCCCAGGTGAAGATGGGCGACAAGGGGTTCCTTTCGCGGGACATCACGGTGCAGGACCTGATCCTGAACCGAAGCGACGTGCACCACCTCTTCCCGCGCAATTACCTCAAGAAGAAGGGTCTGAGCCGGGGACGCTACAACCAGATCGCGAACTACGCGCTGGCCCAGAGCGAGATCAACATCGCCATCGGTGACAAGGCCCCGTCCGTCTACTTCAGGGAGTTGCTAGAGCAGTGCGACGGGGGGAAGAGGAAGTACGGCGGCATCACCGACTTGGAAGAGCTGAAGGAGAACCTGCGGGAGCATTGTATCTCCGAGGGGATCCTGCACGACCCGGAAGAGGACTATGAGCAGTTCCTGGAGGAGCGGCGCGGGCTGATGGCCGCGAAGCTTAGGAAGTATTTCGCTAAATTGTAGCCCCTTCCCGGAAGTTCGCCGTCGGTAATCTGCCGCGAGGTCTTCACAACGCGGCATGGTGAGGGTTGACATGGAAGACCAACGATCTCACTCGTTCGAGTTCATAGATAACACCGGCCCGAACAGCGTCCTGGATAATTTGCGGCGGATGACGAGACGCGCGACGCGGGTCGACATCGCCGTGGCTTTCATATCCGCGGCCGGCCTGAACCGGCTGCTGCCTGCTTTACAGCAAGTCGCCGCACGCGGGGCCGTCCGCGTCCTCACAGGGCTCTACCAGGGCATCACCGACCCGCAGGCGCTGCGCACGCTGCTCCGCGTCCAGGCGCAGACCCGCGGGCGATTGTCCGTGCGCGTCTCGCGGGAGTCGAAATTTCACCGGAAGGTTTACCTGGTCAAAGGCGGTAATACGGTAAAGGCGGTAATCGGCTCTTCGAACCTCACCGGGGACGGGCTGACCAGCGGCGGTGAACTGAACGTCTACCTTTCCGCGCCGGCCGGTTCGGCGCCGATGCGGCGATTACTGGGAGCCTTTGATGTCGCGTGGGATGACCGTGCCGTCCCACTGGGCGACGAGATCATCGACAGGTACGTGCGACTCCATTACGAAAAACAGCAGAGGAGGCCGAAACCGTCCGTCCCACTGCGAAAGATTCTCGGGGTTCGCACCACCAGCCGGGCCGCGGAAGTAGGGCGGCCGGAGGAATCGGTCTCGTTCTGGAGAGACGTAGTTGACGGTTACGTCAACAAACTGACCGAGGCGGTCATCGCGAGCACGACGGATTGGGACGAGAGGGGATACTCCTGGTACGCGGCGGGATCCCATCACTTCAAGCGTAAAGATCGCATCCTGATGTTCGACCTCACGCGGGACACGGCACAGATGGTGCAGGTGGCGGACAGCACCCGCACCGCCGTCCGCACTCCCGACGGCGTGCATTTCGTCGCCTTCAGGCCGGTTCGCGGAGAACAAGCGCGCCGGCTTACTGACGGTAGGTGGAAGAAGTTGAAGCGCGCACTGGGCATCACGCGCAAGGGGGAGGCGTACACCAGACGCAAGCTTTCTGAGAAGCGGTGGACGCTCGCCCGGGAGGCGCTCCGCCCCGCCCGCTGAGCTGGCCGCATGTAAGTGACCGGCAATGACGACACCCTTCAACGACGGATATCTCAGGGACTGGTTTTTCGAAGGCGTCGAGGCGGACGTTTTCGCGGAGACGGTGGTGTCGAACATGGGCGCGGGGCCTTTTGCGGAGGAGGACTTCGACGATTTCCTCTACCGGCGCGGGGTCACGGTCTACGTCAACGGCCCCGAGACGGAAGTTCTCGTCGTCGGGCGCGAGGACTGTCGCGAGGACGACCTCAACGAGTTGCTTGAGCAGCGCGCCGGCAAGACTCTGAAGGTCTACTCACAGGAAATGATGATGGCTTACCTGGCGAGCGGCCGGGACCCGTTCGACGACCAAGATGTGGCCCTCCGGTTCGGCGAAGGGCACCCCGCCCTCGCGTACTTGTCCGGCGTCGGGTTCGACTGGCCGAAGACTTACGTCGCCGGCGGAGACGGGAGCTTTGTCGCAGAACTGCCCCCCGTCGGTTTGCTGAAGTACGTGGGTTACAAGGTGGGGAGGAACGGCCTGGGCGAGGCGGAGCGGAGGGCGATTCTTCAGCAGGTCTTTCACGCCGCCGAGCTGCCGGCGGTCTTCTCCGCCTCGTACATGCGGGAGTGGGGCGGCCCCCGGTCCGGGGACCGGCTGCTCAAGATGGCCAACAGCATCGCCGCCTTCTGCCGTAATGAGAAGAGGAAATTGCGTCCCAGTGAGGAAGCCGTTTCCGACTGGGAAGACGACCTGGAGTGGCTGAGGAAGACTTACTACAGAGGGCGTTTCAGATTTCAGTGGCCGTCGAGTTCGGTCCGCTAGCGCCCGCGCTTGTTTCGCCCGGCCTTTTAGGAATAGCTCGTTGCCGGTTTAGTGGGGTCAGCGCAGTATAGGCCCTCTACCTACTCTTAACCGGAGTAGCGGCGGCCGTGAGCAAGGCCCTCCATTCGGGCGTGAGTGCTACCAACTCGTCATTCTGCTTCCACACCAGTGAGCCGGCCGTATGGGCCTGCTCGTAGGCCCATGAGGTGACCCGCCAGCTAGCCTGCTGGTCGTGCACAATGTTCCTTTCACGAAAAGCCACGGCCAACTCATCCCCGTACTCCTCGTTCCTGTTACACCACTTCTCCAGGTGCTCGACCGCGGCAAGGCGGTCCGCTTTCTTTGCGTTGCACGCGCCGTGGGCGAGGACGAAGTTGTGGCCGAAATCCACCGGGTAGCGGGACCAGGGGATGAAGTGGTCGACTTCACTCCTGTCCCTCAACGACCTCTGGCAGTAGAAGCAGCCGCCGCGCTGGTATTCGATGAGGATCGGCCTGTAGACCTCCAGCGACACCCTCCCGGAGCCGAACATGAAGTCCGACAGGTCGGACGCGTTTCCGAGCAGCGGCTTGTTCTCTTTTATGCTTCTGACGAACCGGAGCCAGGCGCCTCTGACCAGTTCGTGAATCAGGCCGTAGAACAGGCGGAAGCAGTAGCAGACGCCCTCTTTCAGCTCGATGACTGCTCCCTCGCCCCGCACCGCGTTGTAGAGGAATTCGAGCTTCTGTCCGCCAACCGTCTGCAGCTTCCACAGGGGCATAACCCTAATGGTCTCGGCGACGTTCCTTTTTAAGGATTCCCACGCCCGGGGATTTTTCTTAAGCTGCGCCAGAGAACCGCCGTACGTTTCACGTGCCTTCGAGACGGCGCTGATGACGGCCGCCTGCCTCCCGGTATTCTGCTTGAGGACGGTGCCCGCCTGGTCCACGCCCGGCGGGTGGTAAGGGATGGCCTGCCGCCAGTAATAGGTGATAAATTTTTCGGCTAATTCATGAGTCGACACGCGGAGTTTACCGCCGCGGTCGTCGCCCTTCTCCACGCACACGTCGGCGAGGCTCAACAGGAGCGCGTGCTTGTAGGTGGCGACAAAGCTACCCTCCTCCAGAAGCCTCTGAAGGTTGAGTAGAAATCGAACCTGTTCCTCGGCGGACGGCTGGCGGACCATCGTGCTCGGGTGTGTCTCAGACTTTATCTGGCGCCGACGCGCTCGTGGAGCTGACTCGTCACTGACGCATCAAACAGATATGAGTTCGCAGGAGAAACCGGCGAAGTGCCCATTCAACATTAACTGCAACGGGATTTGGCTGCGCGTTGTGGAACTTCTTCTAACAGCTTGTGCTGTAATGCCTCCAGTTCCGTAGGGCTCGCCCCCGCTTCGGAAGCGAGCATGAGTAATAACTCGTAAGCGCGCCGTAGCATGTCATATTTCGCTTTAAGTTCATCCCTCTCTCCGACTAACTTATCCCTAGACTCCTCTACCATTCTGAGCCGTTCTTTCAGCTCCGGGATCTCTTTGCTCCACCGCGTGTGTTCGCGCCTCACCTGATCTTCAATGGCTCGCTTCTTCGCCTCCGCCCGGGTGACACCTGCCCCGCGCAAAGAGACTTTCGGCTGCGTTTTCTTGGCGTACTCCGACACCTCAACGGCTAGTTCGACGAAGGTGTAAAAATATCCGCGGCTGATCCCCGCCTCCTTCGCGAATGACGTGGGCCCGGTCGCCTCCCCCCTCTCCTTCTTCTCTTCGAACAGCTTCCACAATCTGTCTTCTGTTGTAGCGCGTTCGTCAAGCTCATCGGTACTCATGACCCTTCCTCCGCGTCATCCGCCGCCGAGACGTCTGCAGGGGCCGTCGTCGGGTTCAGCCTCTTCTGAAGGTTGGAAGCCTGTTCGATCCTTCGATTGATTACCGCGAGCTGGTTTAGCATGCTCTGACCTAGTCGGCCGCACCACTGGTCGTTGTCGTTAATCTCCATGCTCGCCTCAAGGGCCTCTTTGTCTTCGTAGAGCGCCGGGAGTGCGTCGGGTGAAAGGACGTGATGTTCGCACCCTTCGCTCTCCACCGACTCGCCGAGGTAGCAGGGGGCCGTCCGGACGCAGTGTCCCGTTCCGGCGAGCGCACAGTAGCCGTACCGGGTCGGCACCAGGACGCGCCCTTGGCCCGTCATCACTTCGACATGCCGCCTCCCGAGCTTGATATCCACGACCTCGACGCCGCCAGTGAAATCCAGCATCGCACCGCCCAAGGCTCCGTGCTCCACGAGAGTTTTATACCGGCGCCTGCTCTCCTCGTTGCCGACGATGTAATGTCTAATAGTAGTGTCCAGCTTGAAGTGACCTAAGTCCGCGGCCACCTCGTGGACCTGCATCCCCCCTATCCAGGCCTTGGTCGCGCGCGTGCGCCGGAAGGCGCCCGTCGTGATGCGCCCACCGGGGATCTTATAGCGCTGAATTAAATTGTCGTGGCGTGCTTTGTTACCGTTCAGGTAAAAGTTCATCTGGTAGGGGGACAAGACTACAACGCTGTTGCGCTTGTGTCCCGGTACTAAGAACAGGTGTCGGGCTAAGTGCGGGTTTTCTCGGCGAAAGTCTTCCGTCAATTCCCTGGCGGTCATGATAGCTTGGAGGGCGAGCTCGCCGAATGCGTCCGGGCAGAACACGTCTTCGTATGCGCCCGTGACCTTGTTGTCGATGAACCTCACCCACACGCCGTGTTCGATCTGGCCGGCTTCGTTCGTCCACTCGCCCCTTTCAACCTTCACGTTCAGCGGGAGGCCACAAACCGCAGCCGCCCGCCTCCCGACACAGATTGCTAAGATAATGGCTTGCCCTATAATCGCGTAGCGCTGAAAGACCGTTAAGTTTTGACGCTGCCGCTTCGGGACCTGCCCTGGGGGGTACTCCTTTATTCTCGCCCTTCTACGCCGCACATACTCTGTGTGGTTTTCGCGGGAACTTATGTATGTACTCTTTAACTCCCTATACTTCTTGAGGTCCGAAAGGCATGCGTCTATTAACTTAGTCAGAATTTCCGTTTCGACTATCTCACCCTGCTGCGCGGAATTTGGGTTTGTCGTGTTCTGCTTTGGTAGGACAATCTGAAAATTGTTGTCCACGACCTCCGGGTGCTTTTGCCTGACGAAGGCCATAAACTGATTTATATTTCTTTTGATCTTATGCTTGTGTGCCGGGGTTGAATCTATCTCCTGGAGTCTACGTGCCGCTTGGCGGGCATGCTTCAATCTTAGATCTATCGGGCGTCCGTTGAAGTCGGGCAATAGCCTTCCTAACTGCCTCAGCGCTACCACCAGCATCAAAACCCTCCGCACGCTGGAAGCAGTATTTTCGACAAGGTGCTTTGCATATTCCTTTGCGTCGTCCTTTAACCATCCGGTGATATCAGCAAAGTTAATGAAACCATGACACTTCCGCTCGTGTGACCGCAATAAGTGCTCCAGATGCCACTCGTCACTTTGAAGATCGAGTTCTTTATGCCTTGGCTCTTTCGAGGAAGAGGCTGTCGCACGAGTCATTCGATGTTTGTCCGACGCAGGCTCGGTCCTAGTTAGGTTCGTTGCTTTACCCATTGGCCCCTCCGCAGAACGTACTATCAATTCGGGTAATGTGCGCTTGGCACAATTTTGCTTGGCTGAGGGCGTTCTCCGCCCCGCGGACGTCGCCTTTAGCTTGTAAGACGTCAGCCTTCTTGAGGTACTGATCGCGATCCTCCTCGAAACGCGGCCTACGGCTGGCAATCACGACGAGGTGTGGGCATTCCAAGCAGCCGCTCGCCCTCACACAATCATCTCCCCGCATCGCGGTGCCGCAGACCCCGTGCGGCAACAGCGCGCCGGCGCTTTTAGCCCTCTCCAAAGTCTCCGCGGCGACGCCCGCCGCGACTGGATTCTTTAACCCCATGGCGAGTATTTGGGCCTCCGGCTTCAGCGCGTAGTAGACCTTTTTTGCATGGTCAAGCTTGGTGCTGTTCAGATAAAAGCGCTCCGACGTGGACACGTCTTTATGGCGGAGCACCTCCTTAGTAGTATGGCGGTTTCGCTCACGACCGGCGAAGTGGACTGCGAAAGCGTTACGATATTTACTGTACGGGCACCACAGGGAGCTGGAAACATCGTTTTCCGCGTGAAGCAGTGGCCTCCCCTCGACTTCGTGTCTGAACCATTTCTCATAGAAGGGAGGGAGGAAGGATCTGTTAAGGACGACGGTATGGACGGGTATTGGTCGGCGAAACTGATTGCCCCCGTAGAAGTACACGAATCCGGCCTCATCCTGGCTGCTATCACCATCCCCTGCGGAGGCTCTGGCTTCTTCGTCCCATTCTTCGCAAAGAGACCAGACCTCTACAAACACATCACTTACGGGTATAAAGCCGTCGGCCTTGTTAGGCGCATTCAGGTAGAGCTCGTGCCGACCGCCCTCACGGTCGACGCGCAGATCAGCCCGCTTGAGTGAGTTGAATTCAGGCGCGCGAACGCCATTCAAAAGGCCGCAGTAGGCCGCCAAGACCACGTAAGGGTTAGGGTCCAGGTGCTTCGCGCTTTGCACGCCATAGTTGTAGAGGGTCGGTCTTTCTCCGGCGTTACGCTGCGCAAGTACGAGCCGGCATTGCTCTAGCTCCAGAGAGACTGCTCTCAGGAGGTTGTAGTATGTCTCTTCCGAGAGGGCCTTATCGATCGAAACTTGTGCCGCCTGCTGGCGAAGCCCACGCAGCAAGTTTTTTCGCGCAACCAGAATCGCGTCCAAGTCCCGTTGGCTAAACCCCGGGTGATTGTTGTCTAAGCCGCATCGGTACAACTGGACGGTTGTATTGGCGGAAGTAATGATCGTTTGTTCACCAAACCTGGCTGCCCCATTTTTATCCGTCGTGTTGAGCATCCATCTAAGAAATGCCTGAAATGTTCTCGGGCTTAAATCATGTTCATTTTCGCCCATGAGAAACTCTTCTAAATACTTAAGTATGCTCCCTTTATACGCGACTCCGCCCGCAGCACTGTCCTCGGCATTAACGAACAGGTAGCGGGAGATGAGTGCCCGAAGCGGGTGTCTGCTGAAGTCGAATTTAGCTGTGACGTGCTCTTTTCCGCCGACGCGTTCGAACCGTACTGTGTATGTGTGACCACGCTTGGATATGGTCCCGCCTCTTAGGAGGTAGGAGCGTGTGCCCTTCAACTCGGCGGCGCCTGTTCGGGGATTTGTCATAGCGCGACCTCCTGCCAGAACCTATTTAGGGAGGTACGTAACTTCTGCACCGACACGTTCGCGTAAATCGTTGTACTGGCGACGCTGACGTGCCGCAGTTGTAACTGAACCTCCTTTATATCCAACCCTGCGTCGAGCATCATGCATGCCGTCGTGTGGCGGGTGATGTGGGGGAAGAAGAGTTTGAACTTACAAACCGTTTTCAGCCACCTGAAAAGGTGGTCTATGGCGGCCTGTGTCAACGGCCCGCCGTCGCGGTTACAAAAGAGCATCCCGTGATCAGTCTTCCCTCTTGCGGCAAGGATCTTCTCGGCGATCCAGCGACCTTCGGTCAGCCATGAGTTAATGGTTTTCCAGTAAGGGTTGTTCGAGGCGACAAAGATCTCCCCGGGGCCGGACTTTAGCTCGCCGAGCCACCTGTCCTCAGGCCTGTCGGCCAGGGAGATCACTCCCCTGCGCTGATCTAAATCCTCCAGCCGGGTCCGTACCACCTCTCCCTTCCTTTCCATCGACATCAGCATATACGCCCAGATCGCACGGTTGCGGTAATAGAGCATCGTCTCGAGTTCGGTTCGGTGTTCGGCCCGGTTGAGCGCGTCCATGACTTGGCGGCCTTGCTCAGAGGAGAGCCCCTTATAGCGCGGTTTTGTATGCCTCTCGCAGTTCGGGACTTTAATATGCCAGAGACTACTCGGCACGCGCGAGTACCACGACACGTGTGCGAGCGCCCCGCGACGTTTGTTGCGAACCCTCACGCCGTCGATTTCAGACACGTGATCAATGAACAGGGGGTCGTCCTCCCTTAGCCCGCGCCAGTAGCCTATGAAGTTTTTGATCACGTTAAGGTACTGGCGGGCCGTCAGCCCTTTAATCACGTACTCTCCGCGGTGGTCACGCCTGCGGAGATGAAATCGCTTGTAGGATTTAATTGTCGCCTGTGTGATCCGCCAGAATGAGACGCCGTTTTTTTCGAGAAACTCGAAGAAAGACTTCAGCGCGTATGCGCAGGAAGCGAGGGAGTTGGGCGACAGTCCCACGTTAGCCGAGAGGTGGCGCAGGTAGATTGTTGCCGGGACGACGGGGAAGTCGCCATCGTAGATCGCATAGACCGTCCGGCCCGTCATGACGCACGGGCCCTTTTCTACTGTGATTGGCATATAGAAGCTATTTGTAGTTGGTACATAATCCGCATATTGGGCTCTGACTGTTCATTACGTTCACGGGTAATCATGCGGGCGTGTTATTCACGGGTGTGGTGAGACGTAACCCCGCGTATGGTCTTATATAATCACGGGTTAGGTAAGAATGTCATCTAAGAATCTGTACTGATGATAACTTTTGTTATGTGTGGTTGATGAAGTAGAGATTACGTCATCTGCCAATCCCCTACGAGTCTTATCTACATAAGACTCTTTACTTAACTGAGGTCTTTAAATCAATGCGTATCGAATTCGCTAAACGCATCCTTCGCAAGCTGACGTTAACTCAATTGCGCCAACTCAACGTATGGATCCATGACCAACTTATTATGTTTGACGAGGAGCTTAAGCCGGAGGTATCTGGGCGGGAGTACAATAAATCTACAAAACGACTCACAAACAATAAAACGTATCGTTTAGAAGGAGTGCGTTGCGGTAAGAAAGGCTGTAAGTGTGCCGACGGTGAGTTGCACGGCCCCTACTGGTACGCTTACTGGACAGAAGGTGGGCGAACCCGGTCACAGTACGTCGGCAAGAAGCTTCCCCGTGGCGTCAGGAAATCATAATTCCAAGGAGTCCGATAATTCTTATGTAAGAGATTTTTCCAATGCGTAATTACATAAGATTATTCCGGCTCTCCCGCACTTTTGGTGCTCTTAGAGCGATTCCTATTCGGCGGACTATCTACTCTCATCAAGCTGCGCGCAGCACCCGTGCCCGCAACAGGTCGAGCTTCGCTCTCCCATACATCTGTCGCTTGAGCAGCTTCAGTCGATGCACCTGACCCTCCACTTGGCCGTTGCTCCACTCATACTCTAACCCTGCCTTGACGGCTTGGAGGTCAGCCGTTAACCCATTGGCGAAGGTGATGAACTCCGCCACCTCGCTGCGCTGTGCGTCGATCAGCCACGCGCGCAGTTCATCCGCGCGCCGCTCTTTGACAACCTCGACGAAGCTCAACGCAAGTTGCTGCGCCCGCCCTACCTCCGGCGAGAGCCGGCATAACAACTCGGCGGTCTTCTTCTGCTCATCCGTCAACTCATTAGGCCGGAGCAGCACCCACGCCGCCTCGCGCGCCGACGGCAGCGGCAACCTCGGTGACGACCTCCGCCGGCGAGCACGCTTCGGGCGCCGGAGGTGCGGCTCCAGCCGGAGGCGGCAGCCGACGTAAGCATCGTTCTCGGCCGTCGGCGCGGTGCTCGTCGGTGCTGCTAGAGTCTGACTACGCAGTAGGCGGTTCTGCCTGTACATCACCTTCTCCAGCGCCTCTCGCACGTTCAGCAGGAGGTGGAAGCGGTCGGCCACCTGCACGGCCCCCGGCGCCCCTCCGGTGATGCCGGAGGCGTAAGAAGGCGAGCGGTCGCGGCTGACGACTTCGACACCGGGATGGGCACGGAGCCACGTACTCAGCGTAGCGGCTTCCCTGTCGGGCAGCAGGTCGATGACGCGATGGCGCTCTAAGTCGACGAGGATGGTCCCGTAACGCCGGCCCTTGCGGAAGGCGAAGTCGTCCACGCCGAGCACCCGTGGCGTCGGGGCGCACGCCTTGACGGCAGCCCGCACGCGCCTGAGCAGCGTATCGGGGCTGGCCGCCATCGCCAGCTTCGACGTGGCGCGGGAACCGGCCTCGCCGCCGAGCAGGAAGCCGACGAGTCGCAACGCGTCATCAAGGCGCACAGTCTTGCGACCGTAATGCGCAACGACTCTCGGGAGGCGCTCGCAGAAGACGCGCTTGGTACAGAGGCTGTTCTTACATCGGAAGCGGCGGGTGCGTAGTTCGAGCCGAACCGAGACGCCGTGCCAGGGCAGATCGGCTACTTGGCGCGTGTAGTAGCTGTGGAGGCGCGTCGAGGGGCGCTGACAGCGCGGGCACTCAGCCTCTGGCTGAGTGGTTCGCGCGACTAATGTCAAAGAGCTTTGATGCTGAATAATCTTCTCTAAACGGATGGCCGCGGGGTCGGCGAGTAGCGTCGAGGTCGGCATCCGCGGAGTCTATCGTGACCGCTCTAAGAGCACCAAAAGTGCGGGAGACCCGATTATTCCAGAGGTTTATCAGACTCGACCTCCTCCATCATCGCCTCCGCCACCTGAGTGACTTCTTCCAACACGCCGCCCAGCCAGTTCACCCTCACACTCCTGCTAAGTACTTCCACGTGGTCGAAGAGTGCATCCTCTTCGCTCACCTCCCTGAAGAAGCTCTCGTCTTCCTCTTCCAGCCGCGAGAACAGCGGCCCGAAGATATCCTCCTCCGGCCTCTCACCTCCCACCCCGAACACCTCCGCGAGCCGGCTGTCTGAGCTTGAGTCCACCTCAACCGCGACCACGTACGTGAGGTACTTCTTAAGTACCTCCTCGTCTTCAAGCAGAACCTTCTGGAGTCGCACTTGGCGGCTGATGTTCGCCCAAAACTCTCTGTCGCTGATGAGCTCTTCGAAGTTCGTCGACGTGCGGTAGTACTCCCGCAGCGCCTCGTCGGTTAACTCCTCGGCCGTCACCTCGAAGTCGAGCGTCATCCTCAACCGTCTTTCCAGCACCCTCTTACCCGTCACAAGACCGCCTTCCTGCGGCGGCTGGTACCCGCCTGATGCCGGAGTCTTCTGACTCCACGCCATCCCCCCGCAGCAGATAGGTTAGTGCCAGCAGCGCAACCGCCAAAGGTAGACTGTCCGGCTTCCCCCCGAGTGTCTCCTCCAGCGTGACTGCCGCCTCGTCGTCTCGCCCGTCAGCCATGTACGCCATGGCGGTGACGATCGAAACTACACCATCACTATTAGCAGTAGTGCTGACCATAGCGTCTCCGGTGATGTCACCCAGCGGGCCCTCGCCTAGGTATGCCCTCACCCCGCCTCGGCCGACGGCGACTGCTTGCCTGAGCACCTCGGCCATCTTCCGGTACTCGCCGCAACAGGCGTAGACCAGCCCCAACTCCACGTATGAGCCGGCCATCTCAGGCTCGGCCTCGACCGCGCCGAGGAACGCCTCCTCCGCTTCGTCGTAGCGCCCCTCGTGCGCGTGCAGGATACCCAGGAGGTGCAGACCGACGTTACCCCATGCCCTCTCCAATCCCTCCGGCGGCGCTCACGGCTTAAACACCCTCCTCTTGCGCTGCTTCTCTTCCTCCGCCTCGCGCAGCCTCCCCAGCTTGGCCTCCTCCCTCCGATGTAGAAGTAGGTCTATCGCTCCCGTGTCGTGTAGTTCCACGTAGGCCCCCGCCTCATAGCCGGCGATGACCGCGAACCCGTCGCAACTTACGGAATACAGCGGCCCCCACTCCCCCGCGGCGTCGGCCCTGCGCCACCTCCCCGGTAGCGCGAGCGACGAGGAGAGCGTCGAGCGGAACTGCCCGGGGGTGAGCGGCGCATCCTTCTCGTCGTAAGTGACACGGAAGTAGGCCAGCCTCCCGTCCAGAAAGCCCAGCATGATCCGCCGCACGCCAGCGAGATCACGGGGGCGCGGCGCAGGCTGCCCGAGGAGGTCGTCGCCCCAGTCGAGTTCCAACATCTGACGTCCGCACCACTCCGCCTCTGCCACCTTAGAGGGACTGAAGCGAGAGGTCACCTCCCGCGGCGTCATCCCCAGGCGCAGGCCGCGCACCTCGGGCGAGCGCGCCATCCTGAGGTCGCAGTGGGTTTGCTCTCCGGCGGAGGCCTTCACGGGCAGGAGGCGGTCGAGGCCGGTCGGCCCTGCCTGGGCGGCGTGGTCCAGCGCGTCGAGCCCCTTCGGATCCTTCAGGCTCGTATCCGCCCCCGCTTCGAGTAGCAGGCGCAGCATGAGGCGCTGCGCGACCACTTGGCCGTGCCAGCTCTCGAACCCGCGGACGACTGCAGACCTCTCTTCCACCCCTCCCAGGTCGCAGACCGGCTCGGTCCAGAGCCGCCCCCACGGCGAGTGTGTGGCGAAGCCCCGGAAGTGGTCGAAGCCGCCGGCGGAGGCCGAGACCATCAGCGGGGTGCGGCCGTCACTATCGCGGGCGTTTATGTTAGCGCCTTTTGAGAGGAGGAAGTGGGCGAGCTCTTGCTGACCGAGTAAGACAGCGGCATGCAGAGCGGTGCGGCCGTATTTATCTAGAGTGTCGGGGTTAAGGCCGGAGGAGAGTAGCGCCTTCATCGATTCGGTGACTGCCGTGTCGCCTTGTACTCTCGTGGTGAACTGAGTCCAATCTCGGCGGATATCCCATTCCCGGCGTGTGGTAAGGGACGACGGAGATGTTTGTTTGGTGGGTGCGCGGTGCCCCGTTCTGACCTGCGCGTCGAAGGGCATCAAGGCGCAGGCGAGCAGGAGGGCGAACCGGACTCCGGGCGACGTGGGCATGCGTCGATTCCCTTCGAGCGGTGACTGGCAGCAGCAGTTCTGCTATCTTCTGTCGCCGAGTATGTTTGACAACCAGGCGCAGTGGCCCATGTGTAGGGCGGCACGACAGCACATGTGATGTGTGCCGTCGCGAGGTATGTCCCTTCTGACCTCCCGGCGGTGACAGAGCAGACGCCGCTGGTAGGTGCAACCGCACCTAGTATCCTAAATGGAATCGTCACTCGAAGCAAGCCCCAGAGGGCGGCCAAGCCCGGCTCGGGTCACCGGCAGCGTATTCAGACGGAGAGCCCGTCAGAAGGAGGCCCATCCTTCTGATGGGAACTCTGCCGCGCCGCACACCGAAGCGCTTGCCGGAAAAGCTGCGGGAAATCCGCCTGAAGCTCGGCCTCTCGCAGAACGAGATGATCAGGCGTATGGGGCTTGAAGACGAGTTAACGCGGGAGGAGGTCTCTTCATTCGAACTGGGCAGGCGACAGCCCAATCTGATGACTCTTTGGGCCTACGCCAACGCGGTGAATCTTTACGTGGACGCGCTCATCCTAGATGAGGTCGACCTACCAGAAGAGCTGCCGAGCCCAGTCAAGGGTGAAGGGGTACTGCATCCGGTAAAGCCGAAGAAGGGCGCAAAGAGGTCGGAGTGATGCTATCGCCATCCATCGGATTGGCGGTGATTAGATGTCATCCCGGCCGGACCGTTCATGAGTTAGAGACGTACGGTGCGGCGGACAGCAATTTTGCGAGAAATGAGTTGACGCGCGTAGAGGCTTGACTTTACATCGGCTATACGACCAAGCCAAACAGGCCTGCGGCCGACACTGATGCTTGCGCCGAATGCCATTCTTCAAAATCGCTACTAGGTCGTCCGACAATTCGGGCGCGGTGGGATGGGTACGGTCTGCGAGGCATAGGCTTTACGCCTTAGTACTATCGTCGCGCTGAAAGAAACGCACTTCTCCGACGAGAGGTTCAGAAAGCAGTTCGAGCGTGAGGCGCAGTTGCTGGCGGCTCTACGCCACCCCGCGCTCCCAAGTTAACGGTGGTGTCATATTCTAAATCTCTCCCTACATGGGCTGCCTTTAGTAATGTTTAAGCTAGTTAATCCCGAGAGCCTTCATCGCCGCCGTATAAGGGTCACCGTAGAAAATTGGGTCTACTCTCTCCATTACATCTCCGGTGACATCCATGAAGTGTCGCTTGTTCTCTATCGGCACCATTGCGCGGCGCGCCCCGTTCTCCATGCCCACCTGGAGTGGTTCGACCAACGACCTGACGGCTTTGATGTTCCCCTGTATGCTCAAATCCCCTAAGACCAACAGTCCGGATAGTGCCGAGTGCCGTTTCACGGCAGAATAAATTGCTACGATTAACCCGATGCCAGCATCGCAAGTAACCCGATTGCTCAGAAGGTCAATCGCCTCGACGTGAAAATCTTTCGTGTCTATCGTCTGGGCGATGCCCATCTCAGTCTTGTGTCCCTGGATGTAAGCGAAAGCACGTTGGAAAGACTCCCTCATAGAGCCGTCTATCCCACCGGCAATTTTCAGCTTCCCCGTGCCGGTCGAGCAGCCGACCTCGAGCCGGTAGAGACCTACCTTCCCTGAACCGTCAACGGAGGCCGCATAAACCGAGCCTGGCGCGAGCGGGTCGATGGAGATTAGGTCTCGGCCCCCCTCCTCAGGCACGCCTACGTAGCGCTCGTCCCTCGTCTCGTTATCGATGAAAGAAAATGAGGTCTGATGGTATTCGAACGATCCGAGCTTCTTGAGCTGTTCCTTAACCCTGCGGCGGCCTTCGAGCGCGAGGTCTAGCAGTTCGGCGACCTCGTCTTTGGTCGCTTCACCTGACGGGTGGATCAGTTTCACTAGGCCTGCCACCGTTTTCCGCACCGCCTTTACGTCGCGCGCGTTTAGGTGTGAGCCGAGCGAGAAGTGCCGGTCGATAACCTCAGTAAAGTTGTGCCGGCGCAGCTCTCTCAGCGCCTCGGCGAGGTAGTCCACCACGAAACCGAAGTGATCCGTGAAGAATTCGATCCGCATCTTCGGCACTTCCCAGCCCGGTAGGTAGAAGTGGAGGCGGTCGAGGAAGGCCATATCCTCACGGATGACATCCGGCATCGGCGCAAAGAGGTGGGACGAACGCACCATGATCTCGACTGGCTGATTCGTGTTCCCGAACAGCGCGAGAGAGGCCGCGCCGGAGAGGGCGTCCTTGCCGCGCGCGAACGTGCCGGACTCACAGTAGGTTTTAAGTGTTGTGACAACCTCTTTGGGCATCTTCTGCAAGTCGGCCACTTCGTCAAAGGCAATCGCGTCCCAGAGGCCGACAAGGCCGATCTTGCCCGTAGCCATGTTGAAGAAGAGATTGGCAACCGTCGTCGGGCCGGTCAGCAGGATTGCGTAAGGTGAAAGCTCTTGGTATGCGTAAGATTTTCCGGTGCCGCGAGGGCCGAGCTCGACAAGGTTATAGTTCTGCTCGCATAAGGGGATCAGGCGGGTGAGAAATAGGAGTTTGAGTCGCCTGTCGAAGTGCGATGGTTCCAAGCCAATGCTCCGAACTAGCAGGTCGATCCACTCGTCGGTGCTGAACTGCCGGCGGCCCTCCCGGTACTCATCCAGATCAAAACTCGCGAGCTGGATCGGCTTCAGCTCGTCGATCCAGAAGGGGCTACGCTTGCCCCGAGCCTCTTCGTCGTACTCGTGCCGCAGCTCAACCTGCGCCCAGACCCCACCCATCAGCAGGCGGTCGTACTCCCGAATGTAACGCTCAGGGATGTGGACGTATCGATGGCCGAAGTTGGTAAATTCTGCCCAGTACTTATCCTCGTCCGAAAGGTAACGAACTTTGACCTTATCGATGACAGTATGCCTCCCCTTTTCGCGGACGGAGGACTGGGCCTTATTAGCCTCGTCTGGCCTTACAAAATTTTCCGCCAAGGTGGAGTTAACGACTTTCAACCCGGCGTCCATCGCCACGGGGTCGTTGGTGGCACAATATTTCCCCAGCAGGTATTCGAGCACGAAGACCGGCACGTTGGCGCCTACTTTAACTTTGCGCACCAAGTCTTTGCGCACCACCTTACCCGCGAATACGGATGATGATTTGTTATCAAGTTCCGGCATTGTTCTCTTACACTAAAATTAACCAACCATCAGATCGCTATCGCCATTTCTACCTTTTCCAAACGCTTCAGCTCGACGCCGCTCGTCGCGTCGATCAGGTGAATGTTTACCGTCTTTTGCGTCGTCTCGCCAGTGATAGCCAGCGTGACTGTGTTCGCTTCGACGGCCTTTGAATCTTCCTCCACGAGCCTCAGTTGGACGTCACCGGTGCCCTCTTCGAAACCGTAAGAAGCGCTGACCGGGGTTGAGATAGAATTACTCTTCGCGCGCACCTCGACGCGAACCTTGGGCGGAGTAACCTCAAACAGTCCAGCTACGGCTCCCTTGATCTGCACGGAGAAGAAGCGCGTGCTGATCTTCTGACTCCCCGGGGTCAACTGCCAATCAATACCACCCGCCGCGGGGCCTCGCCGTGAGCGCGATTCCAAGGGCTGTAGCGTGATCACGGGAATGAGGAGTTCTTGGGGCGACAGCCCGCCATGGAAATATGCCTTGGCGCCACCTTTGGCTTTGAAGCATGCGAAATTCCACGGCGCAGCGATCTCCAAATCTCCCCCTAGGCCGAACTCTGCGATGCGGGCGCGCACGTAGGCCGGGTCCGCGCTGCCCCCCCTGCCTACCCAAACGCGTCGGTGCAGGTCGGCAGTGTCCCCACCAGGGGCGTCGATCTTCATCCCCTCGTCAAGCTCGTCCCCGAACAAGTATCCGTGATCCGCGGCAAGTATGATGTTATCCACCCCCAGGTCGGCCAAGACGCGGAAGGACCTGTGAAGCAGGTGCAGAACTTCGTCCATAGTTCGTCGCGCGAGAGGCACGTTGTCACCCTCGCAGAGCGCGTCGATCTCCTGCGAGGTCACGAGGATGAGCCGCGCCGCGCGGATACCCTCCTCAATTTTCTTCTTCGGGCTCGGCAAGAGGTCTTCGAGTTTGAGGTCGAAGAATTCCACACCCGATTTTTTCTTCAGATATGAAACCCGGTCTTTGCGATCTTTAATGGCGGTGCCGTCAACTTCGAGGGCCAGCTTCCCCTCGCCGGCGGGTGAAGCGATGACCTGCTTTACTTCCCCGGGCAGGAGCGCGGCCATACCTATTTCGGTGATCGTCGGCACCGCGGCCACGGCGGCCTCAGTTTTCACGCTGAAGCCGTCCTGTAAGCTATGTCCCAGCTCGCGCCCCATCTCGAAGCGTAGGGCGTCAACCCACACGTAAGCTGTTTTTGATTCCGCCAACCCCGGCTTTATCTTTTTCTCGTAGAGCTGCGTCTGGAGGAGCGCCTTACCAGTCTTGAATTTGCCATCCCTGAGGCGGCGCAGGAACTGCTCTGCCAGGGCACCTCCAACATCCATGTAACGGTGCCGTGCCTTCGTAATAGCCTTCTTTAGGAGTTCGTGCGCCTCGCCAGAGTCGAAATCAAAATTGTGGTAGCGCCGCTCCATGTGCCGGTGGTAAGTGTCGAGCATGCACCACGGGCTTTCACCTTCCGTGTAGGCCACGATCCAGTCGTCGGCCCTGGGCGCGACGGACTTAACTTCCTGTTCGAGTCGTTCAGCTTCCAACAGCAGTTGGCCCGTCACAGCGACGAGCGCCCACTGTGCTTGCACGCCGGGCAGATGCTCCGCCCAGAAGCTCGACTGTCGTTCCTGCGCCAGTTCCACCAGCTCGCCGCTAGCCTTCATCAAGAGTCGCTGAATGATCCTGTGGCAGAGCGCGTTCTCGACCTCCAAAAAAGTCTCGCTGCCGGAGATCTCTTGCAGCTCAAAATCCATCCTGGAGAGGCCTAGTTCTTTGCTCGTCTGGCCAGCGAGCTCAGCATAACTTTCGCGCAGGTCGCGCCGTTGCCGCCAAGTCTTTACGAGGGCGGCGCACGATGCTTGCGCTGCGGCGTTTTGGGCTGTCCTGACGGTGGTTAAGGCGGATGGGGGCTCGCTATTCAGTGAGCCTATAAACTCGGTTGCGAGCACGTGGCGGGCTAGCTGCGCGCGCACGTCATGCGGGACCTTGGCCTGTGTGAGATCAACGTCGAACTCATTCCTGAGCAACATCGCTAGTTCGGCGCCAGCCTCTTTTTTAACGAGTTCACCGTCATGGCGGTCGCTTGCAAGGAACTTCAGCGCGACGTCCTGAGCGCTGCTCGTGCCGAAGATGAGGGTGACCACGCCCTTGATAATGCCCTCGCCGTGCTTAGCCAGCTCATCGAGCCCGGCGAGGTCGATCTTACCGTCCTCCACCTGCTTCTCAATCGATGCTGCGGTCTCCTCGCCGAAGGTCGGCTTGAGCGCGTTGCGGGCGATGATGGAAAGGCGGGTGTTTCGGCTCGGAGGCTGCTGACCGGGCATCATTACGACGCCAGCGACTTCTACTTCCACGAGCGCGTTATGCGTGTCGGCCTGACTGAGCGGGACGTAAACCACGAGCCGGGGCGGGATGTCGCCCCCCATCAGCGGTTCGATCTCCTTGCGTAAGGCAAGGAAGCTGCCATCGTAGCGGGCAACGATGGCCCGAGACAGGGTCAGGCTCTCGGCCAGACTTACGTAATGCCGCTCGGGGTCGAACCACAGGACGAGGCCGCGTTCGTCAACCTGTTTTTGAATTAAGCTAGTGATGTAATCCGTGACGATTCCCAATTACTTACCCCTTCCAGGCAAAATACTGCATAAGAGATTCCGGGAAGAAAAGGCGGTCTGCACGCTTCTCCGCCTCGTAGTTGTGTATTCTCTGTCTAATAAAATCCTCTGCATCTTCTAAGGTAAGGTTATGCCATAAATCATCGGCGCGCGGGATATTGCTTACAAGTAGCTTCGCAACTGACCAGTTACCGCGCGTCGTCGAACTTCTTGCTCGCAGTTCTTCCACGATATCTTCAACCAGATTTGCCTCGAAGATGCCGAGTCTTTGTATAGCCGCCCTGAGGCGCTCCGGCCGCCAAGCTCTTATAGGGCCGTAAGCCTCACCGGTTTTGACTTCTACGATCAGTGCTAAAGGGCCGTCTAGCTGCAATCCCCAGCTCGCGAACTGCTGGTTATCCCAGTCGTCTTGCTGCCCACCTATCTCCTCGAACACATGCGGGAATCTAACTGCAAGTAGATCGGTATCGGCCGAAGGACGACCTTCTATGTCCCTGCGATGCAGCACGAAATTACTCAGCGGGAAGAATCCGTTGAGGCGGAGATACCAGTATGTGAGAGTCTCTCCGAAATTCATCACCTTAGGTAAGCTTCATGTATGAACAACTCCTCGCTCTCGTAATTGCCTGCTAATGGATGACCACTCGTACTTTCCGCGCTTCAGCTCTTCCCAATATTTTTTGGCTTCAGGCCATGGAATCAGCTCCCAGAGGGGTGCGATGTTGAGGACAACCCCATCATTTAAATCGGGCTCGAGGTTGAGGTTTGCGGCGCGCTGGAGCTTGTCGCGGAAGTCGTAGAGTTCAGAGAGGAGCGACTCCTGACGTTCAAGTTGCTTTTCAAGTTGCTTTGCAGCTTTGCCCGCTGTGCCGACCCCGGTGCGCCCGACGCGGAGTTGGCTGAGGGCGCTCTCTTCGAGGCGGATTTTAGGCTCGACGTAGTTGAGCAGCACCTTGTAGAGAATGTCTTTGTCGAGGCGGTGGTAGTAGAGCCAGATGGCGTATGACTTTTTGGAGGACTGGAGCAGCCAGTAGATGGGCGCTTTGCGGCGGCTCTTACTGTAGCGTTTGACGTGGTCTGTCCAGAAGCCTCCGGCGGCTGGCTTGCGGAAGTAGTCGCGTAGGGTATTGACGCCGAGCAGCTCGCACGCCTCGCGCTCGATCTCTTCGGCGCGCTTCCGCCAGAGCAACTCGAACACATCGCGCACCCGCCGAATGATGTCGTTGTCGTGGTCTGGATCGTCCACGAGTATGCCGTCCCAATCAACCCGGAGCGGGTAGCCGGGCGGCGACTTGTGCAGCGGCAGGCCATCCGCGCCAGTGAGCGCGCCAGGCGCGCAGACGGGTAGCAGCGCGAACGGGTCTGGCAGTTCGGGCGTGGGTTGCTCGCCTGTGGCATAGCGCACGTCCCAGCGGCCTAAAGCACAACCAACGAAATAGCTTACTAAAGCAGCGGTCTGTCGATAAAGCTCATTTTCTGGAATCAAGGAGAGTCGCCGGCGATTTTCCACAATGACTTGTGGGTGACGTTGAAAGCTAGTACAGAGCAACTCTAACTTTCGATTAGCAAAATAACTTTTTTTCGTTACTGTCCGACTTCCTCCTGACTCCTCTACCTCTTCATCAATCACATCTTCAATACTAGACAGATAAAGTCGAGCGAAAGCTTCTTCTTCTGATTTATCTAATGGCTTAGAAGGCAACATTGTTGGGTAGGGGCCAAATTCATCATTAATTTCGTGTAACGTTGCTTCATCTAATTGATAGAGGCTGCGGCAGCGCTGTTCTATCTCCCAACTGCGCTCCAGAATTGCCAGGTCATTATCTTCTTCATGCCTGAGAATTTCCTCTGAAAGTCTCCTCAGCTTGAATGAATCTGGTTGAAGCCTATGACTCAATAAACTGGGTATAAGAAAATACCTGCCAGTCTCTTGATGCATGTCTTCTTCGCATTTCAACGTCCAGATTGTCTTAACAAGTTCTCCCAGTACTGCGGCGCTTGACTTATCAACGTCAGGTATAGGCACACTGCCTACTATATTTTTCTCATAACTACGCGCAGCGCTGCCTGAACTTACAGCGTCTGCAGATTCAACCATCATGTCAATAAAGGTAGCTACAATACGCGACATAAGTATGCCAAGCAACCAGCTGCTGGATTCCTCACTCTCCGTGAAAATTGACAGGCCTTTTTCGCTAAAGACACAGCCTTTGGGTAGGAAACGGGGGCTGAATCCACTCGTCGTGCGGCGCGTATATGTTAGTCCACTTTCGAAATAAAATGACTCGGGATGTATTACCCAGTCAGCGTTTCCATTGAGATATGGATAACGTTGAAGTACATAATCAGCAATCCGTGCACCGTCGCCCGTCCAATCAATAACTAAATGAATGTCGCCAAAATACGGAGCGTATTCACCCCCCTTCGCGAAAGGTGCCCAATTATAATTTCCATTGAGTCGTGAGTGTTTACACTCCTCTCGACTAAGTGTTATCGTCTGTGGTGGCACCTCCCATATAAGTTTCACAAAGCGGAAATCATCTTTTGTTGAAACCCCCACTTGTATATCACCAACATTACCAATAAGCGGGTTAAATGCTCGAAACGCATTTCTGATAGATTCTGTCGCCCAATATGAGATGCGAGTTTCAGGTAAATCCCGGAATGCATCAGGCTGGATTAGGAAACTTTCAGGGACATGATCTAAAGATCTCTCTTTAGCTTTAATAAGATTCAATAAGGCTGCCTCTTTATCATCGGCTTTGAGCAGTCGGAAGAAACTGGCCGTTTGATCCTGCAGTTGCGGTTTGCGCAAGACATAGGCTGCGGCTTCAACAAGTGCAGTGTCCAACACTCCGTAACCTAAGTCTGCTGCTACTTCAAACCCACAACGGCTGAGCATAACTTCTTCACGCCAATTACGAAGCGAAGGCTTAAAGAACTGAGTACGGTTTATGATTGCTCCGAGAAATCCTGTCTGCCTTAAAAGATCGATTCCTCGTCTAACAAAGGCAGCATCAATATCATCCTTACTATCAGCATACCTTAATGAGATGTACGCCTTTCCTCCTACACTAGGAGTACCGAAGGGCGGATTCATCAACACCACGTCGAAACGCTTACGGCAGATATCAACGAACGCGAACCCCTGCGCCGCATCGTCAGCGAAGAGTCGGCGCAGCAAGCCTTGTCCGTTCGTCGCTACCGTCTGCGCGTACTCACGCAAAGACTCCACCACGCGCGCCTCCGCCTCGTGCCAGAACTGCTCGTCCGTAATCCCCGTCAAGTCGAAGAGCGGCTTTTGCTCAAACTCCGGCTGCTTCTCCCGCTGAAAGAGCGCCAACTGATCCCGTTTCGGCACGTTGCGCCAAAGCTTCTTCGCCTCGGCAATCGCGCCGCTGATCTCCTCCTCGATCTTCAGAAGACTACCAGCCTCGCCAGCCAGCTTCATTTTCTCGAAGACCACGCGCACGAGTTGTCCGAGCAGGCGCGGCTCAAGCCCCTCAACGAACTCTTCGAGCAAGTCCTTCTCGCCCGGCATAGGCTCGGCGCAGACGATGTTTGTCCGCGTAATCGGCGGGCGCTCCCCTACCTTGATCTCTAACTCCTTGTAAGCGCGCTGGCAACGCAGCCACAGCGCCAGCCCCGCGATCTGCGTCGCGCGTAGGTCAATGTCTATCCCATGCAGGTTGTGCGCGAGGATGAGGGAGGGCACAGCCTTGCGTAAATCGTCCAGTGTCCGATACTCCTCTCTGAGCCGCGCGCCCAGTTCTTCGTCCGCGTATGCCTCCTCGTAGATCGTTTGCAGCAGGTCGAAGCAATACAACAGGAAATGACCGCTGCCGCACGCTGGGTCAAGCACCTTAATCTCACGCGGATCTTTCTTCGCCCTGTGCTTCACGTACACGGAGCGCTTCAGCACTTCCTCCTCGGATAGGTTCTCTGCGGCCCCCCCGTTTTCCTCGGGCGCTTCCTCGCCCAGCGACAAAAAGATTTCATGGGGTCGGCGCACGAGATAGCGACACTTCTCCGCTAGCACGGTCTCGCTCCGCCGCATCTCGTACCACATACGCCCCAGTGTGTTGTCCGCGAGGAATTCGACCACATAGCGCGGTGTGAAGAACTGATTACGGAATGCTAGCTCATAAGAGTTGCGCGGCGCTTGGCTCTCCTTGCGCGCCTGATCTCGCAGCTCCTTCGGCGTGAAGTACTGATAGACCCAGCCGATGGCTTCATCCTCGACCCAGACGTCCTCAAGCTCAGGCGCGTTAATGAGCGAGAGCACACGCTCCAGCACGCGGAACGGCGGAAACAGACGGTTGGCTAAATCCTGAGGCGAAAACAGCACGCCGACCTCCGCCGAAAGCGTCTCCCCCAGCCACTCAAGAAAATGCCTGTAAGCAAGCTCTTGCTCGCCCCCCGACCATAGCTTTTCGTCCTCCGGGTGGTCGGCCAAATAAAACAGAAACCCCTTCGACTTTAGCCCGCGCGTCACAGCCTCCCGAATCAGCCCGCGCTTCTCCATCATTTTGTAGGCACAAAGCCGGTTGAGATGTGTGAACGAAGCCTCACGCACGAGCTGAGTCACGACATCTTTCGGCTTCGGGCCGAAGGACTGTATATGTCCGAGGTGAATAAGAATCTGCTCGCGATACTGCTGATCTTCCGGCGACAGGTGGGTCATGCGCGCCGCGTCCTCGATCAACCCGGTGCTATGTATACCGAACTCCCCTTGCAGCACGTCAGCCACCGCGCGCTCCAACAGTGTGCGGCACTGCACGATTGTGCTGCGTAAATGATTCCGTGCCGCCTTATTCATCGTCGGTGTCCTCCCAAGGCCAGCGTGGACCGCCGTACTTTCGATAGAATAGGAGTTCCCGATCCGCCAAGTGTAGCGTCCTGCTGACCATGTTGTATGTAGCGATGATTGGGTAAATAGCTTTCTCTGATTGAAGTCTGTCAATTCGTTGTAATGACTCTCTTACGTTCCGCGGTGTTATGCTCGGATCCATCGCTACGATCCGCTCTACAATCTGATTTTGTGTTAGACCCGCCAGCAATTCGGCTTCGGTCGCTTCTACGCAGACCTGGATAATACGCATATAAACTGTCTTACTTTTCTCTTTTGAGTTCGGGAAGCCTTCAGACACGGACCACCCAAAATTACGATATCGGACAGCTTCCTCTGAACAAATATGCTTTCGCGCTACTTGGAGCAGAAGTTTATCGCTGATGGTAAGCGTCTCTCCCTCCTCGGTTCGGTAGCATCCGGCTTCAATACAAAGTTTTTCCGCAATGCGCTGTAGCAACCCAACGTTGCCGCTCGCGTCGGAAATCATTTCCCTCAATAATTCAGTTGAGAACTCGATATTTAGAGCAGCTTGACCCTTGTTCAGCACCTCACGCAATTCTTCGTCGGTCCACCTCAAATTGATTTCATCTACGCGACCTGCAAGGTCGCCATTGTAAGCGACCAAAACGTGCTGCTCCTCCCACGCTCCTATAAGGACAATCGACACCCCGTACTCAAACAGAGCTTTCAGATCTACGGCGAATGCCCTCTTAGCCAACTCCGGTATATAGTGGAAGTCCTCAATTACAATCCTACGTCCTGAGTTTCTAATTTCCTCGGCGACGTAAGCCAAGTTGGAAGGAGTGTTACCGACGGGTTCCGTCGTTGTCGTAGCCTCATGAGATATACCGGCTTGGCCTTCGGCCTTAGCCTCGCCTTTACCAAGAAAGGGGATACTGACCCCGCCTGAGCCCCCGCCGGTTATGGAGAACTCTCTACCCTTTGTTACTTCATTATTTATAGTCCGGCTGACGCCCAGCCCTCTCAATATTTCATCATATATAGCCTCGGTGTTTGGCTTCTGTCGGCTCTGAATAATTACACATTCATCATCAGGTATCGCGCGTCTACGAAGGGCAGTCTTGCCTTGCTTTGAAGGGCCATAGATTACGAGGTGCCTTCCAGTACTTAATAGATATCTTATGCGGCCGTCCAGCCCAGCACGATCAACGTAAGTCTGCTCAGGCGGTACTGCATGTACGCCGAAGACATTGCGCAATTCGTGGTGAGGCATGGTTATTCCCCAAGTTCAGAGTGTATTCAGATCATACAAACTGAGCGGCGTGGGCCGTTTCGGCTTGCAGCTCTTTTACTCTTATTGCAACTAACTCATCTAAGGCCAAACAGACATGCATTATCGTGTCCACGGCCTGCTTGGCCCACGCGTAGCCGATCTCCTGCACTTCCCCTCCCGGGTCCGACTGGGGCCGGTCTGCCCTGTGGACTATGTCGTTGCGCCGCCGGGCGGTTTCCTCGATGATGCCCATCAAGTCTTTACGATCGCGCTGGAGTTTGTCGGCGATTTGAAACCAAGGCTTGTCTATCGAAAGGAGCGCGCCGACGGCGTGGATGCCTTTTTTGGAGCTGAGATATTTGAAGTTGGTCAGGCTGAGAATCTTATTTGCAATGTAGAGCGGTGCCGCTTCAGGCTCGCCGAGGATGCGCAGGGCCTCCGAGATGTCGAACGTCAGGTCTTTGAAGTAGTCCTTCAGGTCACCATCCATCGGGACGAAGTCGCGCCCCTTGGCCTCGATGATCGTCGGGAGGTTGACGCGCAGAAGCGATGGCAGGTAGGTGTCGAGTGCCGTGCACGCGACCACCACGGCCTGCCTCAGCAGGTTGTCCAAGGCGGAGCGCTTCAGAGCGGAGGGCGGGATGTGCGCGCGCTCCCTGATGAGGCCCAGGAAAACCTCGTTGTAGATGAGCATCACCTCCTCGCTGGAGCCGCAGCCCACTAGCTTCCGCATCGAGGTGACCATCTCACCTTCGGTCTGTAGTGAGTCGTTCTCTAACAGGCGGTAGACGCGCAGGAGTAGCTCCGCGGGCCGCATATTGTCTTCGAATGCTTGGCGAGGACTAAGCATCGCTTTACTCCACGACGACCCTCACGCCCTCGGCGACCAGTTTGTGTAGGTAGTCGCTCAGGCGGTTCAGGGCTTCGTCTATAGAGGCCTCGGAGTCGAGGGCCGTGGTAAAGAACTCGGCCAGCCTGACGCGCTCCACCCTTATACCGTCGCTGGTGTTCTTCGGCTCGGTCAGCTCCTGAATCCTTGTCAGCACGCCGGCCTTCAGACCTCCTACCGCCGCCACATCCGATTCCATTTGGCTTATCGAGGCGCCGCACCGCACGCAATCAGTAAGCGAGTCAGTGAGAACGACCTTGTCCTCGGGGGGCGTACAGAGGCGAGAAGAGAGGGGCGTCAATACAGAAGCGTGCATCTCCGCCGGCAGAAGTCCCCACTCGGATCGGCCCTTTACCTCTTCTATAGCCTTACTAAAGATTTCGGCGCGGCTGCGGTGGGCCGCCGCATACAGATCGCGGTACGTGCCGATGACGTCTCGGGTCAGATTCTTGATACGATCAAGTTCCTCGTAGAAGTTTGGCGACATGACCAGCGATTGGAGATCATTCGCCTTCTGCAATATCGCCTCGTCCGAGGAGGCCCTGACCGCCAGCGCCGTCAGCATTGGTCCGACTGCTATCCGAGCCTGACGTAGGGCGGTGAGCCCTTCCGGGCCGACTGCGTAGCGGATCTGGCGGACGTGGTCGCGCATCTCTCTCAGAGTATTCCCCTCGCCGGCCAGCATGCGGACACAGTCGTCCGAGGCAGAGGCCTGCACGCCGCTGAGCGTGCTCCTGTAATCTTCCAGCGCTTCCAAGCCGGGTAACCCGTTGGCCTGCACCGTCGCGACGACCGCCAAGAGGAGCTTTAATTCCTCGTCGGCCAGCTTTTTGAAGGCCGTCGCTATCGCCCCCTCTTCGATGTCCACCTCCTCGCCCGTGAGTTCTTCGAGGTGCTTGACGGCCGACGTTAGAGTCCGCAGATCGATGGTCTCGCGCGGCGAGAATGAGGCGACCTTGAAAGCAGGGTTTGTGACCAGTGGGGTGCGGCTCTGCGGGTCCTGGTAGTTTCTGAAGCGGCGGCCCTGGTAAGTCACCTCGAGGCTGCCGGCGCGCAGCAGCACCGCCAAAACGAGGCGCAGCATGTCCCTCTCCCACCCGTAGCCTATGCCTTGAAAATGCTCCTCCAGGGACTTGCCCGTAACCTTATTGCCGTAAGAATGCTCCCTCTTGATGTAGTCGAGAATTTCCTTCGCGATAGGCGCCGCCGGGTTCGGGACGAACTTTGACCCCTCTTTGGTGACGAGCCCCAGACCGTTTTCACCCTCGTAGAAAATGGGCGTCAACGCGTTAAGGTTGGCCGCCTTCAAAAACTCCTCGACCTCGTTACCCTTCAAGGGGCGGTAGCCCATCTCCAACTTCGGGTAGAGGTCGGGGAACGCGAAGTCGAAGAGGCGCTTGAATATCTCCGAGGCATTCTTGCCGAGCGCGGCGGCGTCTTTCGAGACGCCGCGAAAGATGCCTTGGCCGTTCTCCAGCGCCTCCAGCATCTTGTCGCGCAGCCGGCTCTGGAGGCGGTTGACCTCATGCTCCTCCGTCGACAGCGAGGCCTGCTCGTCCTTCGTGATGCGGTTCTGGGCACTCAACTGCCTGTACTTGGTGATCATTTGCCGGGCGGCGTAAAGGTTCGCCTCCAGGTCGTCTATCTCGGGAGTTAGTGCGAAGACCCAGTAGATGTCGTTCTTGTGTGAGGCTTCGCGGCTCTCGGCGCGAGATTCCTCGAGCCTGCCGGCAAACCCTGCGGCGTCTTCCGCGGTGAAGACGGAGAGCGTGATGTCCCCTTCCCCGCCCGCACGTATGCCGTCCACAGTGATACCCACTTCGAAAGTGCGCAGGTCGCGGTAGCGGTATTTCTTTAGTTGGGGCTCGTCGAAGATGCTCCGTAAAACGTCGCGCGTGATCTCGTTTCGGTCTTTAGGGCGGGGCTCGATGGCGCGACGCTCCGTGTCCCAGTTCTTCTCCTGGGCCGTCTGCAGCTTCCACCCCTGCTCCGTGTTGCGGACGAACTGTGACGCCTCCAGCTTTCGGACCGCACTCTGAACTTCTGGGAGCGGCGATGGCTGGCCCACCCTGTCGATGAGGCACGCCGCGATGTTGGCCTCCGTGCGAGGGATGTCAGGTATGAATTCGAGCAGGCTGATCGCCTTGGCCACGCGCGCCGAAGCACCCTTGTCTTCGTTGTCGTCCTGGAAGCGCTCGGTAATGTCGCTGATGTCTTTCTGCTTTTCGGAGGAGAGGTTGCCCTCCACCAACTCGAAGATCTTATCGAGGGTGACGAGCGTGCCTACCGGTTTATCCGCCATGGCCGTGCGATCGGACACAAGCATCTCGTAAGCCTGCTTGATGATCGTGCGGTTACTTCCGCCGTAATGCCTGGGTGCGCCGGGCTGCAGGCGGATGCCGGACATGATGTAAATGGACAGCTCGATGAAATGCGGCAGGTAGGGGTAGAACTGGGTGAAGTCGTCGCGGGTCACCTCACTCTTGCGTTGCGTCCTCTCGAGCCGACAGGCGGCGTTGAGTTGCCCCTGCGAGGTGTCGAAGAGATGCTGGAGTGCAGGGATGACCTCCTTCTTCTTGGCGAGGACGCGCTTCGTCGCGACCTCGCGGATGTCCGCCGGCGCGAGGTCCACCCGGTGCTTAAACCTGTCCTGCAGCTTTGCCAGCTCGACCCGCTTCGAGTCGATGGCTGCGACCACCTCGTCGAGCTTCTCCTGGGAGGTGACGATCACCCAGACTGGTGCCACCGCCTTCTTCTGCTTCAGGTAGTTCTTGCTTGTTTTGCCAAACTGCTCGACCACCGCGCGTAGGTCCTCAATCTTGTCAGCGCTCCTGGCGACGTATTGGCCCACCTCGTCGATGATGAAGACTAGCCCCTTGCTTGGCCGGCGCCGCGCTGTCAGCTCGAACGTGCGCTCGACGAACTTCCCGACCGTGATGTCGGCGCTCTTGCCATGAAGAGACTGCGCCCAGGAGTCGGCGGTGGCGTACGTGGCAGGGTCCATGGCGTGGAGGATCGCGCTGGCGCGTGAGATCTTCTGCGCCCCGGTCCTCACCTTCCGCCACTCCTGGTCAAACATCTGGCGGCACCAGGTGGTGAACTCGTCCAGCCGGCCCTCGCCCTCAAGCTCTATCTCCAGTTCCGCGATGTCGTAGTCCTGCGCGTAGTCGAGCTCGCGTAGGAGCACCGTGTACATGATCTCGGCTATCCGCTCGGTCGCGCGCTTGACCGCGCGGTCAACGGATACGTCGAACATGATCACTTCCGTCGGTATGCTCGCGTTGATGAAGTCGACGAGCTCGCTTACGCGCTGGTCTTTGATTTGCTCCTTGAAAAGTTGGCTCGCCTTCGTTCCGAGGACGTCACGGTTGGCCAACACGTAGCCGAGGTTCTTGGCGAACGAAGACTTCCCGGAGCCGAAGAAACCGGAAATCCAGACTCCGACATTCTCGGTCTGTTCCCTTGGCCCTTCGGCGATGGCTTTGAGCAGATCCCGGTACTGATCCTTGATGCGGTCTGTGGCTACGTAATCGGTGATCTCGTCGTACACCGACTGCTCGTCGGCCTGGTCGACTTTGATGATCTCTTCGATTTTCTTGCTGAGATCGCGGGCGAGGAGGTCGCGTATTGTAGTCATCTCGTCCAGCCTAACCGTAGATTTTAACCCTGTAATTCCCAAGGGCCTCTCTGTCTTTCAGTTCCATGAAGCGCAACCCCGTCGTGCCGTCGAGCGTCCCCGGATAAAACAGGATCGTGATGACGCGCGTACGCCCCTGCATCTCGTCGAGCAATTTCGACATGTGGTATATGGCCGGTGCCATGGCCGCCGCGCGTGTTAGACACACCACATGACGCTGCGGATCGAGTGTCTTCAGTCTCTCGGCGAGCAGGTCCGGCAAGGCCCGCCAGTCGGCGTCCGACAGGTAAGTGGTGATCTGTTCCTGCGCAGCCTCGAACCCGCGCTGGCGCTCCAACTGGACGACCGCTTCCAGCCCCTCGGTTTCGTCAATGGCCTGCCAGAGAAGATCTGCTAACGAGATGAATTTGACTTCGCGTCCGGACGCTCCGAGCCGAGTGGCGAGCAGTCTCGCCTCCCGCCTGACGTCCCACTCCTCTGCGGGGTCGTACCTAAGAATAGCGAACGGCAGGTCGCCGTAGACGCTCACCCGCGGCGGTGTTGCCTTGAGGTCCTTTTCGAGAAGGTCAATGCGCTCTTTCAATGATAACACTCGTGTATTCCTCAATTGATCGGGCTGGGAATTCAACCCGGATGACCGGGCCCGCCGCGTGATACTCCAACAAACCCCTCTGGTGCGACTCCAAGAAAAGCCGCTCAACGCCGTCCGTATCAAGGAAGAAAAGCCCCCACTCGGAATCATTGATAAGGCGCTCTCCGGAGGCCTGCTTCTTATGTAGATAAAACGCTATGTAGGCGAAGGCTTCAAGGGGCAGGTACACCGGGTTAAGGCGCTTCCGCACCGCCCCCTTCAACACGCCAAAATCTCTGAGAGTGGCCAGCAGCCCTTGCGCTATCCGCGTAATGGTTGGGCCAGACCAGCTACCTGCGGTCTTACCTTCTTCAACCCACCTTTTTAACCCTTCCTCAACGTCGGAAGTCGCAACCTCATCCCTCCCTAAGCGCCTTACTTCACCGATTATTTCTACGACCGTATCGTGTAGGAGTGGGTCTGACTGCGCCGAATGAAAATATAGAATGCGGTCCAAGGCCTCCGCAGGAAGCCTGCCGGCCGACAGCTTTACCAGAGCATTTGTTGTCTCTACGTCGGTAAGGTATCGCTGGCGAAAGATGGCTAATATGTCCCTGATCCTGACGCGGGACGCCTTGCCGAAGATGTTTTCTTGTTGGAATCGTTCGAGATTTTGGGACGGTGTAAGCCCTCTATTCCAACTTGCCAACATCATCTTAGTGTCGGCGAGGAGAGCGCCTGCTTTAATGATCTTGCTGGCGTAAAGTTGCCTCGTCGTCGCCGAAGTTTTAGCTGCCAATGTCACATCAAGTACGCCTTCACTTGGTTGTTCAGTGGAAATCCCGCTTGTGTTGAGGGTCATTACCAAGTCTTGGTTCACTCTCTGCCAGTGCATCACATCCACAGGACTCTGCTGCAGTTGTGGATATCAGAGTTAACTTCTTTCCTCATACGCGAATGTGTTGATCGGATTGTTCTCTAAGTTATCCCTCGCGTGGTCGTACCTCATCACCGTCTTCGGATCGCGGTGCTTCGTCACCATCTGCACTTCACGATAGCTGTGACCGCGGTTGAGCAACTCCGTGACGACCGTCCGCCTCAGGTCGTGCGGGCTAATCTTCCCCACTCCCGCGAACTTGCCCCACTTCTCCACGATCCTTTGCACGTGGCGCGGGCTCAGCGCCTTATCGAAGATGAGCGTCCGGTAGTTAGAGTGCGGCTGGAAGAGTGGCGCATCAGGTCCGTCGCTGTGCAGAGTTCGCCGACGGTGACGGTCCAGCCTGAGGTAGTCGTCGATCGCCTCCTTGACGTCCGCGGGGAGCGGCCAGACCTCTTCCCTGCCCCCTTTGACCTTGCACTTCAGCACCCACCGCCCTTGAGTGGCCGTGATCGACGAGCGACGCAGCGAGCAGACTTCCGACAGCCGCAACGACAGCCGCAGCATAACGAGCAGCATCGCGTAGTCGCGCGCCCCCTCGGGCTTTGTCTTATCAGGGGAGGCTAAGAGGTGCCTCACCTCCTTCGGAGTAAGCGCACGCCCGACCTGCTGCGCCGGGACGGGCGGCGGGGGCACCAGCTTGGCCGAGGCCGGGTTGAGCGTAACCTCGCCGGCCGCCTGTAGGTACGAGAAGAAGGAGCGCACGACCGAGAGCTTCTGCGCGACCGTGGCCGGCCTCCTCTTGTCCCGGATGAGCCGGTCGCGGTAGCGCAGCACGTGCTCAGGGGTGACTTGTGTGGGGTGTGGCCAGCCGGCGAGGCGGAAGAACTCCTGGATGCCCCGCCGGTAGGACTCGCGCGTCTCGGCCGAGAGCGACTTGAGGATGAAGGGGGCGGCCATCCGCTCCTCGAACCTCGCCCGCACCGGCTGCGCCGGCGACTCGGGCCGGACCGCCGGGGATAGAACCTCCACTGTACTTAAAGAGTCGCCCATTCAGTTCGTCTCGTCTCTGACCGTGACGGTGTGGCCGGCGTAATCGATCACCAGTCGGCAGCCGTCGAGCATCTCCGTCCCCAGCAGCCTGTCTTCGCTGATGATTACGCGGAAGGTCTGCCAACGGCCCAGCCACTCGACCTCGGCCAGAGCCACACCGGCGACGAAGCGTCGCCCTCCGACCATCTCGAAGACCTGGCGCCCGATGACCTCCAGATTCAGCCGGGCGACCAGATCCTGCGGCAGGACGAGCGCGCCGGTGAAGCCGGTGTCGATGAGGCATTCGACCGTCTCGCCTGCGGTGAGCCTCAGGCGCAGGAGCGCCTCCCTGCCGGCGGTCACTCTACCCAACTCTTCTGCCATAGCCGCTGAGGGTGTCGGCCGCCGGGTACCCGACGCGCGCCAGGTAGAACATGGCCTCGGGGAGGGCGCGCCGTGCCTCCAAAAGGGCTTCGGTGCCGGTGTCTCCCAGGAAATACTCCCCGGAGACGGGCTCGATGGCGACGTAGCGCCCGGCCTGTGAAGGCTCGAGCAATTCACGCAGGCGCTCGTCGTAGAGGCGCTGGCCGCTCTCCACCAGGTCGTCGGCGGCCTCCAGTTCGTCTTTCCGCAGGGTGCTCAAGGCTTCTCTCCCCCTTGGGCAGAAATTTCGAGAGATTTTAACTCGGGCCGGCACCCCACCCAAGTCGTAAAAGGGGCGTTACGCGACATGCCGTAAGAGGGCTTAATTGAACTTATTTCTGTCTGCCCAACTTCTTTACACTCAGTTTTTAACTTATCGTGAAACATCGTGAAACCTTAGGCTTCACTCTCTGCTATGAGCTTTGAGTGAGGACATCTAGCTACTCCTTTGTCGAATCCGTTGGGGTAGTACATACCCGTGCCGAAGCAGTCCGGGCACTTTGAGGCATCAACTCTTCGTGTCGGAATAGACGCCTTCTGCTCGGCGACCTCGGCTTCGATCTGCCGCTTCTCCTTCTTCCAGAGTCGGCGGCGGAGGTGCTCGGCCAAAAACGCCGGGACGCTCGAGACGGTCGTGCGGCCCGCGGCGATCCGCAGCTCCGTCATAAGCACTTCAGCGACTTCCGCCCAGCGTCCGGCCTCTGCCTTCGACGGCTCCCTGCCAGTAATCTCCTTCGCCGTTTTCCTCACCGCGGCAGCGAATTCGGCGAACGCCTCATCATCAGTATTTATATCTTTTGTCTTAAAAGAAGTATTAGGGCAACCGGAACTCTCTGTATTTTCAACAGGTTGAGTTGTACTAGTACTACCAGATTCTGGTAGTACTAGTTCATCTACTTTCTGGGTAATCCTAGTAGAACTAGGTGTACTAGCTCTACTAGATGTACTAGTATAGGCTTCATCCGGGGTGAAGACCTCGTACTCGTTGCCGGAGAGCGAACCCACCGCCGGCCTTACCGCAATCAGCCCGACGCTCTCCAAGTGCTCGAGCGCGGCGTCTACCGTCACCATAGACCCGAGGCCCGAGCCCGCCTTTATCTCGCGGCGTGATTTCCGGGTGGACTTGACTGGCACGACGGCGCCTCTAGTGATGCTCCACAGGTAGTCCCAGACCTGTTTGCTCTTTCCCCTGAACGTCCCTTCCGGGATGGCCCTGCGGGTAATCGAATTCGGAATCCTCTGAAAATCCCTCTCAGGGGCAACTGCCGGCCTCTTTGGCTTTTCGGCCGAACCATCCCGCTCAGATCTGGTTTCAGACTCAAGCGATGTTTTGGGAGTGCTAGTATTACTATTAGATATTCTAGATGTACTAGTATTACTAGATATTCTAGATGTACTAGTAGTACCCGACTGCTCAGGTAGATTGGGAGTGGGTTCGATCTGCTGTTCCTTATTAACTATTGCAGGAACAGGGGATAATTCAGATGTGCGAGGCGTGTCAGATATACTAGGTGTACTAGGTGTACTAGTAGAACTTGCAGAAGTAGTCGGCTTCTGAGCGGGGGCAACCACGCGGAGATCGCGGAAGGTGACGTATTTTTTCTCCTCAGTCATACGGCCTCACGCACCGCTTTCATCGTGCCCGGGCGGGGGACCGTCTCGGCGGGGCTCTCGTCCGACGGACGGACGATGTCGCCTGCCGCTAGCTCAACCAGATCGGCAGGTATCCTTTTCAGCTTGTTGATTGCCGCGTACTGGACCGCCATGGCGCAGAGCTTGATGGCCTCGCGCGGGACGCCCTTCGACCAGTGGTAGACGCCCTCCACGGCCTCGGGCTCGAAGGGGTTTTCGACGCCAGCCACAGTGCAGCGGAAGTCGATCATCCCTGCGGTTTCGTCGAGGGTCAGGGCGTCTAGGGTGGAAGAGACGGCGATGCGGGAGACGAGCGCCCGCTTGCTGCGGTCCGCCAGCTTGTAGCGCAGTTCCACCTGGCCGGCCATCACGATTGAAATCAGCTTGGTCTCGTCGGTCTCGAAGTTCAGAATCTGGCGGATCTGCTCGAACATCGGCCCCTTGAGCTGCTGCGCCTCGTCGATGAAGAGCACGACGCTCTTGCCCTCGCGATATTGTTCGACGAGGAAGCCCCTCAACTCGTACTCCGTCTCGCGCTGGCTGCGCTTGGTCTTTACACCAAATTCAGTGCAGATGGCCTTGAGGAAGGCGGTCTCGCTCGTCTGCTTCGGATTCACAATGAACGCTGTGGTGTGCCCCGGGCTGTCGTCGTACTCGTTGTAGAGCAGCCGCAGCAGAGAGGTCTTGCCGAGTCCCACGTCCCCGATGATCGTAGTCAGCCCCTGCTTCGCACGGATCACGTACTGCGTTTTCGCAATCGCCGCATGCACGCTCGGCGTGACGTAGAAGAAGCGGGGGTTCGGGGAGATGGAAAAGACACTCTCGGGTATCATAATGTGCCATATAGCATAGGTAAGCAGGTAAAAACAATAGAAATCTTAGAGGGGGGTGGCTGATTTCATATAGAAAAGGAAGATTTAGGTCAAAGTTAAATAACTGTTGGGGGAAGAAATAGCTTATTCATGTGACAGAGGTAAGAGGGGGCACCCTGGTGACTCAGGTGAAATATGCCTTTTTGGGAAGACTAGTTTATTTTGAGTGAGCCGCAGATGTGTCCTTGACTAACAGTCCGTTTCAAAACCCCTGCTGAAGGAAGTTCCAGCAGCTGAGTGCGCAGCCGAGTTCGAGGAACGCCTGATGGATGTCGTCCCGCCGCTCGTAGCGCACCTTCAAGCGGGGGCCCTCACTGATGCTCAGCCTCGGGTCGGCCGTTTACCTACCCGACAAGACGCTGGTCAGCACCTTTTCGGCCAACCTCGAACTCCTGCCGGGCGCCTCCGGAGACCCGCGGACGATGCAGTGGTGGGAGACGAAGCCCGAGGCGTGGGCGGCCTGCCGCCACAACCCGCGGCCGCCCGAGGTGGTGATGAAGAAGTACGCTGCGTGGCTCAAGGTGCTGCCGCACAAGTCGGTCTTCGTCGCTTACCCGGCCGGCTTCGACTTCATGTTCGTCGAAGACGTGTCCGCATAAATGCGGCTCTGTGAGAGATGCCGCGGGTGGGTTTCACTGAAGAAGAGTTAGCGCGGTGGAGTCGCAGGTGGTCGAGATCATAGACGACTGCCTCCAGAAGTCGTATCCGTGATGACTTCTGGAGGCAGTTTTAGCTGTATCAAGCAGGCTTGGCAGGACGTGCGATACACGTCTCCGTTATTCACACCGGAGCAACCGAAATCAGGCGAAGCCGATGCGCTCAATGCTGCCGTCGGGGCGACGGATGTGCGTAATGCGCGGGTCAAGCGTTGCCAGATCCGTGTTATTGCTCACGTCCACGAGCCGACCCGTTTGCTCCAGCCGTTCGTAGAATAGACGCGCTTCGGCTTCTTCATCGGCCGTCGCGGTGCCAGCGTCCTTCGATGTGTGCGAGCGGGCATCATCCTCGGATTGGTGTGCCACGGGTGTGTTGCGCCACATATTCCTGAACCCTCCCCTCAGCATCGCGCCTGGAAATCAGGCATCCTGCATGCATTTTAGCACGAGGAAGGCGGAGGCGGCCCACGCAGAGGCGCCGGCTACGACAGGCTTCACCTGTCCTCCGGGCGGCAGCGGAGGCCGCAGTTAAAGCGCAGGCGCTTGAGAATCGGGCCGTCGGGCGTGGCTATCACCACGTGTGTTTTGTCATGTACCTCCTCGCTGGCCGTCCTCAGCATCTCAAGCATCTTCGGACTCGCTTCGCCCGGCATGCCGCCGAACTCCGGGGCTATGCCTTTGACCACCTCGAACTCTATCCGCCCCAGTTGAATGAGGTCTTCGACGAAGGAGCGGGCGTCTTCCTCCGGGTCCTCATCCTCGATGACGCCGCCTCCTGTCGCGGTGGGGGCGGCGGCGAACCGCTCGTGCTCGACGGCGACGTGGACGCGCAGCGCGAGCCCCGGGCCGATTGCCACCTGGCGGGTCGGGAGTTCGGGGGCGTCCTCCGGGCCGGCCAGGTGGGAGTCTTTTACGTCGCCCCCGTAGGCGAGTACGGTTTGCGTCGTCTCGGCTGCGATGCCGGCGCCCGCCATGCCCTTGGTGGTTTCCGGCACCGGCACCTCCACGGCTTCGGGGGTGGGCGCTTCGGCGAGGGCGGCCGCTGCGGCCGGCGCGAGGATGCCATGCTGGACGAAGGCGCGGCGCAGGGCGTTGCGGTACCGCCCGCCGTTGCGAGTCTGGTCAGCTTGGATCATGTTGGCGGCGACCTGACTGAAGTAGCGGGCGGTGATGGGCGCAATGAGGACGGCGTCGATTAAGAGCTGGCCGAGGTCGCGGCTGACGACGAGCAGGTTGGTGTCGCTCGCGCCGCCTACCGTATTCACCATCCCCGCGAGGGCGTCGAGGAACGCGCCGGTGAAGACGCGCGAGTAAGAGTGCTCCTCAGTAGACAACTGGGTGGACGGCGCCGAGGGCGGGAGCTGCGAAGGCGGCTGGTAGAAGAATCGGTTGGCGGCGTTGCGCAGGGAGTCGGAATCCACCGCGGTCGGCGAGAGCTGGCGTATGCCCCAGCCGAGCTGCTCCGCGACGCGGGAAAGGCGGGAGTTGACGTTGAGCCGTCCCTGCGTCTCGGCCAGAACCTTAGCGCGCAGGGAAGGCAGTTGCAGTGCGGCCAGGATGCTTGTGATGTCGCCGAAGGATTCGTGAAAGGCCGCGCCCTCGACGTTCGCGGCGCTGAAGAGTTCGGGGCGGATGGCGTCCAGAATCGCGTGGCCGAGCTCGTGGCAGACCACGTCCGGGCTCTCGGCGGCAGTGATGGTTACGTTCTGCACGGTCTGCTGGAAGAAGCGCAGGCCGAGGGCGCGGTTGTAGCTGGCGTTGAGCGACTGACCCGCCGCCAGTGTCACCCGCAGGGGGGAGATCGCCGTCCAGCGGGTGCCGGGGGGCAGCAGCGGCGTCCAGAAATTGATGCCGCGCGCCAGCGCTTCCTGTGCTACCCAGAAGCGGAAATCCGCCGTGCCGGGCGTGTAGCGTGCCGGCACGGGCTGCGACTCGACGGTGCGCGTCTGGAGGGCCGGATTGCTGTTCGCGGGCACGGCGACGGCAATAGTTGCCGCCGTGGCCGGGTTGGCCGTGGGGTTGTTTTCGCTGAACGGGTCGTCCTCGAAGATGTTGATCTGCGTCGCCGTTACTGCCCCAACGCCGGCGCCGGTTTGCGGCAGTTGGCCGAACGTGCCGGCCGTGCCGCCCTGCGCTGTCTGCCTCAACTGGGCGGCGAACTCCGTGAGGGCCTGCGCTAACGCCTGCGCCGCCGCCGGGATATCGCCCGACTTTTGTGTCGAAAATTCCTGCGTCATATCTCTCACACTCCTTCTAACTTGATTCAACGGCCCGCCCGACCCGAGCGCGGGGCCCGCGACGAAATCTCGGATGAGTGGGACCAACTCCGAAAGCCTTTCCACCTCGCCGGTCGCTTCACCCGGCCCCTTGAAGTGGACGGCGGTGAGACCCAACTGTCGGGCCGCCGCGACGTGCGCCCGGTTCTCCGTAACGAAGATGATGTCCGCGAAACGCAGGCCGCCGCCGAGCTTGTCGATGACAGCCTGGAAGATTCTCCGGTCGGGTTTAAATACTCCCACCTCCGTCGAGAGTGTCACCCGCTCCTCAACCGGCTCGAAGAAAGGACGGATGCCGAGCCGCTCGATGATTTCAAGGTACTGCCGGCGAATCGACGGTATCCGGCTAGGATTCGCGGGCATGTCGAAATCGGAAGCCAGGGCGAGGGCCACCTGGCTCCCTCCCGCGTCGCGCATCGCCCTGACGACACCCAGCACTTCGAGCGCCCCAGGTAATAAAGTTCCCTGGTGTTCGAGCGTGTTACCTAGATCGAAAAGCACGACTCTCATAAGACTCTCCTCCGCTTTGACCCTTTATGCGCCGTGTCGGGGGCGACCGCGCGTTTCAGATAGGCGGGGAGCGTCTTATCCTCGCGGCGCCACTCCTGCCAGTGCGGGGGAGCCCCGACGTTTGCAGGGCGTGCCACAGCGCCCCGCCGGCCTGACTAGGTCGAGCGACTAATCCGTAAACACCACCAGCAGGAGATCCATCCGGCCGTCTTTGTGCCCTCCACGCCGAAGGCTTTCATCTCGACGCCGAGGGCGGGGAGGCCGGCCCCGCCCTCGGCCAACCGAAACGCCTGACCCTTAGCCTAGCGCCGCGTCGCCTATCGCGTCTTGAGGACGATGCGGCTCTCGGATTCGCCGTTGACGGTGATACGGTAGATGTAGAAGCCGGGCGGCAGCGCGCGGCCGTAATCGTTCGTGAAGTCCCACGTCACGGACTGCCGGCCCCCGGCCAGGCCATGCTCCTCGACGAGCCTGCGGACGACTTCGCCGAAGCGGTCGCGGACGACGACCGAGACGTGCCGGGCACCGGGCGGGACGGCGTAGACGATCTCGACGGAGTCCTCGGCCTCCTGCGGCTCGTTCGAGTCGAGGATGCGGACCGGCTGCGCGACGCCCAGGGGCGGGGGCGGCACGGGCTCGGACGAGTACTTGTAGACCGTCCGCCCGGAGGCGTAGCCGAGGGTCGCGGGGTTGCCGAAGAAGCGGAAGCGGTTGATGAACCGCCCGATCTCGTTCGCGTCCCGCCAGCTCGCGCCGCCGTCGTCGGTGGCGCTGCTGAAACCGCCGGTGAAGTCCGCGGTGCCCCAGCCGCCGACCCACCCGCGCCGCTCGTCCGCAAACCCAACGCCTTCGAGGTTGGCGTTGCCCTGCTGGTCGTTGATGGGGAGCCTCCGCCAAGTCTCGCCGCCGTCGGTCGTCTTGAGGATGGCCCCGGCGGTGAAATTCTCCAGCGAGATGAAGCCGACCGAGTCGTCGAGGAACTGAATCTTCCAGCCCCACTCGCCGAAGGGGAACTCGTCCTGCAGGTTCGCCACGCGGTTCGTCCACGTCTGCCCGCCGTCTTCCGTGTAGAGCACGACGGGCTTGACGTGGCGGCGCTGAGGGTTGGGGACGTCGGCCTTGCCGCCCACCACCCACCCGCGCTCAGGGCTCGTAAATAAAGTGTCCACGAGGAGCGTGGCGTGCTCGCTCATCTCCCAGGCCGTCCAACTGGCGCCGCCGTCCAGGCTTTTCATCATCCGCGCCGGGCGGTTGGGATAGTTCGTGCCGGAGGCGTAGACCACGGACTCGCTGACGACCGACAGGCCGCAGATTGCGGACGGGGCGAGGGCGGGGAGGTTCGTGACCGGGGCCCACATCTGCCCGCCGTCTTCCGTGTGGTAGAGCCGCTCGGCGGCGTCGAGCGTACCCACCCAGCCTTTCGAGGCGTTGGCGAAACCCACGCAGCGCAGGTACGCCGCGGAGTGGAACTGCTCCTGCCATCTCGCGCCGCCGTCCTCGGTCTTGAGGATTTGGCCGTTGCTGTTCACGGCCCAGCCGGTCTGCGGGTCAATGAACCAGATGTCGTCGGTCCTCGAACTCGCCTCGGGCGCGTTGGTCGGCCACCAGCGCAACTCTCCGTTTGTGATTGTCATCTCGTTTCTTCCTTTTTATGCGTTTCCCGGCCCGCGGCCGGTGTCACCGCGTCGGCGGGCGCCGGTGACACGGGCGCAGGGACGTGCTAGGGCTGCATGCCGTCCGTAATCCATTGTTGAAATTTGGCGATTCTGTCCGGGGGCCAGCTGCCGTCGCAAGGCATGGAGCCGTCCAAGAGCGTGGCGAGGATGCGGTCGGCGTTGTCGCGCACGTCCTCGAACTTGTGCAGGTCGAACGGCCCGAAAAGCAACATGGCGCTGCGGTCGGGGGTGGCGCGGAATAGGTCCCTGATGTCGGCGGCGAAGCTGAGCGGGGCGGTCGAGGCCGGCGGCGTGGGCTGAGTGGCCTCCTGCCTTGGTGTCCGCTCGCGCATGATGCCGGGGCCGCCGGAGGTGTCTTGGCATCCGCCCCTGATCCACCCCTCGATGAACTCGATGCGCTCGGGGGGCACGGGCGGGCGCAGGCGCGGCATACGCCTCGCGGGATTCGGGTGCTTGAGTCGCACTATGAGGGGTGAGGTGTCGGGGTCGAAAGTCCCGTCATCATTGTGCGTAATGATGTGTAGCTCAGTCCCGACCGGCGGCGGCTGACCGATGAACTGAGCGCGCGTCTGCTTATCCCAGAAGTTCGAGTGTCTGCTGCTCAGGATGTCGAACCCGCGCACGGACTCTTCAAGGATGGCGACCACTTTGGGGAAGTCGTTCGGCAAACTCCCGGCCGGGATGCCGCGCCCGGCGGCGAGCGACTGGAGGATCACCTGATCCTGCTCGTCGAGCCGCACGAGGTCCGTGAGGAAGAAGTCTTCGGCTGGCTCACCGGGTTGGACCGTGCCGCGGACGAGCCTCACGGCCGCGCGCGACGCGTCGAGGTGCGCGCGCCAGCGGTCTGCTTCGCCCTCGGGCAGGTTCAGGGTGTAAGGCAACTCGAACGGAGGCCCGGCGAGCGTCTGTCCCGGCGGGTCGTCCTTCGGCAACTGCACGAGCTTGCCGGCGATCTTCTTCAGCCGGCGCATCTCGTTGAACGTCCAGATGAGCAGTAGGCCGCGCTCGGTACGGTCGCCTTGCCTGTCGCCCGTCCTCACGTACAGCTCCGGCTGGTTCAGGCGCATGAAGTGCGAGAGGTAGGCCAGCAGCAGACGGTAGCGCAGGTTGAAAAGGTGCGCCCAAGCGCGCGCGCGCGGGTGCGTGATGCGCCCCTTGGCGGCGTGCGCCTCCTCGATAGCCTCCAGCATCTTCCTCATGCTCGGCGGCTGCGGCGGGGCCGTGGTGGTGTTGGGGTTCTCCGCCACCGGCAGCGTGGGGGCGATGCCGGCGGCCACGAGGCCCCGGAAGGGCTTGTAGATGTGCTCGAAGAACCTCTCGAAGTGCGATTCGGTGTCTCCCGCGCCGCCGCCGGGCAGGTCGAACCCCTCACCCTGTCTGGCGACCCTGTCCACCGCATCGACCGCCGCCGCGCGCACCTGGCCCACGTCGGCGGAGTTAATCGCCTCGATAATCAATCGCTCGCCTAGCTCCGGCCGCCTCGGCTCGTATCCCCAGTCCTTGAAGTCGGCTTGGAGCGGCCCGGTGTCGAGCCTGAAGTCTTCATCCCTGACGCCGCCGCTAGGGTCTTCGAGCAGTTTTTTCAGCCGCGCGAAGACCGGCCCGACGTGCATGACCTCCTGCCCGTCGTTGGAGCGTCGGGCGTCGAGCGCGATCTGCGCGAGGAGCTGGAGGTCTTCGGGCGGCAGGGTGGCCGGGAGCGGGTCGGGGCTTTCGGCGATGACGTACTTAGCTAGTGAATCGAGCGTGAGCGGTTCGAGCTTGAAGCGGAACGGGTAAATCTCGCTGGCGTAAGGCGAGTGCTCGCGGTTGAAGTTGAACGGTCCTCCCAGCAGTTGTAGGAGGTTCTGGACGGTGATCAGGTGGCCCATCTCCTCGCGCGCAATCTGGAGCAGGAGGTCTTGCAGCGTTCGCACCTCGGGGCCGGCGGCCACGCGCAGTGAGTAGGCCGCGTAAAGGTATTGCACCATCAGCGCGTGCTCGATCTCGGCCGCCGCCGTGAGCAGGAAGACGGCTTCGTCACGCGGTTCGAGCGGCGGGTCGTGCATCGGCCCCTCGGCGGTCTGTAGCACGGCTGAGAGGGCGGCGGCCGCGGCGGCGTGACTCTCAGATAAATCAGAAGGGGCCGCGGATGGAGACGCCGCGCCGAAGAATCTTCTTCTCACAATCGTCACCTCTGTCTGCGCGTATGCAGCGTGCCGGCCTAAGGAAAGGGAGCGGGCGGCTGAGACCCCGCCCCATTACTGTGCGTGGCTCGGTCCCGGCGCCGCTCCGCAACCTGGAGCGGCGCCGGGCCGAGACCGGGCTACCGCGGCCCGACAGGCGACTTCTTGAGCCCTTTAGCACTGCCGCCGTTGAAGATGTCTTCGGCGATGGTGAGCCCGAGCGGCACGCCCCCAATGTTCCGCGCGAGATTAGGTTTCCCGTCGCCCTTCACCGCGAAGGCGTCGAACACCCAGTGGACACCGAGGAAGACGCGGCTCATGCCGTTCTCGACGATCATCTGCCACAGCCCGTCCTCGAAGTCGCGGCGGTGCCGGGGGCGGACTGTGCCCCTGCTGTCCTGAGTGGGCACCTTCGGCTCCTCCTCGGTCGGCCCCTTCAGCTCGTCGGAGACGAAGTCGAGCCCGTCGAACAGATCGTCGCCCTTCCGGTTGCCCGGCTTGACGCCGTAGAAGAGGCGCGTGATGTGGAAGGCGGCGGCCCCGAACGTCGCGTGGCCGGACGGGTAAGCCGGGAAGTTGGGCGTGAAGTTCTTGTTCAGGTTCAGGCAGGCCTCGCACCTCCGCCGCGGGTCTTCCTCCTCCTGTGCCTCCGCCGCCGCAGCCGCGGCCGGCTCTGGGGCCAGCGAACGGTTCGTCGGGGGCTCTTCGGGGGGCTCTGCCGGGAAGAACGCCTTGTTCAGGATGTTCGACTTCGGCGCGCCCAGCGGCAGCCAGAACGGGTCGGCGTCGTCCGAGATGCCGTTGTTGGCCTCGGCCGCCGCCGGGCCAAAAGACGGATCGTGTTCGCGGACGCCGAGCACGGGCCTCCACAGGTCGTGGATGTATTTCTGATCCCAGGCCAGGATGCCGGCGTCGGCCATCGCCACGTTCACGAGCGCGAAAAGCCGCGCATTCTCGTCTTCGGTGTTGCCACGGTGGACCGCGACGCGGCGGATGATCTGGTTGTAGAGGCGCGGCGGAGTCCCTAGCCCGATGGCCCCGTCGTAGGCCCAGTAGACGCCGATGGTGGTCTCTTCGGGCGTGCGCTTGTCGTCGTCGAACCTCTCGGGGAGCGTACCCATTAGTTCGGGCATGATTCCCTTGGCGCGCACCTCGCGCAGCGCCTTGAGGTAATCGCCGTCGCCGCGCGGCGGCGGGTTGAGTTCGTGCCGCTTCGTAATGGCGAAGCCCTTGGAGCGCGCTCCGTAGAAGGGCGCGTGGAACCCCTGGCCCGGGTTGTCGGGGTCGGGCCGATGGCGGAAGCGATCCGGCGAGGGCACGAAGCCGGTGTCCTCCACGCCCGGGTCGGCGGCCCGGTCGGTGAGTAGCGCCTGGGCTACGGTGACGCCGTAGGCGTGGCCGGGGTCGGCGGGGTTGCCGTGCTGGGCCAACTTCGCGTCGAAGAAGGCGGCCTGCTGCGAGAAGAGGGCGGACAGCGCCGTGTGGGCGGCGGCGGCCACGGCCGCCTGCGGCGACGCACCGGCGGGCGCGGGCGGGAGGCTGGGCATGTAGGGCGGCAGTTCGGCCGGGTTGCCCCGCGCCCCGGCGTAGGCGTCGTACATCGCCAGGTGGACGATGGCGAGCGCCCGCGCGCTGCGCGGCGGGCCGACCTCCTGCGCCTCCCGCC